>OBKH01000026.1_pt1 | contig 58891 bp, 49 predicted proteins | sample 1496241 | NCBI WGS metagenome assembly OBKH01 (sample SAMN03273953, study PRJEB22546) | soil metagenome | isolation source: rice field elevated CO2 plus elevated temperature | place: India: CRRI Experimental farm Cuttack,Odisha-753006 | collected 2013-12-17 | reverse complement strand
CAAGGATTACAGCCTGGCGCCTCGCGCCAGCGGCCCGGTGTCTTGGCTGGAAACGTTCCTGGTGACAGGCCTGGCGATCGGCCTTGGCTTGTGGCTGACGCCGGAAGACCCGATGCAAATGCACGGCGGGTTCCCCTGGCCGATCCTGGCGCCGCTGCTGTTGGGTGTGCGTTACGGATTTGTCCGCGGTTTGCTCAGCGCCGTGTTGTTGGTGATGGCGGTGTTCGCGCTGCGCTTCAGCGGCCATGCCGGTTATGCAGCGCTTGAGCCGTCCTGGATTGTCGGCGTCCTGGTCTGCGGGATGTTGGTGGGCGAGGTGCGCGATCTGTGGGAACGCCGACTGGAGCGTCTGCAGATGGCCAACGATTATCGTCAATATCGACTCGATGAATTCACCCGCGCGCATCAGATTCTGCGGGTCTCCCACGATCTGCTGGAACAGCGTGTGGCGGGCAGTGACCAAAGCTTGCGCAGCTCGTTGCTGGGCCTGCGCGAAAAACTGCGGGTGATGCCGGAGGAAGGCGATGCGCTGGGTGCATTGGCCGACCCGATCGTGGCGGTGCTGGGGCAATACGGTGCGCTGCGGGTAGCCGGTTTGTATCGCGTGGACGATCACGCCGGGCACGTGTTGCCCAAGCCGTTGGCGACCATTGGGGTCATGGGGGATCTGGACACCGAAGACGGGCTGGTCAAGCTGTGCCTGGAGCGCGGTGAGCTGGTGAGCGTGCGCCAGGAACTGATTGATGCCGGCGGTTCGGCGCAATTCTCCTCATTGCAGGCGTGTATTCCGTTAATCGATGCCGAGGGCCGTTTGTTGGCGGTGCTGGCTGTACGGCACATGCCGTTCTTCGCTTTCCAGGATCGCACCCTGAGCCTGTTGGCGCTGCTGGCCGGACATATCGCCGATCTGTTGCTGCGCGACACGCAGGTGCTGCAATTGGTCAATGCCGATGCGCAGCACTTCACACTGCAACTCAAGCGTTCGCTGGTGGACGTCGAGCAGCACAAGTTGTCGGCCGGCCTGTTCGCCTTTGAAATGACCCGGGCCAACGAAGAGCTGACACGCTTGCTGGAGCGCAGTCAGCGCGGTCTGGATTTGCACCTGCCGCTGCGCAACAACCGCGACCATCAGTTGCTGCTGGTGCTTTTGCCGTTGACCAGCCCGCAGGGCACCGAAGGTTATCTGTCTCGTATCAACCTGCTGATACACGAACACTTTGGCATTGAGAGTGACATGGACAGCCTCGGCGTACGGGTCATGCCTTTCAACCTGGAGCCTGGTGAACACAACGGGCTGCGTAACTTCCTGTTCAACGAGTGTGGTCTGAATGATCAGCAAGTGGCTGTTTAGCGGAGCCTTGTTGTTAGAGGCAGGCAGTTGGACCAGTCTGTGGGTGGACGTGCCCGAGGTGCAGCAACTGCTGGTGTTCACCCTCACTCATGGCCTGGCCTGCGTGATGTTGTGCGCGGCAGTGTGGCTGCTGTTGCCGGCGCGGTATCGTTCGCCGCTGCCGTGGAGCCCGCTGTTCATTTTCAGCATGGCGTTCTTCGTCCCTGTGCTCGGCACGGTGGGCGTGGTCGCAGCGATTTTTCCGGCGCTGTACCTGCCACGCAAACGCGACAAGCAAGCCTGGCAAGCGGTCGGCATTCCGAGCCTGCCATATCGGGCGCAACAGCAACTGCATAAACCGATTTTTGCCGACGGCGGTTTGCAGGACGTGCTGCGCCATGCGCCGGACCCCGATCAGCGTCTGGCCGCGCTATTGGCGACGCGACGCATGCGCGGCAAGGAAGCGGTACCGATCCTCAAACTGGCACTGGGCGACCCGAGCGATGATGTGCGCTTGCTGGCGTATTCGATGCTGGACAAACAGGAAAGTGACATCAACTTGCATATCCAGATCGCCCTTGGCCAACTGAACGGCGCCAAGGGCAAAGCCGCCGGCGTGCTGCATGGCACGCTGGCGCGCTGGTACTGGGAGCTGGCGTACCTGGGGCTGGCGCAAGGCAGCGTACTCGAGCACGTGCTCAATCAGGCCAGCGAGCATGCCGAGCAGGGCCTGGAAGCGGGAGAGGGCGGTGAATTGTTTCTGCTGGCCGGGCGCATTGCCCTGGAGCGTGGTGATATCGCGCGTGCCGAAGTGTTGCTCCAGGAAGCCCAGGACAACGGTATGGGCGCGGCGCAGATTCTGCCTTTCCAGGCCGAGTTGGCATTCGAGGCGGGTCGTTATCGCGAGATTCCCGGGTTGCTGGCGAGCCTCCCCGAGAAAACCCGTCAGCGACCCCCCTTCGCTGACCTGGTGAGGAGCTGGACATGAGTCACAAGCAAGCGGCACCGATGGCCGACATCTGCCTGCTGCTCGAAGGCACTTGGCCTTATGTGCGCGGCGGCGTGTCGAGCTGGATTCACCAGATGATCCTCGGTCTGCCGGAACTGACGTTTTCGGTGATGTTCATTGGCGGACAGCGTTCGGCGTATTCGCAGCGACGCTATCAAGTGCCGGCGAATGTACTGCACATCGAAGAAGTCTTTCTCGAAGACGCCACGCATCCGACCGATACCCGAGGCACGCCACGGGACGCCGATCTGCAGCAGTTGCAGGATTTGTATCGCTTCCTGCATCACCCGGACGCGCCGGAGCCCGAACTGGGTGAGCGCTTGCTCGACAACATCGCCCAGGGCCGTCTGACCCTCGACGATGTGCTGCGCAGCCGCGCCAGTTGGGAGGCGTTGAGCGAGGGTTATCGCCTGCATTGCGCCGACCCGTCGTTCATCAACTATTTCTGGACCCTGCGCTCGATGCAGTCGCCTTTGCTGATGCTCGCCGAGGCGGCGCGCAAGATGCCTCGGGCGCGGGTGCTGCATTCGATTTCCACCGGTTACGCCGGCCTGTTGGGCTGCATTCTCAAGCAACGCTGGAACTGTTCCTACCTGCTCAGCGAGCACGGGATCTATACCAAGGAGCGCAAGATCGATCTGGCCCAGGCCAGTTGGATCGCCGAGAGTTCCGGCCAGGCGCTGAACCGCAGCCTCGATGCCGGCTCGGGTTACATCCGTACCTTATGGGTGCGTTTCTTCGAGCGCATCGGGCAACTGACCTACAACAGCGCCGACAGCATCATTTCGCTGTATGACGGTAACCGACAGCGGCAAATCAAGGACGGCGCCGATCCGGTCCGCACCCGGGTCATTCCCAACGGTATTGACCTGTCGCAATGGACTGCCGCCCTCGAATCCCGCGCTCCCGGCATTGCGCCGGTAGTGGGTTTGATCGGGCGTGTGGTGCCGATCAAGGACGTCAAAACCTTCCTGCGGGCGATGCGCGGGGTGATCAGTGCGATGCCCCAGGCCGAAGGCTGGATCGTCGGTCCGGAAGAGGAGGACCCGGAATATGTCAGCGAATGCCGCAGCCTGATGGCCAGTCTGGGGTTGGAAGGCAAGGTGCGCTTCCTGGGCTTCCAGCGCATCCAGGACATCCTGCCGCAACTGGGCTTGATGGTGCTGACCTCGATCAGCGAAGCGCAACCGTTGGTGATTCTCGAAGCCTGGGCCGCCGGTACGCCGGTCGTCAGCAGCGATGTGGGTTCCTGCCGCGAGCTGATCGAAGGCGGCAGCGTCGAGGACCGCGACCTCGGCCTGGCCGGCAAAGTGGTTGCGATTGCCGACCCGCAAGCCACCAGCGTGGCGATCCTCGAACTGCTGCGCAGCCCGCAACGCTGGGAAGCTGCACAGGCCAGCGGCTTGCTGCGGGTCAATCGCTACTACACCGAAGCCTTGATGCTGCAGCGTTATCGCGACTTGTATCAAGCCGCCATGGAGAACAGTTAAATGGCCGGGATTGGCTTCGAACTACGCAAGATCCTGTCGCGCGATTCCTACACCGCGACTTTGCACGCTTACGTCTACGCCGGACTGATCAGTTCCGGGCCCTGGGTGCTGTCGATCATCAGCGTGATGCTGGTGGGCATCATCAGCCTGGGCCTGTTGCTGCCGAATGTGCTGGTCGGGCAGTTTCTGGTGACGGTGACGTACCTGATGGCCAGCTCGCTGATCCTCACGGGCGGTCTGCAACTGTTCTTCACCCGATTCGTTTCCGACCGGTTGTTCGAGCACAAGTACGAGCAGATTCTGCCCAACCTGCTGGGCGTGCTGTTGCTGGTAACCGTCGGTGCCGGGGTGCTGGGAATCCTGGTGCTGAGCCTGTTGTTCGACCAGCCGCTGATCTACCGGTTGCTGGTGCTGTCGAACTTCGTGGTGTTGTGCAACTTGTGGCTGGTGATCATCTTTCTTTCAGGGATGAAGGCCTACAACCGCATCCTGCTGGTGATGCTGGTGGGTTACACGCTGATGGTCGCCAGTGCCTACCTGCTGAGCTTCCTGCAGATGCCGGGCTTGTTGCTGGCGTTGCTGATCGGGCACAGCACGCTGCTGTTTCTGTTTCTCTACGACATCCTGCGTGAGTACCGCGCGGAGAAGCTGATCGCCTTCGACTTCCTGCAACGCCGCCAGGTGTTTCTCAGCCTGCTGGCGACCGGGTTCTTCTACAACTTCGGTATCTGGATCGACAAGTTCCTGTTCTGGTTCAACCCCGGTACCTCGAATCTCGTTGTCGGCCCCCTGCGTGCGTCGATCCTGTATGACTTGCCAATCTTCCTCGCGTACCTGGCGATCATCCCCGGAATGGCGGTGTTCCTGGTGCGCATCGAAACCGATTTTGCCGAGTGGTACGACCGCCTGTTCCGGGCCATCCGCGAAGGCGAAACCCTACAACACATCGGTTCGCTGAAAACCGAAATGACCTTGTCGATCCGCCAGGGCCTGCTGGAAATCTGCAAAGTACAGGGATTGACGGTGGTGCTGCTGTTCCTGTTCGCTCCGCGCTTGCTGGATTGGCTGGGCATTTCCAGTTACTACCTGCCGCTGTTCTACATCGACCTGATCGGTGTGAGCATCCAGGTGGTGTTCATGGCGCTGCTCAACGTGTTTTTCTACCTCGACAAACGCGCCGTGGTGCTGGAACTGTGCGTGATTTTCGCGGTGCTGAACGCCGGGTTGACCCTGCTCAGCATGCACCTGGGGCCGAGCTTCTTCGGCTATGGCTTTACCCTGTCATTGCTGGTTTGCGTGTTGCTGGGGCTGCACCGATTGTCCACGGCACTGGAAGATCTCGAGTACGACACCTTTATGTTGTCGCGCTGAAACACTTTCGAGGCGCTGAAAAGGCACTGGCGATCATCGTCAGTGCCTTTTTTGTTGGGCGTGGCTGCATCCGATGACAGGGTTTGTGAGCCACGATACCGACGCAAGACGACTCGCTCCGGCCACTCCTTGATGGACCGTTCGAGCCGGCTACAGCACTTCATGGCGCCAATTCGGGTCCGACTTTGCCACTCAGAATGCCTGGCTGGTGGGGATAAACCCCAGCACGGTAGACGGTGCTGATTATTACCATTTTTCCAATAATGCATTTCAGTCTTTGGTCTTTATCAAAAACACCACCGGAATAAAATGGGCCCAGCTTCCAAACAAAGCCACGAAGCGCAAGCTCATAAGGGTCCAAGCAAACCACCCTGCCGCGCTTCGTAGAGCCTTCGGCCTTATTCATTCCGACTGAAGACGTGAATCGTTTGCATCGTTGGGACACTTGAAATGAAATTGTTTAAAACATTGATTGCTGCTTCTTTTGTAATGCTGGGTAGCCAGATGGCTTTTGCCGATCAGTCTGCGGTAGAGCAATACACCTACGGCTCTCACCTCGACATCGCCAAAGTGATTCACATGGACGCCGTTCCCGATGACGTCTGCGCCGTGGTCCCTCTCCAGATGACTTACCTGGACCACCAGGGTCAGCAACACGTCATGCAATACAGCGCAATGGGTAACGGTTGCTCAGGCAACTAACCGAGTCCCGACAAAGCCTGCCCGTGGCAGGTTTGTTCAAACGCCCCAATGGGGCAGGCCGGGGGAAGATCCCGGCATCTTTGAAACGCCTGTGTCCATGATGCAGGCCAACCCCGCCAAGTGCGGGGTTTTTCATGTCTGGAAGGTGGCGTCCGGTGGTGGGCTATCCGGTGTGAACCCGCAGCGACTGGAAACGGTCAGGGTTCGACGCCTTCGCCTTCCGCCAGATTCAAGGCGCCTCCATCGTCCGGCTCTGTCCCACTTGCTGCCCCGCCTACCGCACCGATCAATCCACCTGCTTGTTTGCCAAAGTTTTCGTGATGACAGTGTTAGGTCAGCTTGGGTAGATAGAGACATCCCTGTTATTTTTCTGACTCATCGGGTCATGGAACTTTACAGCTGAATCATATCGTTTCGATTTCTCTGAGTGATGACGAACTGGTCAATGTGAACTGGGCGATTTCGTCCTTGCGCATGAATTTTACGCCGGCATGGCTGTTTACGTACTTAAGGAACTCGTCCCAGACTCGTACCATTTGGGGCGAGCCGCTGATGCGGTCGTGGGCGCTGATGGACATCATGCGGCGGCGGGAGCTGCTTTCTTCGTAAAGTTGATCGAAGTCGAGTTTGACCTGTTCAAGAAACTTGCCAGGCGAGTAGTTTCGGCCCTCAATTAGGAGGATATCGTTGTTGCGCAGAGTGTACGGAACGACAACAAAATCTTTTTCGTTCACTTGCTCAATGAAGGGCTCATCGCGGCTGAGATCATCAATGTGATAGAGGTATCCGAGTTCCTGGAGCAGCGACAAAGTATTTGGACCACGTCGCAGCCAGTTGCAGTTATAACCGACCGGTTTTTGACCGGTGATTTCTTCGACCATGTCTCGCGCTTGTTGCAGGAAGAGTCGTTCTTCATCAAGGCTCATGGCGTATTGTGAACTCCATCGTGGCCCGTGCCCTGCTGCTTCATGACCACGTTTGACGATTTCTCTCGCCAGTTCAGGGTGGCGCTTTGCGGCTTCGCCGATCATGTGGCAAGTGACCTTGACCCCATGACGATCCCAAAGGTCCAGCATCCTTGGGATGCCTTCCCGGTAACCGTAGGCGAACCAGGTGTTGGTCGCGGCGTCAGAGGGCACACTATCGGGGAAATCAACGTGAGGGAAAGGACTGTCAGTTCCTTTTGGAGGTTGGCCGCCCGCTTCGAACTGCATGGATACCGATACCACTAGACGGGTATCTCCGGGCCAGAACTTACCCTTTTGGTTTGGGATCTTGCTTGTGCTGGTGCCACCCGCTGTAGCCGCCATGGCGGGTGTCATCAATGAGCCTGCTGCGAGAATGGCTGCTCCGGCGCTGGCGTGCTGGATGAATGTCCGTCGCTCCGGGTTGGTAGGCATATGGGGATCGGCAGCTGCTGAGACATACGGTTTCATGGGATTACCTTAGTGTTGGAGTGACATGCCATGTCACGATATCGGTTCAAATCCTTTGGTTACGCGTGGTTGTGGTATTCGCGGAATAAAGCAGCGTCAGTACGCCGGCCAAGAGTGCCGTGATGCTTAGAAACAGGATCCCGGCGCTGGTGTGTTGGGTTCGGTCAATCAGCCAACCTATGACGCTGGGGCCGACAAAACCGGAAAGGTTGCCGATGGAGTTGATTAACGCTATGCCCGCAGCGGCAGCCACGCCGGTCAAACGTTGAGTTGGGAGATTCCAGAACAGCGGCAATGCAGACAGGACGCCAGCGCTAGCCAGCGTTAACCCGAACAGAGACATGGCAATTTGCTGATCACTCATGACTGTAGTGAAAAAGCCGGCACTGGCGACCAGTGCGCTGAGCCCAACATGCAGTCCCCAGCGACGGGTTTTGTCGGCACTGCGAGCGACCAGGTTCATTACCACTGCCGCACACATATAAGGGATTGCCGACAGCCAGCCGATGGTTAGTGTGTCGTTGATACCAGAGCCCTTGATGATCGTAGGTAGCCAGAAATTGATGCCGTACAGACCCATCAAGAGCAGGAAATAAACAAGTGAAAACATCAGGGTAATAGGGGTGAACAGATCCTTGAGGCGATGCTCGTGTTTCTGTTGTTCTGCCACTGCAAGGTCGGTCTCCAGCAGGGCCTTCTCATCTCGATTTAACCAGTTCGCCTGTTTCGGCGTACTCGGTAACACCCAATAAACCAGGCCGGCCACTAACACGGATGGCAGTCCTTCGATGAGAAACATCCAGCGCCAACCCGACAAGTCTTGGACGGCGTCCATACCTGACATGATCCAGCCTGAGACGGGGCCGCTGACCACGCCCGCCAATGCGCTGGCCGTCATGAACAAAGTGGTCATGCGTCCGCGTCGATGTGCAGGAAACCAATAGGTCAGGTACAGAATTACACCCGGAAAGAATCCGGCCTCGGCAATGCCTAGAAAGAAGCGCTGGATGTAGAAACCAGTAGGCGTCTGAATGAACATCGCAGCTGCGGAGACGAGGCCCCAACTCAGCATGATGCGTGCGATCCACGCGCGCGCGCCCAGGCGGTGCAATAGCAGATTGCTCGGCACTTCGAAGATGAAGTAACCGATGAAAAAAATACCGGCACCTAGTCCATAAGCGCTGGCACTCAGTTGCAGGTCGGTTGCCATCTGCAATTTTGCCGTACCTACGTTGACCCGATCCAGAAACGCCAGAACCTGAGCCATCAACAACACCGGCATCAATCTCCAGGTAATACGCAGGTAGATTGAGTTAAGCACTTGGGGGAAGTGGGTAGAAGGTGAAGCAGAGGTCAGGCTGTCGCCTCGCGATGGAGTTTCAAACAAGGGGACGCTGGGTGATGACGAATTATTTGAGTTGTATGTCATGACGACCTTCCGAAAGGGCTGTGTTGCGTGTCAGGGTATTTGAGGGGCAGTGAGTGTCACGCCGCAGTGGTGCTTCGAATCGGTTTTCAGATAGGACGAGCGCTCGACACTTTCGATGAAGACGCAGCACTGCCACCAGAACTTGGCATCGAATGCGTTGATTGCCGCCACCAGTGTGTCGTGGATGATCTGCGCCATCTGTCGCTGGACCCCAGTCGGACGAGGGTTGGTGGTGATCAGCGTGGCGATTACGAACTCTGCATCAGGATCGATTCCAGCGAGTGTTGCGTGGCAGGCATGAACCCTGCTTTTGAAGTCACCTAACTGCGCATGGCCTGCAGCCGCAATGTCGGTGTGAATAGTGCTCATCACTTGCACGAAGTTCAGTCTGCCAAGAAGTCCGCTCGTGCTTTCAAATACGATGTGGGGCATGGTTATTTTTTACCCATATGCAAGTGAGGCTTCATTTAAGCAGTCCTTTTATGCACAATAAAATTATGTTTTTCTTTGTGTAATATAAGCTTCCGTTATGAATGTATCCGCGATCGATCTTCGTTTACTGCGTAGTTTCATTGCCACTGCTCGGTTGGGTTCTGTGACCCGTGCCGCCAATTTGCTGCATTTGACGCAGCCCGCCTTGTCTCAGCATTTACGTGAATTAAGAGGCTTGATGGGCGTTCAACTGTTGGATCGTGTCGGGCGCGGTGTGGCGCTAACACCTGCGGGCATTGAGCTGTTTGGTTTGTTGGAGCCCTTGCTGGAGGATCTTGATACCGCTCTGGCTTCGGTGCACGGACGATCAAGGGAGGTGAAGGGCAGGCTGCGCATCGGAGCGATCGACACCTACTCACGGGCATTGGTGATCCCTGCGGTGGCCGAAATGCTGGTTGCACATCCCGAATTGAAGGTCTCGATTGAAGAAATGCCCGCCGCACAAATAGATCGGGCCCTGACCGAAAATGAGATCGACATCGGGCTGGCATTTTCAAATCTGTCGAGCGCCGACATTAACCAGTGCACGTTGTTCGAGGAAAACCTGGTGCTGATCCGCTTGCGCGCGATGAGTGAGGGCCGCTGTAGCGAACGGGTCTCCATGGAGGAACTCGCGGATTTGCGATTGGCGTTGCTCAATCGTAACTTCGCCATGCGACGGCAAATCGATTCTGCGTTCTCGCGGGCCGGCTTACCGTTGGATGTGCGCGTTGAGGCCGCGAACGTCGATTCGCTGGTGCGGCTGGTGGGTAGAGGCGATTGGGCTACCATTGCCAGCCGACTGGCAATCGACGATGCCAAGCGGTTTGAAGTTCGGGAAATCGATCATGCAGACTTGAGTCGTATCGCTGCATTACGCTGGCGTCGTGGTCGCTCATTCTCGGCAGCCACGTTGGCCTTCATTCACTTGCTGATAGACCGACTCCAACGATCGCCCGGCATCGCGTTGTCCAGGGAGGCGCAAGCGATGTTGAACGCTTGATGCCGCTCAACCGCTTAAGCCTTGTGGGTCTTTATTCACCAAGCATTGTTATTGACGCTCCTTGAGTCTGGTTTGGAACGGATGGATCGCCTTTAAAAATCAACCGCCGCGCCACTCGACTATTCGCGAAAAGCCCTTCGCCTACATCAGTTCGAGCAACGACCAAACTGCTACTTGAAATTGTCCAATGAGTGGTGATTACTGCAATTCACCTGTGAGAGCTTAAAATCGACGGCATGACCTCATCCGCTTTCTCTTGCTCCATGACACCAATTGGTATTCCAAAAATTACCAATGAGGGGCTTGGAATATCCGGTGATGTGGATTGTGTTGGACGCTAATAGACCCTAAAGCCTTGATTTTGCTGAATTTCAGGCACAAAAAAAGACGTCCGTGGACGTCTTTGATTGAACATTTGGTGGGCCGGGGTAATCTGAACCGGTTTATTAAGTTATTGATTTTAATAGATAATTTTCGGTTAAGTATTTGTTTGGAATACCTTTTGGAATACCCGTCGATAAATTTGAATTCGGGACGCTGTAGGTTGAGAAAACTTATCGTGGCACGAGGTAAAGCCTGTGCTCTGTCTCTCTCAGTATGAGCTCCTCAAGAATTTTCGTCCTGGACAACTGATGCTCTTCGGCAAGCTTGTCGAGGGCGGCGTTGATATTGTTGTTAAGCACAAAGTTGTACTGCTTCTTGTGGGTTGCGTTCACTCGCGTCTTTTGCGTGCTCCAGCGCCTCTTGATCTTCTCCACGTAGAGCTCTTTTTCGCCGGATGAGGCGCTACTGTGGTCGAAAAACTCCAGTAGCTCGCCATGTCGGGTGAAAGGCTTCTCTAGTCGGATTAGCGTCGGCTGGTTCTGCTCGAGCCAACTCCACGCCAGTGAGCATTTTTCTCGCTCATCTTGGTCTTTGAACCACTTGAAGATTTTATCGGTTCGCAGGTGCTCATTCCAGTCTTCCGAAAGGTAGCGTAACGCCCTCTCTTTCCTGCTGAAGTCCGTATTCCAAAGGTCGAAAAGTGCTATCACCTGATCCTTGTTGGGCAGCGTTCGGAAAATGCTGTTGCGCAGCCTTAGGTTGGTCTTCCTCATGGCTTCTGCTGCCAACCATTTCGGCTGCCGCCCGTTCTTTTCTATCCAGCCAAAAGCTTCCAGCGGGAGGAGTTGCGTTTCTCGAGCGTGTTCAATTTCGCGCTTTAGACTTCGGCTGTCTTTGAGTGTCTGCGCGATTTTGTCACGCATCGTAGGGCTATTGAATTGGCAGTCATCGAGGCGCTCTCCTTCCCGTCCGACTAGAGATAGCCACAGCCAGGCCACCTCTCGGTTATTTAGTGACCATCCAGTCAGCAAGACAGAAAGATTGTCATCGTCATCTTTTTGAGTGTCTTCGTTCAGAACAAAGGTCATGGGTAGATCGCTTATAGATGTTTTGTAGAGCATATTAAGACGATTGCTAGATGTAAGATAGATGCGTAATAGATAAGGATCAATCTCTATTATGTCCCGGTTTGTATGGCCCATACAGCTTTTCAAGGGTGCTACAAGCGAGATTTTTGGTAAGTCGTTAAACCTGCGACCTGCGATGCCAGTGGCGTGACATAAGCAATTCGTTGAGGTCAGGATTGACTAGGGATGGTTACGCTCCTTTGAAGTTATTCCCATGGTGGGTCTGCTCACTGCTGCATGAGTGCTCGCACCGACGCTGGTGCGGAAAGTCCAGGCACTTACAGAGTGATTGCCGTGATTACGATTTTGGATTGTTCCTGAGCAGTATTTTTTTACTGCCACTGCAGATCCTCTGAGCTAACAGAGGAGCCCGCTCATGAGGATCATTCGCCTGAAAGAAGTAATCGATTCGACCGGCTTGGCACGGTCGACCATCTACAAGTACATCGGGGAGGGCACCTTCCCGAAGCCAGTTTCGTTGGGGGATCGCTGCGTCGGCTGGGTAGACAGCGAGGTACACAACTGGATCCTGGCAAGGATTGAGGAGCGCGATTTGGCTGAATACTCTCCGGTCCGACTTGGCCGCCTGGGCGTGGTCAGCTAGTAGCTAACACTCTAGGTCATGATCGGTTGTCACCGGTCATGGCCTTTATGCCGGTTGAGCCTTGCCGACCACTTGCACTCCCTCCAGTAAATCCGGGTTATGTGTTCCCATAGCTCGGGTTTCTGGAGGTAAGAGGGCCAGTGCTGGAGCTGCCAGGCGATGGTTTATTTCCGGAGTGAGCCATAGGGTGAAAATGATGGTGTGGCTGGTGTAGTCGGGTTCATTTTCCCGGGCACATCAAGGAAGGCGTTTTCGGTATGGGTAATATGCTTTTACTACTACTACTACTACTTGCCAGCTGATGGGCTATTACCCCTTTGGTTCGTATCACAACTATTTACTCGGCAGAGGCCTATCAGCTCGGTAAAGGTAGAGGTTAAAAATTACACAGTAGGCACTGGTTATGTAACTCACTAAACGAGAGTCATAACCATGCTTCGACATCCCGATAACACCAATCTCCATCTGCACCGCGAAGACACCTTCGAAGGCTTGCCAGTCATGGTTGAGAAAGGTCCCTTCGTTCGGCAATACCTGTCCCGCTTAAAGCGCACCATAGATATGGCTCTTAGCCAATACTCCAGAGTACTGGCCTTTAGAGTGGATCTCCGTCTGCCGCTCGGAGTCGATCTACCTGAATATGCGTACACGAATGAGGTCATAAGTAGGTTCGTAGCTTCCTTCAGCGCGAAGATTGAGCATAACCGTGACAAGGCCCGTGAGCGGAGCCTGTACGCTCATGACTGCAAGGTCCGCTACGTCTGGGCCAGAGAAGTGGGACATGGCAACAGGCCTCATTACCACCTGGTGATATTGCTCAATCGAGATGCGTACCGGGCTGTAGGTCGGCTTGTATCCAGACGACCAAGGATCTTTAGTCGCATGGAGGAGGCATGGGCCAGTGCTTTGGGCCTGCCTGACGATCAAGTTGACGGGCTGGTCGAGATCCCTCGCAACGCAGAGTACCGATTAAACCGGTATCCGCGCGCCGGCGATGACGACGTGCTGCCGGGTCTGTTTTACCGCGCCAGCTACCTGTGCAAGTCAGCTACGAAGTTGTATGGGGACAACCACCATGGCTTTGGATGCAGCAGGAGCTAAGTCACGCCTCTGGTCTTGCCGCGAGTAGAGGGGCCACCGCTATCGAAATGCCTGGTTCGTCACGATCTTGGCCTGTTATCATCATTTTTAGCATTACTGATGATGGCAATGTGGACAAGGATCAATGTACATGCCGAACTTGGCACCAAGTGGAGCCTCACCTAATCAACGTGAACGCCTCTGGCAGATCGACTTCCTAACGCGTTTTCGTGGTCAGGTATCCCGGCAGGATCTGGTGCACCGCTTTGGTATTGCACTGTCAAACGCCACACGGGACTTCTCTCTCTACCGTCAGTTGGCACCTGATAACCTGGATTATGACCATCGCGATAAGGTGTATCGCCGGGCTAGAGGCTTCCAGCCGCTGTTCATCTATGATTGTGAACATACCCTGCAAACCCTGACCTGGGGCCAAGGGGTGGGGTTGGAAGCCTGTGACCAGCCGATTCTTGTTGACTCTGCGCCGACATTGAATCAGCCCGATCTAGATATTCTGGCAGCGGTATCCCGTGCCATGTATGCAGCCAAGGCGCTGACTATCCGGTATGTGTCTGTTAGTAGCGGTGAATCTACACGTGAAATTGTGCCGCACAGCCTGGTCAATACTGGCCAGCGCTGGCATACGCGCGCCTACTGTAGAGCGCATTCCGAGTTCAGGGATTTTGTGCTGACCCGCATCACCGTCGCAGATGAAGTGGATGGCTTGATCGATGCCACGGTTGAGTCTTTGGCCCAGGATCAGGAGTGGAATCGTGAAGTGGAGCTGGAACTTATCCCGCACCCCCGCGCAACCTATTCCCGTGCCATCGAGCTGGATTACGGTCTCGAATCCGGGCAATCCATCAAGCTGTCAGTCCGAGCAGTAATGGCCGGCTATCTGCTGCGGCGTTGGAGTGTCGACTGCAGTTCCAAGGCAACATTGCACCCTGATGAGTATCAACTGGCGTTGCGTCACCCCGAGGAGGTCGCGAACCAGGTCAACCTGTACATTGCACCTGGCTTTAATGATGAGAACGGCCTCTGATGAGCTCGACTGAATCCCAACAAAAATTCGGCTTCAAGTTCGGCCGCAACGGTGCCCACTCCGCCCGCACCATGATGCTGGCTGAGATTACCGAGCTGTTTCATGGTCGTGGCGTTGAGGCGACCCTGGCCCAATATCAGGAAGACATAGAGCGATTCAACGTGTTGCATAAGCCTACTGAGAAGGCAAGAAAGCTGACTTGGCGTCATCTCATCGACCTTTATGGCATGGATATCACTATCCCGTTGTTCCGGACCTTTCGTAGTTTATGGGAGCGCGACGAATCGGCAAGACCCATGCTTGCTTGCCAAATGGCGCTGGCTCGGGATCCACTGCTGCAACTGTCCCAGGACAAGATCCTTTCGCTGGCGCCAGGTCAATGGCTGCCCCGTGAGGAAATGGAGCAGGCGCTGGACGAGCATTGCCCGGATCGTTACAGCAAAGCGATGCTTAAATCACTGGCGCAGAACGTCAACGGCACCTGGACTAATGCAGGTTTTCTCCAAGGGCGCAGCAAAAAGCACCGTGCCGAGCCAGATGTGCGTCCGGTCAACGTTGTGTTTGCCTTGTTCCTCGGTTATTTGCAGGGAGCAACCGGCAACCGGCTATTCATCTGCGAGTGGACCCGCGTACTCGGCTGTCGCCTAGAACGGCTGCTGGAGTTGGCTCGTCTGGCTAGCTACAGCGGGCTGATTAACTTCAAACACTCCAGTGAAGTGGTGGAAGTGACCTTCCCCGACTACCTGAGCAAGGAAGAGGAGTCTTGGTTGCATGAGTAACAGACTGAACCGCCTTATCAAGAGTTACGCCAACCATATCAGCCTACCTTGGATGAAGGGTTTGGCCAACGAGCAGCGGGTGTTGTTTGCCGTTTATCACAAAGAGGACGAGCTCAAACTGCGCGCCAGGGTTGAAGAGTTTCGCCTGGCCACCGAAAGCGCCGGCCACCCCTGGTTGGAGCTGGATATCACCCGTCTGTTCTCTGATTGGATGGCCAAGCAGAAATACCGTGAAGACTACTTTGAAGACCCAGACAGCCTAACGCCGAAGTACAAGACCTTCGTCCGCCAATCGGTGGAGGTGCTTGCGGAGCAAATCCAGACCAAGGCCGACGACAAGACCCTGGTCGCTTTGATTGGCTGCGGCACGCTGTTTGGTTTTGCCTCAGTCTCTGACTTTGTTAAACAGCTGGCTGAGCATGTTCCGGGGCGCTTGTTGGTGCTATTCCCCGGCGAGTACATCAACAACGGCTACCGCCTGCTCGATGCTCGCGACGGCTGGGGCTACCAAGCCACCGCGATCACCGCTGATAACTGAACACTAATGCATGCAGAATTTAACGCTCAGATTGGCGCACTATGCGCAAAGGGAGTAGGCACAGGATGTTGAACCGCGAGATTTACCAGCTCGACCCCCAGCAAAATCGACTGGAAAACAACGGCGTCGCTGAAGTAAAGGATGACCAGTCAGTCCAGGCCCTCAAAACCCTGCGCTACGAGCTACAAACCTTTGTCTGCGATGGTGAATACCAAGCCGGTCTCGACAAGATTCTGTCTGCTTACCTGCGCAATTTGGGCAGCCAGCACGAACAGCCAGGCGTGTGGATCTCTGGCTTCTTCGGTTCAGGTAAATCGCACCTGGCCAAAATGCTGCGTGCGCTGTGGACTAATCAGCCGTTCAGCGATGGTGTCTCGGCCCGTGATATTGCCGACCTGCCGCATGAGGTCAAAGATCACTTCAAGGAGCTGAGCAACGCCGCCAACCGCCACGGGGGTCTGCATGCCGCCTCCGGTACTTTGGGCTCTGGCGCCAACAACAACGTGCGTCTGGCGCTGCTCAACATTGTGTTCAAATCCGCAGGCCTACCAGAGCAATACCATCAGGCCCGCTTTGTGCTGTGGCTGAAAAAGCAGGGTATTTTCGATCAGGTTAAAGCCAAGGTCGAAACAGCAGGTGATAGTTGGGACGACGAGCTGGAAGACCTCTACGTTTCCCGTAGCATCGCTGGAGCACTGCTTGAGGTGGACAGCACCCTGGGTAACGATGTCAAAGAGGTGCGTCAGCTTCTGCGCGAGCAGTACCCCAATGTTCAGGATGTCACTAACCAGCAGATGGTCGATGCTATTTACGACGCCCTAGCCAAAGAAGGCCAGTTCCCGCTCACCCTGGTAGTGCTTGATGAGGTGCAACAGTATGTCGGTTCCGATACCGACAAGGCGCATCAGGTCCAGGAAGTGGTAGAAACCTGCTGCAAGCATTCCGTCTTTCAGAACAAATTACTGTTTGTCGCCACAGGGCAAAGTGCACTGTCCGGCATGCCAAATTTGCAGCGCCTGCTTGGCCGTTTCCAGATTCCGATTCAGTTATCCGATACCGATGTCGAGTCGGTGATCCGCAAGGTCATCCTGCAGAAAAAAGCCTCGGCCAAGTCGCAATTGGAGCAGGTGCTGCAATCTCACTTGGGCGAGATTTCACGTCAGCTGCGCGGCACCAAAATCGAGCACCATCAGGATGACGAAAAAGTCATGCTGGCCGATTACCCCCTGCTGCCGGTACGCCGCCGCTTCTGGGAGCGGGTGCTGCGTATCGTTGATACCACCGGCACCGTCTCGCAATTGCGTAACCAGCTCAAGGTCATTCACGAAGCCGCCCAAGCCACCGCCGACCTGCCGCTGGGTCATGTGGTGCCGGCTGACTTCATTTACAACCAGATCGCAGTCAATCTGCTGCAGACCGGCGTCATCTCCAAAGAAATTGCCGAAACCATCGGCCGCCTGTCCGCCGGCGATGCTGACGACAAACTTAAATCGCGGATTCTCGGGCTGGTGCTGCTGATCGGCAAATTGCCTTCCGATCCAACAGCTGACTGTGGGGTGCGGGCTACCGCCGACATGCTGGCTGACCTGCTGATTGATGACCTCAATAACGGCAAAGATTCCATTCGCACCAGTGTGCCCAAACTGCTCCAGGCATTGGCCGACGAAGGTCTGGTTATGCCTATGCAAACCAGCATCGGCACTGAGTTCCGCCTGCAAACTCAGGAGAGTGCGCAGTGGTACGACACTCTTCGCCAGGAAGAAGCCGATCTGCGCGGCAATATGCAGCGTATCGAAAATATCCGCGTAGACCTGTTGCACAAAGAGCTGCGCCGCCAGGTAGCTCAGGTGCGTCTCACCCAGGGCAAGTGCAATGAGCCGCGCCAGGTTATCCCTTGCTTTGACTCCGAGCTGCCCAAAGACGCCAAAGAAAAAGTCTACGCCTGGGTACAAGACGGCTGGAGTATTGATGAAAAGAGCTTCCTTGCCGATGCCCGCAGCCGCCAGCCGGGCGAGCCGACTATTTTTGTCTTTGTACCGGCGCGTAACCGCTCCGAGCTGACCAGCGCCATCATTGCTGAGAACGCCGCTCATGCCACTCTGGAAAAGCGCGGCATCCCTAATACCGATGCCGGCAAAGACGCCCGTAGCGCGATGGAAACCCGCTACCGCGATGCGCAAAAGCAGGTGCAAGCACTGCTGCGCGAAATCTTCGACGGCGTGCAAGTGCTTCAAGCCGGTGGTAACGAAGTAGATGGCAACACGATTGCCGACCGGGTAGAAACTGCTGCTAAAGCCTCGCTGATTCGCCTCTACCGCGACTTCGATCCCGCGGACCACCCAGGCTGGGGCAAGGTGTATGACCGCGCCAGCAAAGAGGGTGGGCAAAATGCCCTGGAAGCACTGACCTACAGCGGTGATGCCGAGCAGCAGCCCGTATGCGCTGCCATTAAGCGCTATATCGGTGTGTCGAAAAAGGGCAACGAGATTCGTGAGCACTTTCTGGCTGCCCCATACGGCTGGCCGCAGGACGCCATCGACGGAGGCCTCGCCATCCTAATGGCCACCGGCATCCTCATCGCCTACGACAACCGCAATAACCCGGTTACCGCCACAACGCTGGATCGCAAGCAGATCACCCAAACCAGCTTTAAGCCTGAAAGCATCACCATCCGCCCGGTAGATCTGATTAAAATACGCGGTGTACTCAGCAGCAGCGGCATCGATTGTCAGCCCGGTGAAGAAGCTAGCAAGCTGCCACTTCTAGCTGAAAAAGGCCGTGAACTGGCCAAGCGCGCCGGGGGAGAAGCCCCTCTGCCCAAAATCCCCGACAGCCGTATTTTTGACGAGCTGGCGCGCCACTCTGGTAACGCACAGCTCAAGCATGTGCTGGATGAGCAAGACGCCATCAAACAGGCGGTCAAGCACTGGGCCGACATCGCCCAACGCATCGAAGCACGGCGCAGTGATTGGGCGCTGCTGAAAAACCTGCTCGACCTCAGTCGCGGCCTGTCTTTCCATGCCGCTATCCAGACCGAGGTGGATGCCATAGTCAGCCACCGCTCCTTGCTGGATGATCCCAATCCGGTATCGGGTCTGGTCCAGCAGCTGGTCAATAAGCTGCGCGATGCCATCCAGTTCCATGTGCTGGCCTATAAGGATCGGTATGCCGAGTGCCTGGCCCAACTGCAAGCCGACAGCCACTGGCAGCAACTCAGCGAGCAGCAACAGAGCGACATCCTCGGCAAACGTAAACTGCTTATCTTGGCGCAACCGGCGCTGAACGACGCCGAGGCCATTATCGACAGCCTCAATGAGGTCAGCCTGGAGCAGTGGACCGACCGCTCCGAGTCGCTGGCCAGTAAATTCGATAACGCGCGCATGGAAGCCGTGCAGCTGCTGCAACCCAAACTGCAGCGCATCAGCCTGCCGCGCAAAACCTTTGAGACCGAGGCCGATGTCGACACCTGGCTGGCAGATGTGAAGCGACAGGTGCTCGACAAACTCAACGATGGACCGGTGACCTTCTGATGACTCGACAGCCTCTCGATAAAGCCCTACGCCGTGCGCTGGAAGCCACCGTTGTCAAAGCCCGCGACATCGCCGAGCAAGCAGCTACCCAGGCCGTCAAACGACTTGGTGTGGGCGATGCTAAGCCGGCCGACTATCTGAGTGATGTGCAGCGCAAGCTGCGCACCCGTCTGCGCGCCCATGGCCGTCAGCTAGGTGATAGCAAAGATGCCAACGGCCAACAATCCATCCACAAGCTTGTCACAGAAGTCGCCTACGAACACTGGCACCGCATGTTGTTTGCGCGCTTTCTGGAGCAGAACAACTTGCTTATGTATGACGAGCACACGCAGTTGCTCAAGCCCGTCAGAGCCTGAAGGCACTGGAGTATCGGCATGCTAAGCGGCGTAGTTGGATATGGTCTGAACTTGATCTGGCCCCATTGGCAGGCGCCCTAGAGCATTTGAGCCAAGTAGCTGAAAAAACGGCCAAGGTGTTTTCAGGTTCTGATGCGGATGAAATGGCCGTGCAGTACAGGGAGCAATATTGGCAGGCAGACGATCAGGTACTCAAAGCCTTGGCTTTCCCATTACCAGCGAAGCAACAAGTGCTGGTGCAGCAAATTCTGGCGCTGATTTACACGCCATGGCTGGATGAGGTTACACGCAATTTCCAAGGATTGGTCCGGTCTAAGGGGTATCCGGGCAGCAACCAGGTCAATGAAGCCACGGCTGAGTATGCGGTGGCTGGTGAGGTGGTTTTCTTTGTCGACGGCCTGCGTTACGACATTGCCCAGAGGCTGAATCAGACGCTGCAACACTTGGGTGATGTACGGCTCTCGGCAAGCTGGGCGGCCTTGCCTTCGGTAACCGCGACAGCTAAAGCGGCGATTACACCGGTGCATGATCGCCTGACCGGCAGAACCACTGACCGCGACTTTGAACCCAGTTTGCTGGACGACGATACTGACTTCTCTAGCTACTACCTGAAGAAGTTTTTGCAGGAAAAAGGCTGGCAGTATTTGGAAGAGGGTGATTCGGGCGACCCGACTTCCAATGCCTGGGTACAAAGCGGCGATATTGACAAAGAAGGTCATGTAAAGGGGCTAAAGCTGGCGGCCCGGATTGATACCTTGCTGACCGAGGTGCAGGAGAGGGTAGAGGAACTACTGGCTGCAGGTTGGCGCAAGATCCGCATCGTCACCGACCACGGTTGGATGTTGACCCCCGCACCTATGGCCAAGGTCGAATTGGCTAAACATTTAACTGAAACACGCTGGGGCCGTTGTGCAGTTATCAAGGACTCTGTCGACAGTGGTTACCAGCAGGTCGGTTGGTACTGGAACAGCGCTGTCAGCATCGCCATGGCCCCAGGCGCTTGTAGCTTCAAAGCCGGACAACACTACGACCACGGTGGTCTGAGCTTGCAGGAATGCTTGACCCCGGTGATTGAAATTCGCAGTACACAGAGTCCCGCCACGAGCTCTGCCACCTCTGCCTCGCTCTCTGATCTGCGCTGGCTCGGGCTCACTTGCAAGATCCAGGCGCAGACTGCATCCGAGTCTGTGATGGCAGTGCTCAGAACGCATGCGGCTGATGCTGGCTCTGAAATAAGCAAGCGCAAGCCCCTCAAAGATGGAAAGTGCAGCCTGATGGTCGATGACCAGTACGAACATACTTCCGCCGTGCTGGTGCTGCTGGATGAGCAAGGCAACGTTTTAGCGAAGCTACCGACGCTGATAGGAGGCGAATAAGTGGAATTGGATTTATTAGATAACAAAGCGGCCTCGACCTTTGAAGGCTACATCGTGCGCAAAGATCTGGTTAGGACCTTTGCCCGCCAATTCCCGGTTCCGACCTATGTTGTCGAATTTATGTTGGGCAGGTACTGCGCCTCTACCGATCCTGTTGAAATTGAGGAGGGTTTGGAGATCGTCCAGCGACAGCTGTCGGATCGTACTGTGCGTGCTGGCGAGGAGGAACTGTTTAAGGCGCGAGCTTATAAAACCGGCTCGGCCAAACTGATTGATATTGTCAGCGTGCGCTTTGTTGAAAAAGAAGGTGGCTATCTTGCCTCGCTACCCAGCTTGAACCTCAGTCGGGTTCGCATCCCAGATAAAGTGGTCGACGATAACGAACGTCTGCTTACCGGGGGCTTTTATGCTGAGGTGACGCTAACGTACGACAGCGTCATTGCGGAAGAGAAAGGCAACGCCTTCGGTATTGCCGAGCTACGTCCAATCCAGATGTCCAACCGCAATGTGCTGGATGTGATGGCCGAGGCACGAACTCAATTCAGCAGCGAAGAATGGCGGGATTTTCTGGTTCGCTCGATCGGTTTGGAGCCAAGTGAGCTCTCACAGCGTGCCAAGGACGCCATCCTACTGCGGATGGTGCCGTTCGTTGAGCGCAACTACAACATGGTTGAGCTTGGGCCGCGAGGCACAGGTAAGAGTCACTTGTTCCAGCAGGTTTCGCCTTATTCCCACCTGATTTCTGGCGGCAAAGCCACCATCGCCAAAATGTTTGTGAACAATGCCAACGGCCAGCGCGGCTTGGTCTGTCAGTACGACGTGGTTTGCTTTGACGAGGTCAGCGGCATCTCTTTCGATACCAAGGAAGGGATCAACATTATGAAGGGCTACATGGAGTCCGGCGAGTTCAGCCGTGGCAAGGAAAGCATTCGAGCCGATGGCTCCATGGTGTTTGTCGGTAACTTCGATGTCGATGTAGAGCATCAGCAGCGCGTAGGCCATTTGTTTGGCCCGCTGCCCGCGGAAATGCGTGACGACACGGCCTGGATGGATCGCATCCATTGCTACCTGCCTGGTTGGGATGTACCTAAAATGAACAAAGCATTGACCACCGACCACTTTGGCCTGGTCAGTGACTTCTTCTCCGAGTGTATGAGTCGCCTGCGCTTCCAGAGCCGCGTATCGGCCATGCAGAATCGCGTTCACTTGGGCGGAGCACTCAGTGGCCGTGATACCAATGCGGTCAACAAAACCGTCTCCGGCTTGCTTAAGCTGATGTATCCAGGCCAGGACATGGCAGTGTCCGACGAGGATTTGGAATGGGCTACCCGTCTGGGGCTGGAGGTACGGCGCCGGGTCAAGGAGCAGCAAAAACGAGTCGGCGCCGCCGAGTTTCGTAACACTCACTTCAGTTACTTCATTGGAGATGACGGGGTCGAGAAGTTCGTGGCTACCCCGGAGCTGCGCGCCGACAACGAGATCGGTGATGACCCACTGGAACCAGGCCAAATTTGGACCATTAGCGAAGGTGGGGCGGACATTGATGACAACGCCGGCCTATACCGCATAGAGGTAAATGAAGGCCCAGGCTCTGGGGTGCGTATCCTCAATAGTCCGGCGCCCGCAGCCTTCAAGGAGTCGCTCCGTTATGCCGAGCAGAACCTTTATTCTAGGGCAACTCAGCTCATAGGGGACCGCGACCCACGTGCCCATGAGTTCTCCGTGCAGCTCAGAGCCTTTGATGCCGCCAAACGCGGTTCTAAACTGGGTATGGCATCGCTGATTGCTATGTGCAGCAGCTTGCTGAAAAAGTCGGTGAGGGGCGGAGTGATCGTCGTTGGCGAGTTAAACCTGGGCGGCTCTATCGAGCCGATTAGCAGCGCAGTGAACATCGCCGAGCTGGCGGTAGAGAAGGGCGCCAGCGTGCTGCTCATGCCTGTCACAGCTAGGCGCCAGCTGTATGATTTATCTGATGACATGGCAACAAAGATTGACATCCAGTTCTACCAGGATGCGCGTGATGCGTTGTTGAAAGCGATCGTCGAGTAGGGGAATGCAAGCCAACCGCATTCCATTTAGCAGCCGTTGAAGACGGTCTCAAACGTACTTGTCCACAGAGCGAGCCTGCGGTCTGTAGCAGCGCCAGATTGGCTAAAAAAAACCGTACATCAACCAACGTCCGTCGCTCGCAGGCGACGGACGTTGGATGATGCTCACGTTTATTCAGATATGTTATTTGCAGTGCGCCATAGCCGGTTGAAGACCAAGCAAGTCAGTACTGCTGTAATCAGCAGCGGCGGAAACCGCACCAATAATAGAATCAACAAAAGTAGTGTTGTCATGCGCCCGGCAAGAATGCCGACGAAGATGATCATGGCTGCAAAAATTCGCACCAGTTGCTTCATGCCTTCTCCCTCACAGGTATGCCAGCCTGCGGATTGGCCCCTACCCAGATAGAAGAGCCCGGCACCAGACTTGCCCTCTGACAGGGGTGGCCAGGGTGAGCCGGGTCTTCAATTGCCAGTCACGCCTGAGCATCTTGGGTGGTGAGCAGCGGCGTCGCGGCCAATTCCGCGGCAAAACTGTCCAGTGCCACCGTCTGAAGATGGTCCTCGGGCATGATGCCGGGCGCGATAGCTTATGTCCCGTTTGTAGGAAACGACGTTGCGATGTTGATGGTTTGAACCTAGGGATGCTTGAGCAACTCCTCGGTCTGCCAGGTGCGATTGTTCGCGCCTAGCTGCAGATTCAGCTGTGCGGTAAACAAAGGCGTGCCGAACAGTATGAGCATTTTCATTGGACCATTGTTCGTGTCGTGAACTGGCCAAAAAAATTGGCACAGTCATGCTCGCCTGGATAGCGAGCCAGTCACATTTTCAATGTGGTTATACATAAAGCCGTGACGTCGAATTTTTACTGCGACTAGCCGATTACCTTGGTCAGATTCGGCAAAATCAACAATAGCGTGGTGGCGAAAAGGATGAGTCCGGCTTGACGTACTTTCGGTTGTTTGAACATGGCTTGACCGCCTTTTTTGTTATTCGCTGATGCCTGCCTCAATTGCTCCACACGGCAGTGCGTTGCACATCCTGTAGCTACGAGCGCCTCGGCAAAACCCGACGACAACTTCGTACAAATTCACCTTAGGGTCCGGGTAACGCTTTGTTTAGATCTATTTCGTATGATCAAAGAATTATTTTCTATAAAAAAGCATGAGGCCTATTGCCAGCTTCCTGGGCGTCCTTTTGCTAGACGCTTGGCGTCCTGAAACGGTTAATCCGGTCAGCGACGACCGTCCGTCTGAGTGTGCGCGTTAACGTCAGTAAGCCTGGCGGTCATTGAATCTCGGAATGGCGGTAAAAGGGGACGGGTACTCGCCCGCAGCAGAGCTGGCTGAGAGCATCCTGAAGCCGTCCCTGCTCTCAGAGTCGGGGGGCTGCTTGCTGCTCAGAACACAAATTGAGCGTGTTGCCTTAGGTGGGAGCCTCAAAATAAGTTAGTTGAGGAAGTGCCGCGGCTTGGCATAGGACTGCCGGGGCATGTGCGTATGGACCTTGATTCCAGCCCACTTGCAGGCCTCGCCATAAGGTTCCCCGGACCCTGGCGATCCGACCGCGAGTCAGCAACGATAATCCCTACCCGGAGTCGCTGTTTAGAACACTGAAATTCTGCCCGCAATGGCTGCTGGATGGTTTTTGCGAAATTGCACTTCACTTGACCGCCTGATTGCATCGGCACTGATCACTCCTTTGCATTGCGCTTAACCAGGCGATGGCATTCGATATGACCACCGACTGCATTCGCAGTGATTGCCCAGTTCGTAAGTTTTGCTCAATGTGGCAGGCGCCATTGTTGAAGCAGGCGCTCAGGCTGACGTAGTCACGCATATGGCTGCTGATCGATGGCTAAAAAAATATGTGATGGGGATTGTGCCGATGACCGCCCTGGCATCAGCCAAGGGCAGTCTATCGGGCGGTGTGAGCCTAGGCGTTATAGGTAACCTCGTTCAGCCAACGATACGCAGCCTTCGTGGCCCACAACGATGTGATCCAGCGTCTGGGTGCCAATCATGTTGAGGGCGTTCTTGAGGGTGGTGGTCAGCGTGCGATCGGCCTGGCTGGGTTCGGGATCTCCAGAAGGATGGTTATGCACCAGTATCACGGCTGCTGCGTTGTGCTCCAGGGCGATCTTGACCACTTCCCGTGGGTACACGCTGGCCCCATCCAGCGTGCCGCGAAACAGCTCTTGAAAGCCGATAACCCGGTGCTTGGTGTCGAGCAGCAGAAGAGCAAAGACTTCGTGCTCGTGGTACTGCAGCAGTGTTTGCAGGTGGCTGAAGACCTCCTTCGGCTCTGTCAGTGCCCGGCCTTTAGACAGGCGACTCATTGCCAGTTGTTGCGCCATACGCAGGATGTCAGCTTCGGTGACAGGGGATTCCATGACATAGGAGCCGGTTTCTTCACCAGCTTTTAGCTTATGGTATTTCATGCGGGTATTCCTGTGCGAAGTCGTGAGAACGGCGGGGGATTGAGAAACACAGTTACTGAATGCTGGGTTTGCCGTTATGCCGCGTGGCTTGGGATTCCAGCTTTTGGGCGAGTGAGGGTTTCGCAGGCGCTGCTTGGGCTTGGGGCTCTACAGGGCTGGGCTGATCCTCTAGGACGGGAAAGAACTCCTCGACGACGGCACCGGTGTCCTCCTCGCTGTCTTCAAAGGCCCCATTGTTAAAGCCTTGCCTAGCCGCGTGATCCAAGGAGCTCTGGTCGAAACCCGCGGCTTGCCGGGTTTCCTCCAATTGCTTGGCTTCCAGCAAAGCGTCTTCTAGGCTCAGCCCACTGCGTACCGTGATGTCCACGTAGAAGATGGGCGTGCCATGGCTCTGGCGGGTGGATTTGCCACGTAGACGCAGCTCCAGCGGCAGACAGGCGAGACGGTCTCCGGAAATGGCTTGTAGGTAATGTAGTCGTGCCGTCAGGGTACGGATGCTGTTGTAGCCCGTTGTACGAAAGACAAAGCTGCCCAGTGGGTCATCATCGCCAATCACCACGTTCAGCCGTCCGTAAGGCTTGCAGGCATTGCCTTGAGCCAGTGAACAGCCATCGGGTGAAGGGCAGGGCAACGACTGGATGCCGTCCTTGGTCAAACGCTTGCAGGTCTCACCATCGCCGACGCACACCGGCCGGCCGGTGTTACGGTCGAACAGGTTGTAGTCAGCCCGAAAGTTGAGCTCCGGCTCGTTGAACAGTAAACGGATCGGAATGCTGCGCAGTTTTCCCTCCTGGCCATTACGCAGTTCCTCATTGAGTGGGTGCAGCAGCCAGCCGTCGCGGCTTTGTACCTGTGAGGTGATGGTGAATTGATCGTCTTTCTCCGGCAGACGTTTGCCATTTTTCTCGACGACCTTGCCGATGGAAATACGCCCCAGTACAGGAGGGGTGATCGCTAAACCTTTGAGCATGGTAGTTATCCTTGATCTGGAAATAAAAAAGCCACCGGGACGTGATCGGTCCGGGCGGCTTATGTACGGTGGGTAGAGTCATGCGATCAGAAAACGCCGACTGCCTTCGCGGAGCTTGCTGTAGCGGATCTGCAGGTAGGGTTTGTCCTTGAGCATCTGCTCGACATCCAGCGCGGTGCTGTCCTTGGATTTCTTCCAGCTGATATAGCCTTCGGCAAATTCGACGCGAGTGGCTGCGCCCATGGCCTGCTGCAGGACTTGCTTGAGCTGCGCCTCACGCGTCTCCTGTTGGGCAATGCTCTGGCGAACAGCCTTGAGTTCCCGGTAGGTGGTGGCCAGCTCCGGGTGCTGGCTGAAGTCCAGAGTCTGACCGTTGTCCTCGGGGTAGAGGCAGCGTAGTGCGGCTTCCGCTGACTCCGTACCATCGGCCGGTGGCGGGGTATCACTGACCACGTGATCCCAGAACAGCCGCTCCAGGTCGATCAGCCGAGCAATCATCGACTCGTCGCGTTCGATGCGGTGAATCTCCAAGTGTTGGCCACCCAGCAGTACCGCCACATCCGCCGCCTGCTTGCCGGTCACCGCCAACTGGTGCATGACCTGTAACTGCACATACTCAGGCACGCCTTCTTTCCAGAGGCGAGCGCCGTTAATGCCGGCTGTTTTGCATTCAAGGATTTGTACATCGTCTGCACCGAACACCTCTCGGTCGATGTTGGCCAGCATCCAGGGCAGTTTAGGATCCGGATGCTGCAGCACTGCATTGATACGTCGTACTCGGTTACCGCTACGCTTGCTGTAATGCCAGGCCACGATGGGCTCCAGCACATTGCCCCAGTAGGCTGGACTCTCTTCATCATTGTGATCTAGCTTTGGCAGCGAACTGTCACGGCCAGTTTTTTCCAGCCACAGTTCCAGCTGGGATTTGTAAGGATTGAGCCCTACGGCAGCGGCGGCATCCGAGCTGCCGATGCCTTGTTTGCGCACGGCCAGCCAGTCTTCTCGGGGAAGTTGTTTCGTCCCCACCAGGCGCAAGGCGGGGCGGGGTTTACTGCAGAATTGTTGCAGCGTTTGCGTTTCCATGATGTTTTCCTATCCGGCATAAAAAACGCCCGGCCAGCAGAAGCTGACCAGGCGCTTTAATCGTTGAGTAGGTGAGAGGGGCTAAGCGGCGAGTTGCAGCGCTGCATTCAGTGCGCGCTCTTTGAGGCTTGCACCGGCTCCGAACCACGCAGAGTCCATTCGGTATTCGGTACTCCTGGCGCGTCGCTCGTGATCGACATACTCCGTCACGGCGTTGAGCAAGCCCCACGCAGTTCCTTGAGCAGATTCAAGCGTCGCTCCACGACCTTGGCCTTCGTACAGCGTACCGTCACAGGAGGTGGCTAGCAGTAGATAGCCATTGACCTGATCATTTCCCTTCAGCGCGGTTGTCTGTCCCGTTCTGGCCAGAGCCCAGAACTTGCGGCCACCTTTGAGTATCCCAGCTGTTTCCAACTCATAGCCGGAGACCTCCGTCAGATCTCTGTAGAACTCCAGCACCTCACGAGGCTGCACGACCTGGTAGCGGTTGGAAACCACCGACAAGGGGGCTTTGGTGTCAGAGCGGTAGAGAACCTTTTGTTCCGGAAAGGAGTGAATTGTGCCTAGGTTGCCGACAGTGTCGGCCTTGAAGTGAACTGGGCTGTCCTGGATTTGCCAGTTCATGCCGGCTTCTCGCTGCCAGACCTCAAGCGGTTGTTTTTGCGTCAGGCGGGTACCCAAACCATGCCAAGGGGTAGCGCCAACGTATGCCATTTGTTCGACGAGATGAGCCATGGGAGTAATTCCTTGGGGTGCGTGCCGGCATAAATGCTGCGCACGCGCAGCATTTACCGAAGAATGTTGTAAGAGGATTAGGTTGGTAGGTTGAAGCGATGATTGCAGGCGAGACAAAGGTTGTTGGCGAACACATGGCGATCGAGTTTTTCGCCAAGCTGAGCACCAAGGGCGCAGCCGGCTGCCCCTCCAGCGAGCCCGCCGAGGATGGCACCAGAAATTGTGCCGAGGGTGATTCCAAGAGGGCCGGCAATAGCGCCGACATAGGCGCCCACCTGGCCGGCTGCCAGAACGGCGCTCGCACCACGAGCGGATCCGCCTACGGTTCCAACAGCTGCGCCAATCTTCATGGCTGTTTGTAAAGATGCGATCTTGGGGGAGTTACATCGAGGACAATGCAATGACATGGTTCTGCGCTCCATGGGGTGGACGTCATGGCAGTGATGTAGGACTGAATTTTTTTTGGGTCGAATCGTAATTGGCCTCCATGACGATTAAGTGCAGCAATCGGCCGATTCTGTTCACAAGTCGGTTTGCCCAAAATGCTCGAATATTTGTGGGTGAAAACATCTCTATCGCACGCTACAACGTGAAATCCGAGTCCGGAAGCCTCTGCTCAAAGCTAGGGTCTCAATTTCAGGCACGTACTTTTCTGTCGTGAAAACCAAGCCGGATTTTTTCAATAGAATCGGCCAGAAGTAGTCATGGAATGACTACAAATTTGAGCGCGATTCAAGGCAGGATCCAGGTTGGCCCCTATCAACCGTGGCGGACGAGTCGAAGAGCGCGAGCGACTGATTAGGACCGAGAAAATACCGGCCCAACACCGGCACCGCTGAGCAACTGCCCTACTAACGGAACGAGTTCGAACAGATCAGGAGAACAACTCGATGGACCACACACTTTTCGAGCGCTACTCACCTGCCATCCGCAGGCTCGGCACGGCGGGCGCCAACAGTCCCGAGCTCGTGATTGAAAACACAGGCAGAGACATTCTCAGGTACATCCCTTTCGAACACGTCAACGCTGATGCCAAGCTGGTCATCGTGGGCATCACCCCAGGCCCCAACCAACTGCGATTGGCGTACGGCGAAGTCCAGCGACTAATGGCCGTTGGCATCCCGACTGCAAAGCTGCTTCATGAAGTGAAAAAACTTGGTGCATTCGGTGGCAGCGCCATGCGCCCAAACTTGCTGCGCTATCTGCGGCACTTCAAGTTCGACAAGATCCTGCGCATTCCAGATGTAGAGTCCCTGTGGGAAGAAAACGCCGGCTTGTTCCACGGAACCTCGGTCATACCTCACGCGGCCTTTACAACAACGCCTGAGGGCGGCGAATCCATGTTTGCGGGCTCATTTGCCTACCTGATGGCTTCCCCTTTATTTCGAGAGTGCTTCATGGACTGCTTCGTCTCCACACTCCGCGAAATTAACCCAGACGCCCTGTATATCGGCCTGGGCGATTGCCCCGAAGACGCGTTGCAATGGTGCGTCGATAACGGGTATCTGCACGCCCGGCAGTTTCTGGGTTCTTTCTGCCATCCTTCAACAAGTGGCGGCAGCGCACCGAGTGTGTATATCAGAGATAAAACACTCAGTGACCTGAAGCCAGCAGACCCTGTACGTCACAGAGTTGCGAAACTCGATCGGGCCTATGCGCGAATGGCTGGCGCAACTGCGTTGCTTCTGGGCGGCGCTGTACCAATGTCGGAACCGGCAGGCGCCGTCCCTCTACCGGACAGTATCCAAACTGCCCTTGCCCCACCGCTTCCGGCCAAGCCAGCCCGCAAGACCGTAGCTGTCCCATGCGATGAATTCACCAATAAGGTAATCAAGCAGATTGAGCAGAGCGGATACGTGCTCGTTAGGGAGAGCAAATACCTCGCAGAGTTTTGCGCTGCCGGCCAGACGGTTTATCTATTGAAAGCAAGGACCCACATCAACAACATCTGCCTGATGGTTCACCCCAATCTCATCAGGGGTGACTTGGTAGATCTGCTGGCGGAAATCTCCGTCAGCACAGGCCATCGACACCACTCAAGCATGTCGAAGTTTCCATCGAAACTGCATAATGGCAAGCAACCCATCACTTATGGCTGGCTTGTGAGCATTGGCGGCCTGGCAGACGTCAGTGCTGTGGTGGAAGGCCTGCTTGAAATTAAACCGGCTACAAGCTGAATTGTCGTTGTCCAAATAAGCCGAAGTTTGCGCTTGGCAGACCCATCAATCTGTTATGGAAGAACACAATGAGCGAACACCTCTGCGCGCGTTTCCCTACCCCGAATTTCGACCGACTGCTGGAAACCGTGCCACTCAAAGGCGCGAAGGTATTCAAGACCGGTTCCAGTTCAACTATCTTCGAGAAGGGTGACAGTTTGCTGCGGTTAACCCTGCAAGGCAGTGGCCATAACTTCCTGGCGCAACAATCGGCTGCAGGTAACCCAAACGTGGTCAGGGTACTGCACAACTATGGTGCGGTGGCGTTATCGGACACCTACGAGTCTGGCCCTGAGGTAGAGTTCTACTGGCTTGCGCAGGTCGAGCGCCTGGTTGATATTGAAGTGGGCAGCGAGCCTGTTATTGAGGCTTGGCTTGCTCGATTCGATGAAGAGGGGCAGCCTGGCTCGAGGGACTTACCCGTTGTTGCACAGCAATGTCGTGAACTGGCGCGCGCTCACAGGCAATATGCTGGGTTGATGGAAACGCTGGCGCTGGCGGCGGAGTTTCGGGGGATTGAGTCGATGGACCTGCGGCTGAGTAACTGCATGCGACGGCCTTTGACCGGGGAGTTGGTTTGGACGGATCCGTTAGATGATTGTTTCTACGAACCAGACACCAATGTGGAAATTTCACTGGATGTACTCTTCGCGCTTCTCAAATGACGGGTGATCTAATCCATACACACGTTTTCGGGCCACTTCTTGCCAGACCTATGTGACCAGCTTTTTAATGAATTTTGGCTCTTCTCAGTGAACATATGCTCAGACCCATCTGGCACGCTAAATCTCCCCTGATTTTCTAGCTGCTGCGACAGGGAACTTTGGGTCGTCATTAGCCGGTCGTGGCAGACTGAGATCGACCCAAATGGACGGTAGTAAGGGATTGGGCTCCAAGCTTTGCGGGAGCGGGCTTGCACGCGATGGCATCATCCCAGTGGTTCGCAGTGTAATCCTGCTTACGCCGTAGATGCTGAACCGTCGCTCCTGGCTGTGGATTCATCGGGCGACATCGCTGCAGGGTTATCACCCGTCGTTGCGCCTAATGGATAGCGCTGATAACGCTTGCTTCACCGTCACCCTAGTCGATGGTGAAAACCCTTTGGTAATGGCATTGCAGTGCCGCCAGCATGGCAGCCTGATGAGCATCGGCCGCGACCTCTCCCCACGTTTCCTTCGAATAGATCAAGTCCATTTTCAGGGAGTCAGGCCGCTTCTCGTACGCCCGCTTGTTGAGGAATCGCTGGCGCTTTTCGTTGTAGGGCAGATTACCGTACTCCGAGTTGATACTGCGCGAGACAAGCGCGAGATTGCCAAAGCGGTCCAGCCAATCCCGCGAGACCGTGTTGGTATCGATCGCCTGTGGGGTCTGCGGCGAAATATGCTCTACCGAGTTCTTCGCGGTGAAACGGAAATTGCCCCAGAACTCATGATCACGTTGCTGTTCATACCAAAGCACGAAGTCCAGTTTATAGAACCAGTAATGCGCAAATCTGACGCCATGGTCCTCCGTCAGCACAGCTTCGAACTGCAGCGCCGAAGCGGTACGCCAGGGATCGTCCATGAACCGGCGGCTACGTACGACCAGCGCAGCATCCGTCACTTCTCCAAGCAGCTGGTTATCCAGATGGCATAGGAAGCCGTAGTACCGCTCGATTTCACCGCCACCACCCCGCACGGTGTGCGCATGCTTGTGGATAAAGTACAGGAAGGGGGTCAGCCAGTAATGGGTGGTGATTTCCTGCGAGTGATACAGCATGCTCTGCAGCAACGATAGGCCCTGGTGCACGGTATTGTCGCGACTGCGATTGATGTAACGCTTGTCTTCACTGGCGGAAATCGAGGTGTGGCAGACCTGATGGATTTCGTCATCGCCCTGATCGACCCACTTGATCACATACTCGTCCCACAGCACACGCATGCGCCAGAGCAGATCAATGAACCCTTGCGCCCTCGCCACACGCTGCGCCGAATCCGCTGGCGCCAGCAAGTGGGCTTCAAACAGGGCGAGCAACTGCCGATCCAGCACACGCGGCAGATCCGCCTGCCCTTGCTCCTTCAGCCAGATACGCAACACATGAAGCAAGAAGAGTGGAAAGCCGATGATGCTCCGCGCCCAGGGGGCTTCTCCGTCATCCTCGGCGATGGCTGCCGGAGACGCGCCGATATCGGTAACAGAGCCGTCAACGATGGCCTGCAAGGTCAGACGGTCGTAGCCATCCGTTTGCGCGGAGTCGGTCTTTCGATCGAGCAACCCGTGTACGGCGCCTGCATGGAGCAGTTGCCCCTTGTTATAGAGATCCCCCAGTCGGTGCGCCTCCAGCTGGGTTTCCAGACACAGATTGCGCTCGACAAAGCCACTCATGTCGGCACAGGCATTCCACAATGCCGCGAAACGGAAACGGCTTTCCGCGGGGATGTCCTGCAGCAACCTAGCCTTGAGGATCTCGTGGTGCTGTAGCTGGATACCACGGTTGTTGATGACTTCGAACAGCTTGTTCAGGTCCATGCCCTCAGGCACTTGCGTGAGCACCAGCGATACATTGCGATACACAAAGCTGGCCAGCGCCTTGAGATATTCATCATCAACAGGCCCGCCGTCCGCACGCTTGTAGGTCTGCGCGAAGGAGGCCATCAATTGCTGAGCCTCTCTCATGCTCTGAGTGTCGATGATTTCGCTGCTCGTCGCTTTCCCCCCCGGCATCATGCTGGCAAGGAAGTCGTTCACCTGCTCCCGGATTGAGAAGTGCAGACGCGGAATCGTCCTTTCCTTCAGCACAACCCTACTGAAGTCCTCCATCACCTGGCTCCATACCGGCACCGTGCTGAGCATCCACAACGTGGTGAAACGCTGCTGGCCGTCGATCAGGTCGAAGCGGCGCATGCCCTGATTGCGATCTTCATCGGTGGTTTTTTCCACCAACAGCGTGCCGCCCAGGAAGAACTGCGTGTCGCCTCGATCGAAAGCATTGGCGATGTCTGTCAGCAGTGTTTTGATCTGCTCATCACCCCACACATACAGGCGCTGGTAGATCGGCACATTGAAACACCACGCAGCGTCTTTCCTGTTGGCCAGCTGTTGCAGAGTGCAGAGGCTGGAATCAATGCTCATGGCGATCTCCATGGGAGGCTTTAAGAAACACCTCAAGCCATTGCGATTTGTCCGCAAGGTTGCGGCATTCAGGATCCGCCTGCACCTTGTAGAACGCCAGAACAGCCCGTTTGTATCGACCTTGCACACCATTCCCCACTTCAATCGTTTCATCGGCATACAACGATGCCACGGCCTGTTGGCGCTTTTGCAGAAAGTCCAGCACCTGTTTCGGATGGTAGCTTTGTGCGATCACATCCAGCAGGTTTAGCTCGGCCAACCTGAAGAAGTTGGCGGCGGTTTCCTGCTTGACCTGTTTTTTCTCCAGGCGAATTGCGCCCAGCAGAAACTCCAGGCGTAAGGCAAACGCGGTCAGTTGCTCGACTTCGAACTGATCCATGTACACCAGGCTGCAGAGCATGAAAATTTCGCGCAGATACTCCTGGTTGTTGCACAGCAGCTGTCGATATATCGCGCGGAAAAAACTCACCTGCGCGCACGGCGCAGGATCGTTCATCAGCCTCTGCAGCAGGGCGGCATACTTGTCTGCGTAGAGAAAGAAGCCCACGCCCTCATGAATGGGCTGGCGCAGTGCCATCGGCAAGTTCACGGGGTTGTGGCTGATGCGCAGTTGACTGCCGTGCAGTACGTGCTCTCCGTCGCCCGTCAGCGTCAACGCAGTTGCCAGCCGATTGTGTCGGGTGGCGTAGAGCGGCACGCTGTCGACGCTGCTGCGGCTGTCCGCAACGTGGTTCCATGTGTCGCACTGGAACTCGGTCAGCAGCGTCTCGTGTCTGCCCGCTGGAGTTTGCGCACCGCGCCAACGCCGCGCACGCCAGAGAAAACGATTGAACAGGTTGGGGGCAAAATCCTGGCCGGGCGACAGTATCGCGGGTTGACGTTGCAGCGCCTCCCAGCGCTCGGCGCAGTGCTGCTGCAGGGCTGTCTTCAGATCGCCCTCAGCGTCTGCGTGATCGATCGCACGCAGGTGATAGGCCTTGAGCAGGTCGGTGGCCCGCAGAGGCACGCCGCGATTGTTCTGGGTATCGAAAAAGGTGAAGGCAAGGTCGCTGCTGTCCACCTCGATCACCGTCAGACGAAGCTTTCCGATGATCTCCGGTGCAATCGGCTCTTGCTGCTTCAACGCCTGAATCCCTTCACGGATATGTCGTGCGGACTGCCCCGAATAGCTGAGCACCTGGCCCGCTGGCAGTGCACCGGTCGCGCGGTGATACAGCAGCGACAACGCCGTGATGCGCTGCTGACCATCGATGATGAACCTTCTCGATTGGTGCACATCGCGATGCAGCAATACCGCGCCAATGTAGTAAGGCAAGGTTTTGTCCGGCTGGCCTGCGAACTCTGCGAGATCACTGGTCAGTTGCAACAGCTTGTCCGGGCCCCACACGAAGCCGCGCTGATAACTGTCCAGTGCCAATGGCCAACCTACCTTTAGCAGATCGTCGAATGCCAGGGTGCTGACCCGGACAGGAGATTCATGCGTCATTTATCGGCTCCCCTGCTCAGCTCTCTTCCCAGCGTTTGCGCAACGTCCTGATCCGGGCATCCCCCCGCAACGCACGCCGATCCGGTCCACAGAGCGCGACCGAACCTTCCGGTAGACCAAAGACTTCCTCGATGGCTGCCCGAATGCTGCTGACCTTCGCATCCGAACGTGCGGCCCGATAGCGCGCCGCCCTTCGCTCGGCAGTGGCCACGGCCTGGTCTGCACCCTGCTCATCCTCGGCATCTGGTTCCTCGACATCCCAGTCCTCGTCCTCTTCATCCCCCTCTATAAGTTCCGGATCATCATCGGCCTCATCGGCCTCTTCGGTCAGGTCAGCCAGGCTCTGACCATTGGAATACCAAGTGCAGGCGTCCTCCTGCTCCCATACCAGCCCATCCTCGACATGAAAGGTGCGCAGGGCTATGGAGGACGAAACGTAATCGCTGAACCGCGACTTCACCGCTGGCAACCGCTCGAAGCCAGCGCCCAAGGCCAGTAGAACCTTATTAGGGCCGGCAACCAACAGGAATTCAGACCAGCTCTGCTCACGGAAATTGACGCTGGCAGAAGCGTACATGTAAAGGGTTGCGCGAAGTGATGCGTCCTGTTCGGCCAACTGGGTCAGTACCTGCATCACAGTGCGGTAGATACTAAAGCCCGCATTTTCGACGGAGTGCGAGTCGACCTCGACAGTGGGCAATGGCGACCCTTTGTTGACGAACGACAGCTCCGATACCGATTTCTTGATCATTGCATTCTTTCCTTGAACAGTTCGTGGGCGGGAACGGGCGCAGTTTGCGCCCAAAGTCCCCGCTTTTTCGCAGTCCCTTTGATTGAGGACGAAGATGTCATGCTCGACAGTGGCAAGTTAGGTGATGAGGATGAACAGCCAGCGGAATCACTTCGTTCGTGATCGCGTGATTGGAAAGTCCCACGACCTAAGAAACAACCGGATAACAAGCATCACCCCATAGCGTTTCCGGGTTATCCAGCATCAGCAAAATAATCACCGGCATCTTGAGACTTATATCCTAATGATACATAGTTCAATGGAACAGGGACTGAGAATCCAACAGGTATCGGCTTTAGAGCCTCCTGATCTTGCGATGTAGAAATACATCCTAAGACATCGTAATACCTAAGCGCCCACGGCACCGTAGGCGCTTTTTTTTGTTTCCCGCCCCACCCTATTCACCGCCCCTGCCCCAATACTTCAGTCCATGACTTGCTCCCTATTTGCATTTGACATGACCAATCATCTCTATCGGATTTCACCATCACACTGCATAGCCATCATCGGCATAGAACGACCCAAAGATGACGGTTGCGACAGACAGAAATCGGCCAAACAAGCTGCTGTAGCCACAGCATCAGTTGAATACCCGAAGCAATAGCAAAAATGCGAATGCCAGAATAGTTAACGGCTCAACGTTGTAGATAATTTGTGCAGTTAACGCCTAGTACTTAGCAGAAAAATCTACAACATTGGTTTTATGCGCAATTATGAAAAAATTCATAATTTGCTTGAAGGCCGGATTCTGCGACGATAAAACAAGTGTGCAGGAGGCAGGGTAAAGCTGGATAAAACCGTTCCTCATGGCCCTAGGCCCTTCGGGACGTTTCTGCCGGCGAGAATCAAGCGTAGTTATCCCCAAATTCCCCAAAAATTGTGAAATTGTGCTTATTTCATTGATTTTTCGTCATTTATTTATGGATGTGTATTGAGAGCGTTTAGTCCCTATGATCCTAAAACGGACGGCAAGGTGTGTTGCCGGACGGATGCCAATCATCGCCACATGGACAGCAGCCAGACAGCCCCTAAGCCGGCCGCGGCGCTTATTCCTATCCAAGCCTTATCGATTGCGCCCGAATGCCAAACCTTCGCAGCGAGCACGACGAAGCTGATCAAACCTGTCAGCCATTTGAATTTTGTGAGCGTACCGGCGAATCGAAGCGAGGACGTAGCGAGCCATAACAGTGAGACTTGGGCGAAGGAAGGTAGACGGCCGTAGGCTCCACCGAGCCAGGTAACGACAATTCGATTCACAAATATATTTTTGTCCGGTCCATTACCCTCCATGGAAAAAACAACCGGGACGACTTCGGATCGGATCAATCTCAAAGTCTGACCCAACTCGAAAGCTATTTTTTGACGTTGATAGAAAACGCTCTGTATCTGCTGATCGAGGTGACTCAACGCCTCCTTCGAAGCCTCAACACCCATGACCTCCAACTGATCATTCTTAAGCAATTGAGCATAGTTGTGTTTCGAAAGCCGTCCGGCGTTCGCTTCTTCAATCAACCTATAGATCAAGAACTGCTTAGCTCGAGCGGTGAACTTACGCACCATAATCTTGCCACCCCATTTTGTTGCCACAAGCCAGACGGTCTGACCTACGAAGAGGCAGAGATTGTCTCACGCTGTGGCGCTACGCTAGGAGCGGTGCCGAGGTTGCGAGAACTCCCGCTGATGGGGCAGAAATCGAGGCCACTTCAACTGGGTGAGCACCATGGCCTTTGAAGGGGCAGCAGGTGTGCTGGCCGGAAGACGCTGTGCTTTGCCTAAAGCGATGGGGAGATCGGGGGATCGAGAGATGGGGCTATCCGTGGAGTTTGGCTGGAGGAACACCATCCCTAGCTATCCGTCAAAAAATCACGTCCCCGAATGAGTTCAAAGACTCGCGCCAGGCTCGGTCAGCGCACATAACGCCGGGAGTTGATATGTGGTGTAAACCGATTTTTTACCCTGTTAACTACTGATGGTTACAACGCAAAAAATAGGATTACAAGGTGGTTAAAAACTCTCGAGCCATAGACCCTTTTCCAGCATAAAGGGCCACTCAAAGTCCCCCATTCTGGAATCTTGAGAAGAGAAGGAGGTCAGATGCTTTCGCGGCTGCGCACTCCCATTAAGCGGCAATAGCTATTGCAGCCCTATCGAAGTGACTACAGTATGTGTAGCCAAATGCCAGCGGCCAAAGGAATGATTAATGCCCACCGACAATAAAGTCATGCCCGCCATTCTGGATCGTGAAATTTCAGGTGCCGATCAAGATGCATTTGGCCACAGACATTTCGCTGAGGGCCTGCAAAGCCTGATCGAATCGGAAGAGTTAGCTCCTCCGTTTAGCATAGGTCTCCTTGGTGGTTGGGGTACCGGCAAAAGCAGCATCAAGGAGCTGTACACAAACCATCTGAAAAACGATGCTTCCAAACAAGGGGGGAGGCTGAGAAAGGATCGATTTCATTGCATCACCTTCAACGCCTGGCGATTTGGCGGGCATGATCAAGACATCAAGCGTGCTTTGTTGCGCCATGTATTCCTAGAGCTTGGGGGTAAGGAAGACCACCTCCACGACAAGCTGTTTCGACAGGTTAGCGAGACAACTCAAAAAGCTAAAGGGTGGTTCAACATCATGCTGGAGACGCTCAGGGCATGGGCGATGCCGATACCTGCGTTGATAGCAGCAATGGCCTTATTGCTTGGGATTTGCTGGCTCATGTTGATCGGATTAGATGTTAAAAGCGAGTTTTTGAAAAGCGTCATCGTTGTTTGCGTAACGTGGGCCTACACGTACCTTCTAAAGAACGTAAAACCACCTGCTGTTGTCTCGTCGACGCCGATCACGCGAGTAGAGCTCCCCAATACCACGTCCGAACAATACGAAGATTTGCTACTCGATCAAATTCGGAGCTACAAATCTGGCGACTGTAAATCCCTGGATGGGCGCTCTGGGAAGACATGTGAAAGGTTGGTGGTCTTCGTTGACGATTTGGATCGCCTTTCAGCCGAGGAAATGGTGCTTGGTCTGGATGCTGTACGCACGTTCATGGAGATACCTGCTAATCGTCTGCCAAAGGGCATTGGTTTGGTTTTCGTTATCTCCTGTGACGAAGCAAAGGTAGCTGACGCTCTTGCTCGGGGGCGCAGAAATAGTGATCTTCCTGGCTCGGTAGTTACTCACAACGACGCACGTAGATATCTGGATAGAATCTTCCAATTTCGCTTAGAGATACCGCCGCCCCCTCGGCATGACATGCGCGAATTCGCGCGTGCTCACTTGGCTAAATTGACCAGCATCACGGCAGATCTTGAGGCGCGTGGTTTCCACCTGGCACCGATTATTGACCGCATGATTCACGTCAGCGTCCAAGATCCGAGAAACGCCCTTCAGATCGTGAATGCTTTTGCTCAAGCTTGGTGGGTTGCTCAAAAGAGGGAAGCCGAGGGACTTGGTACGAACAAACCTGGAGGATTACACGAAGGCGCTGTCACATCGCACCCCATCTCACTTGGTGCCCTATGTGCGATGAAAGTAAGTTTTCCTGACTTTTATCGCGACCTCCAAGAAGACCCCTTATTTCTGCAGCGCTTCACTGATGTCGTCATCCGTAAATTGAATCTGGATGATCAGCCCCTGCAAACACAGGACCGTTTAAAGGAGCGCTATTTCAAGCTCTCTACTGATGGTGAGTTCATTCTCAAGGCTGAGCATCGGCCACTCCGACAGTTTGTCGCAAGCTTGGATGGTTTAAGATGGCCGCCCTCCCTACAAAGCCTGCTTCTACTTTCCGAGGACCCTGTCACTCGACGTTTGGGACCAAAGATGGCGCCAATCTACGGTGATTTTGTTTCTGGAAATACACAAGGGGTCTTGGAGGGACTCGCCAGGCATAACGACAACGCCCCTCTCCACGAAAACGAAGCCCGAGCGCTCTATCAGATGTTTGAAGACCTTCGGCAGGAGTTACCTACGCTCAGAGCGCGTGCATCACGGGTCATAGCTGACTTAGTAGAGCGCCTACCCGAGCCGCCGGCCTACCAGCTCATTAGTATGCTCTGTCGTGAAATAGGGGATTCTCTGGATCTACGCTCACAACTTGGCCTAGAGAAGATCGGGAAGATCCTGCGATCTGCCGTTACTGACGACCAGCGTGTTGTTGCGTCCCGCCTTGTTGGTGATGTACTCGGCGGTTCCGAAGCCGTGAAGCTTCTGCGCGAGACTATGCAACCGCCTAGCCTTGATGAAGCCGTCGCTATGGTGCACATGGCGGTCCCGATGATTTTAACAGTGCGTGCAAGCATCGGGTTGGAGCGTCGGGCCGACGAACAGCTACTTAGCTGGTTGCTCGATCGGAATATCTCAATCGGCAACAAACACATACAGCTTTCTTTCAAAGAACTGGAACAATGGCTGGAGAGTTATGGCGACAATCTAGTTTCAGACTTAGGCCTTAACTACATAAATGCGCTCGCAGACGAGCTTGAGAGAAGTAAAGCTCCTCAATTTGATATGGTCTCCAGTGTCACGCGGGCACGAAAAATATTTGACCAGATGATGGATCAGGGCGCCGAGTCGAGACCACTGCTTTGGGCCCCCTTGGCACGATATGTATCTCTCTCTGGTGTGGTCGCTGTGCGCATGGCTTGGGAAGTGGCTGAAAGCAACATTCAGCACGCAAATGATGAAGATATTTGCCAGTTCGTCAGGGATTTCGTCGCACGCCTGTTGAAGGACTTCGATGATGAAGAGTCTACGATGGAGCATGAAGTGGCAGCATCAAGCTTGCTCAGATTTGTCCGCGAACGAAGAGAGGCCCTAGGTGTTGAAGCCGTAAAAGCCATCGCCGATTTGGCTGATTTGTGGGCTAAACACGACTTCCTGCCTGAGCAAGCGTGTGCGTTACTGTCCGAGCTACGAAAAAATGATGAAACGGACTTCATGCGAGTGATTGGTGGGTGGGTACCTCAGCTCTTTGTGAGTCTTCCCATCGATTGCGTCAAACTGATTGCGACTCAGTTCGAAACTTTGCTTGATCCAATTAAGACTGCAATCGCAGCTTCTCTCTCTACCTTTCTCACAAGCACCGCTGCAAGTGATCCGGCTCTGAAAAGGTATAAGGTGTTCATTCTCCATACACCGACATCGGCTTGGAAAATCGGCCCGCTGCATGGCTACGTGGACAGCCTCATTCAGCACCTGGCGGCTCAGGTTAGCGCCGAGGCATTTATTAAATCTCTACTTCAGCCAAGCGTACCACTCCTAAAATACGCATCGCCGAGCATTTTAGGTCCTTACCTTCAACAGCTCTTTGTTCAAGGGAAAAGTTATCCAGGTCACTTTTCATGGCTGCACTTCTGCCTAGCTCAACATTGGCCATCGAAGTCAGACGATCTCCCAGGCTACGACCCTCAAGTCATATTCGATGAGGCTGGCGCCTTTGCGTTGACTGATGCGGCACATACAAAGCAAGGGATCTTATCGTCCATGCGCCACATGGTTGAGCACGGCCTAGTGGGTAGCGAGGGCCGAGGAAAACTCATTGCAGCAACTTGTTCAGCCTGGTCAGCGGCCCCTAAAGTCTCATTGAGCACTTTCGAGGGGGGGTACTGCGAGCTAACCCCTGAGCAAGCTGCAAACCTAACGTCACCCATAGAATGGGCAAACGCCGATCATACCGACACACTACAAAAAGCTTGGAAAGCTATCGCTGCTAATAAGGATGGCCCTGTTCCGAGCGAGGTACTGGTGCGGATTCTTCAGCAAGGGCCGAAAGGCAGTGCAGAGCAACCTGATTTGGCGATCCGTATATGGCTCCAATCCCAGGAGGACACAGGCCACCAACTGATGGCGGATGTGCTGGCAAGAGAAACTCTGGATGACAGCCATAGACGGCGGTTGTGGGCCTGTTCAATTGAGAGGGCCAAAGAGCTTGGCGCCCCGTTCTTCCTAAAACTGATTCCTCAAATTAGTGCGCTCGCTAATGCAGATGAGACAATCAAGGCGGTATTCGACGACTTCAAAATCGTCATGAGCGTACTGAACTCTCAAGATCTACAGGCTGAAATGGCAATTCGTTTGATGGACGTGTTCTCGGTTGCCACCACCAATTCGACGAAAGGGCGTATTGCCGAAGCAAGCAACCAGCTTGTCAGTCAAGCAGCGTTGAAACGCTTTAAACCAAAGTCACTTCACAAGGATGAATTTGAGATTCTGGTTGCGCATTTTGGCGCTCGCTCCATGAAAAGCTTCGAGAAGCTGGTGGTCAGTGAGTGACGTGTATGGTCACCAAAGAGTGCTACGTCTTGGCAGGGGGCTAATCGATCGCAATGACGAAAATACGCGATAATTACGACAGTGTTCGAGCGTCAAGAGACGGTGATGAATTCTGTGCCAAGACATTTGCTGGAATCCCGTCATCAGCCATACCCAACGGCAGGTCGGCCTGCACCGGACGCTGTCACGCATCTCGGCCAGGACAAATTGCCGTTGGTGAAGTCCATAGGCAGGTAGAAGTTCTGCATTCCGATTTAACTCTTACAGCCTGAACGTCGATACCAGATGATTAAGTTTGCTAGTCATCTCAGTTACGCCACTGCTGGCCTGAACCATCCGTGCCGCCTCGTGGGCATTGCCCTCGCTCAGTTTCTTGACGCCGAGAAGGCTAACCTCGACGCCCTCGACCAGCCGACGTTGCTGTTCGGAGCCGGTGGCGATCTGCAAATTGCTTTCGATGATCTGCGCAATACTTGCGGTAATCTGCTGGAAACTCCCCTCCGCTTGCTTGACACGCTCCACGGTGTCGGAGGCGGTTAGGTAACCGTGTTCAATGGTCTGCACCGCATGGCTAACTTGGGCGTGCAGGCGGTCGATCACCGTATAGATCTGCTCGGTCAACTGATGAGAGCGGATGGCCAGGTGCCGGACCTCGTCGGCTACCACCGCGAAACCGCGCCCCTGCTCCCCGGCCCTGGCTGCCTCGATGGCGGCATTGAGTGCCAGTAAGTTGGTCTGCTGTGAAACGCTCTTGATCATTTCCAGGGTCTTAGCGATTTCTTGGCTCTCGGTCGAGACGCCCTTAATCGCCTGGATTGCTCCTTCCATTTCGCTGAACAGCGAAGTGATACCGGACACTGCCTGGCCAACCTGGACCTGCCCCTCGCGGCAGCGCTCTCCGGCTCCGTTGGCACTCTGCGATGTGAAATGGGAATAGCGACTGACTCCTTGGGCGCTGCTGACCAATTGGCTCATGGATGTCGCCACCTGTTCCAATTCCCTAGCCTGACGGTTGGCCCCTTCCAGGCTTACCGACGCGCCTTCGCTCAACGCCAGAGCCTGATGTGCGGTGGTAGCAGATGAGTTGACAATCTGCGATATCAGCCCGAGCAGGCGTAACCGCATACCGTTGAACTGACCGGCCAACAGACCCAATTCGTCTTGGGCCTCGGACTGGGCTTCATGTCGTAGGTCGCCCTCGGAGAAGTGCTGCATGGCTACGCCTATATCGGCGACAGTGCGTCTGATTGAAAAGAAGAAACCAGCGAACAGAAAGAAGATCAGTCCGATTACTAGGACAATGGCCAGTGCCACCCCGATCAGGTACTTTCGAGCATCGGCGGCCCGCTGCGACAGCACGGCCTCGACGGCATTCAGTACTCCATCAATACCGTGGCTGACCTGTTGCAGTGCTGGCTCAAAGGCCTTCACCTTGTCCGGCCAAGTGAGAGTAGCCTTCGCGTCAAAGCTCATAGCTGAAACGTATGGTGTCATAGCTAGGCGCGTAAAGGCTTCCAGGCCTTGGGTGGCGGCTTGCTCAATCAGTGTCTCGCTTTTTCCGCTCGCCGGAGGCTGCTTCAAAAAGGGGACGAAGCGGTCGGCCTGGCTGAGGAAGGCATTCTTGGAGTCTGAATTTAAATAGCCGAAGGCCGTGACATAACCAGAATAGCTCGAGCTCTGGCTGAGGGTCGCATGGAGTGGTAATAGGCGGGTGAAAACTGTCTCCATATGGCGATAGACCTGCGGGTCGTAATCCTGCATAAGCCCAGAATCTACTGCGACCTCCTTCATCGCCCCGCCCAAGGCCAGCACCGGCCCCATCTCGATGCTGTAAAGCTGTTCTATGCCTTGACCGGTGAATCTCTCCAACTCGGGTTTGAATGTCAGGCTGTCCGGCTTTGGTTGCGAGTGCCCGCTAGCTTTGAGCTCGCCCAGAAAGGTATCCCTGATCTGTGAGAACGCCTGGTTGGTGCTTTGCCACTGCTCACGGGCTCCAGCATCACCCTTGACCATAGCTGCCGGATACATGCTCGCTAGTTGCGCAGCCTTGAAGTAGACGGTTAAGTATTGGCGCAATCCATTCAAACCATTGAGCTCCCGGCGCGCATCAGCATATCGCTCATATAGCGAGTCTAATTTGCCCACGGCTAATGTCAGGAGTGGCAACATGAAGATCACCAGAATCAGTGTGAACTTTCTGGCGTAATTGAAGCGATTCATCAGACCAAATGCCAAACTGACCACGTGGACTCTCCAAGATAGGATGCGGGGCCAAGACGGTGAGGTGCCAAAGCCTTTTTTTAATCATGGGCATCCGACGGTCGCCCACTCAACATTGACGACCATCGCTGGGTCTTCAAAAACGGACAACCTGAAGATGCCTGGTGTTATGAATGCCCGGCCTTCAATTTGATGCTGCAATCTTACAAACCAATTTCTTCGCCATATTCCGGGTACGCTTGTATTGGGCCAAGCGACGGCCATTTTGGTAAACCTCTACCTGACCGCTGCCGCTGGCATACATGACCAGCCCACCACTGAGGTATTCGACATCTAGCCTCGGTGTTGTTGACGTACCCCTGACCAACACGCGCACGGTGGCGCCGCTCTCGATCCAAAACTCGCTGGATCGCGGCTCGATAACCAGCAGAATGCGGGACGGCGTACCGTTGATGAACTGGAGCTCCTGGCTGTCATACATGAGTTGACTCTGATAGAGAACGCTCGATAAAAGATCACATACGTGACTAACTCAGGTCTTCACGGCTGCGACGACGATAAGCTCCAAACGAATGTGCGCTTAAAACAGAGATAGAGAAGCCCTTGCGAGCATCAAAATTTCAAACAAGGGCTATATAGAAAACTCAATTTCTATTAGGCACCTGCAATGCTTTGGGTATTAGTTCAGGAGGCCAGTTTCTGTTCTTTGCGACGCCTTCCAGACAAAGTGTCAAATCATGCTCAACCCAGCAAACAAAAATCCCCCCTCTTTTCAATCGAGGGTGACTAAAAGACTTGCTTACCTCTTGCAATGGCTGAATATGCTCTGACGGCTGAACGCATTTCAATATGGAGAAAAACCCCGCCTCAGTAATCCTTCGCTCTTTTACTTGGTAACGAAATTCTGGCGTCACCTGACCTGACGTGCCATCTGCACTGAAGAGTTGCCTCAATGCAAACTGCTCAATTTCGTCAAGTTTCATTATTTTCTCCAGTTGGATCAGTTGTTTCCTGAAATGTCGTACGCAAAATATTTTTTACGAATTTGGTCATACGTCCCATCAGATTTCATCTCTGCTAAGGCTTTGTTCAGCTCACCCGCCAAAGGATCATTCTTACGTACTGCAATCCCTGCTCCAGTACCGAAGTAATGCTCATCGGTAAAGTTCTGATCCAACATGTGATAAACCTCACCGTTTGGTGATTTCAACAAACCTTCGTCGATAACAATAGAACCAGCGAGGGACGCATCAAGTCGACCGGCCACCAAATCGAGAAACACTTCGTTCTGGCTTCCATATTTGATGATCTGTGCACCAGCCGGTTCAAATTTTTCCATCGCGTAGCGTTCGAAGTTCGAGGCCCGTTGCACACCAATCCGCTTACCGGCCAGATCTCCAGGTACAGTATTTATGCCGCTGTCCTTGCGTGTGACAAGCTTGGCGGGTAAGCGATAATAGCTTGTCGTGAAGTCAACGGACTTCAAACGCTCTTCAGTGATTGACACTGAGGAAATAGCTGCATCAATTTTTCGGACTTTAAGTGATGGAATCAGGCCGTCAAATTCGATTTCTATCCATTGGCATGTTGCGTTAATTTTTGCGCACAATGCTTGACCAATGTCATAGTCAAAACCGACCAATTTGTTGTCGGGGGTTTTGTAAGCAAATGGCGGATAGGCTGCTTCAACGCCAATGCGCAATGTTCTCTCACTAGCTTGAGCTAGACCAGTCATAGCAATCAACGCAGCAAGCCCGATTGTTTTAATATTATTTTTAAAGTGCATGATATTCTCTCTCTTTCTTGTTTTGTTGGATGATGCTACGCAAATACCACCGATGCGGTACGACGATATTGATGTCAATTTATGTAAGTGGGGCAATGACGAAAACTAGTCGTCCATCAGCCCACCGTTAACGACTGCGCAGCGAACACAATCAGTTCAAGTCGAATCTGTTCGTCGTCAAAACCAACTTGCGCTGTTGCTCGCGCAGGCGTTTCGTTGGGTGAAAACCACTGACTCCAAGCCTCATTCATTATGTCGCAGTCAGCTGCCATGTCTTTCATCCAGACTTGAGCGCTCAATGTCCGTGAACGGTTGCTTCCTGCCTGCTTCAGAAGTTACACGCGTCGCTCCAGCACTTGATTCGTCTGGCCCCTAATGTGTTCACTGCAATCAGCGGCGACGATGCCGCTGAGCCATGCAATTCCATTGTGAACGACGACTCGGCTATCGCAGCGTCTTTAAGTTGTAAGCCCTGCACGATAGACACAAGAAAATTCCTACTTTATTGACAGGCTATCAATATCTATCGGGCAAGCTACGACGCTTTGGCTAAAGATCATTTCAAGCTATTGGCCAGAAATTTCTGCAGTCTTTCGCTTTGCGGCGCGTCGAGAATTGCTGCATCTCCTTCTTCCTCAATTAATCCTTGATGAAGAAATACAATCTTGCTTGAAACCTGTCGAGCAAAGGCCATTTCATGCGTAACCATCAACATGGTTCTACCTTCTTCGGCGAGCGACTTTATGACCTTGAGCACCTCTCCGACCAACTCTGGATCAAGCGCTGAAGTCGGCTCATCAAAAAGCAGCACCTCGGGCTCCATCGCCAGCGCTCTAGCAATGGCAACGCGTTGCTGCTGACCACCAGAAAGAGTTGATGGATACTGCTGGGTTGTACGGGATGGAAGACCTACTCTTTCGAGATACCTCTCAGCTCGCTCAACCGCTTCCTGTCGAGATATACCTAATACCTTTTGAGGGCCAAGGCACACATTGTCCAGGACCGTCATATGACTCCACAGATTGAAGTTCTGAAATACCATCGCCAGCCTTGAACGAAGCTTTTGAAGTTCTCTGGCCTTAGGCAGGCTGTGTTTACCAGCAGCACCTCCAATCTCCAAGCAATAATCATCCAGCTGGATTTTTCCAGCGTCCGGCTGTTCAAGGAAATTCACACAACGTAGAAGCGTGCTTTTTCCCGAACCGCTAGCACCGATAAGACTGATCACATCACCCTTATCAGCATGTAGTGATACACCACGAAGAACTTGATGTTCTCCATAGTGTTTGCAGAGGCCTGAAATGCTGAGCTTTGGCTCAACTCCGCGGTTATTGAAAGACTGAGAATTACTTTCTACTTTCCGGGATGCCGCTTCTGAGGAGATGGACATAAGACACCTTGTTCTCTATCTCTGCGCACATCACGTTCTGCTAGGCGCTGGATAGTACTGGTTGACGATGAAATGCTCTGATCCCTGCAGAGCAACTTTCAGTTTTTACCGAGTGGCAGCGGTGATGATCACTTCGATCAATAATGACGGCTCGTCGAAAGCGACTTGACATGTTGCACGAGCGGGACTGCCAGCCGATCCAAGCCATTTGCTCCATTCGTCATTCATCGGATCGAAGTCCTGAACAATATTGGCGAGCCAAATTTGCGCCGACAAAATATGATCCTTATCGCTACCAGCTTGGCTCAGGCGCTCGTCGATTTTTGCTAGAACTTCGCGTGTTTGGCCTCGAATGTTCTGAGTACAATCGGTAGCAGTAATGCCTGCGAGGTATACGACGCCATTGTGAACGACTGCTCGGCTCAAGCGGGCATTGCTTTCTATACGATTGATTGAAGTCATATAGGTGTGCTCCATGGTTATTTTTCGTTGGCCAGCTCGGCGAGTGTGATCGGCTTGAGTGGAGGACGGATTCGGTAATAGCCGACCTCGGAAGGCGAGACGTGCCGGGCATCCGCCAGAATCTGTGTCACGGACAGTCCGCACTGCCTGCCTTGGCAGGGACCCATACCGCATCTGCCAAACGCTTTCGCTTGGTTAGGGCCCAGGCATCCCAGCGCTGCGTATTGGCGAACAGCGCCTGCAGTGACCTCCTCGCATCGGCAAATAATGGTGTCATCGGCCGGGAGCTGGAGACTCTGGATAGGTCTATACAGTCGTTCCAGCATCGGGCGAATACAGCGGATTTTTCCCCAGGAGCGACGGATTGCTTGCGCTTCTGATTCGGCGGCTTTGGAGGTCAATTTTTCTAGCGAAATTGCAATGCCTAGCCCCGCGAGCCGCCCCTGCAAAGCAGCGGCTTCGGCGCCATTCACACCAGCTCCATCCCCTGCGATGAAAAAACCGGGAACGCTCAACGCTCCCCACTGATCTTGTTTGGCGACCCAGCAGACTTGGCCCTCATCCCACTGATGTTCCGCTCCGATGGACAGTGTCGGATGAGTATTAGGAACTACGCCCTGGTGCAGCAGCACAAGGTCGCAATCCACCCGGCACTGTGCTCCTTTGTGGGTAAAACTGATGGCCTGCGCTTTGACCTTGCCCTCGATTTGGATGTCAGTCGCACCCTGGTACCAATCGACGCCTGCCCGTCGAATTTGAGCCATCAAAGAGATACCTTTGAAGAGCTGCTTCCAGGCAGGCAGTGCCGCAGGCAAATAGCGAGCTGCTGCCATCAAGTCGCTGCGAGCGCTCGTATCCACGAGTGCTTTGATTTTCACACCGGCTTTCAAGTATTGAACAGTCAGCAGGTAAAGCAACGGACCTGTACCCGCGAGCACTACGGCTCCATTGGGCACACGCGCTCCGGTTTTCAGAAGAATTTGGCCTGCACCCGCCGTCATGACGCCAGGGAGGGTCCAACCGGGAACCGGCATGGGGCGTTCATAAGCGCCACTGCAGAACAAGATGCGGTCTGCAGAGATGACGCGAGTCTCTCCCGCAACACGGAAGTGCACTTCGCGTTCAGCCGTTACAAGCCACACCGAGGCATTCGGAACGTAGTCGATCCCGCTTTTTATGAAGGAGGCTACCGCTACGCTTCCCGCCGCATAGTCCTTGCCTAGCAATTCTTTACGTTTAGGTGAGGCGAGGCTTACTTCTCTATAGATCTGGCCGCCGGGTGTCGCCTGTTCATCCAGAACCAATACCTTCACGCCTTCAGCATGCAGGCGCATTGCGGCCGCGATGCCAGCAGGCCCAGCGCCCAAAACTATTACCTGCACATGGTCAGTCATGGGTGCCACCTTTGGTCGCTGCTGGAAAATGGGTTGTGACCTTCAAACCCGCGTGAGTCCGGACCTGACAGGCCTGTCTCGAAACTCCGTCGATCTCAACCAAGCATTCAAAACAGACACCCATCATGCAGTAGGCCGTACGAGAGGCCCCGCTCACGGCAGTCTTGCGGGTGACATCTACGCCAGCTTCGAGAAGAGCCGCCGCCAAATTCGTGTCGTCCGCGACGCTGATCTGCTTTCCATCGAACTCAATGAGAACCTCGGATGTGCTGGCATCCAGAGATCGAAACAACGGGCTAGTGGCCATTGCTGCTTACCTTATAGTCAGGGTTCTTGAACCGCTGATCGCTGAATACTTGGAGCTCGTTCGGTGGCGGCCCGCCCGCAATCCATGGCGCCACTTCATAGGCATGTACTGCTGCCAGCGTCACACCGCTGTGGCAGGTAAGTGCAAAGACACCTGGAAAGCTTGGAGACTCTTGGTAAATGGGAAAGCCGTCAGGCGTGAGCACCCTGAGCGCCCCCCACGCGCGGACTAGTTGAACGTTAGCGAGCCTCGGAAAACAGGCAACTGCACGTCGGGCAATGTCCGACATCACGTTGGCACTGACGCCGTCATTCAAGCCTGTGGATTCGTTGGAATACCCGAGCTGCACGGTTCCTTCGCCGGTCTGACGAACGTAGTTGGTGGGGTAATCCAGAAAATGGGGTAGACGCTCGGTTATCAGGATTTGTCCACGATTTGGAGACAAGCCAAGGGATATGCCGACCTGCTGTGCCAAGGATTGATTACCCAGCCCAGCGGCCAACACAACCCGGTCTCCCTCCCATGTCCGGCCGTTACCCGTCAACCGGTAACCCGACCCAGTGCTCTCGATCTTTTGGACCTCACAACCGGTTTCCATCCTCACCCCGCGTCGTTGAACCGCTGAGGTGAGCGCCCTTAGGAGCAAGAGTGGATTGGTGTGACCATCGTCAGGGCTATAGCATGCCCCCACAACATCTGGCCCCACACCACGCAACCGCCGTCGCAGTTCTTCAGGGCCCAGCTCCTCAAATCGATACTTGCCCTCCAGCGCCTCGCGTAGCCAGCGCAACTGCCCCGCTTCTTCAGCCATGTCCTCATGGTTTAAGAAAAGGCTGAATCCTCCAGGCTGGCGCAGGTGAACGTCGATTCCTGTCTCGGCCAACAGGTCGTTGGCAAAGCGGGGCCACATTGCTGCAGAACGGAGTGTCAGTCGTGCATAGGCGGGCATCCCATAGCCTTTACCCTGCACCCAAACGAGGCCGAAATTCCCTCGTGCCGCTCGAAGGGCGGTATCCCCTTGATCCAACAGACGAACCTTCTGTCCCCTGCAAGCAAGGCCGTAGGCTGTCGCCAAGCCGACCAATCCACCGCCCACAACGATCGTTACACCACTCATAAGTTACCGCTCCGCTCAGCCTGGAATATCCGCACTTATTCCAATGGAGTTACGTCGAATTTCAGCCATTTTTCAGAAAGCTTCTTCACCGTGCCGTCTTTGACTGCCGCTGTGATGGCTTCATCAAACTTCGCCTTTAAGGCTGTATCAGACTTTCGCAGCCCAATGCCGATACCAGGACCAAATACCCCGCCGGAAAATATCGGGCCAGCCATATTCGTGCCTTTCAGGGACGGGTCCTCAGTTGCCAGTTTGAGGACGACGGCGTTAGCCAATACCGCATCGATGCGACCACTTATCAAATCCATGTTGTGAGCATCAACGGTTTTGTACTCGCGCACTTCGACGACCTTCGAGAGATATTTTTCAGCGAAGGCAGAAGCGGTAGTCGAGCCTTGTACGCCGATTACTTTGCCTTTGAGTAGGGGCGCCATCTGGTTGATGAGAGCTTCAGCCCCTGTCTCGTCTTTATCGAGATTGATGCTTTTAGCGTCGCCAGGCAGCTTGGCGAGGCTGCTGTTCCTCGTGCAGTTTTTTCGCCAGCGGAGCGAACTGCGCGACCTGGATGGCTTTCACTTCTGAGCAAACGTCGGTTACCGCCAGTTGAACCTTGTTCATGTTCGAGCGGCGTATCTTGGCCTGTACGTTTGTGACCAGGTCTCGAGTCAGGTGCCGATAGAACTGCTTGACGCCGGATTTTTCCAGCAGCGCGTCTGGCGCCATGGCATCGAGGAATTTCTTGCGGCTGATCGCTATCACTCCTTGAATTCTCTATCGACGGGCGTCACTTCTTCGCGCTTCACCAGAACGGGCGGCGCGCGTTGTTCAACATCAATCGAGAGATGATTGTCGCCACCTCGAAATTTGGAGAGTGGTGTCAGGCCTTCTGTGACGTCACTGATTTCAACCTAGTGTTCACTGACAAGAAGGAGTCAGAGATTCGGCCGGCGGACCCTGCGTGCTTCTTCTTGCCTTTCTACGTAAATCAGGACGGCAGTTGGCAGTCTGAGTGGAACACCTTTGGCGGGCTCAAAAGATTCAGCTCCCCCTGGAGCGCCATTCTGGAGTACTTCACTGGTGTGTGTCCGCCTGAGTACTACCGTGCTAGAGCCGAGAGGGTTCAAGAGTCCAAGGTTCTTGAGGAGCATCGGCGCGAGTACAAACTCCTTGAACGTACTATAGAGCGCTTTAGCCGTACGCTGCCCTTATCCGGTCCCAAGCTCAACCCTGAGAACTTTGCAGATGAGATCGATCTTCTGACCCAAGAGGTCAATGAGCTGAATCAGCGGCAGGAGATGCTACGAAGTGCTGCTGTCCGCGAGCAAGACTTGCTTTCCAGTTTGGAGCAACAGATTCGGCTGGCCGATGATGCCCTCGCGGCTTATGACCACGATGCCAAGTATCTGCGCACTGGAGACTCTGAACCGCTGGTTTGCCCAACCTGCAACGCCGAGCACACCAAGTCATTCCTAGATCTGCTCAATTTCGCTGAGGACGCGCGTGTACTACGTGAACTCGCTGGACGCCTTAGGGATGACGCAAACGAAGTACGGCATCGATGCAGAACCGCGTTGGCCGAACTCAGCACACTTAACGAGAACTATCAGCGCATCTCCACGTTGTTGGGTACGAGCAAAGGAGAGCTCAAGTTCCAGGACGTCGTTGGTAGCATGGGCGCAGAAAGCGCGTTCGCGGCGTTCGAAGCCGAGCGTAAGCTGCTGCAAGAGGCGATCAACAAGGCGATAGGTGCGGTCGATTCATTAGATGAAAAGATGAAGTCGCTGCGCGCCGTGAAAAGAACGCGGGCGATCTTGGAAGACTTCAGATCCTTCTACGTGACCGGTCGTGTTGCGCTGCAGCTCCCCCCTGTGGACACATCAAAGATGAAGCTCACCAGCCGTCCAGACCTATCCGGAAGCGGCGGACCTCGGTCGATTTTGGCCTACTACTCCGCATTGTGGCGAACGTGCCAAGGTGTGACCGGTACGTACGATATACCAGTTGTCATTGACTCGCCGAACCAGCAGGCTCAAGACGATATTAATCTTCCCGCTGTGCTTCAGTTCATCGCAAAAGAGTTGCCGGAGGACATGCAGCTAATTGTTGGACTGGAGACTCCAACGGACTTCCCCTTCGATAGAGAGATACACTTGGACGTGAAGTACTCGATGCTTCGTGAAGACTACTGGGACGAGGCGGAGCGCATCATTGAGCCACTGCTCAAGAAGATGTACGCAACGATGAAATCCGATGTCGAGGAGTCCAGCGACGATGTGTCGGAGCAATGACGTTCTCTCTATCCGAGAACCATGGGTTTTGTCCGACACCGGGCCGTAGATCAACGTATCGACACGACTTTTCTGTCCCTGTTTTCCTTGATTGCTGACACTGAGAGGTTGCCGGTGGCAGCTTCCTGGATGTGCTCGCTCCACCACTTCATCATTGGGCGTCTGCGCTCTATGTAGTCCGCTCGGTTATAGGCGCTGCGTACCTCGTCTTTATCGACGTGGGCAAGCGCAACCTCGATCAACTCAGGATCACAGCCCTGCTCGTTGAGGATGGTGCTCGCCATTGATCGCATGCCATGACTTACCAAACGCCCTTCGAAACCCATACGCTTTAGCGCCATGTTGGCGGTCTGGCTGTTGCAGTGAGTGCGAGGGTTCCGGTCTGCAGGAAAAACGTACTCCCTGTTTCCACTGTAGGGCTTGATGGCCTCTAGGAGTGCCAGAGACTGCTCCGTGAGAGGGATAATGTGTATGCGACGTTTCTTCATGCGCTCCGCTGGGATCGTCCAGATTTTCTTCTCGAAGTCGATGTCAGCCCAGCGAGTGGTGGCGGCCTCTGCGGGTCGGGTCATCGTGTGGAGCTGCCATTCGATTAGGCAGCGAGTTGTTCTTTTGATGCTGGCATTGGCAATTGCCACCATGAGCTCATTTAGCTCATCGGGCGGCAGTGCCGCCATATTTTTCTTTTTTGGTTTCTTAAAGACCGAGCGAATCCCGCTAAGGGGATTAGCATGGATGAGCCCGTAATTCACCCCATAAGTCATGATCTCGTTGAGGCGCTGGGTCAGCCGTTTAACAGTCTCCAAACTACCTTTGGTCTCAAGAGGTCTGAGCAAATTGATGACTTTAGGGGCGCTGATTGCGGAAATTGGGGTTGAGCCCAGGTCCGGGAAGATGTGGAGCGTGAGCGAGCGCCAAATATCTTCAGCGTAGGCAGTTGTCACTGAGTCTTTCTTTAGTTCAAACCATGCCGTCGCCACGTTTTGAAACGTGTGCTCTGTCGCGGCTTTTTTCACTTGGCGATCAGCATCGCGCTGCTCTTTCGGATCTAGTCCCTGGGCGACAAGCTCCCTAGCCTCAACAGTCCGTTTGCGGGCTTGGGCCAGGCTGACCTCGGGAAAGGTACCTAATCCCATATTGATCCGTTTTTTGGTCACGGGATGGATATAGTTGAAATTCCATAGCCTTGAGCCATTCACTCTCACTCGCATTTGGAGGCCGTTGCCATCCGTGAGTGTGTAGTCCTTTTCCTTAGGCTTGGCGGCTTTGACTTTCATGTCTGAAAGGCGCGTGGCTTGGGCGCACATGGTGTATTCCAATGCTGTTTGTGTATTCCAAAAATTACCAGCTGGGAGCTTGGAATACCACTTGGAATACACGTTTGCATGGATGTCTATGGACGCTGATAGATCATGATGGCGCTGAAGGCCCCATGTTTGCTGGGTTTAAGGCACAAAAAAAGACGTCCTTGGACGTCTTTAGATGTTTGATTGGTGGAGCCGGGGACGTTTGAACTGGCCTGTAATGTCCCCGTAATCATTGGGCTTTGCGTGGCTGTGTGACTCAAGGCATACACAGTGGCATACACGCTGCTGGTTGCTGTGCCGTGTCAGGCAAGAAAAATGACCAGTGATGAGTCATCGTAAGGCCATAACCTTAATCACTGCACCTGATCGTTACGCGTAACGCTGGCGGTTGGAGTCCTCGTTGAGCATCTGAACCGCCGTCTGGATAATTCTCGAATTTCTCCCCGCCTTGGCTTCAGTCAGGTCAATCGCTGGTGCGCATTTTCCTCCAGTCGTGCCCTTTTTATGCAGTCGTGCCCATGCTCAAGGGTGGGCACAACTGGGGGCACAAGGGCACAGCTGCGCGAAGGTGCGTGTCTAAACCAGCGGGCCATTGGGAGGCTCGAATTTGAATTTGTGGCATTTCTCGAGCAGGAAAAAGCGGGTTATTCGCACGGTTGACCCCCGGTCCGTTTTTCGCGGTTGTGCGCAAAGAGGGGACCGAACGGTTTCCGGCAGACGAGGTCTGGAGGTTTTGCCCTCCCCCCTCCCATTGCGAGCGATTCACATCTGGTGGGTGCGCCATAACCGGGCGATGTCATTTGTTAGGCAACGAAAAACCCCGCTCTGATCGCTCAGGCGGGGCGTTCGTATTGCCGGCGCCTGTTACGCCGCTTTGATCTTCAGCAGCTTGATCGCCTGCGAGTTCACCACGTCACCGCCGACGCGCTCGGTCGTGTAAAAGTTCACGTATGGTTTTGAAGTGTACGGATCACGCAGCACCAAACGACCCTTGCGACGGACGATGTAGTAACCACGGGCGAGGTTGGCAAACAGCACCGGGTAAGCGCCTGCACCAATGTCAGGGGCGTTCTCGTCGATCTCGACACGGTAGCCGAACAGAGTATCGGCATCGGCGTCCGTCACAGCATCGCGCCAAATGTAGTCGCCGTTCGCGTCCTTGATCTTGCTCAGCACCAGGGCGGTGTTGTCGTTCATGATCCAGGCTGCGCCGGTACGGTACTTGGCTCGCAGTGACGACTTCAGGTTCTTCAGGTCATCGAAGGTGATGGCGGCAGCACCAGCCGATTCAACATATTGAAGCGTGCCAAAAGCCCGATCATTGTCAGCTTCGGCCGTGATGGTCTTGGTCAAGATCCCGGTAGGCTTGTTCACACCATCGCCACTGAACAGTGCAGCCGCGAGCTGGTCGGAGAACTCCTGGCCGATCTCGGTAGAGATGAAACCCTCGGCATCGAACATCGCATCATCGATCATGCCCTGGGTCAGCTTGGGATTGGCGTACAACTCGCCCACGCTGATCTCGATGATGGACAGCTTCGGCGTGCCAGTCTCGGGGCGCGCATCTGTCTCGCCAACCCAACCTGACGAAGTGCCACGCAGGTTGATAACTTTTTTGTAACTCGTACCAGTGGTGTTCACGGTGCGAGCCAGGCGCACGATGGCCGATGCTTCCGACTCTAGGATCTCTACCTCTTGATCCAGGTACTCGGGCACTGCATAACCGCCGTCCGGGTCTGAGCCAGTAGACATGGACTTGCCTTGAAGCTCGATTAGCTCTGAAGCATCACCGCCTTTGATGTAGGTGCGCAGGGCGGACTTACCCTTGATCGCATTGCCAGCATCCTGACCGGCGCCGCCTGGGCGCTTGAGGTGAGTCAGCGACAGCAGCTCTTTCTCGAGCAAATCGTAGCGCTCTTCGTGAGCCGATTTGAACTGATCGAATTTGGTACCGAGCTCCTCGGCGACATTTTTAATATCCTGCATTTCAACTGGCATGGTTGTAGCCCTTTTCGAAATTAGTGGGTGCTTGACGTACGGGTGCTGGGTATTGGCATATCGCCGCCAGCGTCCCGGTGATTCGCGACCTCTCGCCGCTGCACATCCGTCGAAAAGGGGTTTAGGCCACAACATCCCGCTGACACCCCAATGGCCTGGCTCGATCAATCTTCGGCGACTCGAGTCAATGTCGTTATCCCTAGGCTTGCTGCGTGCTGGATTCATGGCTTGGTGCAGACCAGCTCGCTGCTTTTCGGACTGCCTTAGTGTCCGCCGTTACCTCCTGCACCACGGTCTTGTTCAATCGGTCTATAGGCCCCAGCAAGGCGCTTTGCCTCGCTCAAGCTGAAGCCACGGGAGCGCAAAAACTTCTCGTATTCGCGCACTGTCTTGATGGCTTCGCGAGGGCTGGTCATTACTGGTTTTCCGGTAGCTGTTTGGACTTCGGATTGTTGGCCCGGATGGTGGCGCGGATCTTTTCGCCAGGATCGTTCTTGTCGCCAACCCATCCGCTTGCGACAGGTGGTCGTTCGATCTTCAACAGCTCATCCAGACGAGCCAGGCCCAAGATAGCGGCCATTGCCATAAAGTCACCGCCGTCTGCGGCATCGCGGATTTTCTTCAAGTACACACGCTGGTCAGCTTTGGATGGCATCAGGTTCTTGCCTTCACGGCCTGCGTTTAATTCGGGCTTCATGTCTTCAATCCTTTAGGGGCTTAAGCGCATCAGAACACACCACCGGAAATGCTTCAATACATAATCTCCGTTTAATTATCGTTAATTCTCCGCTGAAAACATCATTAAGAGCCTGCCTTTGATGATTGCATCCTCCCATGGGATGGATGCAAGGACACGCCACAGGTCGCGCTGTTACTGGTTTGCACGGGTACTGCCTCCATCGGGTGTCCTGCATATGTCCCACTGTGCAAGGCAATGAAGCCGTGCCCATCAAGGTGCTGGTGCCACGTCTCCAAGGCCTTGCGCTTCATGCCCTCGGCGGTGGTGTGGATGTAGGTCGCGTCTAGGTCTTTCATGGCGTGGTTCAACAACATTTCGCCCACCAGGTAATCGATACCCAGATCCATCCACTGGGTGCGAGCCACCTTGCGCAAGTCATGGCTCGACCATTCGCTCTTGGCCATAGCCTTGAACAAAGTGCTGGCCAGCGTGGCACTGATCGCCGCCCCGGCTCGCCCAGGGAACAGGAACGGCCCCTGATACCCACTGGCCTGTTGAAGGATCCTGTAGCGCTCGATCAGCGCGCAGGCTTGCGTGGTCAGCGGCAGCGTGTGTTCGGCCTTGGTCTTGGTGTCCGGCGCCGGAATGAACCATTGGCGGGTGGTTAGGTTGAGGCTCTTCCAGCGGGCCTGCCTGGTTTCACCGAGGCGCGTGCCGTGACAAAGCATCATCAGCGCGAGCATGGATTCCAGCGGCGCATGCTCGATCCGTTCGGCCAGGTCGCGCAGCAGCTCGGGCAGGTCATCGCCACGGAGCCGGGCAGGCTTGGGCTTGATTCGGGTCCGCACAAAGTCGGTGTACTTGAGATCAGCCATGGGGTTGACGCCCAGCAGTGCCAGGCGAGTCGCTTGCCGGAACGCCACGGCCAGCACGCCATACACCGAACGCACGAACGAAAGCTCGTACTGCTCCTGCATCGGCCACATCAGCAGGCGGTCCAGGCTGGCACGGTTGAGACTGGTCAGCTCTAGTGCTTGCAGCCGTGGCACCAGGTGACAACGTAATGCCGACTGGGCACTGGCCTTGCGCTTGGCTGACAGCCCACGGTCGCGGCTCATGCGGTCTGCGTACCAGGTCAACACCTCGCCCACCGTGGTCCAGCTGGTGATGGTCGAGGTGGCGGCAGGGTCAGCAGAGCGTCGTGCAAGGATGGCCGGGAGGGTGGTCTGCATCAGCTTGGCATTGATGCCGGGATAATTACCGGCCTTGCCCCATTTGCCACGCACTACGACGTGCCAGGCGCCCTTGGTGCGATCGGTGGTTGAAAAGCGGAAACGCAGTTCGGGATAGCGATGATCGCGCAGCTGGCGCACAGAGCCGGCGGCTTGCTTGCGTATCTCGGCATCGGTAAGGGTGACGTGCAGCGTGTTCATGATTCCAGTCTCTGAGCTGGGCTGAAAACTCAGCCAATCTAATGGGCTTTCCGACTTCCATCGGCGCAGGGTATTCCCTCAGTGGTGAATGGCTCCTATCTGACCCAACCACCACGGAGGGTTGACCTATGCAAGGTCAGCGTCCGGCCAGCGCCACCGGACTGCATTCAGGGCTTTCGCTCGCGTCATGGGCGCCCCAATCATCGTGCAGAGAGGTTGGCCGTCGAGCATGACCCGCCAATGGCAGCGGCGCTCAATGCCGTCATTCGCTGCCAGCTCGGCCAGCAACTCAAGACGATGAGCGCGGATATATTTTTGAAGGTCATCCGTGACCAGCGACCTGGGCGAGACCACCACCCGATT
>OBKH01000025.1_pt1 | contig 63282 bp, 46 predicted proteins | sample 1496241 | NCBI WGS metagenome assembly OBKH01 (sample SAMN03273953, study PRJEB22546) | soil metagenome | isolation source: rice field elevated CO2 plus elevated temperature | place: India: CRRI Experimental farm Cuttack,Odisha-753006 | collected 2013-12-17 | reverse complement strand
ATCATCGAAGCGCCCTTCCAGCGCCCGCTGCAGATCGGGGATCTTCGAGCGCATACTGCCGCGCGCCAGATCAGCCAGCACCGCCGGGCGGCGTTCACCGTCGATGAGCGCCTCCACCATCGCCCGCACCGACTTGGGGGTGACCGAGGACGCCACGCTGTCGGCCTTGATCCCCGCGTCTTGAAGCACATTGCCCAGGCGCTGCAGCTTCGAGGTGCGATGCTCGACCAGCTTGCGGCGGTAGCGGATCACGTCGCGGGCGGCCTTGATGTCGGCGGGCGGAATCAACCAACCCCGCAGCAGACCGCATTCCAGCAGGTGCACCAACCACTCGGCATCCAAGAGGTCGGTTTTGCGGCCCGGCCGTTCTTCACGTGCCCGGCATTGCACACCAGCAGCTCACTCGCCGTGGGCCAACAACGCGTGATAAGCGGGCGCACCAGCGCCCATCATGTTCTTTTACGACTGCCCGCCCGGCCTACACCGGCAGTAGCTGGTCGATCACCGTGGCCAGCTGCTTGGCGGATCGGCATTCGTGCATCGTGATCACCTCTTGGTAGCGCGGCACCGCCGAGTCACCGCTGCCCCACAGATGCTTGGGCTCCGGGTTGAGCCAGTGCGCGTGCCGGCTGGCGGTCACCATGTCGGCCAGCACGTCGGTGGCCGGGTTGCGGTAGTTGGTGCGCCCGTCACCAAGCACCAGCAGCGAGCTGCGCGGCGACAGCACATTTGGGAAGCCCTGCATGAACGAGACGAACGCGTTGCCGTAGTCGGAATGGCCGTCGCGGGCATACACACCAGCCTCCCGGGTGATCCGCTGGATCGCTATGGCCAGGTCCGATTCCGGCCCGAACATATGGGTCACCTCGTCGGTGGAGTCGATGAAGGCGAAGACGCGAACCCGGGAGAACTGTTGGCGCAGCGCGTGTACCAGCAGCAGCGTGAAGTGGCTGAAGCCCGCGACCGAGCCCGACACGTCGCACAACACGACGAGTTCCGGGCGCGCCGGGCGGGGTTTGTGCAACACCAGGTCGATCGGCACGCCGCCGGTGGACATCGACTTGCGCAGCGTCTTGCGCAGATCGATCGATCCCGCGCGGGCGCGGCGCCGCCGGGCGGCCAACCGGGTCGCCAGGGTGCGGGCCAACGGGGCCACCACCCGGCGCATCTGGCGCAGCTGCTCACCCGAGGCACGCAGAAACTCGACGTTCTCGGAAAGCTGTGGAATTCCGTACATCTGGACGTGCTCGCGGCCGAGTTGCTCGGCTGTGCGCCGCTTGGTCTCGGCGTCGACCATTCTGCGCAGCTGCGCGATCTTTTGTGCGGCAAGCGCTTTGGCAATCTGTTCCTGGGTGGCTGTGGGCTCATCGCCGTAGGGAGCAAGCAGGCCCGCCAGTAGCTTGCCCTCCAGTTCGTCCAGCGCCATGGCCTTGAGTGCCTGATACGACGAGAACGACGGACCGCGGCTGGAACTGTACTTGCCATAGGCCTCAACGATCCGCGCGATCATCTCCACCAACCGCTCGTCCTTGCCGGCCAGGTCTTGGTTGTTGGCCAGCAGATCCAGCAGCAGCTGCCGCATAGCCTCGACATCATCGGGCGGCAAACCCCCGGAGCCTGCCGACTCGTCTTCCGTGGTGATGACCGCCCGAGCCCCCAGTGCCGCGGGAAACCACAGGTCGAACATGGCGTCATAGGTATCGCGGTGGTCAGGCCGGCGCAGCACCGCACAAGCAATGCCCTCCCGCAACACCTCACGATCACCCAGCCCGAGGGTGGCCATCACCCGGCCGGCATCCACCGTCTCTGACGGGCCCACCGAAATCCCGCTGCCACGCAGCGCTTCCACAAAGCCCACCAAGTGTCCGGGCAGCCCATGCGGGGCGAGTGGCCGGGCAGCACGAATACGACGGGCGGCCACTAGTTCAACCTGAGCTCTCCGGTGGCCCGTTGCTGGTCGGATTGGTGCTTGAGAACCACGCCGAGCGTGGCGGCAACGACCGCATCGTCGATGGTGTCCAGTCCCAGTGCCAAGACGGTGCGACCCCAGTCGATGGTCTCGGCGATCGATGGCACCTTCTTAAGCTGCATGCCGCGCAGCACGCCGATGATGCGCACTAACTCCTCGGCGAAGTGCTCGGGCAGCTCGGGAACTCGGGATAACAGGATGCGACGCTCCAGCTCGGGGGTCGGGAAGTCGATGTGCAAGTACAGGCAGCGACGCTTGAGCGCCTCGGACAGCTCACGGGTGGCGTTGGAGGTCAGCAGCACGAACGGCGCCCGGGTGGCGGTCAGGGTGCCCAGTTCGGGGACGGTCACCGCGAAGTCGGACAGCACCTCCAGCAGCAGGCCCTCGATCTCGATGTCGGCCTTGTCGGTTTCATCGATCAGCAGCACGGTGGGCTCGGTGCGCCGGATAGCGGTCAGCAGCGGACGCTGCAGCAGGAACTCTTCGCTGAACACATCGGTTTTGGTGGCCTCCCAATCTCCCGAGCCGGCCTGGATACGCAGGATCTGCTTAGCGTGGTTCCACTCATACAGGGCGCGAGCCTCGTCGACGCCCTCGTAGCACTGCAGCCGGACCAGACCGGATCCAGTGGCCTGCGCCACGGCGCGCGCCAGCTCGGTCTTGCCGACCCCGGCGGGGCCTTCCACCAGCAGCGGCTTGCCGAGCCGGTCGGCGAGAAAGACCGCCGTCGCGGTGGCAGTGTCGGGCAGGTAGCCGGTCTCGGCCAGCCGCCGCGAGACGTCGGCGATGTCGGCGAACAGCGGCGTGGGCCGGGCGGGCACGGTCACGATCGGGTCTCCTCTAGCACGATCGGGTCTCCTCTAGCCAACGGCGTCAGGCCGGACGGGTGTGGCCGGCTCCCCATGCGATCCACTTGGTCGACGTCAATTCCGGTAGTCCCATCGGTCCGCGGGCATGCAGTTTCTGGGTGGAGATGCCGATCTCGGCGCCGAAGCCGAATTGCTCGCCGTCGGTGAACGCCGTTGATGCGTTCACCATCACCGCGGCCGCATCGATCTGTTCGGTAAAGCGTTGGGCCGCATCAAGATTGGTGGTCACAATCGCTTCTGTGTGCCCGGTGCCGTATTCGTTGATATGGGCGATGGCAGCGTCGACACCGTCGACCACCGCCACCGCGATGTCCAGCGACAGGTATTCGCGGCGCAGGTCGGCCTCGTCCGGGTCGAGATGTACGGTGACACCGGCGTGCTGCAGGGCGGCCAGCAATCGAGGCAACGCCGTTTCGGCGATCGCTGCGTCGACCAGCAGCGTCTCGGCGGCGTTGCAGACGCTGGGCCGCCGCGTCTTGGAGTTCAGCAAGATACGCTCGGCCACGTCCAGGTCGGCCGCTTGGTGCACGTAGACATGGCAGTTCCCGACGCCGGTCTCGATGGTGGGCACCTGGGCATCGCGTACGACCGCCTCGATCAGGCCCGCTCCCCCGCGTGGAATCACCACATCGACCAGGCCGCGGGCCTGAATCAGGTGAGTGACGGTGGCGCGGTCGGCAGCCGACAGCAGCTGGACCGCGTCGGCCGGCAGCTCCAGGCCGACCAGCGCGGTGCGTAACACCGCCACCAGGGCCTCGTTGGACTTTGCGGCCGACGAGCTGCCGCGCAGCAATGCAGCGTTACCCGACTTGAGTGTCAGCCCGAAGGCATCCACGGTGACATTGGGGCGGCCCTCGTAGATCATGCCGACCACGCCCAGGGGGACGCGCTGCTGGCGCAGCTGCAGCCCGTTGGGCAGGGTATAGCCACGCAGCACTTCACCGACCGGATCGCGCAGTCCCGCGACTTGCCGCAACCCGGCGGCGATACCGTCGACTCGTTGCGGGTTCAAGGACAACCGGTCCAGCATGGCGGCCGGGGTGTCCGCCTCGCGCGCCGCGTTCAGGTCTTCGGCGTTGGCCGCCAGGATCTGGTCGCGGTGAGCCAGTAGCTCGTCGGCAGCCGCGTGCAGCGCGCGGTCTTTGACAGTCGTCGGCAGCGATGCCAGCCGGCGGGCGGCCACCCGGGCGCGGCGTGCGGCGTCGTGCACCTCTTGACGCAAGTCGAGCTGCGACGGTGCTGGCACGGTCATTGCCCCAGGGTAACGGGCTTGCGCTGGCCAGGTAAGACGACCCGCTCCGGACGGGCCGCGCAGCGATCCGGCTGGGTGGTTGCTATGCGATCAGGCGTACTTGACGGTCGCCCCTGATCAGCTTGCCGATAATCCCGGCAAGACGCTGGTAGGACTTCTCGCGGCCGCCGAAAGAGCTAAACACCAAACCGATTCGTCGCGCCGGGCAGGGGCGACGAATCGGGCGAGTTCCAGCCGGCTTCGCGTGGTCTCGACGGCGGCCGCGGTCTGCGGAATCAGTGTCACCCCCAGCCCGCCGGTCACGCACTGCACGACGGTGGCCAGCCACACCGCCCGGGTGTTGGGCAGCATCGAGCGTCTGGTCGCGTAGGCAGTGCCCCTCATGCAGTCACAACAAAGTCAGCTCTGACAGCGCGGTCAGCGGCACCCGCTGCTTGCCGGAAAGACATGCCCTGGGGGTGCACCGAGACCGGCTTCCGACCACCGCTCGCCGCAACGTCGACTGGCTCATATCGAGAATGCTTGCGGCACTGCTGAACCACTGCTTTGCCGCCACCGCGGCGAACGCGCGAAGCCCGGCCACGGCCGGCTAGCACCTCTTGGCGGCGATGCCGATAAATATGGTGTGATATATCACCTTTGCCTGACAGCGACTTCACGGCACGATGGAATGTCGCAACCAAATGCATTGTCCGCTTTGATGATGAGGAGAGTCATGCCACTGCTAACCATTGGCGATCAATTCCCCGCCTACCAGCTCACCGCTCTCATCGGCGGTGACCTGTCCAAGGTCGACGCCAAGCAGCCCGGCGACTACTTCACCACTATCACCAGTGACGAACACCCAGGCAAGTGGCGGGTGGTGTTCTTTTGGCCGAAAGACTTCACGTTCGTGTGCCCTACCGAGATCGCGGCGTTCAGCAAGCTCAATGACGAGTTCGAGGACCGCGACGCCCAGATCCTGGGGGTTTCGATTGACAGCGAATTCGCGCATTTCCAGTGGCGTGCACAGCACAACGACCTCAAAACGTTACCCTTCCCGATGCTCTCCGACATCAAGCGCGAACTCAGCCAAGCCGCAGGTGTCCTCAACGCCGACGGTGTGGCCGACCGCGTGACCTTTATCGTCGACCCCAACAACGAGATCCAGTTCGTCTCGGCCACCGCCGGTTCGGTGGGACGCAACGTCGATGAGGTACTGCGAGTGCTCGACGCCCTCCAGTCCGACGAGCTGTGCGCATGCAACTGGCGCAAGGGCGACCCGACGCTAGACGCTGGCGAACTCCTCAAGGCTTCGGCCTAACCGGGATCTGGTTGGCCGGGAATCAATGAGTATAGAAAAGCTCAAGGCCGCGCTCCCCGAGTACGCCAAAGACATCAAGCTGAACCTGAGCTCAATCACCCGCAGCAGCGTGCTCGACCAGGAACAACTATGGGGAACCCTGCTGGCCAGCGCCGCAGCGACACGAAATCCGCAGGTATTAGCTGACATTGGCGCTGAAGCGACCGACCATCTGTCGGCTGCAGCCCGCCACGCAGCCCTCGGAGCCGCGGCCATCATGGGCATGAATAACGTGTTCTACCGTGGCCGCGGCTTCCTTGAAGGCCGGTACGACGACCTGCGCCCCGGACTGCGGATGAACATCATCGCCAATCCGGGCATACCGAAAGCCAACTTCGAGCTCTGGTCCTTCGCAGTGTCCGCGATCAACGGGTGCTCGCATTGCCTCGTCGCCCACGAGCACACGCTGCGTACGGTAGGTGTGGACCGAGAGGCGATCTTTGAAGCGCTGAAAGCCGCAGCAATCGTTTCAGGCGTTGCACAAGCGCTGGCCACAATCGAGGCACTAAGCCCAAGCTAAGTGTCTGTACGCGATGACGCCGTGCTGGGTGACACCGGTGCGACCAACACGGTACTGTGGGCGATCGGCGGCGGCGCCTTCCACGGAGTCAACTTCGACAACGCATCCGACACCCGAAGCCTGTAGTCCCTCATCACCTCTCCGTCCTCGTCCCAGAAGTCGTCATATTCTTGGTCGAGGTCGGCGATCTGCGCAGTGAATTGCCCAAGCGCGTTGTTGTCGATCAGAATCTGCCTCTCAGCACGGTTGTTGTAGATCTGCGCCAGGGGCACCATATCGTGATGTGCCCATTCATAGGCCCGCACGATCTCGTGGATCTGCCTCTCGACCTCAGACAGCTGCACACAGAGGTCGGTCAGCCACCTGACAAACGGCTTGGCTGCCTCCATCAACTGCATCACCACTGGACCCGCCCAGGCGTCCATCAGAGACAGCAGCGTTCGGTTGAACGACCTCTGCACGGCCGTCATTTCCACATCCAACGACCTCCACGCCCTGGCGGCAGCCAACATCGAGTCAGGACCGGGGCCGGCATATATGTTGGCGGAGTTGACCTCCGGTGGGTACGCTTCGAAATGCATCTGTTTGTTCGTTGTTCCGTCGGCTCGTGACGACTGTAGTGACTCGTTAACTAAAGGTCTTGATGTTGTCGGCCTCGGCGGTCGCATACTTATCGGCGCCAGTGGTCAAGGCGTGCGCAAACTCCTCAAGAACCACCGCCGCCGCAGCGATGGTCTGCCGATACTTCCTTGCGTACTCGACCAGGAACGTCGCCGCCTTCTCCGACACCAGATCCGCAGCCGGAGGCCGCACAGCGGTTGTCATCGGGGCCACCTGAGCATCGCTTTGGATCGCACGATCGCGAATCCGTCGTACCTCCGTGGCCGCCACGGTCAACGCCTCGGGATTTGTGATCACAAAAGACATGCCGACTCCACTCCGCGATTAACGAACCCCCGGCACTGCACCGGGCTGATCAACCACCGGTTGTTTGCGCTGCGACTGCCCACGTTGAGAAAACGCAACGACTTCACTGGCATAATTATCCAACAGACGAAGGGATCAATTCCGGGTAAGCCGCTGCAAATCAAGCCGACTCAAGGCACACAACGCCACCCGACGATACCCCCCATGCTGACGTTCAAAGCAGTAGGGATGTAGCTTACCATGCCCCAATGGCCGTCGGAGGCCAGCCACCAGCGCACATGCCTGCACGGTGCACCTAATCGGTGCCGGCTTCCAGCGGCCGGCAGTTGACCCGCGATGACAGACACGCCCAGGCTCGTTGAGGCCGATCGCGTTCTCACACAGCGCATTACGGCTCGTGACAGATGAGGGAGTAGAGCGGGTCGGCAAGGGAAACCCATCATGGCGCCGGGCTCCGCCCCGGGTTGGGCCAGTGCGATGGCTGCGACGTCGTGGAAAAGCGCGGTGGGGTGCTCGGGCATGACGGATGGGCACTCATCACATCCTCCTGCTCCACGGCAGTGTTCGGCTCGCACCGTCATTGTGCTGATGGATCAGAACGTCCGCTCGCACGCCGGACACCGCGCCGCGCACCGAGGTAGCCGACGCTAGCCACCAGGAACGGGACCAAATAATTGATCACCATCCGTACCCACGTGCCGATCGTCGCGGCGCCCTCGGCAAGGGTGGCACCCTGATTCACCGCACATAGCACGGTACCCACGATCAGCGCCGTCGGAGCTGCGGTGCGCAGGGTGTGGCCGCGCAGAAACAGACCGATCGCTTGGCCAACCGTGTCCCACCGCTCGTCAGCGTCGCGCAGGCCCACGATGCTCGCCGGCCGCCGCTGGGGATTGGTGCAAGTCGCGGCGAATTGCCTGTTGCGCCTTCCTTTGCCGCTCGTCGATAACCCGACCCAGCTCCTGCAGCAGCATCGGCTTGTTCATCACGACCTGCTCAAGGTGCTCCCGGCCGATCTGCAGCGCGGTCACCTCTTCCAGCGCTACCGCACCGGCGGGGTCGGGTTGCCGAGTCAGCGCAGTCAAGCCCAGAAACGTGCCCTTTTTGAGGGTGGCAATCGCAACCACGGATCCGTCATCGGTCGTAACCGTCAGCCGCACGCTGCCGGCGATCACGAAGGTGATACCCATGGGAACCACACCCGCGTGCTGCACGATCTCATCAGTGCCGTAGCGCACCAGCCTCGCGTACCGAGCCAGCGACTGCTGATCGCTAGAGCTCAGTCGCAGCTCGGGCCCCACCACCGTGCGCAGGGCGGACTCCACACGTTCGGCCGTCGAGAACTCGTCGTCGGCCTCGTCGAGGTGTAGCCCTTCCCGACGCGCGGCGTACCAGACCCAGCGCAGAAACGTTGCCTGCGTTGGGCCTTCGTCGGCCGGTGATGTCAGCCTGACCGTCGTTCGATACTCGGCGGCTCCTCGGGCAATTGTGGCGGGCACGACCCCGGGCTTAACATGCGGTAGCGCGCTGGCAGCCCTGTTCAGCATGGCGCATACCTTGTCCGGGGGATCGGACGTGGAAAATGTGGTCGTGATCGAGCATTCGTGCGCCCCGGCCGGCCGGCTGAGATTGGTAAACGCGGTGGTGGCCAACATCGAGTTGGGCATGATCTGCAGTCCGCTGCCGGTGTCGATATGGACAGCCCGCCAGTTCACCTCGACGACTCGTCCGCGGGCTGTGGGTGTTTCCAACCAATCATCGATCCGAAAGGGCTGTTCGAACAGCATGAACAAGCCCGACACGATCTGGCCGACGGAGTTCTGCAGCATCAGGCCGATGACGACTGACGTCACACCTAACGCGGCGAACAGTCCACCGACCCGCACCCCCCAGATGTAGGACAGGATCACCGCCAAACCTATGCCGATCAGCGCGAAGCGCGCGACATCGACGAAGATGGCGGGTAGCCGCTTGCGCCAGCTCTGTTGGGGCGCACCCTGAAACAGGGTGGCATTCAGTAACGACAGCAGCAGCACCAGCACCAGAAATCCGAACGCTGTCGTGAGCACCCGCACGGTGGGGTCCTCGGCCGGGACTTCAGATGCCTTGACAAGCAGCAGCAAAACCGCGCCCAGGGGTAGCAGGTAGTTTCGCAGCAGACTTGCCTGCCTGGCCAGATGGCTGTTCCGTCGGACGAGTATGTTGTGCAGTTCGGTGAGAACGATTAGCCCGGCCGGCAATCCGATCGCAATGCCAACGGCCCAGTAGAACCATGTCGAGTCGAGCAGGTTCATGATCGCTCCGACAATCGGTAGATCGGCTCTTCTAACCCTCCGACAGAAATCGTGCCCGCAGCCGTGAACTGCCACACGTCTCGCATCGCCTCATACACCTGCGAGGTGACATAGATGCCGGGCTGTGGTGAACCGCTGTGCATTTGGTAGGCCAGACTCACTGCCGCGCCCCACATGTCGTAGACGACACTTGATCTGCCGACCAGCCCGCTAATGACGTCCCCGGTGTTGATACCGACTCGCAGGTGCAGATCGTTACCGGTTTGGCAATTGAACCGATCGACGATGCGCCGCATCTCTAGGGCGAAGTCGACGGTTCGGGGAATATTGTCCAGCCGTGGCGTGGTTACCCCGCAACCGGCGAGATAGCCATTGTGCAGCGTGCGAATGCGTTCGACACCAAGGTGTTCGGCGGCCGAATCGAACTGGCGGACCAGCTCGTCGACAATTTTGACCAGTTCGTTACCCGACAGGCCGCTGGAAATCTCGTCGACACCCAGGATGTCGGCAAACAGGACGGTGACATCTTGGTGCTCCTGCGCAATGGTCTGCTCCCCAAGGCGGTACCGCTCGACAACTGGCTCGGGCATCATCGATAGCAATAACCGGTCGTTTTCCTTGCGTTGCTCGTTGAGCAGCTCCTCTTTGGTTTGCAGATTCCGACTCATCTCGTTGAAAGCGGCTGTAAGATCACCGATTTCGTCGCGTGACTTTACCGGAATGTTGACTTCGTAGTCGCCTGCGCTGATCTTCTGGGTGCCAACCTCGAGCCGCCGGATTGGCCGCACCATCGCATGGGCGATCAGCATCGACGCCACACAGATGACGACAATGATGCCAACTGTAACCAGCACAAGCGCCCTGCTGAACGACGCGACGGCCGCGAACGCCTCAGAATCGTTCCGCGTTGCCAGGATCGACCAGTGCAGATCGGAGTCCGGCACATTCAGCGGCGCGTAGGCCTCCAGTTCCCTGCTACCCGTGTAGTCGGTGGAGGTGACGGTTCCGGTCTGTCCGCGTTGGGCGGCGCGCAGTCCTTCGGTCGCAACAGGCTGCAGCAGCGTCGTCCCACCGAACTGGATCGCTCTGTTGACCACATCAAGTGACGTGCCTGCTGCCACAACCTGTTTCCGGTATTCCTCCGGGTCTTGCAGGAAGAGCCGAGAATCGGACCGCATCAGACTGTCCGGACCGGCGAGATAGGTTTCCGTCCCACTACCCATGCCAGCCGCTTGCCATTGCCTGTCGGCGGTCATGATCTTATTGATCTTGTCGATCGGCAACGGCAGCGCCAAAACGCCCTGAGTTTTGCCGCCCGCTTCGACCGGTGCCACCAACCACGCGGTCGGCACGCCGAGTTGAGGCTGATACGGCTTGAAGTCGGTAATCCAGGTAAAGTCGACGGCGTTGGCGCCCAACGCTTTAAGGTAGGCGTCACGCAGATTGGATTCGCGATACGGCCCGGTCAGAATGTTGGTACCGAGGTCGGGGTCCTTGCTCAGGGTATAGACGATATTGCCCCGGGTGTCCAGCAATACCGCGTCGTCGTAATCGAACCGGGTGACGATTTCCCGGAAATAGCTGTTGAATTGCGCGTTGGCGGCCGACCATGCACTGCCGTCGCCGGCATCGTCCAGCCGCATCGCATCTTGGTCCGACGTGAATGGTGCAGTGTAGTACGCCTGAAGATACCTTTGGGCCGGAGAAGTCGGCAGCAGCGCGGTGATGTCGAGTTTATCGCCGGTCGTGCGTTCGACGGGTGTGATGAATTCGTTGTTGTAGTAGTTGACGATCGCCTGTTGTTGGGCGGGGCTGATCGTGGCGTCAGCCAGCTGGTCAAAGCCGGCCGTGAACCGCACGACGGCATCGACAACCGTGAGTCCACGTTCGTAAATGACCAGCGAATTCGTCAGGTCAGAAAATAGTGTCTCAACTGCCCGCTTCTGCGACTCGCGCAACTGGGTCAACCGCTCGTAGGCGGCTGCTCTTAGCGAAGTGCGACCAGATTGATAGACAATGGCCGCAATCGCCGCGACGGACACGATACTCGTCAACAGCAGCAGCACCATGAGCTTGGACTGGATGCTGGCCCGGAAACGCGGCCGACGCCGGAGCACATTCTTATGGCGCTTCTTAGCCGGGGTGGATTCACTCTCGGCTACCGAGTCCAGTGCCTCACCCGACGTCAACCGGCTTCCCCTCTGCTGTCGGTCGCAGGCTGCTCTACGACGCGCCGATTACGCAGCAGACTAACGTGCCCAGCCCACGATCATCGCGTTTGCCGAAAAGCCACCAGCGACCAATCGAGGAATGCGCCGCGTACGGGTCCTCGTCATCGTCCTCGTCGCGCACGCGCTTCTTGAGGGGTGGTAGCGATTGGTTCTGGGTGGTCCGTAATCGAGGTGAGCCAGGATAGCTCGGCCGTATCGCAATGTTCAGCGAGTCGATGGATCAACACATGCCCCGGCACCGGCAACCGCTGCGGAGTGGTCAACGCATCAAACGACGACGCACTCAGACCATCGACCGACAGCATCGAGCCGGTCCAGCATCCCGACCACCCGTCCCGATCCGCAAGCATGTTCGAATACTGGGACGCGCCACCGACAGGACACCCACTGATACCCTTGGGACAAAAGTGACACAAGTGATTTCAGCCAACAGCAAGCATGGCAAACGCCAGTGAGACTAACGTCGGCCCCATGGCGCCCCGGGTGTGCGTGGTAGGCAGCGTGAACATGGACCTGACGTTCGTGGTGGACGCGCTTCCGCGCCCCGGCGAGACGGTGCTTGCGGCGTCGTTGACCCGAACGCCAGGCGGGAAGGGCGCCAACCAGGCGGTGGCCGCAGCGCGCGCAGGCGCGCAGGTACAGTTCTCCGGTGCATTCGGCGACGATCCAGCCGCCGCCCAGCTGCGGGCCCACCTGCGCGCCAACGCCGTTGGACTGGACAGGACCGTCACGGTGCCCGGACCGAGCGGGACGGCGATTATCGTGGTCGATGCCAGCGCCGAGAACACCGTGCTGGTGGCGCCGGGTGCCAATGCACATCTGACTCCGGTACCCTCGGCCGTCGCCAACTGCGATGTACTGTTGACCCAGTTGGAGATTCCTGTTGCAACCGCGCTGGCAGCCGCGCGGGCAGCCCAGTCGGCCGATGCGGTTGTCATGGTCAACGCCTCCCCAGCCGGCCAGGATCGAAGCTCCTTGCAGGACTTGGCCGCTATCGCCGACGTGGTGATCGCCAACGAGCATGAGGCAAACGACTGGCCGTCGCCACCAACACATTTCGTGATCACCCTGGGTGTGCGCGGTGCCCGGTACGTCGGCGCGGACGGGGTGTTCGAGGTACCCGCCCCAACGGTAACGCCAGTGGATACCGCCGGCGCCGGCGACGTATTTGCCGGGGTCCTTGCTGCGAATTGGCCGCGCAACCCAGGTTCGCCGGCCGAGCGACTGCGCGCATTGCGGCGGGCCTGCGCTGCGGGTGCGCTGGCAACTTTGGTGTCCGGTGTCGGCGACTGCGCACCGGCCGCCGCCGCGATCGATGCGGCCCTGCGAGCCAACCGCCACAACGGTTCATGACCACTGCTACGCACCGAAGGAGACCCGCTGATGCGAACGACCACCGCGGCCGACTTAGCGCTGGCACTCTTCGCGGTTTTCAGTGTGGTCGGATTCGGCTGACGCAGTTGGCTGCAGCACCGACGCACCGGATCCACCGGCTTTCGCGGCGTCAGCGGCCGGGTCGGTTCGCTGGAGTGGATTACCGGGACGTGCTTTGTCATCGCCCTGATCGTGACGGTGGTCGCTGCGGTGCTGCAGCGGACCAACGTTGTCCAACCGCTGAATACTCTGCGCATGGTCTGGATTCAGGTTGCCGGCATAATCCCGGCGACGGCCGGGATCGCGGCCACGGTTTACGCCCAGCTTGCGATGGGCGATTCGTGGCGGATCGGGGTGGACGAGCAGGAGAACACCACTCTGGTGCGCACCGGCCCGTTTAAATGGGTGCGTCACCCCATCTACACGGCCATGATGGCGTTTGGCCTCGGGCTGTTGCTGGTGACTCCGAATCTCGTTGCCCTCGCCGGGTTTATCCTGCTCGTTGCCACGCTCGAGGTGCATGTCCGCCGCGTCGAAGAACCCTACCTGTTGCGGACGCACAGTGCCGTCTACCGCGGCTACACCGCCAGCGTCGGCCGGTTCGTCCCGGGTGTGGGGTTGATCCGCTAGCCCTTGGGCACCTCACGGTCGATCTGATCGAGCCAGATTCGCGCTGACATATCCGACGGGGCCCGCCAATCCCCACGCGGCGACAACGCGCCCCCGTGGGACACCTTGGGGCCGTTGGGCAATGCCGAACGCTTGAACTGGCTAAACGAATAAAACCGCTGGACGAAAATCTGCAGCCAATGCCGGATTTCGGCCAATGAATAGGACGGGCGTTCGCTCTTTGGGAAGCCGGGCGGCCAGTTGCCCCGCTCCGCATCGTTCCACGCATGCCAGGCCAAAAACGCAATCTTCGACGGGCGAAATCCGTAGCGCAGTACCTGAAAAAGCGAAAAGTCCTGTAGGGCGAAAGGTCCGACCTTGGCCTCGCTGCTCTGCAGCTCCTCCTCGCCGGTCGGAATGAGTTCGGGGGTGATCTCGGTGTCGAGCACCGACTGCAATACCTCACCCACCTTCTCACCGAACTCACCCGCCGAAATGACCCACCGGATCAGGTGCTGGATCAGCGTCTTGGGCACACCGGCGTTGACGTTGTAGTGCGACATCTGGTCGCCGACACCGTATGTCGACCAACCCAGTGCCAGCTCCGACAGGTCCCCGGTGCCCAGTACGATTCCCCCGCGCTGGTTGGCGATACGGAAAAGATAGTCGGTGCGCAACCCGGCCTGGACGTTCTCGAAGGTGACGTCGTACACTTTTTCGCCAACCGAATACGGATGGCCGATTGTGTGCAGCATCAACCGAGCGGTGTCGCCGATATCGATTTCGGAGAAGGTAACCCCCAGCGCACGTGCCAGCTTGATCGCGTTGTTCTTAGTGTGCTCCCCGGTGGCGAATCCGGGCAACGCAAACGCCAGAATGTCGCTGCGCGGCCGGCCCTCGCGGTCCATGGCATGGGTCGCGACGATCAGCGCGTGCGTCGAGTCCAATCCCCCGGACACACCGATAACGACCTTCGGATAGTCCAGCGCCCGCAACCGTTGCTCGAGTCCAGACACCTGGATGTTGTAGGCCTCGTAGCAATCCTGTTGCAATCGTTGCGGATCGGCCGGAACGAACGGGAACCGCTCGACCTCGCGCAGCAGTCCGATGTCGCCTGCCGGTGGGTCGAGTGCGAAGTCGATGCGCCGGAACGATTCCGTTAACTCCCGGTGGTGACGCCGGTTGTCGTCGAACGTGCCCATCCGCAGCCGCTCCGACCGAAGCAACTCGGTGTCAACGTCGGCGACACTGCGGCGCACTCCTTTGGGGAAACGTTCGGACTCCGCGAGCAGTGCGCCATTCTCCCAGATCATCGTCTGACCGTCCCAGGCCAGGTCCGTCGTTGACTCCCCCTCCCCCGCGGCGGCATAGACATAGGCAGCCAGACACCGCGCCGACGCCGAGCGCGCAAGCAGCCGGCGGTCCTCGGCACGGCCGATGGTGATCGGGCTGCCGGACAGATTCGCCAGCACCGTCGCGCCCGCCAGGGCCGCCTCGGCGCTGGGCGGCATCGGCACAAACATGTCCTCGCAGATCTCCACATGCAACACAAAGCCGGGTAGATCTGACGCGGCGAACAACAGGTCCGTGCCGAAGGCCACGTCGGCGCCACCGATGCGGATCGTGCCCCGCTCCCCGTCTCCGGGCGCCATCTGGCGCCGCTCGTAGAACTCGCGATAGGTGGGTAGATACGACTTGGGCACCACGCCGAGCACGGCGCCGCGGTGAATGACGACCGCGGTGTTGTAGATGCGGTGTCGATGCCGCAGCGGAGCCCCGACCACCAGTACAGGTAACAGGTCGGCGGATTCGGTCACCAGGTCGAGCAGCGCGTCCTCGACGGCATCGAGCAGAGAGTCCTGCAGTAGTACGTCCTCGATGGAGTAGCCCGACAGCGTCAGCTCAGGAAAGACCGCCAACGCTGCGCCATCGTCGTGGCACGCACGGGCCATGTCCAATACCGACGCGGCGTTGGCCGCCGGGTCACCGATGGTGGTGTGGTGAGTGCAGGCGGCAACGCGCACGAACCCGTGCTGGTAGGCGGAGTAAAAGTTCATCGTCCTTTCATTGTCGCCCAGCGACGTCAGAACGCCCGAATCACCCGCCGAGTATCCACGCTCGACACCGTGGAATCCCCCGCGCTGCTGGCAGATGGCGGCATTGACCGGCGTGGGGATGCTACCGACTGGGCCGCTGCCGACCCTGGGCCCTGATTGGCCGCCGAGCAGTCCCATGACGATCCGCTAGTTCACCTCGGATACCCGCTCGGCCGCAATGCGCAGCTAGCGGCCATGTTGATCGAAATCATTTGGGGTACACCGCATCTCGGAGCAATATGGTAGCTAAACTTGCTTAGCTTGCTTCGCCGACACCGCGACCAGATCGTCGGCGTGCACCACCGGGCGGCGCAGCTCGCCGGGTAGCTCAGAGGTGGACCGGCCCACCATGGTGGCCAGCTCGGACGCGTCGTAGGCAACCACCCCGCGGGCTACCATGGCCGCGTCGGGTGCACGCAGTTCGACCACATCGCCGCCGCAAAACCGGCCGGACACCGCGGTGATACCCGCCGCCAGCAGTGACCGGCGTTGTCGCACCACAGCGCGCACCGCACCGGCGTCGAGAGTCAGTGCGCCGGTTGCTTCGGCGGCATAACGCACCCAGAACCGCCGGGCCGACAGACGCGCGGGCCGGGCCGCAAACACCGTGCCCACCGACGCGTCGGCGAGCGCGGTCGCGGCGTCGGCCGCGGGGGCCAGCAGTACCGGCACCCCGGCGTCGGCGGCCAACAGCGCCGCCGCCACCTTGGACGCCATGCCGCCAGTACCCAGGTGGCTACTGCGGCCGGCGACCACACCGTCCAGATCCGCCGGCCCGGACACCTCCGGAATGAACGTCGCGTCCGCGGTTTTGCGCGGGTCGCAGTCGTAGAGGCCGTCGATGTCCGACAGCAGCACCAAAGCGTCGGCGCCGACCAGGTGCGCCACCAGTGCAGACAGCCGATCGTTGTCACCGAACCGGATCTCGTTGGTGGCCACGGTGTCGTTCTCGTTGACAATCGCCACCGCGTGCAACGCGCGCAGCCGATCCAGCGTGCGTTGGGCGTTGGTGTGCTGCACCCGCATCGAAATGTCGTGCGCGGTCAGCAGCACCTGGCCCACCGTGCGGCCGTAGCGGGCGAACGCCGCGCTCCACGAGTTCACCAGCGCGACCTGCCCGACGCTGGCCGCCGCCTGCTTGGTCGCCAGATCTTTGGGACGACGGGACAGCCCGAGCGGCTCGATGCCGGCGGCGATGGCGCCCGAAGACACGATGACGACGTCGGAACCCGCCTTCATCCGCCGCTCGACCGCCTCGGCCAGTCCGGCCAGCCGGCCGGCATCGAACATCCCGGACGGTGTGGTAAGCGCCGTGGTCCCGACCTTCACGACAAGGCCGCGCGCGGTCCGGATTGCGTCCCGATGCGGACTTCTCATCAGCCATCCCCGTGTTCGCGACGCCGACTCCGAGCGGCCTTTCGCTCGGCCGCGCCCACCCGCTTGTTGCTGTCCAGCCGCGGATCGGTGCCCCGGCCGGACATCGCGACCGGCTCACCCGCAGGCGTTTGCGGCTCCCAATCGAACGTCATCTCGCCGATGGTCACCGCGCATCCTGACCGCGCACCCAGCCTCAGCAATTCCTCCTCGACACCCAGGCGCGCCAGCCGGTCGGCGAGATAGCCGACGGCCTCGTCGTTGTCGAAGTTGGTCTGGTCAATCCAACGCTCGGGCCGGGCACCGCTGACGACAAAGCCACCATGCCCGTCGGGTTCGACGGTAAAACCGCTGTCGTCCACCGGAATCGGACGAATCACCGGCCGCCGTGGCACCGCCACCGGCCGCGCAGCGTTGTAGTCCGAGATCATCTGCGACAGCCCAAAGATCAACGGCTGCAGGTTTTCCCGGGTTGCGGTCGACACGCAGAACACCGGCCAGCCGCGCTGGGCGATGTCGTCACGGACGAACTCCGCGAGCTCGCGGGCCTCCGGCACATCGATTTTGTTGAGGACCACCGCACGCGGCCGTGCGGCGAGATCGCCCAGAGCCGCGTCCCCTTGCAGCGTGGGCGTGTAGCACGCGAGTTCCGTTTCCAGCGCGTCGATGTCCGAGATGGGGTCGCGGCCCGGCTCGGCGGTAGCGCAATCCACCACATGCACCAGTACAGCGCAGCGCTCGATGTGCCGCAGAAAGTCCAGCCCCAGACCACGGCCCCGGGATGCGCCCGGGATCAACCCCGGCACGTCGGCGACGGTGAACGCGTGCTCGCCAGCCGAGACCACACCGAGGTTGGGCACCAGGGTGGTGAACGGGTAGTCGGCGATCTTCGGCTTGGCCGCCGAAATCGCCGACACCAGCGAGGATTTTCCGGCCGACGGAAACCCGACCAGGCCGACGTCGGCGACGGTCTTGAGTTCCAAGGTGAGGTCTCGGGACTGTCCCTTTTCGCCGAGGAGTGCGAAACCGGGGGCCTTACGCACGCGGGAAGCCAGCGCGGCGTTGCCCAAACCGCCACGGCCTCCGGCGGCGGCTTCAAAGCGGGTGCCCGCGCCGACCAGGTCGGCCAGTAGCCGGCCGTTCTCGTCCAATACCACGGTGCCTTCGGGAACTTTCACTTCCAAATCCGCGCCGGCGGCCCCGTCGCGGTTATTGCCCATCCCGTGCTTGCCCGAAGCCGCGGTGAGATGCGGGCGGAAATGGAAGTCGAGCAGGGTGTGCACTTGCGGATCGACGACGAAGACGATGCTGCCGCCCCGGCCGCCATTTCCGCCATCGGGGCCGCCCAGCGGCTTGAATTTCTCGCGATGGACCGAAGCGCAGCCGTTACCGCCCGAACCCGCTCTGGTGTGGATGACGACCCGATCGACAAACCGAGGCACCGAGCTCCCCTTCATCTGCGGAGTGTGCAGCTACTGCGGGTTTTGCCCCTCGTGAATCTTCGCAGTGGGCGCACACGCGCGACGCTCAGGCAGTGGTCGAACCGACGATGCTCACCGTCTTACGTCCGCGTTTGATGCCGAACTCGACCGCCCCGGCCGTCTTGGCGAACAAGGTGTCATCGCCGCCACGCCCGACGTTGACGCCGGGATGGAATTTGGTACCGCGCTGGCGGACCAGGATCTCGCCGGCCTTGACGACCTGGCCGCCGTACCGCTTAACCCCCAGCCGCTGGGCGGCGGAATCGCGACCGTTGCGCGAGCTGGAAGCCCCCTTCTTGTGTGCCATGTCTGTCGCCTCCGTTATGCGATGCCGGTGACCTTCAGGACCGTCAGCTGCTGACGGTGTCCCTGCCGTTTGTGGTAGCCAGTCTTGTTCTTGAACTTGTGGATACGGATCTTGGGGCCCTTGGTGTGCCCGAGCACCTCACCGGTCACCGCGACCTTGGCCAGTGCCTTCGCATCGGTGGTGACGGTGGCGCCGTCGACAACCAGAGCCACCGGCAGGGACACCTTCTCCCCCTGCTCGGATTCCAGCTTTTCGACCTTGACCACATCTCCGACAGCGACTTTGTACTGCTTGCCGCCGGTCTTGACGATTGCGTAGGTCGCCATCATTGCTCCTGCCTCTTCATACTTCCGCTGCATGCGTTGCGCTTCGCGCGCGGGCCAGCGGCGGGACGCGTGCTGGGTCTTGGGCGGGCACCTACAACGGACCCCGCATCGTCTCCAGCCGTCAGCCTGGCGACAACTGGTCAAGGGTACGTGACCTGCAACTACGGGGTCAAACCAGCGGGGCCTCAGCGAGATCGACGCCAGCACACGAAAGTGCGCCGGTAGCGTCGATCTCGACGCTACCGGCGCACTCCGGGGCCCGGGTGGTGACGTCATCCGGGTTGGACCGCTGATGGCTGCGGCTAACATCGTGCCGAATCGCGTCCGATGTCGATCTGGAGGAACCGCCGATGACCGCCCCCTTGGATCGTGCGCCGGTCACGGATTTGCCGGCTAACAACAAAGGCCGAGACCGCACCCACTGGCTGTATCTCGCGGTCATTTTCGCAGTGATAGCCGGTGTGATCGTGGGGCTGACGGCGCCGTCGACCGGAAAAAGCCTCACGGTGCTCGGGACGGTGTTCGTCAACCTGATCAAGATGATGATCGCACCGGTCATCTTCTGCACGATCGTGCTCGGGATCGGCTCGGTGCGCAAAGCCGCGGCCGTGGGCAAGGTCGGCGGGCTGGCTTTGGCCTACTTTCTAACGATGTCATCGGTGGCGCTCGGGATCGGGTTGATCGTCGGCAACCTACTCAGTCCGGGTAGGGATCTGCACCTTAGGCCTGGTGCGGTCGGAAGCGGCGCAGCATTGGCCGGCCAGGCTGCGGAGTCACACGGAATCGCTGGGTTCATCCAGCAGATCATTCCGAGGTCGCTCCCCTCAGCCCTTACTGAAGGCAACGTGCTGCAGGTGTTACTCGTCGCGCTGCTGGTCGGTTTCGCGGTCCAAGGCCTGGGCCCCGCAGGCGAGTCCATCCTGCGTGCCGTCGAGAACCTGCAAAAGCTGGTGTTCAAGGTGCTCGTGATGGTACTGTGGCTGGCTCCGATCGGCGCGTTCGGTGCGATCGCCAATATCGTCGCCACGACTGGCTTCAACGCCGTCACCAACCTGCTGCTGCTGATGGCCGGCTTCTACCTGACGTGCGTGGTGTTCGTTTTCGGCGTCCTGGGAGTGCTACTGCGCATCGTGTCGGGTTTGTCGATCTTTCGGCTGCTGCGCTATCTAGCCCGCGAGTACTTGCTGATCTTCGCAACATCGTCGTCGGAGGTGGTGCTGCCCAGACTGATCACCAAGATGAAACACTTGGGCGTGCAATCCAGCACGGTCGGCGTGGTGGTGCCGACCGGCTACTCGTTCAATCTTGACGGCACCGCTATCTATCTGACCATGGCGTCGCTGTTCATCGCCGACGCGATGGGACATCGCTTGACATGGGGCGAGCAGATCGCGCTGCTGGCGTTCATGATCATCGCGTCCAAGGGCGCTGCCGGGGTCAGCGGTGCGGGCCTTGCGACGCTGGCCGGCGGCCTGCAGGCTCATCGCCCCGAGCTGCTGGACGGTGTCGGGCTGATTGTGGGGATCGACCGGTTCATGTCGGAAGCCCGTTCGCTCACGAACTTCTCCGGCAACGCCGTCGCAACCATCCTGGTTGCCTCGTGGACAAAGACCATTGACCTGTCCAAAGCCGACGAGGTGTTGCGCGGTCGTGATCCCTTCGACGAATCGACCATGGTCGATCCCCACGATGAGGAGCCACCCGCCGCCACACCCCACGGGGGCGGCGTCCCGACGAACCCTGCGCTGTGCGATTTCGAGCAGGTCAGTCTAGGCGGATTGGTGGGCCGGCCGGCCGGCCCGCAACGCGCCGACGTGGACGGGTAGGGGCCAGCTCCGTGACACCGGGGACGTCGACTTCGCCCGGGGAACCGTCCAAGCCGGCTGCATCCTCCTCGTCGACGTCGGCATCGGCGGCGTCTTCGTCGGAGTCTTCGTCGTCGGAATCGGAGTCTTCAACGTCGAGATCCTCGTCGAGGTCCTCGTCGTCGAGGTCCTCGAGGTCCTCGTCGGCGTCGAGCTCGTCCTCGTCTTCGTCGGTGTCCTCGGTGTCCTCGAAGTCCGCTTGGGCGGTGTCGTCGAGGTCAGTGGGCGGTTGATCGCCGGCCTGCTCGGCGAGTTCGGCAGCGGGCTCCCCGGATTCCTCGTCACCGCGACCAGCCAGCGAGGACAAGCCCGCTGCCATCGCCTTGAACATGGGATGCTCACCGGGAGCGTGCACGGGGACCTTGGCGACCATGCTCCTATCACTGGACTCTTCGGACCGGCTCTTTTTCGATCGCTTGCCCCGCCGAGCACCGGGCTCAGACTTTCGCCCAGTCGCCGCGGCCGAATCGACCGGGTCGGCGTGCAGCAGGATCCCGCGGCCACTGCAGTTCGGACACGATGTGGAGAACGCTTCGATCAGTCCGGTTCCCAACCGCTTGCGAGTCAACTGCACCAGCCCCAGCGACGTCACCTCGGACACCTGGTGGCGGGTGCGATCGCGGGCCAGCGACTCGGTCAACCGGCGCAACACCAAGTCGCGGTTGGACTCCAGCACCATGTCGATGAAGTCGATGACCACGATGCCGCCGATATCGCGCAGCCGCAGCTGGCGCACGATCTCCTCGGCCGCTTCCAGATTGTTCTTGGTGACCGTCTGCTCGAGGTTGCCCCCGGCTCCGGTGAATTTACCGGTGTTGACGTCAATGACCGTCATGGCTTCGGTCCGGTCGATCACCAGCGTCCCGCCCGACGGCAACCACACCTTGCGGTCCATCGCTTTGGCCAGCTGCTCGTCAATGCGGTGCACCGTGAAGACGTCCGGCGCGGACTGGCCATCCGGCCCGTCAGCGGACTCGTACTTGGTCAACTTCGAAACCAATTCGGGAGCAACAGAATTCACGTATTCATTGATCGTGTTCCAAGCCTCGTCGCCGGAAACGATGAGGCCGACGAAGTCCTCGTTGAACAGGTCACGGATAACCTTGACCAGCACGTCCGGTTCTTCGTACAGCGCCACCGCAGCGCCCGCGGCCTTCTCCTTGGTCTCTTGTGCCTTGGCCTCGATCTGCTCCCAGCGTTCCCGTAGCCGAGCGACGTCTGCGCGAATGTCGTCCTCTTTGACGCCCTCAGACGCGGTACGGATGATGACCCCAGCGTCAGACGGCACCACCTCGCGCAGGATCTCCTTGAGCCGCTGACGTTCAGTGTCGGGCAGCTTGCGGCTGATCCCGGTCGACGACGCGCCCGGCACATAAACCAGAAATCGACCGGCCAGCGACACCTGCGTGGTCAGCCGCGCGCCCTTATGCCCTACCGGGTCCTTGCTGACCTGCACCACGACATAGTCGCCGGGTTTGAGGGCCTGCTCGATCTTGCGATCGGCCCCGCCCAACCCCGCTGCATCCCAATTGACTTCACCGGCGTAGAGCACTCCATTGCGACCGCGCCCGATGTCGACGAACGCCGCCTCCATCGACGGCAGCACGTTCTGCACAATTCCCAGGTAGATGTTGCCCACCAGGGAAGCCGAGGCCGCAGACGTCACGAAATGCTCCACGACGATACCGTCTTCGAGCACCGCAATCTGGGTGTACCGCGTGCCCGGCAGCGGTGGCTCGGTGCGGACCCGGTCGCGCACCACCATCACCCGCTCGACCGCCTCACGGCGAGCCAGAAACTCGGCCTCACTCAACACCGGTGGGCGGCGCCGGCCGGCGTCGCGCCCGTCGCGGCGGCGTTGCCGCTTGGCTTCCAGGCGGGTCGAGCCGTCGATGCCCTTGATCTCAGTGGAGCCAGAGCCGCCATCCTGCGAGTTGCCGGCCTTGTCACCCGCGCGGGGCACGCGTTCGTGTACGACAGTGTTGGGCGGATCGTCAGGCAACGGGCCCTCTAACGCAGCGTCGTTGTCGTCACCAGAAGCCGACTTACGCCGTCGCCGGCGGCGCCGGCGACGATTGCCGGCCTCCAGCGAACCGTTTTCGTCCTCGCCGTTGTCACCGGCTTCGGTATCTTCGGAATCTCGATCGTCGCCGTCGTCGGTTTCGGCGGCGTCCGCGCTGGTAAATTGTTGGGCCCGGGGCTCGGATTGCTGGTCAACCGGATCACCGTCGGATCCACCCTGCTCCCCGCGTCCGCGACCGCGACCCCGACGGCCGCGACGTCGCCGCCGGTTCGCCGGCCGGTCTAGCTGCCCTTCGTCGTCAGCGTCGGAATCGTCGGCGACGTAGTCGGGGCCATCGTCGACGTCCTCGTCGTCCGCTAACGGCTCGGGAATCGGCTGGGGCGCGACGAACAGCGGCATATAGTGCGGCCGCTCCACGTCGGCATTCCGAGTCTCCTGGGTCTCTAGCATCAGCCGGGACTCGGGTTCCTCGGACGCTTCGGGCGCATGGACCGAGGCCGCCAGCACGCCGGCAGTCTCGAGATGAGTGGCCAGCAGATCGCGCACCCGGACCGCATCGACGCGATCCACCGTGGAATGTGCGCTGCGGACCCGTCCGTCGAGCGCGGTGAGCGCATCCAGCACCCGCCTGCTGGTGGTTCCCAGCGTTCGTGCCAGCGAATGGACTCTTAGGCGGTCCGGCAGTTCCTCATGCTGGCTCGGTTCTGGTGGATCTGAAGGTGGGGCACCGTCTATCACGTATTCTCCTCAAGCCCCCGGGCGCGTCTTGATCGACGCGGCCACGCGAGGGCTTCGCTATCTGCCCGGGTCACTTGTCTCCCGAGCTTGTGATGGTCTTGTCCCGAGCAGCTCATGACGAACCCACTCGGCACCGTGCTGAATGACGGCCCGACATGCCGCGCCGCATCGAAGGATGGCGATGGTCGCGGTTGCCTAAGTCTTCATTCGGGCGTCCGACACCGCTTCGGCGACGTTCACCCGTCATCAGTATCCCACATCACTGGGCCGAGTCACCTTCCCTTGAGCTGGGGTGCTGCCCAAGCCGCCCGGGATCGGCGCACCCGGAGCTAGGCGCCGGGAAACCAGAGCGCGATTTCGCGCTGCGCGGATTCGGCCGAATCAGACCCGTGCACCAGGTTGAACTGCGTCTCTAGAGCGAAGTCGCCCCGGATTGTGCCGGGCGCCGCCGCCTGCACCGGGTCGGTGCCGCCGGCGAGTTGGCGAACCGCCGCGATGGCTCGGGTTCCCTCCACGATCGCCGCTACCACCGGACCCGACGTGATGAACTCCAGCAACGATCCAAAGAATGGTTTGCCTTCATGTTCGGCGTAGTGCTGGCTGGCCAACTCCGCGCTGACGGTCCTGAGCTGCAGCGCAGCGATGGTGAGGCCTTTGCGCTCGATGCGGCTGATGATCTCGCCGATCAGCTGCCTTTCGATGCCATCCGGCTTGATCAGTACCAGAGTCCGTTCGGTCACGGTGCCCAACACTAGATGCCGCAAGATGTATGCCCAAACCGGTCATTGCGACACCCGGTAATCCCGACGCCGCCGCACCTCGGCACGCAAATACGCGATCAGGACCCACAACGCGGCGAACAGCACGCCAATGAAACCCACACCCGGGTACACGGCGAAGCCGGCAACCAGCACCGGTTGTGCGCCCAGGTTCACCCAGATTGCCCAGGGTCTGCGCTGCAGCCCGGTCAGCAGTATCAACAGCACGGCCAGACCGACCAAATAGCCCAGCGAGGCCGGACGCAGCCCACCGCCGACCGCGTCCACTACCGGTATTGCCAGCAGCACCACGATCGCCTCGAGGATCAGCGTCGCCGCCATCACCGCGCTGAATCCCTTCCACGGGTCAGCCGGCTCACGCGACCGGTCGGTCATTGCGGATCACGACCGAACAAGGTCCGAGCCGCCCCTGCGGTGACAACCGAGCCGGTGATGACGATCCCGGTTCTCGAGAATGCGTCCCCGGCCACATCCGGGTCGGCGGCGGCGTCGTCGACCAGTGAGGTGGCAACGTCGATAGCATCGCGCAGGTTCTCGGCGGTGCGCACCCGGTCGGGTCCGAACCGCTCGCCGGCCGCCAGCGCCAGGGCCTCGACATCCAGCGCCCGCGGCGACCCGTTGTGGGTCACGACGACGGAATCGAACACCGGCTCCAGTGCGGCCAGGATGCCGTCCACGTCCTTGTCGCCCAGCACGCTGAGCACCCCGACCAGAAATCGGAAGTCGAACTCATGCGCCAGCGTTTGTGCCAGAGCACTCGCCCCGGCCGGATTGTGCGCGGCGTCGATGAACACCGTGGGTGCGCTGCGCATGCGCTCCAACCGGCCGGGACTGGTGACGGCGGCAAAGCCGGCCCGGACGGCGTCGCCGTCGAGCTGACGCTGCGCACCGGCACCGAAAAAGGCCTCGACGGAAGCGAGGGCGAGCACCGCGTTGTGCGCCTGGTGTTCACCGTGCAGCGGCAAGTAGATGTCGGAGTAAACCCCGCCGAGGCCCTGCAGTTGCAGTACCTGACCGCCGACCGCGATCTGTCGCCGTAGCACCGCGAATTCGGAATCCTCCCGGGCCACCGACGCGTCGGCGCGCACCGATTCGGCCAGCAGCACCTCCATGACCTTCGGGACCTGACGCCCGATGACCGCGACGGTGTCCGGCGAACCGTCGGGGGCCCGAGTGATGATGCCCGCCTTCTCCCCGGCGATCCCGGCGATATCGGCACCGAGATAGTCGACGTGATCAATGCTGATCGGGGTGATGACGGCGACCGGTGCGTTGATCACGTTGGTGGCGTCCCAACGTCCGCCCATGCCCACCTCGACCACTGCCACGTCGACGGGCGCGTCCGCAAAGGCCGCGAACGCCATCGCGGTGAGCACCTCGAACTTGCTCATCGCCGGGCCACCCTTACCCGCAGAAGCCTGCGACTGCTGGTCGATCAGCGCCACCAACGGCTCGATCTCCCGGTAGGTCGCCACATACTGCGCCGGGCTGATCGGCTTGCCGTCGATCGAAATGCGTTCCACCGGTGACTGCAGGTGTGGGCTGGTGGTTCGGCCGGTGCGCCGGTGCAGCGCGGTGACCAGCGCGTCGACCATGCGCGCCACCGAGGTCTTGCCGTTGGTGCCCGCGATATGGATCGACGGATAGCTGCGTTGGGGCGAGCCCAGCAGGTCCATCAACGCGCTGATCCGGGTCAGGCTCGGATCGATGCGGGTCTCCGGCCAGCGTTGGTCGAGTAGATGCTCAACCTGCAGCAGGGACGCGATCTCGTCCGGAGTGGGCACGACGCCGGTGGCCGATCCCGAGTCAGGCGGGCCGGAATTCGTCGAATTCATTGCAGCGCAGCCAACCGGGTGGTGATGCGCTCGGTTTCCTGCTGCGCCACGCGCTGGCGGTCCCGGATCTTGGCAATGACGGCGTCGGGCGCTTTGGCCAGAAAGTCCGCGTTGGCCAACTTGGCGGCGGTCGACGCCAGCTCCTTTTGGGCGCCGGCCAACTCCTTTTCCAGGCGGCGACGCTCGGCGGCCACGTCGATGGTGCCCGAGGTGTCGAGCTCGACGACGACGGTGCGGTTCATCTCGGGGCCGAGCCGAACCTCCAACGAGACCGACGGCTCAAAATCCGGGCCCGGCTCGGTGAGCCACGCCAGCGAGGTCACGGCGGCCACCTGGTTGCTCAGATCCGAGTCCCGCACACCGTGCATTCGGGCCGGAACCTTCTGCCGGTCGGCCAGACCTTGATCGCTGCGGAACCGCCGCACTTCGGTCACCAACTTCTGCATATCGTTAATCCGTTGCGCGGCAACAAGGTCCACGCTAATCCCGGAAGGCTCCGGCCAGTCGGCGCTGACCAGCGATTCCCTGCCGGTCAGCGCCAGCCATAGCGCCTCGGTGAGGAAGGGAATCACCGGGTGCAGCAGGCGCAGCAGCGTGTCCAGCCCGGCGGCCAGCACGGCGGTGGTGTGTGTGAGTCCCTGGGCAAGCTGCGTTTTGGCCAGTTCGAGGTACCAGTCGCAGAATTCGTCCCAGGCGAAGTGATACAGGGACTCACAAGCGCGGCTGAACTCGTATCCGTCGAAGGCCGAATCAACTTCGGCCCGAACCTCTTCCAACCTTCCGAGAATCCAGCGGTCGGCGTCGGTCAGCTCGTTCGGCGATGGCAGGGGTGCTGGCGCGGCGCCATTGAGCAGTGCGTACCGAGTGGCGTTGAACAGCTTGGTCCCGAAATTGCGCGACGCCCGCACGGCATCCTCGCTCACCGCCAAGTCACCACCGGGACTGGCCCCGCGGGCCAGCGTGAACCGCAGCGCATCGGCCCCGAACATTTCCACCCAATCCAGCGGGTCGATGACGTTGCCCTTGGACTTGCTCATCTTGCGGCCAGACTCGTCGCGGATCAGCCCATGCAGAAACACGTCGGTGAACGGCACCTGCGGGCCCCGGCGGCCGTCGAGGGTGATGGCGGCGTCGTCGCCGACGAAGGTGCCGAACATCATCATTCTGGCCACCCAAAAGAACAAGATGTCATAGCCGGTAACCAGAACGCTTGTCGGATAGAACTTTTCCAGCTCCGCCGTCTTGTCCGGCCAACCCAGCGTGGAAAACGGCCACAGCGCCGACGAAAACCAGGTATCCAGCACGTCAGGATCCTGTTCCCAGCCCTGCGGGGGTGTTTCGTCCGGGCCGACGCACACCTGTTCGCCGTCGGGTCCGTACCAGATCGGGATCCGATGCCCCCACCAGAGCTGTCGCGAGATGCACCAGTCGTGCATGTCGTCGACCCAGGAGAACCAGCGGGGTTCCATGCTGGCCGGGTGAATCACGGTGTCCCCGTTGCGCACCGCATCCCCGGCCGCTTTGGCCAGCGATTCCACCCGGACCCACCACTGCAGGGATAGCCGCGGCTCGATCGGCTCGCCGCTGCGTTCGGAGTGTCCGACGCTGTGCAGGTAGGGTCGCTTTTCTTCGACCACGCGGCCCTGGGCCGCGAGCGCTTGGCGCACCGCGACCCGTGCCTCGAAGCGGTCCATGCCGTCGAATCGCGTTCCGGTGTCGACGATCCGGCCCTTGGTGTCCAGGATCGAGGGCATCGGCAGCTGGTGGCGCACCCCGATTTCGAAGTCGTTGGGGTCGTGGGCGGGTGTGACTTTGACCGCGCCGGTGCCGAATTCAGGGTCCACGTGCTCGTCGGCGACAATGGCCAGCTCCCGGTCGACGAATGGGTGCGCCAGGCTGGTGCCGACCAGGTGACGGTAGCGCTCGTCATCGGGATGGACGGCGATCGCGGTATCGCCCAGCATCGTCTCGACCCGGGTGGTGGCGACCACGATGTGGGGTTGCGAGTCGTCAAGCGAGCCGTACCTAAACGACACCAGCTCGCCTTCGACGTCGCGGTAGTTGACCTCGAGGTCGGAGATCGCGGTCTGCAGCACCGGCGACCAGTTGACCAGCCGCTCGGCCCGATAGATCAGCCCGGCGTCATAAAGCCGCTTGAAGATCGTGCGCACCGCCCGCGACAGACCTTCGTCCATGGTGAACCGGTCGCGGCTCCAGTCCACCCCGTCACCGAGTCGGCGCATCTGGCCGCCGATGGCACCGCCAGACTCTCGCTTCCAATCCCACACCTTGTCCACGAACAGCTCGCGGCCGAGGTCTTCTTTAGTCTTGCCGTCGACCGCCAGCTGCTGCTCGACCACGCTCTGGGTGGCGATCCCGGCATGGTCGGTGCCCGGCTGCCAGAGCACCTCATAGCCCTGCATCCGCTTGCGCCGCGTCAAGGCGTCCATCATGGTGTGTTCCAGCGCGTGGCCCATGTGCAGGCTGCCGGTCACGTTCGGCGGCGGCAGCACGATCGAATAGGCCGGCTTGGTGCTGGTCGGGTCCGCGGTGAAGTAGCCAGCGTCCAGCCACTTCTGATAGATGGCGCTCTCCATCGCGGCCGGATCCCACGACTTGGGCAGCATATCGGCGGCAGGGTGAGGGCTGGCGGTCACCGATCAATTCTAGGAACCGCTTCACACCGGCATGAAAGCGCCCGAAACCGCCCGGATTCAGCTAGCCAGTCGCGTGGTCTGCAGCGACACACCGGCGGCCGGCAAACGCTCCAGCAGGGCGTCACCCATTGCGGCCGCGGGGGTTAACACACCACGCATGTCGGACAGCTTGTCGCGATCCAGTGCCAGCGCCAGACCACACTCCCCCAACAACACCGACGTCGCCTTGTAGCCGGGGTCACCATCTTGGGCCATGCGCGCCAGGTACCGGGCTCCGGTGGTTGTGGTGGTGTAGGTCTCGATGCGGTAGTAGCCGCGCTCGCGAGCCGCCGCACTGGGGCCGGTGCCGGGTTTGGGGACGACACGCTTTACCAGTCCCCGCGGCAGCAGGCGGATGTAGCGGCTGGCCAAGCCGAACATCGCGTTGCCGACACCGCCGCCGACAACCGATACCACCGGCGCCAGCACCGTGGACCCTACGCTCATGGTTTCGCTGTAGCGGAACCGCCGGCCGTAGGCCCAGTCCAGGAGCGCGTTGCTGCGGCGCACGATCCGGGTGTTGGTGGGCGCCATGATGAATCCCGCGGTCCACACACCGGCCAGTTCCGGCGCGAGCCGACGGCCACGACGCGACGGCAGGTCAGGCTGTGGGCCCAGTTCGGGTTCGGCGCCGCGGTCTGGGCTCAGCATGTAGGGGTCGGATAGCTGGCGGCGCGCATCGGGATCGTTAGAAGCGGTGCTCAACACCTCCAGCATCGATGCGATGGTGCCGCCGGAGAACCCGCCTTTGAAGGAACGCACCACGCAGTTGGTGTCGGTCAGCTCGCCGGCGCCGTCTTCTCGTGCCGCGTGGTATAGGGCGTACACGCTCAGATCAGATGGGACGGAGTCGAATCCGCAGGCGTGCACGATGCGTGCACCGGTGTCGGCGGCCTGCTTGTGGTACAAGTCGATGCTGTTGCGCATGAACATCGGCTCGCCGGTCAGGTCGGCGTAGTCGGTGCCGGCGGCAGCGCATGCGGCCACCAGCGGCAGCCCGTAGCGGGTGTAGGGCCCAACGGTGGTGACCACGACCTGGGCGCGGGCGGCCATGGCTTGCAGCGTCGACGGCAACGACGCGTCGGCGGTCAGGATCGGCCAGGTCTGCGCGGATTCGCCCAGGGCTTCGCGAACGGCGAGCACCCGTTGCGTCGACCTGCCGGCCAGCGCGATCCGGGCATCTCCCCCGGCCCGGGCCAGGTATTCGGCGGTCAGCTTGCCGACGAAGCCGGTCGCCCCGTACAACACGATGTCGAATTCACGCGGCGTAGCGGTCACGGGTTTGACGCTACTCCGGGGTGCGCGAGCAGACGCAAAAGCTCCCAAATCCGACCGGATTTGGGAGCTTTTGCGTCTTTTCGCGGTGGTCAGCCGCGGCGGCCGCAGACCGGCCAGGCGCGGATACCCTGCGAACGCAGCACGTTCTCAGCCACCCGGATCTGCTCCTCCCGGCTCGCGTTGGCCGCGGACCCCGAGCCACCGTTGGCACGCCAGGTGCCGGCGGTGAACTGCAGGCCGCCGTAGTAACCGTTACCGGTGTTGATCGACCAGTTTCCACCGGACTCGCACTGCGCGATCGCGTCCCAGTTCACGCTGTAGGCCACGGGCACGGGAGGCGCTTCCTCCGCAGGCGGGGACAGGAAGTCCGGGGCCAGCGGCGGGGGGAGGTTGGGATCAAAGCCCGCGTCCTCCGGAGCCGGCGGAGTATCGACGGGTGCAGCGTCCGGGGCCGGCGGCAGGTTCGGGTCAAAGCCCACGGCATCCGGGCCGGCTGCGGCGTTTGGGTCCAAGCCCGCGTCGTCGGCATTGGCGATACCGGCTGGTGACGTGGTCACCAACGTCCCGGCAATCGCGGCGGCGATGAGCGTCGTACGGGCGTTCTTCAACGTTGTTCCTTTCGCGGTGCGCGCGCGCCAAAGCCAACCCACGGGCATGGGTTAGCTGCCAGGTGCATTCGAGGGTGCTGCGTGGGACGTGCCGTCTCGGTCCGGCACGGCAGCGGAGCGCTTGATCTGCCCGGCGCGGCTGCTAGCCGCCGCCTGCGGGTCGGCCAACCGATTCAGCCGTCCCCGGCTCCGCTCGCACGCGGGTCCGTAGATTCAATTGTTGAGATTTCTTGCTGCCCGTCTGCCGGGCCAAGGGGACCGTACGATAACGATTTGGATTCGTCATCTCCGGCAAACCGAGATATCAGTTCAATCACAAGCCGATCACGGCGCGGTGGCACAATTGTTGTTGCAGGTCAGAAGTGCGGTTTTGGCTCAGCTGTATCTTTGCGACCGCGGCGCTATCGTGAGCCGAATCACGCAAATATTGTGACCCCGGACACGGATTTGTCACCATCGTGGCCCTGGTCCGGGATCTGATCCACACGCCGTGGTGACCTGCGCCACAACGACTTGCCCACCCCGACGTCCACCACACCTCGAATCAGCTAGACTGCTCCCAATAATCCGCCCTAATACTAAGTGCCGCACTGTGATTCATAGGTAACCTGGGGCACCACCAAATAGCAGTCTGCCGTAACAGCCGGATCCTCTACCGTCAGCAGACTCAAATGTCCTCCACCCCAACGCAATACGTGATCAACCGCGCACCAGAGACGCCAACTGTAGTCAAGGCAGTACTAGAAGCGGCGGCCATGGCCAATGTTAATAACGTCTTCATTGAAAACAAGACGAGAATATCTCGAAAGGCCACCAGAAAATTAATACGGAATAGTATTAGCGTCCGGGCTGCATCGGTGCGTGCAAGCCTGCGGCCGAATTGACGTTGGTCAGCGGTCGGGAATCCGCCATCACGATCCGCAGTGCATCCGAAGCGTCGACCAGGGCGCTCATCTTTCGCTCGCCGGCACCGACCAACGTGTCGACGCGGTCGGCCAGATCCGTCCGATACACCGCGGCCAGGTAGTGGTTACGGCCATCCCAGGGCAACACCACTTCGGCATCGGTCTGCACCGCGCGGCGCGCGAGATCCTCGATCAATTCCACTGTCAGATAAGGCATGTCGACCGCACAGACAAACGCGAGCCGGACACCGGCCTCCGCAGCCGCACGCAACCCGCGACCGGTCGCCGGCAGCGGCCCCAGCCCCGGCAGCTCATCACGCAGAACGGGGACCGGCAGCGTGGGCAACGGTTGTCCCGGAGCGGCCATCACGAAAACCGGCGCGCAGCGCTGGCCGAGAATGCCGACCATATGCTCCACCAGCGTGGTGGTTCCCCCGGGGAGGGGCAGGGTGGCTTTGTCGCGACCCATTCGGCGGGATTCACCTCCCGCGAGAACAACCCCGGCCAGCGGCACTGTGTCGGGCGCGAGCTCAGCCACGTCAGTCGACGGTCCAAGTGTCGCGCCCGTGCAACAGTGACTGCAGTGCAGCGGTGCCGGACGGGGCGGCGTTTCGGGCCGCGACTACCTGCGAGCGGGCCGCATCATCGTAGGTTGGCCGGCTGATGTGCCGAAAGATTCCCAGCACGGTGTGGTCCAGGTTCTGATCGGACAGCCGGGACAGCGCGAAGGCGTAGGCCGGGTCGTCGACCTGCGCATCGTGCACAATGATCTCGTCGATGGCCACATCGGCCGTCTTGGCCACTTCGAGGCCGAATCCGGACTTGACCACGCAGTATTCGCCGTTGGCCCCGAAGACGATCGGCTCGCCGTGGCGGACCTTGATGACCCGCTCCTCGGCGCCCTCCTTGCGCAGCGCATCGAACGAGCCGTCGTTGAAGATCGGGCAGTCCTGCAGGATTTCGACCAGGGCAGCACCGCGATGCTGGGCCGCGGCACGCAGCACTTCGGTCAGCCCGTTACGGTCTGAGTCCAGCGCGCGGCCAACGAACGTCGCCTCTGCCCCCAGCGCCAACGACACCGGATTGAACGGGTGATCCAGCGAGCCCATCGGTGTCGACTTGGTGACCTTGCCGACCTCCGATGTCGGCGAATACTGTCCTTTGGTCAGCCCATAGATCCGGTTGTTGAACAGCAGAATCGTCACGTTGATGTTGCGGCGCAGCGCGTGGATCAGGTGGTTACCGCCGATCGACAAGGCGTCACCGTCGCCGGTGACCACCCATACCGACAGATCCTCGCGAGCCAGCGCCAGACCGGTCGCTATCGCGGGCGCGCGGCCGTGAATCGAATGAAAGCCGTAGGTTTCCAGGTAATAGGGGAACCGGCTGGAGCATCCGATACCGCTGATGAACACGATGTTCTCACGCCGCAGCCCCAGTTCGGGCAGGAAGTTTCGGATGGTGTTGAGGATGACGTAGTCGCCGCAGCCCGGGCACCAGCGCACCTCCTGGTCACTGGTGAAATCCTTGCCCTTCTGCGGCTGATCCGTGGTGGGCACCCCAGCGTTCTTGGTCAAGCTCGGAGTCAGGCCGAGCTCGGTGCCCGCCAAATCACCGGTCACGCCGGTCATGAGCTGTGCTTCATCGCCGGAGCGGGTCATCCGTTTGCTCCCGCTCCCGCCGTGGCCGCCGACAATCTGGCGACCAACGTCTTGTCTTGCTCAAGCTCGGCCAATCTCCCGGCAAGTGCGGCCCGGATAAAGCGCCCAATCTCGTCGGCCAGGAACGAGACACCCTTAACCTTGGTGACCGATTGCACGTCGACCAGGTACTTACCGCGCAGCACCTGGGCCAGCTGGCCCAAGTTCAACTCCGGAGCCACCACCTTGGGGTAACGCCGCAGCACCTCACCCAAATTGGCCGGGAACGGGTTGAGATAGCGCAGATGGGCGTGCGCTACCTTGGTGCCTCGGCGACGCGCGCGCCGGCACGCTTCACCGATTGGGCCGTAGGAGCTGCCCCACCCGATCAACAACAGCTCGGCGTCCCCGGTCGGATCATCGACTTCCAGATCGGGAACATGGATACCGTCGATCTTGGCTTGGCGCAACCGGACCATGAGGTCATGATTAGTCGGCTCGTAGGAGATGTCGCCCGAGCCATTGGCAGCTTCCAGCCCGCCGATGCGGTGTTCCAGACCGGGGGTGCCCGGAATGGCGAACTGGCGGGCAAGGGTTTCCCGGTCACGGGCATAAGGCTGGAAGGGCTCGCCGGGTTTGGCGAAGGTGTGCTTAATGGGCGGTAGCGCATTGACATCCGGGATTCGCCATGGCTCCGAGCCGTTGGCGATGGCGCCGTCGGACAACAAGATCACCGGGGTGTGGTAGGACACCGCGATGCGCACCGCCTCAAGGGCGGTTTCAAAGCAGTCGGCAGGAGAGCGCGGCGCCAGCACCGCCACCGGTGACTCGCCATTGCGGCCGTAGAGCGCCTGCAGCAAGTCGGCCTGCTCGGTCTTGGTGGGTAGACCGGTCGACGGCCCGCCCCGCTGCACGTCTATGACCAGCAACGGCAGTTCGGTCATCACACCCAGTCCCAGCGCTTCGGACTTCAGCGAAATTCCCGGTCCCGATGTGCTGGTGACTCCCAACGCACCACCGTAGGCGGCACCCAGCGCAGCGCAGATGCCGCCGATCTCGTCTTCGGCCTGGAAGGTGACGACATTGAAGTTCTTGTGCTTGGACAGTTCGTGCAGGATGTCCGACGCCGGAGTAATCGGATAACTGCCGAGCACGACCGGAAGGCCGGCGAGCTGACCGGCCACCACGATCCCGTAGGCCAGCGCGGTATTGCCCGAGATCTGCCGGTACTCGCCGGGCGGCAAAGTCGCGGGCGGTATCTCATAGGTCGTGCCGAAGGCCTCGGTGGTTTCGCCGTAGTTCCAGCCGGCCTTGAGGGCCAACACGTTGGCCTCGGCGATTTCGGGCTTGCGGGCGAACTTCTCCCTGATGAAGGCCTCGCTGTGCTCGAGCTCGCGCCCGTACATCCACGACAGCAGACCCAGCGCAAACATATTTTTGGCGCGCTGGCCATCCTTCTTGGACGCGCCGATCGCCTCGACGGCACCCAGGGTCAGTGTGGTCATGGCGACGGTGTGCACCACATAGTCGGACAGCTCGCCGGACTCCAGCGGGTTTGTCACGTAGCCCACTTTCGTCAGGTTGCGCTTGGTGAACTCGTCAGAGTTCACGATCACCATTCCGCCAAGCGGTAGGTCGCCGATATTGGCCTTCAACGCTGCCGGGTTCATGGCGACGAGCACGTCGGGACGGTCACCGGCGGTCAGGATGTCGTAATCGGCTATCTGAATCTGAAAAGACGACACTCCGGGCAACGTGCCCGCCGGTGCCCGGATCTCTGCGGGGTAGTTCGGCTGGGTCGCCAGATCGTTGCCGAAAAGCGCTGCCTCCGAGGTGAATCGGTCGCCGGTTAGCTGCATGCCGTCGCCGGAGTCTCCAGCGAACCGGATCACCACATTTTCCAAGCGTTGCCGATCAGGCGCGGCATGAAATGCCGCGTCATGAGACTCTGGCCCGGCCCCGCTGCCGTTCGGATCCACGTCTCCGCCTTCCATGTGTTATCGGACAGGCACTCCGCGCTGCAGCTTCAGGTTACGCGTCGTCGGAGCGACACCCCCGCGCCGCACGGCTTGTGTCACTGGCGGTAGCGATTATGACATTTCATTTCGGGTGTAAGGCGGTCTCCGATGCCATATATGCGGCCGGTAACCGACCAAAAGGCGAAGTCAGCGAGGGCTGGCGGTAGCGACGACACAGAACTGTGGTATTGGTCACTTCCCCCCGAGGGTTGGCCGCGACCGCACCCGGACATCCGAATCCACGGTTTCCGGCATCGCGACCAGGTACAGGAGGAAGCCGGCCCCGGCGAGCGCACCCAGCGACATGAATGCCGCGTCATAGCCCGCGACGACCACGATCCAGCCGGCAACAAGATTAGACAGCGCGGCACCAATGCCCGTTGCCGTGGTTACCGCCCCGAGGCTGATATTGAAATGTCCCGTTCCGTGTGTGACGTCCTGTACGACAAGGGGAAACAACGCCCCGAAAATGCCGGCTCCGATACCGTCGAGCAACTGCACGCCCACCAGCCAGTAGGAGTTATCCGACAACGTGTAGAGGAACCCGCGAGCGGTCAAGACAGCGAACCCCACCAAAAAGATCGGCTTTCGCCCCCACGCGTCGGCCCTGGTCCCGACCACATACGCCACCGGCACCATCACGACCTGCGCCGCGACGATGCACGACGACATCAGCGCCGTTCCTTCGTCTCGATTGTGCAACGCCAACAGCTCGCCGACCAGCGGCAGCATCGCCGCGTTGGCGAAGTGGAACGCGACAACCGCCGCCCCGAAGATCACCAGTTCGCGGTTGTGCGCCAACACGGTGAACCGCGACGGCTGCGGATGCGGCTCGCCGGGCGCATGGTCCATACCACGCGCTAAATCGTGGTCGACCGCGTCCGGCGGGATCCGCAGTGTCGCCAGCACGCTGATCAACGCCATGCCGGCCAGCACCCAGAACACCACCACCGGCCCGAAGAAGTACGCCAGCGCGCCGGTCGCCCCAGCCGCCGACGCGTTACCGGCGTGGTTGAACGCTTCGTTACGCCCAATCCGTCTGGCGAAAAACTGAGGACCGACAGCACCCAACGTGATCGCCGCCAACGCCGGAGCGAAAACCGAGCTGGCGATCCCGGTGACGGCCTGCAGCACCGAGATGGAATACAAGCCCGCAAACAGCGGCATCGCCACTGCGGCGGCGGTGACCAGCACCGCGCCGGCGACGACCAGCGCCCGCTTGGCCGTGGTCCGGTCCACCAGGGCGCCAATCGGCGTCTGGGCCACGATGGCCGCAATGCCGCCGACCGCCATGACGAACCCGATCGAGGCTTGATCCCAATCGTGGATCAACAGGAGGTATATCGACAGATAGGGGCCCAGACCGTCGCGAACATCAGCCAACGAGAAATTCAGCAGGTCCAGCGCACGCGCCACCCGTGGCGGCACTGCCACAACGGTGCCCGACATGCAGTCGTCGCGGGGCTACGCGCTCTTGTCGCGGCGCTCCGAACGGGACGGCTTGCGTGGCACGATTGTCGGCAACACGTTGTCCTGCACGGTCTCCTTGGTGACCACCACTTTGGCGACATCGTCGCGGCTCGGGATGTCGTACATCACCGGCAGCAGGACTTCTTCCATGATCGCCCGCAGGCCGCGGGCACCGGTGCCGCGATGGATCGCCTGGTCGGCGATCGCTTCCAGCGCATCGTCGGTGAACTCCAACTCCACGCCATCCATCTCGAACAGCCGGATGTACTGCTTGACCAAAGCGTTCTTCGGCTCGGACAGGATCTTGACCAACGACTCTTTGTCCAGGTTGGTGACCGAGGCGACCACCGGCAGGCGGCCGATGAATTCCGGGATCAGGCCGAACTTGATCAGATCCTCCGGCATCACGTCGGCAAAGTGGTCGGTGGTGTCGATCTCGGCCTTGGAACGAACCTCGGCGCCAAAGCCGAGGCCCCGCTTGCCGACGCGCTCGTAAATGATCTTCTCCAGCCCGGCGAACGCTCCCGCGACGATGAACAGCACGTTGGTGGTGTCGATCTGGATGAACTCTTGATGCGGGTGCTTACGGCCCCCCTGCGGCGGAACCGACGCCTGAGTGCCCTCCAGGATTTTCAGCAAGGCCTGCTGAACGCCCTCACCGGAGACGTCGCGAGTAATCGACGGGTTCTCACTCTTGCGGGCGATCTTGTCGACCTCGTCGATGTAGATGATGCCGGTCTCGGCGCGTTTGACGTCGTAGTCGGCGGCCTGAATAAGTTTGAGCAAGATGTTCTCGACGTCCTCGCCGACGTAACCGGCCTCGGTCAGCGCGGTGGCGTCGGCGATGGCAAACGGCACGTTAAGCATCTTGGCCAGCGTCTGGGCCAGGTAGGTCTTGCCACAACCGGTGGGTCCGAGCATCAAGATGTTCGACTTGGTCAACTCAACGGGCTCACATCGGGAGTCACGGCCCTTCTCCCCGGCCTGGATCCGCTTGTAGTGGTTGTACACCGCCACGGCCAGCGTGCGTTTGGCGGTATCTTGCCCGATGACGTAGCCCTCGAGGAACTCCCGGATCTCGGCCGGCTTGGGCAGCTCGTCGAGTTTCACATCGTCGGCGTCGGCGAGTTCCTCTTCGATGATCTCGTTACACAGGTCGATGCACTCATCGCAGATGTACACGCCGGGGCCGGCAATGAGCTTCTTGACCTGTTTTTGGCTCTTCCCGCAGAACGAGCACTTCAGCAGGTCACCACCGTCTCCTATGCGCGCCATAATGCTGATGGCCTACTTCCTGATCGCCGTTCGTGTTGCCGTGCCCCGTGTATGCCCCGACGCTACCCGCTTGCTCCGGCCCCCCGCGACCGTTAGCACCGAATAGCGTCCTAGAGATTTCAGGGTGTTCACGCCTCTCGTCTGAATGAAACATATAGCCCGACTGCGCCCCACTCGCCGAGACGCGCGATCCGTGTCTCTGGCGTGTCGCGGTCGTAACCCCACCGAGGCCCGCGCGTCGCGGACCCGGCAGCGGCCCGACCGCCAGCTGACCACCCTACAGTGGCGTTGTGGAATTGGTCAGCGATTCCGTGCTGATCAGCGATGGCGGCCTGGCCACCGAGCTTGAGGCGCGCGGTCACGACCTGTCCGACCCGTTGTGGTCGGCGCGGCTGCTGGTGGACGCTCCGCACGCGATCACCGCGGTGCATACCGCGTACTTTCGCGCTGGGGCCCAGATTGCCACGACTGCCAGCTACCAGGCCTCGTTCGAGGGCTTCGCGGCGCGCGGCATAGGTCATGACGACGCCACCGTGCTGCTGCGCCGCAGCGTCGAACTCGCCCAGGCTGCGCGCGACGAGGTCGGCGTTGGCGGTCTATCGGTCGCAGCCTCGGTCGGGCCATACGGCGCCGCGCTGGCTGACGGATCCGAATACCGCGGATACTACGGCCTGTCCGTCGCAGCCTTGATGAAGTGGCATCTGCCACGGCTCGAGGTGCTAGTCGATGCCGGCGCTGACATGCTCGCCCTGGAAACCATCCCCGATATCGACGAAGCCGAAGCGCTGGTCAACCTGGTGCGGCGGTTGGCTACGCCGGCCTGGCTCAGCTACACGATCAACGGGACGCGGACTCGCGCCGGGCAACCGCTCACCGACGCGTTTGCGGTGGCCGCAGGAGTTCCCGAGATCGTCGCCGTCGGCGTCAACTGCTGCGCACCCGACGACGTGTTGCCGGCCATCGCTTTCGCCGTCGCCCACACAGGCAAACCGGTGATCGTGTACCCGAACAGCGGTGAGGGTTGGGATGGTCGGCGCCGCGCCTGGGTAGGTCCGCGGCGGTTTTCCGGATCTTCCGGGCAGCTTGCGCGGGAATGGGTTGCGGCGGGCGCGCGCATCGTGGGCGGATGCTGCCGAGTACGGCCGATCGATATTGCCGAAATCGGGCGAGCGCTGACCACCGCGCCGCCCCGAGGCTGAAAGCGAAAATTGCCTCTACTGCCTCATCGAGGCGTTACCTAGGGTTAGTTCTTGTGACCGCGAAGCCCGGCTACGCATGAGTAAGAACCGCATTATGGGCAACCAACCGGAGAAGTCAGATGTGACTGCGGCACCCGACACCGTGGAGGGCGATTCCCACACTGCAATGACACCGCGCCAGCGGCTGACCGTGTTGGCAACGGGGCTGGGCATCTTCATGGTGTTCGTGGACGTCAACATCGTCAATGTCGCATTGCCCAGCATCCAAAAGGTGTTTCACACGGGCGAACAAGGTCTGCAGTGGGCGGTCGCCGGGTACAGCCTGGGCATGGCGGCCGTGCTGATGAGTTGCGCCCTGCTGGGCGATCGCTACGGTCGCAGGCGCAGTTTTGTGTTCGGGGTCACGCTCTTCGTCGTGAGCTCTATTGTCTGTGTGCTACCGGTCAGCCTGGCAGTTTTCACGGTCGCACGAGTGATCCAAGGTTTAGGAGCGGCGTTCATCTCAGTGCTCTCGCTGGCCTTGCTAAGCCACTCCTTTCCCAATCCCCGAATGAAAGCACGGGCGATATCCAACTGGATGGCCATAGGCATGGTCGGTGCGGCATCTGCCCCCGCGCTGGGCGGGCTCATGGTCGACGGCCTCGGTTGGCGCAGCGTGTTCCTGGTGAACGTTCCGCTCGGTGCCATCGTGTGGCTGCTGACGCTAGTCGGTGTCGACGAGTCACAGGATCCCGAGCCCACTCAACTCGACTGGGTGGGACAGCTGACGCTTATCCCGGCCGTCGCCCTGATCGCATACACCATCATCGAGGCTCCCCGGTTCGACCGGCAGTCCGCCGGGTTCGTGGCGGCGTTGCTGTTAGCGGCTGGGGTACTGCTGTGGCTGTTTGTTCGACACGAACACCGCGCCGCTTTCCCGTTGGTCGATCTCAAACTGTTCGCCGAGCCGTTGTACCGATCGGTGCTGATCGTCTACTTCGTGGTGATGTCCTGCTTTTTCGGGACTCTGATGGTGATCACCCAGCACTTCCAAAATGTGCGCGACCTATCGCCGCTGCACGCGGGTTTGATGATGTTGCCGGTCCCCGCGGGATTCGGGGTGGCGAGTCTGCTGGCGGGTAGGGCGGTCAACAAATGGGGTCCTCAGCTCCCGGTGCTGACGTGCCTGGCGGCCATGTTCATCGGGTTGGCGATTTTCGCGATCTCGATGGACCACGCGCATCCAGTGGCCCTTGTTGGCCTGACGATCTTTGGCGCGGGAGCCGGCGGCTGCGCCACACCGCTGTTGCATCTTGGAATGACCAAGGTCGATGATGGCCGTGCCGGCATGGCCGCCGGGATGCTCAATCTGCAGCGGTCGCTGGGCGGCATTTTCGGCGTCGCCTTCCTGGGCACCATTGTCGCGGCCTGGTTGGGTGCCGCGCTGCCGAACACCATGGCCGACGAAATTCCCGATCCCATCGCTCGCGCGATCGTTGTCGACGTCATCGTGGACAGCGCGAATCCGCATGCCCACGCGGCATTTATCGGGCCAGGACACCGGATAACTGCGGCGCAGGAGGATGAGATCGTACTGGCCGCCGACGCGGTCTTCGTGAGCGGAATCAAGCTCGCGTTGGGCGGCGCCGCCGTATTGCTGACCGGCGCGTTCGTCCTTGGTTGGACGCGCTTCCCCCGGACCCCCGCCAGCTAAGTGGTCTCGCTCGGTGCGCCCCCACAGTCCCTGCGCCGAGATCGACGTTAGCGTCACGCCTTATGGTGATTTTCCGCTCTGGCGTGGATCTCGGCGCATGTCGGGTGGCGACCACCAAGCCACGCCACGGCCGCACCACCCGCCCATGGCTCAGGCGGTTTGCGCGGAGAGCTTCCGGTACTCGAGCACCGTGTCGATGATGCCGTAGTCCTTAGCCTCTTCCGCGGTCAAGATCTTGTCCCGGTCAGTGTCTTTGCGGATCACTCCGGCGTCCTTGCCGGTGTGGCGGGCCAGCGTGGTTTCCATCAGGGTGCGCATCCGCTCGATCTCGGCGGCCTGGATCTCCAGATCGGAGAACTGTCCCTGGATCACGCCCGACAACGACGGCTGATGGATCAACACCCGCGCATTCGGCAGCGCCATGCGCTTGCCCGGTGTTCCGGCGGCCAGCAGCACCGCAGCCGCCGAGGCGGCCTGGCCCAGACACACCGTCTGGATATCGGCCCGCACGTATTGCATGGTGTCGTAGATCGCCATCAGCGAGGTGAACCCACCGCCCGGCGAGTTGATGTACATGGTGATATCGCGGTCGGGATCCAACGACTCCAACACCAGCAACTGTGCCATGATGTCGTTCGCCGACGCGTCGTCGACCTGGACGCCGAGGAAGATGATGCGTTCCTCGAACAGCTTGTTGTATGGATTGGACTCCTTGACCCCGAAGCTGGAGTGCTCGATGAACGACGGCAGGATGTAGCGCGCCTGGGGCTGGATCTGAGAATTTTGGGAATTCACTGTGCTTCTCCATTGACGTGGGCGCGGGTGATGATGTGATCGACGAAACCGTATTCCAGGGCTTCGGCGGCGGTGAACCAGCGGTCGCGATCGGAATCCGCCTCAATGCGCTCGATCGGCTGGCCGGTGAATTCGGCGTTGAGCCGGAACATTTCTTTCTTGATCACGGCGAACTGCTCGGCCTGGATGGCGATATCGGCCGCGCTGCCGGTCACCCCGCCCAACGGCTGGTGCATCAGGATGCGAGCATGCGGCAGCGCGTAGCGCTTGCCCTTGGTACCTGCCGCCAGCAGGAACTCGCCCATCGAGGCGGCCATGCCCATCGCGTAGGTGGCGATGTCACAGGGCGCCAGCACCATGGTGTCGTAGATCGCCATGCCGGCGCTGATCGATCCACCCGGCGAATTGATGTAGAGGCTGATGTCCTTGCTGGCGTCTTCGGCGGCCAGCAGCAGAATCTGAGCGCATAACCGGTTGGCGATCTCGTCGTTCACCTCCGAGCCCAGGAAGATGATGCGCTCGGAGAGCAAGCGCTCGTAGACCGAATCCGTGAGGCTAAGACCCTGCGAGTTCGAACGCATGTCAGTCACTTGGCTCACAGTGGGGCACCTGCTTTCCTCGAGTTCTTCTATGCTCCGACACTAACCAACCAGGCTGGCTGTTTCGCGGTCACGCACCCCCTGAAACCGGCGCGTTCGCTTACAGCGTCATACGGTCACGTTGTCGCTTCGTCGGACGCCGCCCGCGCGGCACCCTCGTCTGCCGGTTCGGCCTCCTCAGCCTCACCGGCCGACACACGCTTGCCGAAGAACTCACTGGTATCGATCGTGTTTCCGTCACTGTCGGTGACCGTCGCCGCCTCCACTGCGGCCCTGATCGCCAGCTCGCGCCGCACGTCAGCGAACATGGTCGGCAGCTGGTTGCGCTCTTGGAGGTAGCCGAACAGCTGCTGCGGCTCGATGCCGTATTGCCGAGACGTCGTCACCAGTCGTTCGGTCAGATCATCCTGGCCAACTTGGACCTGCAGCTCATCGGCCAGGGCGTCTAGCAACAGCTGCCTCTTGACGTCCTTTTCTGAGGCGGTGCGCGCCTCGGCATCGAACGCCGCGCGTGACGAGCCTTGCTCGACGAGCAACTCATTGAACCGGGCTTCGTCGTGATTAAGACCGCTGAGCGCGCTGTGCAGCACGCTGTCGAATTGGGCCTGCACATACGACTCCGGCAACGGCACGTCGACCTGTTCGAGTAGCGCATCGATGGTGGCGTTTCGAATCTGCTCGGCCTGCTGGGCGCGCTTGGCCTGGCGCACCTGGTCGCTGAGGCTGGCCCGCAATTCGTCGATGCTGTCGAACTCGCTGGCTAACTGCGCGAATTCGTCGTCGGGCTCTGGTAGTTCGCGCTCCTTAACCGACCTGACCGTGACGGTAACCTGAGCTTCCTGCCCGGCGTGCTCGCCGGCTGCCAGCTTGGCGGTGAAGACCCGGGACTCGTCGGCGGACAGACCAACAACCGCGTCGTCGAGACCTGCGATGAGCCGGCCGGAGCCGACCTCGTGGGAGAGTCCCTCAGCGGCTGCGTTCGGTATGTCCTCTCCGTCGACCGTGGCAGACAAGTCGATCGAGACGACGTCGCCGACGGCCACCGGCCGGTCCACCGCGGTCAGGGTGCCGAACCGGGTACGTAACGACTGCAGTTCGGCGTCGACGTCGTCCTCACCGATTTCGATCGGATCCACCGAGACCGTCAGCGCGCTCAGGTCCGGGGGACTGATCTTCGGGCGGATGTCGACCTCGGCGGTGAATTGCAGGTCCTGGCCGTACTCCTTCTTGGTCACCTCGATGTTGGGCCGGCCGAGCGGTTGGACATCCGACTCGGCCACCGCCTGTCCGTACCGGCTGGGCAGCGCATCGTTGACGATTTGATCCAGCATGGCCTCCCGGCCGATGCGGGCTTCGAGTAGTTTGGCCGGCGCCTTCCCGGGCCGGAAGCCGGGCAGCCGCACCTGTTTGGCCAGCTCTTTGTAGGCCCGCTGGAAATCCGGCTCAAGCTCGGCGAATGGCACCTCCACGTTGATACGAACCCGGGTGGGGCTCAACTGCTCGACGGTGCTCTTCACGGGTGTGCTCCTTGGTAGTCGATAACGGCGGTCGGCTGGTCGGGGTGACAGGATTTGAACCTGCGGCCTTCCGCTCCCAAAGCGGATGCGCTACCAAGCTGCGCTACACCCCGCGCTGACCTCGCGATCCTACGGCCCGGCGACACCGGCACCGCAATGACCTCTTGAGACCTCACGGGAAGGTCTCAAAACGACTCCGATTAGATTTGATGTCTGTCACCACGTACAGTCGCGCTCGACTAAATACATGCGGGCGTAGCTCAATGGTAGAGCCCTAGTCTTCCAAACTAGCGACGCGGGTTCGATTCCCGTCGCCCGCTCGGGCCATGCGTTTGTTCGGCAGAAAGGCGCCATGCGCGACCCATGAATCAGCCTGACATCAAGGGCTCGTGCGCGTCGGAGTTCACCAAGGTACGCGACGCGTTCGAGCGCAACTTTGTGCTGCGCAACGAGGTCGGCGCGGCCGTCGCGGTGTGGGTCGACGGGGATCTTGTCGTCAACCTGTGGGGCGGCTCCGCCGACGCCGGCGGTACCCGGCCCTGGCAGCACGACACGCTGGCCACCGTGCTGTCCGGTACCAAGGCACTAACGGCCACGTGTGTGCATCAGCTCGTCGATCGCGGTGAGCTTGACCTGCATGCGCCGGTGGCACGCTACTGGCCCGAGTTCGGACAGGCGGGTAAGCAGGCCATCACGCTGGCGATGGTGATGAGCCACCGCTCCGGGGCGATCGGGCCGCGCGGACGGCTGGGCTGGGAGCAGGTCGCCGATTGGGATTTTGTCTGCGAGCAACTGGCCGCCGCCGAACCGTGGTGGCAGCCGGGTGCCGCGCAGGGCTACCACATGACCACCTTCGGTTTCATCCTCGGCGAAGTGTTCCGCCGCGTCACAGGCCGTACGGTCGGTCAATACCTGCGTACCGAGATCGCTGAGCCGCTGGGTGCGGACGTCCACATTGGCTTGCATCCCGGCGAACAGCTCCGCTGCGCCGATCTAGTTGATAAGCCGCACATCCGCCAATTGCTGGCCGACGTCCAAGCCCCCGGCTACCCCACCAGCCTAAACGAACATCCCAAGGCTGCATTGTCGGTGTCGATGGGCTTCGCCCCCGACGACGAACTCGGCTCCAACGACCTGCAGCTGTGGCGTCAGATCGAATTCCCCGGCACCAACGGCCAGGTGTCTGCGCTGGGGCTGGCGACGTTCTACAACGGGCTTGCCCAGGAGAAGCTGCTCAGCCGCGAGCACATGGAGCTGGTCCGGGTCTCACAGGGCGGCTTCGACACCGATCTGGTGCTCGGCCCGAGGGTCGCCGACCATGGCTGGGGTCTGGGCTACATGCTCAACCAGCGCGGCGTCAATGGACCCAACCCACGGATTTTCGGGCATGGTGGCCTCGGCGGCTCGTTTGGGTTCGTCGACCTCGAGCACCGGATCGGCTACGCCTACGTGATGAACCGCTTCGACGCCACCAAGGCCAACGCGGATCCGCGCAGCGTCGTCCTGTCCAACGAGGTCTACGCCGCGCTCGGGGTAAACCGTTCCTAGACGGCTAGCCACCAGGCGGTCAGGTCTGACAGACCGGGCACCAGAAAACATTGCGGCCCTCGAGCAGTGCCGTGCGGATCACTCCCCCACACACCCGACACGGCTCGCCGGCTCGGCGGTACACATAGGTGCGGGGCCGGTCGGGCAGATATGACGGCAGACCATGGTCATGTTCGGGGCGCACCACGATGATCTTGCCGCGGCGCAAGCCCACCTTCATCAACGACACCAGATCGTTCCAGGCCGCGTCGAATTCCGGCTCACCGATCCCGCGGCCGGGCCGCTGTGGGTCGATCCGGTGCCGAAAAAGCAACTCATTACGGTAGACGTTGCCAACACCGGCGATCACCGTTTGGTCCATCAAGAGCGCGCCTATGGGCCTGCGAGACTTGGTGATCCGAGACCATGCCGACGACGGGTTGGCGTCGCTACGCAACGGGTCGGGTCCCAGCCTGGCAACCACGTCCGCAACCTCGCCGTCGTCGATCGACTCACACACCGTCGGGCCGCGCAAGTCGGTGCCGAATTCTGCCCCGACCATCCGCATCCGCACCTGCCCCGCGGGTTCGGGTAGCCACCCATCTGTGGGGCGTGCCCATTCGGTGAAGGTGCCATAGAGCCCGAGATGCACGTGCACCACGGGGCCGCCGACGTAGTGATGGAACAGGTGTTTGCCCCAGGCACTGGCCCGCCGCAACACCCGACCGTTGAGCGCGGAAGCCGAATCGGCGAACCGGCCCTGGGGGCTGGACACCGAGACCGGCGCACCGGCGAACCGGCGCTGGTGCAGCCGGGCCAGCCGATGCAGCGTATGCCCCTCAGGCACGGGAGTCAGGCCGGAGCGCCGGGCACCGGCGGCGCTTCGTGGGTCCGTTCGTACTCGGCGAGAATGTCGATACGCCGTTGGTGGCGTTGCGCTTTCGACCACGGCGTGGTGACGAAGGCGTCGACTATCGCCAGTGCCTCGGCCACCGTGTGCATGCGGCCGCCGATGCCGATCAATTGGGCGTTGTTGTGCTCGCGAGCCAGCGCCGCGGTCTGCACACTCCAGGCCAGCGCGCAGCGAGCGCCGGGCACCTTGTTGGCGGCGATCTGCTCCCCGTTGCCCGATCCGCCCAGCACGATGCCCAGGCTGCCCGGATCGGCGACAGTGCGCGTCGCTGCGGCAATGCAGAATGCCGGGTAGTCGTCGTCGGCGTCGTAGCGCAACGCGCCGCAGTCGATCGGCTCGTGGCCGGTTTGCTTCAGGTGCTCGATGATCCGCTGCTTGAGCTCATATCCGGCGTGGTCGGCCCCCAGGTAGACGCGCATGCCCGACATTGTGCCCGACACACTGCCGGGCGCCGGCGCGGGCGCCCGCCGATAGTGAATTCGGCGACAAGAACCCGGGCGTGTTCCGGCGCCGAATTCACTATCGGCGGCTAGTCGAACTGAGGCGGCTCGGTGCGGGTCCGCTTGAGCTCAAAAAAGTGCGGGTAGGAAGCGAAGGTAACCGAGGCATCCCAGAGCTTGCCGGCTTCCTCGCCGCGCGGAATCTTCGAGAGCACCGGCCCGAAGAACGCCACACCATTGACATGGATCGTCGGCGTACCGACGTCCTCGCCCACCGCGTCCATCCCGGCGTGGTGGCTTTTGCGCAGGGCGTTGTCGTAAGCGTCGCTGGTAGCGGCCTTGGCCAACTCCGCGGGCAGACCGGCGTCCGCCAGCGACTGGGTGATGACCTCGTCGAGTTCGTGGTTGCCCTGGTTGTGAATCCGGTTGCCCATCGCGGTGTACAGCGGGTCCAGGACTTTCGCCCCATGGGCCTGCTCGGCGGCGATCGCCACCCGTACCGGTCCCCATGCCCTCGCCATGCCTTCGCGGTATTGCTCGGGCAGGTCGTCACGGTTTTCGTTGAGTATTGCCAGGCTCATGACGTGGAAGTTCACCTCGATGTCGCGGACCTTTGCCACCTCGAGGATCCAGCGCGACGTGATCCAGCACCACGGGCACAGCGGATCGAACCAGAAATCGGCGACAGACTTCTGGGGGGCCTTCTCGAGCATGGCGCGGTCCTCTCGTTGGAGTCAGCAGCGGTGAGTACACCGCCCAGCACAACCACGGCCGCCCCGCACCTGTTCCCGCCGACCCGGTTAAGTTGGACGCCGTGGCCCTTCCAAACCTCACGCGGGACCAAGCCGTCGAACGCGCCGCCCTGATAACCGTGGACAGCTACCAGATCATTCTCGATGTGACCGACGGTAACGGCGCTCCCGGCGAACGCACCTTCCGGTCGACCACCACCGTGGTGTTCGACGCACTCCCCGGCGCCGACACGGTCATCGACATCTCCGCCCACACCGTGCGCCGCGCCAGCCTCAACGACCAAGACCTGGACGTCTCGGGATATGACGAGGCGGCCGGGATCCCGTTGCGCGGACTGGCCCAGCGCAACGTCGTCGTCGTCGACGCCGACTGCCACTACTCCAATACCGGCGAGGGCCTGCATCGGTTTGTCGATCCGGTGGACGGCGAGACCTACCTGTACTCGCAATTCGAAACCGCCGACGCCAAGCGCATGTTCGCCTGCTTCGACCAACCCGACCTCAAGGCCACGTTTGACGTGCGGGTGACCGCGCCCGCGCACTGGAAGGTGATCTCCAACGGCGCGCCGCTGGCCGCGGCAAACGGCGTACACACCTTCGCCACTACCCCGCGGATGAGCACCTATCTGGTGGCCTTGATCGCCGGACCATACGCGGCCTGGACGGACACTTACATCGACGACCACGGGGAAATCCCACTCGGCATCTATTGCCGGGCCTCGCTTGCCGAATACATGGACGCCGAGCGGCTGTTCACCCAAACCAAGCAGGGATTCGGCTTCTACCACAAGCACTTTGGCCTGCCATACGCGTTCGGCAAGTACGACCAGCTCTTCGTCCCCGAATTCAACGCCGGCGCAATGGAAAACGCCGGCGCGGTGACCTTCTTGGAGGACTACGTCTTCCGCAGCAAGGTCACCCGGGCATCCTATGAGCGGCGCGCGGAGACCGTGCTGCACGAGATGGCCCACATGTGGTTCGGCGACCTGGTCACCATGACCTGGTGGGACGATCTGTGGCTGAACGAGTCCTTCGCCACCTTCGCCTCGGTGCTGTGCCAAAGCGAGGCCACCGAATTCACCGAGGCTTGGACGACGTTTGCGACCGTGGAGAAGTCTTGGGCGTATCGCCAAGACCAGCTGCCGTCGACGCACCCGATCGCCGCCGACATCCCCGACCTGGCCGCTGTCGAGGTGAACTTCGACGGGATCACCTACGCCAAGGGCGCCTCGGTGCTCAAACAGCTCGTTGCCTACGTCGGGCTGGAGCGCTTTCTGGCCGGCCTGCGTGACTACTTCCGCACGCACGCTTTTGGCAATGCCAGCTTTGACGATCTGCTGGCCGCGTTGGAAAAGGCCTCGGGCCGCGACCTGTCGAATTGGGGCGAGCAGTGGCTGAAGACGACCGGGCTCAACACCCTGCGACCAGATTTCGAGGTTGATGCCGAGGGCAGGTTCACCCGGTTCGCGGTGACACAGAGCGGTGCGGCACCCGGCGCAGGTGAGACCAGGGTGCATCGGTTGGCGGTGGGCATCTACGACGATGATGGTTCCAAGAGTTCCGGCAAGCTGGTCCGGGTGCACCGCGAGGAACTCGATGTCTCCGGTCCGATCACGAACGTCCCTGCGCTGGTTGGCGTTTCGCGCGGGAAACTGATTCTGGTCAACGACGACGACCTGACCTACTGTTCGCTGCGGCTGGACGAGCGGTCGCTACAGACCGCGCTAGACCGCATCGCCGACATCGCCGAGCCGCTGCCGCGCACGCTGGTGTGGTCGGCCGCCTGGGAAATGACCCGTGAAGCCGAACTGCGTGCCCGCGACTTCGTGTCACTGGTGTCCGGCGGCGTGCACGCAGAAACGGAGGTCGGGGTCGCGCAGCGGCTGCTGCTACAGGCGCAGACAGCGTTGGGTTGCTATGCCGAGCCCGGCTGGGCCCGGGAGCGGGGATGGCCGCAGTTCGCCGACCGGCTGCTGGAGTTGGCGCGCGAAGCCGAGCCTGGGTCGGATCATCAGCTGGCCTATATCAACTCGCTGTGTTCGTCGGTGTTGTCCCCCCGGCATGTGCAGACCCTAGGGGCGTTGCTCGAGGGTGAGCCCGCCGCATGTGGATTGGCAGGCTTAGCCGTCGACACCGACCTGCGCTGGCGGATCGTAACCGCGCTGGCCACCGCGGGCGCCATCGACGCCGACGGGCCGGAGACACCGAGAATCGACGCCGAGGTGCAGCGCGACCCGACTGCCGCCGGAAAGCGGCATGCCGCCCAGGCCCGCGCGGCGCGGCCACAGTTCGTCGTCAAGGACGAGGCATTCACCACGGTGGTCGAGGACGACACCCTGGCCAACGCCACTGGCCGCGCGATGATCGCCGGCATTGCCGCACCCGGACAAGGCGAGCTGCTCAAGCCGTTCGCGCGACGCTACTTTCAGGCGATCCCCGGAGTATGGGCACGGCGATCCAGCGAAGTCGCGCAATCGGTGGTGATTGGCCTGTATCCGCACTGGGACATCAGCGAGCAGGGCATCACCGCCGCCGAGGAGTTCCTCAGCGACCCCGAGGTTCCGCCCGCATTGCGCCGGCTGGTGCTCGAGGGCCAGGCCGCGGTGCAGCGATCGTTGCGGGCCCGCAACTTCGACGCTGACGGCTAGCCCTCACCGCGAGGGCGCGTGTCTGTACAACGACACGCCGCATCGGGCGTACATTCGGGCGTGCTCGCCGGGTCAGCCCGGCGCGATCCCCGCGCTGAGCACGCGGATCGCGCTGATCAGCCCATCTACCAGCTCACCCTGCTCGAACGCTGAGGAAGCGGCGGCAACCCCGAGCGGAGCCGCCGACTCGGCACCGCGGCCGCGGACTTGCGAGCCGTAGACCACTTCGATGGCGCACTGGTTGGGCGAGACCGCGAGCAGCACAGCATTGTCCGGCGTGGGCACCTTGCCCAAGATCTCGCGGGCCCGCGCGGCGGTGTCACGACCCAAGTCGCCGAGGTAGATGGCGAACCTCACCTGACACGCCCGCGAGCTGTAGGTCAGCGCGTCGTCCAGGGCGACGAGATCTGCGATGGGGAACGGGTAGTGCACGGACAGTTCCCCGGGCTCGGTGACCCCCGAGATCCGTCCGCTGGTGGTCAGCACCCAACCCGGCGGCAGCTCGGCGTGCTCAATCGTCGCAACGTCACCACGTGCCACTGGCCCCACCTCCAACCGTGAACTCCGATGCGTCATGCCCGTGTCCGCCGTGCGCGCTGCCAACGACCTCGTCGGTGGCGGCCCACAGGATGGGCGGGTGTGTCCAAGGCTCCGACAGTTTGTAGGTTGCCGGGTGAGGTCCCTTGCGCGACCAGATCAGCACAGACAGCACAACCACCAGCAACAACGGGATACCGACAAAGAAGAGGTGGATCTCCATAGCACTCACGACGCAAACCGTATCCCACCGGGTTTTCAGGCCGCACCCTCACCGAGGTATCGCGCCCAGGACGGGTCCAGCTCCTTGACCGCCGACAGCAGTCGCCAGTGCGGTCCCGTGGGCGGCAGCGGCGCCCGGCGGAGTGCCCAGCCAAGCTCGGTCAACAGCCTGTCACCCTTGCGGTGGTTACACGGCGAGCAGCACGCAACGCAGTTCTCCCAGGAGTGGGCACCGCCCCGGCTGCGGGGTACCACGTGGTCGACGGTGTCGGCCTTGCCGCCGCAGTAGGCACAACAGAACCGGTCCCGATGCATGAGCGCGGCCCGGGTCATCGGAACCCGGGCACGGTAGGGAACCCGGACATAGGAGCGCAACTGGATCACCGACGGGACCAGGATCGATCTGGTCGCCGAGTGGATGACCGGCCCGGACGGGTCTTCGTGCACCACGTCGGCCTTGCCACAGATCACCATGACAATCGCCCGCCGCATCGACAACGCGGTAAGCGGCTCGTAGGTGGAGTTCAGGAGCAGCACCCGCCGGCGGTTCCAGATCGATGCGCTCTCGTGACGGTTCGGTGGATGGGTCTCGACGCCTGACGCGAGTCGGTGGGAGTGGACACTGTGCAGGCATGAAGCGGGCCCGGTTACGCCTGCCGCGACACCGGAACTGCGGTGGCCGCGGCGCTTCTTGCCGTGCGCCATAGGTCCTCCGCCGAACAGTCCACCATGATTCGCGGCTAATCGCACGCCAAATGCCACGTCCACACCGTGTCGCTCCGGTGAACAAACCGGGGGCTGGCTGGTCGGCCACGACAAATAGACCACAATGGAGGGGATGGATCAGATGCCGAAGTCTTTCTACGACGCGGTCGGCGGCGCCAAAACCTTCGACGCGATCGTGTCGCGTTTCTATGCGCAGGTCGCCGAGGACGAAGTACTGCGGCGGGTGTACCCCGAAGATGACTTAGCCGGCGCCGAGGAACGATTGCGGATGTTCCTCGAGCAGTACTGGGGCGGCCCACGAACCTACTCGGAGCAGCGCGGCCACCCCCGATTGCGGATGCGGCATGCCCCGTTTCGGATCTCGCTCATCGAACGCGACGCCTGGCTGCGGTGCATGCATACGGCTGTGGCCTCCATCGACTCAGAAACGCTCGATGACGAGCACCGTCGAGAGTTGCTGGATTATCTGGAGATGGCCGCTCACTCGCTGGTCAACTCCCCGTTTTGATGGACCAACACCAGCGACCGGATCCAATGGGCCCCGGCTCTCCTCGCGCCAGCGCTCGTCGACCGGAGCCAGATCCGATGGGCGAGCCGTGGTGGTCGCGAGCCGTGTTCTACCAGGTCTATCCCCGATCGTTCGCCGACAGCAACGGCGACGGGGTGGGCGACCTGGACGGGTTGGCGAGCCGGCTTGACCACCTGCAACAGCTCGGTGTCGACGCGATCTGGATCAACCCGGTCACCGTCTCGCCGATGGCAGACCACGGATACGACGTCGCCGATCCCCGCGACATCGACCCACTCTTCGGCGGGATGCCGGCGTTCGAACGGTTGGTCGCTGCGGCACACCGGCAGGGCATCAAAGTCACCATGGACGTGGTGCCCAACCACACCAGTTCGGCGCACCCATGGTTTCAGGCCGCGCTGGCTGACCTCCCGGGTAGCCCGGCGCGGGATCGCTATTTCTTTCGCGACGGGCGGGGCCCCGACGGGTCGCTGCCGCCGAACAACTGGGAGTCGGTGTTCGGCGGGCCGGCCTGGACCCGAGTGCGCGAACCGGACGGCAACCCGGGCCAGTGGTACCTGCACCTTTTCGACACCGAACAGCCGGACCTGAACTGGGACAACCCGGAAATCCTTGACGACTTCGAGAAAACACTGCGCTTCTGGCTGGACCGCGGCGTGGATGGCTTCCGCATCGACGTGGCGCACGGCATGGCCAAGCCCCCGGGCCTGCCGGACTCACCGGACCTGGGCATCGAGGTGCTGCACCACCGCGATGACGACCCGCGCTTCAACCACCCGAATGTGCACGCGATTCACCGCGACATCCGCACGGTGATCGACGAGTACCCCGGAGCGGTAACCGTCGGCGAGGTGTGGGTACACGACAACGCCCGCTGGGCGGAGTATCTGCGGCCCGACGAACTGCATCTCGGCTTCAATTTCCGGCTGGCGCGAACCGAGTTCGACGCCGCCGAGATCCGCGACGCGGTGGCGAACTCCCTGGCCGCCGCGGCGCTGCAGAACGCGACCCCAACCTGGACGCTGGCCAATCACGATGTGGGACGGGAGGTTAGCCGCTACGGCGGCGGCGAGATCGGGCTGCGCCGGGCCAAGGCGATGGCGGTGGTGATGCTCGCCCTGCCGGGCGTGGTCTTCCTCTACAACGGCCAGGAACTGGGTTTGCCCGACGTGGACCTGCCCGACGAGGTGCTGCAGGATCCGACGTGGGAACGCTCGGGACGCACCGAACGCGGTCGCGATGGCTGCCGGGTGCCGATTCCCTGGTCGGGCAACATTCCCCCGTTCGGGTTCTCGACGTGTCCAGACACCTGGTTGCCGATGCCGCCGGAATGGGCGGCGCTGACCGCCGAAAAACAACGCGCTGATGCCGGCTCGACCTTGTCGTTTTTTCGACTTGCACTCAGATTACGTAGGGAACGAAATGAATTCGACGGCGACGTCGACTGGCTGGCCGCGCCCGACGATGCGCTGATATTCCGGCGTCACGGCGGGGGTTTGGTGTGCGCGCTCAACGCCGCTGAGCGTCCGCTGGCGCTGCCGGCAGGTGAACCCATCCTGGCCAGCGCACCGTTGACCGACGCCACGTTGCCACCCAATGCCGCGGCCTGGCTGGTGTAGCGGCATTCCGAGCTATGCCTGCCCGACATATAAGCGCATACGCATCCTAGGCGGGCACCGTCTAGGTATGATGATGCGGATCGCCGTGCGGCTACCCGGGGAAGTCATCACCTTCGTCGATAGCGAGGTCAGCCAAATCCGCATACCCAGCCGGCGCGCCGCAGTGGTGTTGCGTGCCTCGAACGCGAGCGACGCCGCGATTCTTACCGCCACCGAACCCAATCACCACCTCGACGCACTCGCCGGACAGGCCGCAAAGCTAGCACCAACATCGATTGATGCGGCTCATCCAGCTCGCCCAGCTAGACGAGACCCGTGCCTTTACCCGCGAACTGGCCAGGCCTTACCTCGCACCGGGTAACCGTGGCACCCACCTCGAGCAGCGTAGCCAGCGAACTGCTCATGCCCTGGCCGAGCGCTGCCGCTAGCGGTGTGGTCGGCTGGCGCACCACCGCGACCGCCAGTCAGCGATACCATCGGCCGATGTCGGATACTCCGTTCGCCGAGCCCTATCCCGAGCAGCGGCCCCCCTGGGGTGTCCCGCCACCAGGTTGGGACGGATCGTCGCGGCCAGCGCCCTCGACGACTCCTCGATCGCCCGGGCGGTGGTCTCTAGTGGCGGCCCTAGCCCTTGCGGTCGTCTCATTAGGCGTGGGCATCGTCGGATGGTTTCATCGGCAACCGCACGACAAGCCATCACCGGCCCCATCCGCGCCGACGTTCACCAGCCAACAGATTTCCGACGCGAAAGAAAACGTCTGCGCCGCACACCGGATCGTGCGCCAGGCGGCCGTGCTGAATACCAATCAGGCCAACCCGGTACCCGGAGACCCGACCGGCGATTTGGCGGTGGCAGCCAACGCCCGCCTGGCGCTGTATAGCGGCGGCGACTACCTGCTGAGGCGTCTCACCGCCGAGCCAGCGACTCCTGCCGAGTTGCGCGATGCCGTCCGCTCGCTCGCCAACGCTCTACAAGAGCTTGCAGTGAACTATCTCGCTGGAGCTCCCGATTCCGTGGTAACTCCCCTGCGGCTGGCGCTGGAAAGGGACACCAGAGCCGTGGATCCGCTATGCGTGTGACGGCGATCCGGAAATGAACCATCCTCGCCCATCAGCGCAGCACCAGCGCCGCGTGGCCGCGATGCCGATAAACCGAGCCGAAGCGGGCGTCCAGACGCAACCACGCCGGCGATATCCGGACCCGGATCAGCTCGTCGGCGCTGATCGTTTCTGCGGACTGGGGAAGGAAACCCATTGCGGTCAAAGCGAACACACAGCGCATGGGTAGCCCAACGACGACATCGGCCGAGCTGACCTGGATGACCTCCTGATCGAGCAGCGATACCGGCGGACCAGCCGAACTCCCGTGCTCCTTGGCCAGCCGCGCGCCACGGTGCGCCAGGTCCAACATCACCCGGGCCGGTACGTCGTCGAGATAGGTGAAGCCGGACTCCGGCGGCAACCCACCCCGCCACGCGGAGTCCATCGAGTAACCGGGATCGACATAGCCCGAGGCATCCGTTGTGGCCAGACCGTGCGCGAGTGACCGTGCGGCCACCGACAGATCGTCGGGTCGCACCTTGCCGGCCACCACCCGACTGGCCAGCACGTCGAAGCCCGTTGCTACCCAAGCCGATAGCAATCCGGTAGACCGCGCGCGAATACGGATAACGGCGGCATCGTCGAGCCGAAGCGCGTGATCCACGAACGTGGCCAGATCCGCGCGGTGAGCCGGGTCAGGGAGCCACAACCCACGCTCAACCACCCCGCCTATCCCCGAAACCACCGTTGCAGGTACTCGCGATGGTGTGGCGATAGTCGAACCAACCGCTGTTCCTCGATATGGAACGCGGCCAGCTGCGACTCGGCGATGACCGCAGGCCTCGAGTCTGGCTCCGCGTTGACCGACCGCACCTCGTACCCGAGCGTGAAGTCGACCGCCCGCAGCCGCTTGGTCCAGATCGTCACCTGTAGCGGCGAGTCGGACAACCGCAGTTGACCCTTGTAGGTCACCCGGACATCGGCGATCAGCAGCCCGGTGGACGTGATGTCGGCTCCGAAAGCATCCTTAAGAAACGGGACCCGTGCCTCTTCGAGAATCGTGACCATGGTGGCGTGGTTGACGTGCTGATACATGTCGATGTCAGACCAGCGCACCCCCACCGGCGTGACGAACCCGACGCTCACCCCGAGATTCCTCGCCCGCTTGTCCGTGTCATGCGGCGGATCTGCCGCGCGGCGACCGACAACGTCGCCAGATCCTTCTGGCCGCTGGCACGGATGTCGTCGAGTGTCCGACGTGCCCGCGCCACCCGGGAGGCGCTGAGGTGTTCCCACTCGGCGATCTTTTGCTCGCTACTCTCGCCGGGTTCCCCCACGGCCAGCACGTCGAAACACAACGACCGTAGCGCACCGTAAATATCGTCGCGAATCGCCAAGCGCGCCAACGAATGCCAGCGGTCGTGTCGGGGCAGCTGGGATACCGCGGTCAGCAGGCCATCGGTGCCCAGCCGGTCCATCAGGGCGAAATAGGTGTCAGCGACCTCGGCGGCGTCGATGTCGGCGATGTCGGCGATGTCGATGATGTCGAGCAGGCTGTACCGGTACAGGCCGGTCGAGACACGGTAGGCCAAGTCTTCAGGCACACCCTGCGATGCGAATTCCGCAGCTGTCTTTTCGACGATGGCCTTGTCATCACCACGCAACCACTCCGACATGCGCGGTGTCAGTGCCTTGACCATGGCCGCGAATCGGTTGATCTCGGCGCCGACGGCCAAGGGCTGCGGACGGTAGTTGAGCAGCCAGCGTCCGGCACGGTCGATCAGCCGACGGGTGTCCAGCGTCAACCTGTCTGACAGCGCGATTGGCAGGTTCGCCGCACGGATCCGGCGCCAAATGTGACCGACACCGAAGATGGCATCGGTGGCGACATAGGTGCGCACGGCATCGATCGGCGTGACACCAACGTCTTCGGCGATCCGGAACGCATAGGTGATGCCGGCGGTATCCACCAGATCGTTGATCAGCATGGTGGTGACGATCTCGCGGCGCAGCTGGTGGGAACGGATCTCCGGGGTGAACCGTTCGCGCAGCGCCGTCGGGAAATAACGAGGCAACCTGGAAGCGAAGACATCCTGATCCGGTAGTTCGGTGGCTAGCACCTCCTCTTTGAGCCCCAGCTTGACGTGCGCCATCAGCGTGGCGAGTTCGGGCGAGGTGAGCCCGATGCCGGCCTCGGAGCGCCGGGCAATCTCCTTCTCCGACGGCAGCGCTTCCAATTCGCGGTTGACCCCGCGCTCAGCCACCAAATACTTGATCTGCATTGCGTGCACCGGCAGCAGGCTGGCCGCGTTGGCGCGACTGGTGCCCATCAAGTCGTTCTGATCTTCGTTGTCGGCGAGCACCAGTTGCGCTACCTCGTCGGTCATTGACTCGAGCAGCTGTGTGCGTTCGTCGGCTTTGACCGTGCCGGCGCTCACCAGCGAGTCGATCAGGATCTTGATGTTGACCTCGTGGTCCGAGCAGTCCACGCCGGCGGAGTTGTCCAGCGCGTCGGTGTTGATCCGGCCGCCGGACAGATCGAATTCGACACGGCCCAACGCCGTCACTCCGAGATTGCCACCTTCGCCAATGACCTTGGCGCGCACTTGATTCGCGTTGACTCGCACCGGATCGTTGGCGCGATCGCCGACATCAGCATCCGACTCTGACTCGGCCTTGATGTAAGTGCCGATGCCGCCGTTGAACAGCAGGTCCACCGGCGCCCGCAGAATCGCCCGAATAAGGTTGGGCGGGGCCATCTCGGCGGCCCCCCCGTCAACTGAGCCGTCGATGCCGAGGACGGCGCGGACCTGCGCGCTGAGCGGGATGGCTTTCTGTTCGCGGCTGTACACCCCGCCGCCCTCGCTGATCAGAGACCTGTCATAGTCGCTCCAGCTGGACCGGGGCAACTCGAACATCCGCCGGCGTTCGGCCCACGACACCGCGGCATCGGGGTTGGGGTCGAGGAAGATGTGGCGGTGGTCGAAGGCGGCGATCAGCCGGATGTGCTTGCTCAGCAACATGCCGTTGCCGAATACGTCGCCGCTCATGTCGCCGATTCCCACGACGGTGAAATCCTGGGTCTGGGTGTCGATCCCGATCTCTCGGAAATGCCGTTTTACGGCCTCCCAGGCCCCCCGGGCGGTGATGCCCATGGCCTTGTGGTCGTAGCCCACCGATCCGCCCGAGGCGAACGCGTCGCCCAGCCAGAACCCATAGGACTTGGCGACATCGTTGGCGATATCGGAAAAGGTGGCAGTACCTTTGTCGGCGGCCACTACCAAGTAGGCGTCGTCGCCGTCACGTCGCACCACCTCGGGCGGGGGGTTGACGCTTGCGGTCGCATGATCGACGTTGTCGGTGACATCGAGCAACCCGGAGATGAACAGCTGATAGCAGGCGACCCCTTCGGCGCGGGTGGCGTCGCGGTCGGCGGCGGGGTCGCCGGTGGGCAGCGGGGGACGCTTGACCACGAACCCGCCCTTGGCCCCGACCGGCACGATGACGGCGTTCTTCACCGCTTGCGCCTTGACCAATCCGAGAATCTCGGTTCGGAAATCGTCACGGCGGTCCGACCAGCGCAACCCGCCACGCGCAACTGGGCCGAACCTCAGATGCACGCCTTCGACGCGGGGCGAATACACAAAAATCTCGTACCGGGGACGCGGCAGCGGAAGTTCGTCGATCAACTGGGCATTGAGTTTCAGCGCCAATACATCACGGCAGCGGGCCGAACCCTGGCGTGTCACAAAGTAATTGGTGCGCAACGTGGCCTGAACCAACGACGCGAAGGCGCGCAGGATCCGGTCGGTGTCCAGGCTCACCAGCGCGTCGATGTCCGCGGCGACAGCGGCAGCGGCCGCTTGGGCATCGCGATTGCTCGCCGACCCCGACGGCACCGGAACGAAAAGCGCTTCGAACAGATCGACCAAAGACCGAACGGTAGCAGGGTGCTCGTTGAGCACCGATTCAATGTAGGACTGGCTGTACGGGAAGCCCGCCTGGCGCAGGTACTTCGCGTAGGCACGGAGCAGCACGACCTGCTGCCAAGTCAGCCCGGCACGCATCACCAGCTCGTTGAATCGGTCGATTTCGACCCGGCCGTGCCAGATCGCGGTCACCGCCTCGGCGAATCGGTGCGCGGTCGCGGCCCGCTCGGCAACCGTCGGGGCCAACGGGATCGTGGGATGCGGCGAGATCTTGAACTGATAGATCCAGACCGGCAGACCGTCCGGCCGGGTGACGGAGAACGGTCGCTCTTCGAGCACCACGACTCCCATGCTTTGCAGCATCGGCAGCAGCTGGCTCAGCGAAGCGGTGCGCCCACCGAGGAACCAGGTCAACTGGGCGACACCCTGCTCGTCGCGTTCGGAAAACACCAGCTTGACCGAATCGTCGGTCAGCTCCGTGATGACCGCAATGTCGCCAATGGCATCGGCCGGGGTGACGGCCTGTTTGTAGGCCTCGGAGAAGGCGGCAGCGTAATGCATAGCGTCGGCCTGTCCGACGGAGCCAGCCGCCGCCGCCGCGCCGATCAAACGGTCGGCCCAGGTTCGCGCGGCTTCGGTCAGCAGACCCTGGATCCGGATCCGGTTGGCTTCGGAAACGTCCACCGGCGGGGCGGCCGCCCCTTCTCCTGCCACACCCACTTCGGGTAGCCGCACCATGAAATGCATGAGTGCCCAAGGTGATTCACTGACCCGAGCGGTGAACTCCAGTCGTGTTCCCCCGAACTCGCGGACAAGGATGTCCTCGAATTGCATGCGCACGGCGGTGGTGTAGCGATCTCGGGGCATGTAGACCAGGCACGACACGAAGTACTGCAACCGATCCGCGCGCAGGAACAACAACGCCTGCCGTTGCGATCCCAAGTCCACCACGGCCCTGGCCATGGTCAGCAGGCGCTGCGCGCTCAGGGTGAACAGCTCCGGTCGCGGGACGGTCTGGATGACGTCGAGCAGCAATTGGCCTGGGTGGCTGGGATCGCTTTCGGCCATCGCCAGCGCCTCGCGGACCCGGCGCGAGATCGTCGGGATCTCCAGCACGTCCGCATTCATGGCCGCGACGCTGAAGAGCCCGACGAAGCGGTGCTCGACCACGCTGCCGTCGACGTATTCGCGGACCGCGATGGCATAGGGATAGGCGCCGTAACGCAGGTAGCTGCCGACCCGCGCTTGGGCCAACACCAGCAGTTTGTCGTCGTCGGTCAGCCGGGGACGCGAACCGGTGCGGCCCCGCAGGACGCCCATACCGCTTGACCCCTCGCCGTAGACCATCCCGTCAGCCACCCGGCACCGTTGGTAGCCCAGCAGCAGGAAGTTCCCGTCACCCAGCCAACGCAACAGTTCCCCGACGTCTTGTCGGTCGGGCGCGGAAAATCGGCCGCCGGCATTGGATTCGACTTCTCCCGCCAGCTCGCTCAGGGTGGCGATCAGCGCTGTGGCGTCGGTGGCCACCCGCTGGACGTCGGCCAGCACCTTGGGCAGCAACCGCTCCACCTCGGCGAGGCCTTTGTGATCAACGGCGGGCGAGAGCGCTACGTGCATCCAGGCCTCACCCAGGTGCGGCGACGTGCCCTCGGCCTTCGGTTCGATGCGCAGCAGCTCTCCCGTGGGGCTGCGGTGCACGTCGAACACCGGGGTCAGAATCGCCGCGTAGGCGATTCCAAGCCGGTGCAGCAGCACCGTAACGGAATCCATCAGCATGCCGCCGTGCTCGGCGACCACCTGCAGCGCCGGACCGAACCCCGCGGGATCGTCCGCCCGATAGACGGCGACACAGCTTTCACCGGCCGCGCGGTGCCGGCCAAGCCGATAATGTGCGCCCAGCATGGCGGGCGTCAGCAGGGAGGCTGGAAGCCAACTGGCCTCGGCGGCCTTGGTGGCTTCCGACGAGTCGTCGCGCGGTCCTCGATAGCTGTCGATGTAGGCCTTCGAGATCCAGTCAGGAATGTCCGCACTCGCGGTGAACGTGGTCCACGCCTCAACATCCTGCTTAGCCCCGGGATCGATCGTCATGCCGATTGCTCCCAACTCACGACGGGTACCGCTCGATTCAATTTTCCCGCTCCTGGGTGCGGCGTTCCGGACGCATCGTCACGGGGCGTGGGCGAAGCTAACATTAGCCGCGCGTCAGCTTGCGGTGGGTGACCCTATGCGGTCGAGCGGCGTCGACACCGAGCCGTTCCACCTTGTTCTCCTCGTAGGCGCCGAAGTTGCCCTCGAACCAGAACCACTTCGCCTCGTTGTCGTCGTCACCCTCCCACGCCAGGATGTGCGTGCACGTGCGGTCAAGAAACCAGCGATCGTGCGAAATCACCACGGCGCAGCCGGGGAAGTTCAGCAGAGCATTCTCCAGCGAACCCAGAGTCTCGACATCCAGGTCGTTCGTCGGTTCGTCGAGCAGAATCAGGTTGCCGCCCTGTTTGAGCGTCAACGCAAGGTTGAGCCTGTTGCGCTCCCCGCCGGATAGCACACCGGCCGGTTTTTGCTGGTCCGGTCCCTTAAACCCGAATGCCGACACGTAGGCCCGTGACGGCACTTCGGTTTGACCGACCTGGATATAGTCCAGACCGTCCGAGACAACCTCCCAGACGGTCTTCCGCGGATCGATGCCAGCACGGGCCTGGTCCACGTAACTCAGCTTGACGGTCTCGCCGACCTTGACGCTGCCGCTGTCCGGTGTCTCGAGCCCGACGATGGTTTTGAACAGTGTGGTCTTGCCTACCCCGTTGGGCCCAATGACGCCGACGATGCCATTGCGGGGCAAGCTGAACGACAGGTCCTTGATCAGGGCGCGCCCGTCGTAGCCCTTATCGAGGTGGTCGACCTCAACCACCACGTTGCCTAGGCGGGGCCCGACCGGGATCTGAATCTCCTCGAAGTCGAGCTTGCGGGTCTTCTCCGCCTCGGCTGCCATCTCCTCGTAGCGCTGCAGGCGCGCCTTGCTTTTGGCCTGGCGCGCCTTGGCCCCGGACCGGACCCAAGCCAACTCCTCGGTCAACCGCTTTTGCAGCTTCGCGTCCTTGCGGCCTTGCACCGCGAGCCGCTCGGCTTTTTTCTCCAGATAGGTCGAGTAGTTGCCCTCATAGGGGTAGGCGCGGCCACGATCGAGCTCCAGGATCCATTCCGCGACGTTGTCCAGGAAGTAACGGTCGTGGGTGACCGCCAGGATCGCACCGGGGTAGCTGGCCAGATGCTGTTCGAGCCACTGCACACTTTCCGCGTCTAGGTGGTTGGTCGGCTCGTCGAGCAACAACAGGTCGGGTTTGGACAACAGCAGTTTGCACAGCGCCACCCGGCGACGCTCGCCACCGGATAGGTTGGTTACCGGCTCGTCGGCCGGCGGACAGCGCAGCGCATCCATGGCCTGCTCGAGCTGCGCGTCGAGGTCCCACGCGTCGGCGTGGTCCAGTTCCTCTTGCAGCCGACCCATCTCTTCCATCAGCTCGTCGGTGTAGTCGGTGGCCATCAATTCGGCGACCTCGTTGAAGCGGTCGAGCTTGATCTTGATGTCCCCCATGCCCTCTTCCACATTGCCGCGAACGGTCTTGTCCTCGTTCAGCGGCGGTTCCTGTTGCAGGATGCCCACGGTGGCGCCGGTGGCCAGGAAGGCATCGCCGTTGTTCGGCTTGTCCAAACCGGCCATGATCCGCAAGACGCTCGACTTACCGGCCCCGTTGGGGCCGACGACACCGATCTTGGCGCCCGGATAGAAACTCAACGTCACGTCGTCGAGGATCACCTTATCGCCGTGCGCCTTGCGGACCTTCTTCATCGTGTAGATGAACTCAGCCATGCCGCGGTGTTGCCTTTCTGGTCCTTCGGGTTACCTCGCGAACCATCCTAGGCACCGCCGGGGCAGCATCGAGGCGACCCCTAAGCCGATATGGGCAGGGGGTTGTGGCCAGTGATGGCGTCGTCGACCACGACATCGGAAACCGAGTCGGCTGCCGACGCTGGGGCGTCGGCGGCACCGGCCGCCCCGGTCCCCGTGGCGGCCGGGAGATCACCGGCGCTTGGACCGGTGTAGGCCGGCTTTTCGATGCGCACGATCACGCGCGACAAATCCGGCCCTACCGACGTCGCCCGCATCTCCAGCGACGAGCGACGAATGCCGTCCCGGTCCTCATATTCACTGGTGTACACGTGTCCCACCACAATCACCGGTGCGCCCTTGCCCAATGCTGCGCCCACCCCGGTGACCAGCCTTCCCCAGCAATTGACGGTGATAAACAGCGAGTTGCCGGGCTCCCAACCGCCGTCGCTGGTGCGCCGGCGCGAATTGCTGGCCACCCGGAACTTGACGACCTCTTGATCACCGACTTTGCGGCGCTGCAAATCGTTGACGATGTGACCGACCACGGTCAGTGAACCGCCCCGGTGAGTCCGGAGACTCTCTGATCTGAGACCTCAGCCGGCGGCT
>OBKH01000024.1_pt1 | contig 64118 bp, 42 predicted proteins | sample 1496241 | NCBI WGS metagenome assembly OBKH01 (sample SAMN03273953, study PRJEB22546) | soil metagenome | isolation source: rice field elevated CO2 plus elevated temperature | place: India: CRRI Experimental farm Cuttack,Odisha-753006 | collected 2013-12-17 | reverse complement strand
GGCCACCGTACCTGACCACCACCCCGTCAAAGCGGCACTACAAGAGATACAAGCCACCAAAGTATGCTCACTCGGGGCCGCGCCTAGAAGATCAACCGGTCCAGTGCCTGCTTACTCTCTTCGCCTTTGACCGAAAACAGGTGCCGTAGGCCTTCTTTGAGTAGATGAGCGCGACAGCTTGGCATTCTGGTGTTCGGTGAGATCCTCCGGGTTCTTCCACAGCCCATCGCGGGCGCCGTTGCGCTTGCGTAGCCGCTGATGAGCTGGCCGCGCCGGGGCGTGCTTGGCGGGCCGGCGCCACTGGGGTTCGCTACGCGCCAACGCCCGCCCGCACAGATCACATTGACTGGGTGAGGCCAAACGGCGCCGAGCGTGAACTGAGGGCGAGATTCCGGCCGATTCTCCGCCCTCAGTTCACGTTGGGCGACGGGCGCCGACGAACGACGGTTTACGGCTGCGGATCGAAGACAACGGGGTGGTTGCCGCCAGCTGGCGCATTTGGCTATCAGGGTGGACCTTGACGGGCGCAAAGACGCCTCGGGCCGGCCGATCCAAGACAGCCCGGGGCGTCTCGTCGATGCCGGGATTCATGGCGCCGTCACCGTGGAGGCCGCCGAGCTCGCGCTCAAGGAATTTTGTCTGGGCGCATGCGTAGCCGGAATTCGTGCCATTCCTGGACTATCCGATCGAGCTGCGCAAGTTAATCAATAACCGCGGTCCTTTTGCCAGGCAAGGATTCGGCTATGAAGCTGATTTATCTTAGGCTGCGCAATATTTCGAGTGGGACGGGAGGTTATTCGAGTGCCGGAACGCAGAACAGGACGGTAGTGTTCAACACACTCACGAGTTGCCCTGTGCTAGAGCATGATTCATAATCAAGCCAACTCTGATCTACAGAATTTCTGGCTGGCTCCGTGGGGGTGCAACCAGCCTCGACGATTTCCTCACGACCGCGGTAATCCATGTCGCAGTTCTATGAAAGGCCACCCACAACAATTGCCGTGCTGTGACCACCGAAACGGCAGTGACACAAGGGGGGTTACCCAAATCCGAGAACCGGTTCTGACCAGGGCGTCCGGACCGACTCGGTGCCACCCGAGTGGCCGGGGACTCAAACCAAAGCGATGACGGCCAGAATCGCCAGTAACGCCAGAGCGATCAGGGCGGCCCGCAAAGCGGCAATGCCGTAGGCGTGGTTCCACTCCGGCGAGCCAGAGTTCGGCGGCGTTGTAGACCCTGGGCCGTACGAGTGTGTGGCCATCAGTCGCCTTTCACCTGCATGCTCACCTCACGACGGTGAGGTAAGTCACAACGAAGTGTCGTGCACGCGATAATAACTCCTGGTGAATGGTGGGGAAAAATTGGTACCTCGCAGCGCCACAAGACGTCCGGATACTGCGCCGGCAGCGCCGCGAAATGTGTGGTTTGACGATCGCAGGAGCAGGCCGGGCCCGGGCGGGCAGGCTGCTAGGTGCAGCCGGGGCAGATGTGGATGCTTAGTGCGACAATCCATTTCGCTCGGGTACCTGCCAGGCTGTCGATGAGAACGCATTGACGGGCGCTGTTATCCACAGTTGTGGGCCTGGCTGACGGATGGAGCCGGTGTTAACGCCATTCGTCGGATTCTTACCGCTGTGGATAAAGCTGTGGAAACTGTGGATAGTCGTAGGTAGCTGTGTCGTGCTGGACGTGCCGCGACCGGGCGCGCCCAATCCAGCGCGGAAGCCTGCCTCAACGCCTGTTGACGGCGCGGACAATGCCGTACCGGTGCGGGGCGGAGAAGTCACTAGGCTGGTCTGGTGATCCAAGTGTGCTCCCAGTGCGGAACTGGCTGGAACGTCCGTGAGCGGCAACGCGTGTGGTGTCCACGCTGTCGGGGGATGTTGCTGGCGCCGTTGGCGGATATGCCGGCCGAGGCGCGCTGGCGTACACCGGCGCGCCCGCAGGTGCCGACGGCCTCCGACACGCGGCGCACACCGCCGCGGCTTCCCCCAGGTTTTCGGTGGATAGCGGTGCGACCCGGGGCGGCACCGCCGCCACGGCACGGCCCACGGTTACGTGGGCCTACTCCCCGCTACGCCGGGATACCGCGGTGGGGGCTAACCGACCATGTCGACCAGGCTCCCGTGCCGGCCTCGGCGAAAGCAGGGCCATCGCCGGCGGCGGTGCGCACCACGCTGTTGGTGAGCCTGCTGGTGTTCAGCATCGCGGTCGTGGTGTTTGTGGTGCGGTATGTGTTGCTGGTCATCAACCGAAACACATTGTTGAACTCGGTGGTGGCCAGCGCCTCGGTCTGGCTGGGGGTTTTGGTCAGCTTGGCGGCGATTGCGGCGGCCGGCACTACCATTGTCCTGTTGGTCCGGTGGCTGGTCGCCCGTCGGGCCGCCGCGTTTATGCATCAAGGCTTGCCGGAGCGGCGTTCCGCCCGTGAGTTATGGGCCGGCTGCCTATTGCCGATGGTCAATCTGCTGTGGGCTCCGCTGTACGTCATCGAGTTGGCGCTGGTCGAGGACCGCTACACGCGGCTGCGCAGGCCGATCGTGGTGTGGTGGATCGTGTGGATCGTCAGCAACGCGATATCGATGTTCGCGTTCGCCACCAGCTGGGTCACCGACGCTCAGGGCATCGCCAACAACACCACCATGATGGTGCTGGCGTATCTGTGTGCGGCGGCCGCGGTGGCCGCTGCTGCGCGGGTCTTCGAGGGGTTCGAGCAAAAGCCGGTCGAACGCCCAGCGCATCGCTGGGTGGTGGTGAACACAGACGGGCGTTCCGCGCCGGCATCTTCTGTTGCGGTTGAGTTGGACGGGCAGGAACCGGCAGCATAGTGGACATGACATGGGCCGACGAGGTGCTCGCCGGACATCCCTTTGTGGTTGCTCACCGTGGTGCGTCGGCGGCTCGGCCGGAGCATACCCTTGCCGCCTACGACCTGGCGCTCAAAGAGGGCGCCGACGGCGTGGAATGTGATGTGCGGTTGACCCGGGACGGGCATCTGGTCTGTGTGCATGACCGCCGCCTGGACCGAACCTCGACGGGAGCCGGCTTGGTCAGCACGATGACGCTGGCCCAGCTACGCGAGCTGGAGTACGGCGCGTGGCACGACAGCTGGCGCCCCGACGGTTCGCACGGCGACACCAGTCTGCTGACCCTGGACGCGCTTGTTTCGCTGGTTTTGGACTGGCACCGGCCGGTGAAGATCTTCGTCGAGACCAAGCATCCCGTCCGATACGGCTCGCTGGTGGAAAACAAGCTGCTGGCGCTGCTACACCGGTTCGGTATTGCCGCACCCGCCTCCGCAGATCGATCCCGTGCGGTGGTGATGTCGTTTTCGGCCGCCGCGGTCTGGCGGATCCGGCGGGCTGCACCGCTGCTGCCGACGGTGTTGCTCGGCAAGACCCCCCGATACCTGACCAGCAGTGCGGCCACGGCGGTCGGGGCAACCGCCGTGGGACCCTCACTGCCTGCGTTAAAGGAATATCCGCAACTCGTTGACCGCTCGGCAGCTCAGGGCCGGGCGGTGTACTGCTGGAACGTCGATGAGTACGAGGACATCGACTTTTGCCGGGAGGTCGGGGTGGCCTGGATTGGTACTCACCACCCCGGCCGCACCAAGGCCTGGCTGGAAGACGGGCGGGCGAACGGGACCACTCGCTGATCCCCGCCAGGGATCTAGAGGCGGCCCCCGGCAGCGTGCGGGGCGCCTGATGCGGCCGGCGCCACATCCACTTCACGTGCGACGAAGTTCTCTAGCTCGAACAGGTTGGCCCCGGCCCGATCGGCAACCCGCACCAGGGTTGCCATCAAGGCCACCTCTTCGATCTGTTCCTGCAAGAACCACTGCATGAACTGCTCGCCGAGGAAATCGCCCTCGTCGCGGGCCACCGCTGTCAGCCGACCGACCTGGTCGGTGACTGTGCGTTCCTGATCGAGCGCCAGCGCCAGTGCCTCGCGGGGTCTGTCGAACTGGTTTCGCACCGTGTCTACGCCGGGAATTTCGACACGAAGGTCGCGGTCGAGCAGGTGTTGCACGAGCATCATTGCATGGTTTCGTTCCTCGACCGCTTGGCTGTAAAAATGCTTCGCCAACTGCGGCAGGTCTTCGCTGTCGAAATAAACCGCGATCGCGACATATTGTTGTGCCGCTGTGAATTCGTTATGAATCTGTTCCTGCATTAACGCGTGGAATTTTGTCTTAGGCCCTTCGTATTCTGTCATAAAATGCAGATTAACGCAGGTAAAGGGCGGTATGCAACGAAGGCAATACTTACTCAGGAAAGGCTTTCCTAGTTACCACAGGATGATAATAACCTCCTGGTTGAAGGCAGGTTTGCCTAAGTAAAGCAAGGCTATGTTGAGCCGCATTACTCTTGTCGCCCTAATTTCCGACACGGGTCATATTCGGCAGCGTGTCGTTAGGGCTGTGTTTCGAACGCGGCGGCTGGCACCGGCACGTCGGAGCCCTCTAGATCGGCCCGTGGTGTGGCCCGAGTCCGGACGTAGCCCAGCGCTGCACGTCCGTCAAGTGTTTGGCAGCCTGCCGGTAGATCGACGCCGGCCAACGGATCGAAGGCGTCGACGAGGTCGGCGAACTCGCTGAATCCGACCTCGGCATAGTGATCCAGGTGCAGGCCAGTAGCCAACTCGACCGTTTGGGTCAGCAGCCGCCCCCCGCCCAGCGCGAACGCGGCGTTGATTTTGTCCCGGCCGTGGCCAGGGATCGGTACATAAGAGTCACGCGGGATCGATATCAGTGTCGTCGGGTTGTCGGATGCCAACCCCGGACCTAGACAACGTACGTGGCTGAACCTTTGGATGCAGCCGGCCAACGCGGCCGAGCGGCGGCTGTGCCTGCTACCTGCGGGCGCGCAGCCCGTTGCGGAACGGGCAACCCATGAGCACCCGGATGGCCTGGCTTAGCCCGGTCATGTCGTCCACCGGCTTATGGAACGGCAGTCGGATGTCGCGGTCTCCGTCGCGAGCTTCAATGCGAAACCGGACGCCGTACCGATCGAGACCGAGGGGGCGGATCTGTCCGCGTCGTAGCGGTGCCGGCAGCCTGGATACCAGCCGCGCGACCACATCGTCATGGGCGGTGGCTAGGTGCCAGAGCAAGGTTGATTCGATTTCACAAAACGGATCGGGTCGGGCCGCGAGCAGGTCCGCCACGGTAACGGGTTCGGCGCCGGTGGCGTCGGTCACCACTACGGATTCGATCTCCAGCCGCTGCATGGTATACCGGGTCTCCGCCGCATCGGCCGGCCCGGGCCTCGGGGTCTCGACTTGTAGCAGGGCCGGATTCGGATTATCGGTGGCGATCAGGTCCAGGGTCTCAACCAGCTCTGCGGGCGGGATCTGGTGGAGGCAGCCGCGGATCCACACCAGCGAACGGACGGGTTCACGCACCGGCAGCGGCGCATAGTCAGTCAACTCCAGCAGCGCTTGCGAACCGGACACCTCGCCACGATCGACCGGAACCGCCACGGCGAAGGACCCGTCGTACAACAAATGGTGTATGGGCACGGGGACCGGATCCTCCCGCTCAACCACCAGCAAGGCGCCCCCGGCCCGCGCGCAGGCGCTGCGAATTCGCTCGGCAGTAGTCGGCGCGAGACTGGTGAGCGGCGGCATCCACGACCTCCTGTGTTTAGGTAAGCCTAAGTTAACTAATGCACGGTCTGGTCGCAAGAGTTGGCGGTCGGCTTTGCGTCGTTAGGGTTGTGAGCGTGGTGCGTATCGCTTACCTCGGTCCGGAAGGGACATTCACCGAGGCAGCCCTGGTCCGGATGGTGGCCGCCGGCCTAGTTCCCGAGACCGGGCCCGATGCACTGCAGCGGATGCCGGTCGAGAGCGCGCCCGCAGCACTGGCTGCGGTCCGCGACGGCGGTGCGGATTATGCGTGCGTGCCGATCGAGAACTCGATCGACGGTTCCGTGCTGCCTACTTTGGATAGCCTGGCCATCGGTGTGCGCCTGCAGGTGTTCGCCGAGACAACGCTGGACGTGACGTTCAGCATCGTGGTCAAACCCGGGCGCAACGCCGCGGACGTGCGGACCCTGGCGGCCTTTCCGGTGGCGGCTGCACAGGTGCGGCAGTGGTTGGCGGCCCATCTTCCCGCCGCCGACCTGCGGCCGGCTTATTCCAACGCGGACGCGGCCCGGCAGGTGGCTGACGGCTTGGTTGACGCCGCGGTGACCTCGCCGCTGGCGGCCGCTCGTTGGGGATTGGCGGCCCTGGCCGACGGTGTCGTTGACGAATCCAATGCCCGCACCCGCTTCGTCCTGGTTGGTCGGCCCGGGCCGCCTCCGGCGCGCACCGGAGCCGATCGCACGTCTGCAGTGCTGCGCATCGACAACCAGCCCGGTGCGCTGGTAGCTGCGCTGGCCGAGTTCGGCATCCGCGGCATCGATCTCACTCGGATTGAATCCCGGCCCACCCGTACCGAACTTGGCACCTATCTGTTCTTCGTGGATTGCGTCGGCCACATCGACGACGAGGCCGTCGCCGAGGCACTCAAGGCGGTGCACCGACGTTGTGCTGATGTGCGATACCTGGGGTCCTGGCCGACGGGGCCAGCGGCAGGGGCGCAGCCGCCCCTGGTAGACGAAGCATCACGCTGGTTAGCGCGGCTCCGCGCGGGCAAACCCGAGCAGACCCTGGTTCGCCCGGACGACCAGGGGGCGCAAGCATGAGCGGTCGTTTGGTGCTGCTGCGGCACGGCCAGTCCTATGGCAACGTCGAGCGCAGGTTGGATACCCTGCCGCCGGGAACGGCGCTGACACCGCTGGGTCGTGATCAGGCCAGGGCGTTCGCGCGCAGCGGTTGTCGCCGGCCGGCACTGCTCGCACACTCGGTGGCTATCCGGGCCTACCAGACGGCCGCGGTGGTCGCTGCCGAACTCGACATGGTGGCCCACGAGGTTGCCGGCATTCACGAGGTACAGGTAGGGGAGCTGGAAAACCGCAACGACGACGAGGCGGTCGCCGAGTTCAACGCCACCTACAGCCGCTGGCATCGCGGGGAGTTGGATGTGCCGCTGCCCGGTGGCGAGACCGCCAACGACGTCCTGGATCGTTATCTGCCGGTGCTCGCCGACCTGCGCATGCGTTACCTCGACGACGGTGACTGGGACGGCGACATCGTCGTCGTGAGCCACAGCGCGGCGATCCGGCTGGCCGCCGCGGTGCTTGCCGGGGTGGACGGCAACTTTGTGTTGGACAACCACTTGGAAAACGTCGAGTCGGTGGTGCTGGCCCCGATAACCGATGGGCGATGGAGTTGTGTGCAGTGGGGCCTCCGGAAGCCGCCGTTTTGTCCGGACCCCGCTGAAGCCGCAGCCAGCCCGGTCACACACGCGGTGACGTCAAGCACCGACCCGATGGGCTGATCTGAAGGACCCGGGCGCCGTGGCCGATTCAGTGCATTCGCAGCTGACGGCATTGCAGTCTAGGACGAAGATATGGGGTTGCAGCTCGGGGCTGACACAGTCCGGCTCGGTGCATTCCGGCCGTGCCAAGGGATGACGAATGACGGTGCCGTGGCAGTGATCCAAGCCCGCCCGGCAGTCGCGGCAGTCCGTGCTCATGGGCCGTTCATAGCATCGGGTGCCGACAAATCCGGGTTGCCGCGCCCGGGCGCTGGTTCGTCACGCCAGCCCAGTTGGTCCAAGCGCTCGTCGTCGATGCCGAAGTGATGGGCGACCTCATGGATCACCGTGATGGCGACCTGGTCGACGACCTCATCCTCAGAGTCGCAGGCGTCCAGCAGCGCCTCGCGGTAGATCGTGATGGCATCAGGCAGCGATCCGGCGTAGTCGGAGCCGCGCTCGGTTAACGCGACCCCTTCGTACTGGCCGAGCAGATTTTCGTGCTGGGGGTGGCGATTGGCGACTAACACGACGACGTTGTCCATGGCGTCCGCCAGTTCGGGCGGAATGAGGTCGAGTGCGTCGGACACCAGTTCGTCGAACCGCTGCGGGTCCATCCGTACTGTCACCCGGCTAGCCTGCCGGTGCGGGCTCGGCGGGGCCAGGCGGTGTGGCCTCTGGTGATTGGGTCGCCGGCGGCGCTCCGGCGTCTGGTGGCGGTGGCTGGGTCTCGGCCGGTGCTGCCGACGCTGGCGCATGCGATTCGGGTGGCCGGGTGGGCGTAACCACTGGCTGTTGGGCAGGGAGGTGCTGAGTGCCTGGTGGGGTACTTGGCAGCTGCTGAGCCGGGGGGGCGGGCCGAGGCGTTGGCAGCTGAAGCGGAATCGGCGGCAGGTTGAGCCGCTCCTCGGGAATGTCGGGTGGGGGTACCGGCGGCTGGCCGTTGATCAGCAGCGCCCCCTTAGCGCTGTTCACCAGGGTTGCCCACCCCCCGTTGCCCAGGGTCGCGCCGATACTGCATGCGACCACGCGGCTACCCGCCGACCAGCTGGGCAGCGTCAGCGTGGGGTAGATCAGCGTCAGGGTGGTGGTACGCAACTTGAGGGGTGCGAGGTAGGCGTCCGTCATCCGGGTGCACGCGTCCTTGATGAACCCGTCCTGCTCGGGTTCGCTCGGCAGCGCGTCGGGAAACCTCTCGGCCAGGTTGACCGTGCCGGATACCTCCATCGCGTGCGGTGCCGCGCAGTCCACCGGCACGTCGATCGGCTGGTTGGTGGTGGCATCGATGCCCAGGCAGGTACCGGCCGGCCAGACCTTGGACTGGTCGATGTCGGCGACCTTGCCCTTGAAGGCGAGCTGCTGGTTGTTCGGACCGGGCGACTGCAAGCCACAGAGCATGCGGCGCTCACCGGCCTGCCGCCACGCCCGGTCGCCGGGCCACAGCATGCTGATGGTGAACTTGCTGTTGGGATCGAACTTCGTGCCGAGGTAGCGGCGCACAGCAGCTTCGCACTGCTCCTCGCTGATCTGCTGAATGCGGGCGGGCGACGGGGGAGCAGCGTTTTGCCCGTACTCCATGCCGGGGAATGTCCGCATGTCAATGGACTCGGCGACTTCGAACCGGTGCTCGTCGGCACAGCTGACGATGGCGGCAGACTCCGGCGTGCCGTCCGGCCACATCAAGCAGTCACCACTGGCGACGCGGTTGAACGAAGCGTTGATCTTGGCGCCAGTGCTGGGCACCGGATTGCTGGCGATGTAGCCGGCCAGCCGCTCCGGCGCGCGGCCGACGGCGGGAATCGCGGTGACCAGCCCGGCAATCAGCAGGCCACCCAAAGCGGTGAGGAGTAGCGCTCGCCGGGTCGCCGACGCGCGCAGGGCGCGTGGCCACCGAGGCCCGGGCAGCGGCTGTTCCGCCTCCCCGTGCGGGGGGCTGGCCGGGTCGCCGGGATCGACGGGGTCCTGCTCGGGCGCGTCCAACATCCGCTCCATTCTGACAGGGTCGGCGGGGCCGCATGACCAATGTTGCAGTTGTCAGCTTGCGGGATCGCTTCATCGCGGGTGGATGGTCCTCTGCCGCCACCCTGACTGGGCGTCAAAAGTAGTCTTGCGGCCGTGATCGACCTGAAGCTGCTTCGTGAAAACCCCGACGCGGTACGCCGCTCACAACTCAGCCGCGGCGAGGACCCGGCGCTGGTAGATGCCCTGCTGACGGCCGACGCCGCCCGCCGGGCCGTGATCTCGACCGCCGATTCGTTACGGGCCGAGCAGAAAGCCGCCAGCAAAAGCGTGGGTGGCGCGTCTCCCGAAGAGCGCCCGCCGCTGCTGCGGCGCGCGAAGGAACTCGCCGAGCAGGTCAAAGCCGCTGAGGCCGACGAGGTCGAAGCGGAGGCGGCGTTCACCGCGGCGCACCTGGCGATCTCGAATGTCATCGTGGACGGGGTACCCGCCGGCGGGGAGGACGACTACGCGGTGCTCGACGTCGTCGGCGAGCCCAGCTACCTCGAGAACCCCAAGGACCACCTGGAGCTCGGCGAGTCGCTGGGCCTGATCGACATGCAGCGCGGCGCCAAGGTGTCGGGTTCACGGTTCTACTTCCTGACCGGTCGGGGTGCCCTACTGCAGCTTGGATTGCTGCAGCTGGCGCTGAAGCTAGCCGTCGACAACGGCTTTGTCCCTACGATCCCGCCGGTGCTGGTGCGCCCGGAAGTGATGGTAGGCACGGGATTTCTAGGCGCCCACGCCGAGGAGGTGTACCGGGTAGAGGGCGACGGCCTCTACCTTGTGGGCACCTCCGAGGTACCGCTGGCGGGGTATCACTCCGGCGAGATTCTGGACCTTTCCCGCGGGCCGCTGCGGTATGCGGGCTGGTCGTCGTGTTTCCGACGTGAGGCCGGCAGCCATGGCAAGGACACGCGCGGCATCATCCGGGTGCACCAGTTCGACAAAGTCGAGGGCTTCGTCTACTGCACACCGGCCGACGCGGAGCACGAACATGAGCGGCTGCTGGGCTGGCAGCGCCAGATGCTGGCACGCATCGAGGTGCCGTATCGGGTCATCGACGTGGCCGCGGGTGATCTCGGCTCGTCGGCCGCCCGCAAGTTCGACTGCGAGGCGTGGATTCCGACGCAGGGGGCCTATCGCGAGCTGACGTCGACGTCGAACTGCACCACCTTTCAGGCGCGCCGGTTGGCGACCCGCTACCGGGATGCCAGCGGCAAGCCGCAGATCGCGGCCACCCTCAACGGAACGCTGGCCACCACCCGGTGGCTGGTTGCGATCCTGGAGAACCACCAGCGGCCCGACGGCAGCGTTAGAGTCCCGGACGCACTGGTTCCGTTCGTGGGTGTCGAAGTGCTGGAGCCGGTCGCTTAGCGGCGATCGCGAGCGCGGCGGAGCCGGGTGAGGCGGGTCGCCGCCATTGGCTTAGCGGCTTGGCCGGGAGTGTGTCCGAAGGCTTGTCGGTAGGTGTCAATGAACGCGCTTGGTGTGGCCCAACCGCATTCGGACGCCACGGACGTGACGTCGTGGCGCTCGGCGAGCAACACGAGCGCATGTTGCAGGCGCAGCTGGGTGCGCCATTGCGGGAACGTCATACCCAGCTCGTCGCTGAACAGACGGCTCAGCGTGCGCTGGCTGACACCGATCCGGCCGCCGATCTGCTGCAGCGTCAAGGGCTGGGTCAGGTTGTCGGCGATCAACGCGCACGCGTGCCGCAACCGGCGATCGGTTGGTGAGGGAACCCACAGTGGCTCGCGGATGCTCGTTGTTGGCAGTTGATCCTGCAGTACGGCCAACATCCGGTGGTGCTCGTCGGTGTCGGTTCGGTCGGCCTGCGAACACGCGATGACGAGTTCGCGCATCAACGGATTGACCGCGAGCACCGTCGGGGTTGCCGGGCCGCCGCGATAGCGCTGCGGATCCAGCGCTACGCCGTGAAATTGCGTGTGGCCGTGGAACTTGTGTTGGTGCCAACAGCCCGCCGGTATCCAGATTGCCCGATTTACCGGCGTAATCCAGGTTCCCGCGTGAGTGGTGACCGAGACCGCCCCTGCGGACGGATAGACGATCTGGTGTGACGGATGGCGGTGGCGTTCGATCCGCGCTCCCGGCGGGAGCGTCAACGAGGTTGTGGCCAGCCTGTGGTGGCTGTTTTCCGACATATTAAGGCAGAATATCGGAAGACTGCCGGCCGGTGGCTAACTAGTGTTCTGGGCCATGGCCATGAATCTTCTACATCGGCGTCATTGCAGCTCGGCAGGCTGGGAAAAAGCGGTGGCCAATCAGCTCCTGCCCTGGGCGTTGCAGCACGTCGAACTCGGCCCCCGGACGCTGGAGATCGGCCCCGGTTATGGGGCGACACTGCAAGCGCTCCTTGGCCTGACCGCCTCGCTCACCGCCGTTGAAGTCGACAACTCGATGGTCGAGCGCCTGAACCGCCGCTACGGCCAGCGGGCGCGCATCATCCGCGGCGATGGCACCCAGACCGGGCTGCCCGATGATCACTTCACGTCCGTGGTGTGTTTCACGATGCTGCACCATGTTGCCAGCGCCCAACTGCAGGACCAGCTATTCGCTGAGGCGTACCGGGTGCTGCAACCAGGTGGCGTCTTTGCCGGCAGCGACGGTGTGCCGTCGCTGCCGTTTCGCCTAATACACATCGCCGACACCTACACTCCGATCGCCCCGGCGGACCTCCCCGGTCGGCTGCGAGCTGTGGGATTCACTGATATCCACGTCGATGTCGCGGGCGCTCGCCTGAGGTGGCGGGCCACCAAGCCAGTCGCCGCCTAGGCGCCGACCGTCGCACGGGAACGTTCGTGTCGGTGCTGACGTTCGATGGTGGCGAAGTAGAACGCGAACGCGAATGCAAAGCTGGTGAACAGGCTGCTCACGAAATACAGCCAGGGCCGCCGCAGACCACGTCGGTAGCCGTCGGTGGTGGAAAACAGCGGCAGCAGGATCACGTTGGCAATGGTGTAGTCCTGGCCGGCCGAACTGGCCGCCGGGTTGGTGAACATCAGCCGGACGTACTCCGCCCAGCTGCCGGGACCCCAGAGAGGGTTGGCGGCTCCGTGCGCGTACTGCTGCACAAAACGAATGTTGAAGTACCACCCCAGCGCGATCGAGGCAATACCGACGACGTAGTACACACACTCCGGCAGCGAGAACCACGATCCGCCGGCCGGCCTGGTGAAAACCTTCGGGTTCGACGAGACGATCCAGCCGATGACGACTACTCCCAGCGCAGCGTGAACAAGAAGCGACACCATGCGCGCAGTCTCGCCGTGGCCAACAGTTTTGTCAATGTTGACAGAACGAAAATTGACGATAGCTTGCAGTCATGGTCCGGCCCCCGCAGACGGCGCGCAGCGAACGCACTCGCGAGGCACTGCGCCAGGCCGCCCTGGTGCGATTTCTGGCCCAGGGCGTCGAGGCTACCTCAGCCGAGCAGATTGCGGAGGACGCCGGGGTGTCGCTGCGTACTTTCTATCGCCACTTCAGATCCAAGCACGATTTGCTGTTTGCCGACTACGACGCCGGACTGCACTGGTTTCGCGCGGCGCTGGATGCTAGACCGGCCGACGAATCGATCATCGATTCCGTGCAAGCGGCTATCTTCTCGTTTCCTTATGACGTTGACGCAGTGACGAAGATTGCGTCGTTGCGGCGCGGCGAGTTGGAGCCGAGCCGGATCGTCCGCCATATGCGCGAGGTGGAAGCCGACTTCGCCGATGCCATCCAGGCCCAATTGCGGCGACGTAACTGCGATATCGCGGGTGCACCCGATGCCCGATTGCACATCGCCGTCACCGCACGATGCGTCGCCGCGGCGGTGTTCGGCGCGATGGAAGCCTGGATGCTTGGGAGTGACCGGTCGCTCGGGGAGCTGGCGCGGGTCTGCCACGTCGCACTGGAGTCGCTGCGCGTCGGCATCTCCGACACCTGGACCACCCTCACAGTTTCGTCATAATTGACAAAACATCGAGCGCGTGCGAGCCTGCATTGCTGGAGACGCGTATGACTGGTTATGACGCGATAGTTATCGGCGCCGGGCACAACGGGCTGACCGCGGCAGTGCTGCTGCAGCGAGCCGGACTGCGGACCGCGTGTCTGGACGCTAAGCGCTACGCCGGCGGGATGGCCTCCACGGTGGAGCTGTTCGACGGGTACCGGTTCGAGATCGCCGGATCGGTGCAGTTCCCGACCTCCTCGGCGGTCAGCAGCGAGTTAGGCCTGGACAGCTTGCCGACGGTCGATCTGGAGGTGATGTCGGTAGCGTTGCGCGGTGTCGGGGACGATCCGGTGGTCCAATTCACCGACCCGACGAAGATGCTTACCCACCTCCATCGGGTGCACGGGGCAGACGCCGTCACCGGGATGGCGGGCCTGCTGGCGTGGAGCCAGGCGCCGACCCGGGCGCTGGGGCGTTTCGAAGCCGGAACTCTGCCCAAGAGCTTCGACGAGATGTATGCCTGTGCCACAAATGAATTCGAACGGTCAGCGATCGATGACATGCTGTTCGGATCGGTCACCGACGTGTTGGACCGCCATTTCCCGGACCGCGAGAAGCACGGCGCCCTGCGCGGGTCGATGACCGTGCTGGCCGTGAACACGCTCTATCGCGGGCCGGCCACACCGGGCAGCGCTGCCGCGCTCGCCTTCGGATTGGGTGTCCCGGAGGGCGACTTCGTGCGGTGGAAGAAATTGCGCGGTGGCATCGGCGCGCTTACCACCCATCTGTCGCAATTGCTGGAACGCACCGGCGGCGAGGTCCGGTTACGTTCCAAGGTGACCGAGATCGTGGTTGACAATAGTCGGTCGTCAGCCCGCGTGCGGGGCGTGCGCACCGCGGCGGGGGACACCTTGACCTCCCCGATCGTGGTCTCCGCCATAGCACCCGACGTCACCATCAACGAGCTGATCGATCCGGCAGTGTTGCCGTCGGAAATCCGCGATCGCTATTTGCGCATCGACCACCGCGGCAGCTATCTGCAGATGCATTTTGCGCTCGCGCAGCCACCGGCCTTCGCGGCGCCCTACCAGGCACTCAACGATCCGAGCATGCAGGCATCGATGGGCATTTTCTGTACACCGGAGCAGGTTCAGCAGCAGTGGGAGGATTGCCGGCGTGGGATCGTCCCGGCCGATCCGACCGTGGTGTTGCAGATCCCGTCGCTGCATGATCCCAGCCTGGCCCCGGCGGGTAAGCAGGCCGCGTCGGCGTTCGCAATGTGGTTCCCGATCGAGGGTGGCTCAAAATACGGAGGGTACGGCCGGGCAAAGGTCGAAATGGGGCAGAACGTGATCGACAAGATCACTAGGTTGGCACCGAACTTCAAAGGCAGCATTCTCCGGTACACCACCTTTACCCCCAAACACATGGGTGTGATGTTCGGTGCCCCGGGTGGGGACTACTGCCATGCCCTGCTGCACTCGGACCAGATCGGCCCCAACAGGCCTGGCCCGAAAGGCTTTATCGGCCAGCCGATCCCGATAGCCGGGTTGTACCTGGGCAGTGCCGGTTGTCACGGTGGGCCGGGAATCACGTTCATCCCTGGATATAACGCCGCCCGTCAGGCGCTGGCCGATCGTAGGGCTGCCAACTGTTGCGTTTTGAGTGGTCGGTAGTTGTCGGTGGTGTGCTGTAGGAACAGATGGATGAATTTGGCGGTGTGGGCGGAGCGCAACGGTGTTGCGTGGGTGATCGCGTATCGCTGGTTTCGAGCCGGGCTGTTGCCGGTTCCGGCGCAGCGAGTGGGTCGGCTCATTCTGGTGAACGATCCGGCAGTCGAGGAGTCTGGGCGCGGGCGGACGTTGGTGTACGCGCGGGTATCGTCAGCGGATCAGAGGTCCGATCTGGATCGGCGGGTCGCGCGGGTGACCGCGTGGGCCACATCGCAACATCTCTCTGTCGACAAGGTGGTGGCCGAGGGTGGTTGGGCGTTGAATGGACATCGCCGTAAGTTTTTTGCGCTGCTGGGTGATCCGGTGGTGACGCGGATCGTGGTGGAGCACCGGGATCGGTTCTGCTGGTTTGGCTCTGAGTACGTCGAGGCCGCTCTTGTCGCCCAGGGCCGGGAATTGGTGGTGGTCGACTTGGCTGAGGTTGATGACGACCTGGTGGGCGATATGACCGAGATCCTGACCTCGATGTGTGCTCGGCTCTATGGTGAACGCGCTGCACAGAACGGGGCCAAGCGTGCCCTTGCTGCTGCGGTCGGGGACGCGGAGGCAGCTTGATGGCCAGATTCGAGGTGCCAGAAGGCTGGTGTGTGCAGGCGTTCCGGTTCACGCTGGACCCAACCGAGGACCAGGCCCGCGCGCTGGCGCGGCATTTCGGCGCTCGCCGCAAGGCCTACAACTGGGCGGTCGCTACTTTGAAAGCCGATATCGAGGCGTGGCGCGTTACTGGTATCGGGACTGTCAAGCCGTCGCTGCGGGTGCTTCGTAAACGGTGGAACACCGTCAAGGACGAGGTGTGTGTCAACGCCGAGACCGGGGCGGTGTGGTGGCCGGAGTGCTCGAAAGAGGCTTACGCCGACGGCATTGGCGGCGCTGTCGATGCGTACTGGAACTGGCAGAACTCCCGATCCGGTAAACGTGAGGGCAAGACAATGGGCTTCCCCCGGTTCAAGAAGAAAGGCCGCGATCAGGACCGCGTGACATTCACGACCGGAGCGATGCGCGTCGAACCTGATCGCCGTCATCTCACACTTCCGGTCGTCGGGACCGTCCGTACGCACGAGAACACACGCCGGATTGAACGGCTCATCGCCACAGGCCGGGCGCGGGTGCTGGCAATCTCGGTGCGCCGTAACGGCACCCGGCTCGACGCCAGTGTGCGGGTCCTCGTGCAACGCCCGCAGCAGCCCAACGTGGCACAGCCCGGTTCACGGGTTGGCGTTGACGTCGGGGTGCGCCGGCTGGCCACGGTCGCCAACGAGGCGGGCGCAGTGCTCGAAGAAGTGCCCAATCCACGGCCACTCGACACGGCACTCAAAGAGCTACGGTACGCCAGCCGTGCGCGGTCGCGGTGCACGAAAGGCTCACGGCGCTACCGCGAGCGCACCACCGAGATTTCCCGGCTGCATCGCCGGGTCAACGATGTCCGCACTCATCACCTGCATGTCCTGACAACACGATTGGCTCAAACCCACGGCCACATCGTTGTTGAAGGTTTGGACGCTGCGGGGATGCTGCGGCAAAAGGGGCTTCCCGGCGCCCGCGCCCGCCGGCGCGGACTGTCGGACTCGGCCCTGGGCACTCCGCGCCGGCACTTGTCCTACAAGACGGGCTGGTACGGGTCGGCGCTGGTGGTCGCCGACCGCTGGTTCCCGTCGTTAAGCGTGGAGCCGACCGTAAGACCGGGCCTTGCCCGGCTGGTGGCTGTGAAGCGCGGAAGGGAGGCAGCCGCATGGCTGCCGAACAACCCCGAGACGGGGTGCAAGTCGCGTGACCACTAAAGATCGCTCGCTTGCAACGGCTTAGCGTCCAACCGGGTGAACTCGTTGTGTCGATACAGCTTCACACACTCGGCACGTCTGACCTTGCCGCTCGTGGTGATCGGAATCGAGCCGGGCGCCACCAGAACCAGATCCGACACGCTCAATCCATGCGAGGTGGATATCGCCGAGGTGACTTCACGCGTGACGAAGCTCAGCCTCTCTGTGTCCAAGTTGCCGCGGTTGTTGAGTTCGACGATGGCAACGAGCTTCTCCACGCCATTGCTCGGAACCGCTATCGCCGCACAGCGGCCCCGAGTGATCTCCTGGATCGTTGCCTCGATGTCGTCGGGAGAATGATTGCGGCCGTAAACAATCAACAGATCCTTTATTCTGCCGATGATGAAAAACTTGTCCTCAGACACGAAGCCCGAGTCGCCAGTTCGTAGCCAAGGCCCTACGGGTGTGCCGGCCGAGGGAGCGACCAGTGCTCCTCCGAAGGTGCGTTCAGTCTCGTCAGGCTTTTCCCAATAGCCGCCGGCGACATTGTCGCCGTGTACCCAGATCTCACCGATTGTTCCGGGTGGGCACTCGGTATTGGTGTTGGGATCGACGATCCGAACAATGGGTGATTGCGGCAGCGGGTAACTGACCAGAGCTGTGCCCGCCCCGGTTGCGCACGGCTTGGCCTGCCCAGCGGAAAGTTCGTGGGGTTCGAAGTAACGGATTTCTGGGGGTTGGCCGGCTTGGCTGGTCGCCACATACACCGTGGCTTCCGCGAGTCCGTACGCGGGCCGAATTGCGAATTCTCGAAGATTGAAACGGCTAAACCGGTCGACAAAGCGCTTGAGGGTCGCCGGATGCACCCTTTCACTGCCGCAGAGGATGGTTTTGATCCGTCCAAGGTCGAGCCCGGCCAAGTCGTCATCTATTGCTTTTGCTGCCGTCAGTTCGAAGGCGAAGTTCGGTGCCGCCGAAAACGCCTGGCCCTCGCGTGCCATCAATTGCAGCCACCGGGCTGGTCGCTGCAGAAACGCCACCGGGCTTGTGAGCACAGCGCCGCATCCTACGATAATCGGCGCACAAACTCCCAGAACCAAACCCATGTCATGATAGAACGGTAGCCACGACATAATGAAAAGGTCCAATGGCGGTACGGCTCCGGTGTCGGCGAAATAGGCGGAAATCATCTGCTGGAAATTTGCCAATATATTCTTGTAGGTAATCATTACACCGGCAGGTGTGCGGGTCGATCCCGACGTATACTGCAAATATGCGGTTGTTTGGAGAGAATCGTCCACAATATTAGATCGTATCGGCGAGTCCAGATCTAGTTGATCGACCGCAACCGTTGGCGGGCTGGCAATACCGGGCGGTGGCGTAACGCGCGGGACGACATCGCCCATTATCGCGGATGTTGTCAGAACGACATTGGGTTTCGCGTCACGCACTACCGCGTCAACACGTTCATCGCTGGCGCCGCCGAGCGGAGCCGAAAGTGGAACCGCAATAAGACCGGCCTGTAAAGCGCCCAGAAAAGCAACAATATAATCGAGTCCTTGTGGGGCCAATATCACTGCACGGTCACCAATTGCGGCATGGCGGCGGACTTCTGCTGCAACGTTTAGGGTTCGCCGATACACCTGCGACCACGTCAGGCTTTCACTTATGCCCTCCGAATCCCGTTCGTAATCGATGTAAGTGAATGCCGTGCCGTCCGGGTGCAGGTTGACGCACTGGCGCAACATCGAGGGGATGGAAAGCGAAACCATGAAGCGTCAGACTACCGGCCCGGCGTGGAAGATAGCGCGCGCTCAGGCCGCGAACTTCAGACTGCGGCAGACCGCGGGCTGCCCATGCCACGACAAACCGAAGTAGGGCCCAGTGCCCCAGTAGCACAGCCGCTTAGAACTAAAGAGCCACCAAAGACACAGCTACATCGAAGGATTGCTAGTTAGGCTACGTATCGCCTCCGGCATTGGGCTTGGGGTCGGCGGCGTCAGGCACTGGTGCAGATAGGGGTGCATGGACGTTGGCTGAACCACGTGTGACTCCGGTTGCTGTTATCGGCATGGCTTGCCGGCTGCCCGGCGGGATCGATTCCCCCGAGTTGTTGTGGAAGGCGTTGTTACGAGGCGACGACCTGATCACCGAGGTGCCGCCGGACCGGTGGGATTGCGACGAGTTCTACGACCCGCAGCCGGGCGTGCCCGGTCGGACGGTGTGCAAGTGGGGCGGTTTCCTGGATAACCCCGCGGATTTCGATTGCGAGTTCTTTGGCATCGGCGAGCGGGAGGCGATTGCGATCGATCCGCAGCAACGTCTGTTGCTGGAGACGTCCTGGGAGGCCATGGAGCACGCCGGTCTTACTCAGCAAACGCTGGCAGGCTCGGCGACCGGCGTGTTCGCGGGTGTCACCCATGGTGACTACACGATGGTGGCGGCCGACGCCAAACAATTGGAGGAGCCGTACGGATATCTGGGCAACAGCTTCAGCATGGCGTCGGGCCGGGTCGCCTACGCGATGCGACTGCACGGTCCGGCAATAACCGTTGATACCGCATGCTCGTCCGGCCTGACGGCCGTGCACATGGCGTGTCGCAGCCTGCACGAGGGTGAAAGCGACGTTGCCTTGGCGGGGGGTGTCGCCTTGATGCTGGAGCCACGCAAGGCCGCTGCTGGATCCGCTTTGGGCATGTTGTCCCCGACCGGACGTTGTCGCGCGTTCGATGTCGCGGCTGACGGGTTCGTGTCAGGCGAGGGTTGTGCCGTGGTGGTGCTCAAGCGGTTGCCGGATGCATTGGCCGACGGTGACCGGATCCTGGCGGTAATTCGTGGCACGTCCGCAAATCAGGATGGCCACACGGTCAATATCGCGACGCCTTCGCAGCCCGCACAGGTTGCGGCTTATCGAGCGGCGTTGGCTGCCGGTGGCGTGGACGCCGCGACGGTCGGCATGGTCGAAGCGCACGGCCCCGGCACCCCGATCGGTGACCCCATTGAATATGCAAGTGTCTCCGAGGTGTATGGGGTCGACGGCCCGTGCGCACTCGCATCGGTGAAGACCAACTTCGGACACACCCAGTCGACCGCCGGGGTGCTAGGGCTAATCAAGGTGGTTCTCGCTCTGAAACATGGTGTGGTTCCACGTAATCTGCACTTCACTCGGCTGCCCGATGAGATTGCTGGCATCACCACCAACCTCTTCGTGCCCGAGGTGACCACACCGTGGCCCACCAACGGTCGTCAGGTGCCCCGGCGGGCGGCAGTGTCGTCTTATGGGTTCTCGGGAACGAACGTGCACGCTGTTGTGGAGCAAGCTCCGCAAACCGAAGCCCAGCCCCACGCGGCGAGCACCCCCCCGACCGGCACCCCTGCCTTGTTCACGCTGTCCGCTTCCTCGGCCGACGCGCTGCGGCAGACTGCTCAGCGGTTGACCGACTGGATACAGCAGCACGCCGACTCCCTGGTGCTCTCGGATCTTGCGTACACGCTGGCGCGGCGGCGTACGCACCGGTCGGTGCGCACGGCGGTCATCGCGAGCAGCGTCGACGAGCTGATTGCCGGCTTGGGCGAGGTCGCCGACGGTGACACCGTTTACCAGCCCGCGGTGGGGCAGGATGACCGCGGGCCGGTCTGGTTATTCTCCGGGCAAGGGTCGCAGTGGGCAGCGATGGGCGCCGATCTGCTGACGAACGAATCGGTGTTCGCCGCGACCGTTGCGGAGCTAGAGCCATTGATCGCCGCGGAGTCCGGGTTCTCGGTCACCGAGGCGATGACGGCGCCCGAGACCGTGACTGGCATCGACAGAGTTCAGCCGACCATCTTCGCGATGCAGGTCGCGTTGGCAGCCACGATGGCGGCATACGGAGTGCGCCCGGGCGCCGTGATCGGCCACTCAATGGGTGAGTCGGCCGCGGCTGTGGTCGCAGGAGTGCTGTCAGCCGAAGATGGGGTACGCGTCATCTGCCGACGATCAAAACTGATGGCGACGATCGCCGGTTCCGCGGCGATGGCGTCGGTGGAGTTGCCTGCCTTAGCTGTGCAGTCGGAATTGACCGCTCTAGGCATCGACGATGTGGTGGTCGCCGTGGTGACCGCGCCGCAGTCCACCGTGATCGCCGGAGGCACCGAGTCGGTGCGCAAGCTGGTCGACATATGGGAGCGGCGAGACGTGCTGGCGCGGGCGGTGGCCGTCGACGTGGCTTCGCATTCGCCGCAGGTGGATCCGATCCTCGACGAGTTGATAGCTGCGCTGGCCGACCTGAATCCGAAAGCTCCTGAGATTCCCTACTATTCGGCGACGCTTTTCGACCCGCGCGAAGCGCCGGCGTGCGACGCGCGTTACTGGGCCGACAATTTGCGCCACACCGTGCGGTTCTCCGCTGCGGTGCGCTCGGCGCTCGACGACGGGTACCGAGTCTTCGCCGAGCTTTCGCCGCACCCGCTGCTGACCCACGCGGTCGATCAGATTGCCGGCAGTGTAGGCATGCCGGTTGCCGCGCTGGCCGGTATGCGGCGGGAGCAGCCATTGCCGCTGGGGCTCCGTCGCCTGCTGACGGATCTGCACAACGCTGGTGCGGCAGTGGACTTCTCGGTGCTCTGTCCCCAAGGCCGCTTGGTCGATGCTCCGCTGCCGGCGTGGTCGCACCGGTTCCTGTTCTATGACCGCGAAGGCGTTGACAATCGGTCGCCGGGTGGCTCCACGGTAGCCGTGCACCCGTTGTTGGGCGCACACGTGCGATTGCCCGAAGAGCCGGAACGCCACGCCTGGCAGGCCGATGTTGGTACCGCAACCTTGCCCTGGTTGGGCGATCACCGGATACACAACGTGGCTGCTCTTCCAGGGGCCGCCTACTGCGAGATGGCGTTGTCTGCGGCCCGTGCCGTCCTCGGCGAGCAGTCCGAAGTACGCGACATGCGCTTTGAGGCGATGCTGCTGCTGGATGACCAGACCCCGGTGTCCACCGTGGCAACGGTGACCTCGCCCGGTGTCGTCGACTTCGCCGTCGAGGCCTTGCAGGAAGGCGTTGGGCATCACTTGCGGCGTGCGTCGGCGGTGCTGCAGCAGGTATCCGGCGAATGCGAGCCGCCGGCGTACGACATGGCCTCCTTATTGGAAGCCCACCCTTGCCGCGTGGACGGTGAGGATCTGCGCCGGCAATTCGACAAGCACGGTGTGCAATATGGTCCGGCCTTCACCGGCCTGGCCGTGGCCTATGTCGCGGAGGATGCGACCGCCACAATGCTGGCCGAAGTCGCGCTGCCCGGCTCGATTCGTTCGCAGCAGGGCCTGTACGCAATCCACCCGGCCCTCCTGGATGCCTGTTTCCAGTCGGTCGGCGCGCATCCCGATAGCCAGTCGGTAGGTAGCGGCCTATTGGTGCCGTTGGGGGTGCGCCGAGTCCGTGCCTATGCTCCGGTGCGTACCGCTCGCTATTGCTACACGCGGGTGACCAAAGTCGAGTTGGTCGGCGTCGAGGCCGATATCGACGTGCTGGACGCGCACGGCACGGTGTTGCTGGCCGTGTGCGGACTGCGAATCGGTACGGGAGTGTCCGAGCGCGACAAACACAATCGGGTGCTGAATGAGCGCTTACTCACCATCGAATGGCACCAGCGTGAGCTGCCCGAGATGGACCCCTCTGGCGCTGGAAAATGGCTGCTGATCAGTGACTGCGCTGCCTCTGATGTGACCGCTACCCGGCTAGCGGACGCGTTTAGGGAACACAGCGCGGCGTGCACGACGATGCGGTGGCCACTGCACGACGACCAGTTGGCCGCCGCCGACCAGCTACGCGATCAAGTTGGTAGCGACGAGTTTAGCGGCGTGGTCGTGCTCACCGGGTCGAACACCGGTACGCCGCATCAGGGGAGCGCGGATCGCGGCGCTGAGTACGTTCGCCGGCTGGTGGGTATCGCTCGCGAATTGTCAGACCTTCCCGGGGCGGTGCCGCGCATGTACGTCGTGACGCGGGGTGCCCAGCGGGTGCTGGCCGACGACTGCGTCAATCTTGAGCAGGGCGGGCTGCGTGGTCTACTGCGGACGATCGGCGCCGAGCACCCTCACCTGCGTGCCACCCAGATCGACGTGGACGAACAGACCGGTGTCGAGCAGCTGGCACGCCAATTGCTGGCCACGTCGGAAGAAGACGAGACCGCCTGGCGAGACAACGAGTGGTACGTGGCGCGCTTGTGTCCGACCCCGTTGCGTCCTCAGGAGCGGCGCACCATCGTCGCGGATCATCAGCAGAGCGGCATGCGCCTGCAGATCCGTACCCCCGGCGATATGCAAACGATAGAGCTGGCCGCGTTTCACCGCGTTCCACCAGGACCAGGACAGATCGAGGTTGCGGTCCGTGCGTCCAGCGTCAACTTTGCCGATGTACTCATCGCTTTCGGTCGCTACCCCAGCTTCGAGGGACACCTGCCCCAGCTGGGCACGGATTTCGCCGGCGTGGTGACCGCGGTCGGACCAGGCGTCACTGACCACAAGGTTGGTGACCATGTTGGTGGCATGTCGCCTAACGGCTGCTGGGGCACATTCGTCACGTGTGACGCTCGGCTGGCCGCGACGCTGCCACCGGGCCTGGGTGACGCACAGGCCGCTGCGGTGACCACCGCGCACGCCACCGCCTGGTACGGACTGCATGAGCTCGCCCGGATTAGGGCGGGTGACACGGTGCTAATTCACTCCGGCACCGGCGGGGTCGGACAAGCGGCGATCGCTATAGCCCGCGCGGCGGGCGCTGAGATCTTCGCCACCGCCGGTACCCCACAGCGTCGAGAGCTATTGCGCAACATGGGTATTGAGCATGTCTATGACTCGCGCAGCATCGAGTTCGCCGAGCAGATTCGGCGGGACACTAACGGCCGGGGTGTCGATGTCGTGCTCAACTCGGTGACCGGCGCCGCGCAACTTGCCGGGCTGAAACTGCTCGCCTTCCGGGGACGGTTCGTCGAGATTGGCAAGCGCGACATCTATGGTGACACCAAGCTGGGGCTCTTTCCCTTCCGGCGCAACCTGTCCTTCTACGCCGTAGACCTGGGGTTGCTGTCTGCGACACACCCAGAAGAGCTGCGCGACCTGCTCGGCACGGTCTATCGCTTGACCGCAGCCGGCGAGTTGCCGATGCCGCAGAGCACCCATTACCCCCTCGTCGAGGCGGCCACCGCCATCCGTGTGATGGGCAACGCCGAGCACACCGGCAAACTCGTCCTCCACATCCCACAGACCGGAAAAAGCCTCGTTACCCTGCCTCCGGAACAAGCTCAGGTGTTCCGTCCCGACGGCTCCTACATCATCACCGGCGGCCTCGGTGGGCTAGGGCTGTTCCTGGCCGAGAAGATGGCCGCGGCCGGTTGCGGCCGGATCGTGCTGAATTCCCGCACCCAGCCGACGCAAAAGATGAGGGAAACGATCGAGGCCATCGCGGCGATGGGCTCTGAAGTCGTGGTGGAATGCGGTGACATCGCCCAACCGGGTACCGCGGAGCGGTTGGTGGCGACCGCTGTGGCCACCGGGCTTCCGGTACGAGGCGTGCTACACGCGGCCGCGGTGGTCGAGGACGCCACCTTGGCCAATATCACCGACGAGTTGCTGGCGCGCGACTGGGCGCCAAAGGTTCACGGTGCCTGGGAGTTGCATGAAGCAACCAGCGGACAGCCGCTTGACTGGTTCTGCTTGTTTTCGTCGGCGGCAGCTCTCACCGGCTCGCCGGGACAGAGTGCCTACTCAGCGGCCAACAGCTGGCTGGACGCCTTCGCGCATTGGCGGCAAGCTCAGGGCCTGCCGGCTACCGCGATCGCGTGGGGAGCCTGGTCGGATATCGGCCAGTTGGGGTGGTGGTCGGCATCGCCCGCGCGGGCTTCGGCATTGGAGGAAAGCAACTACACGGCGATCACTCCCGACGAAGGTGCTTACGCGTTCGAGGCGCTATTGCGCCACAACCGCGTCTATACCGGCTATGCCCCGGTCATCGGAGCCCCGTGGCTGGTCGCCTTCGCAGAGCGCAGCCGGTTTTTCGAAGTGTTCTCCAGCAGCAACGGTTCGGGCACAAGCAAATTCCGCGTCGAGCTGAACGAGCTGCCACGCGACGAGTGGCCGGCGCGGCTTCGGCAGCTGGTCGCCGAGCAGGTCAGCCTGATTCTGCGGCGCACCGTCGACCCTGACCGCCCGCTACCCGAGTATGGACTTGATTCGTTGGGCGCACTAGAGCTGCGCACTCGGATCGAGACCGAGACCGGAATCCGGTTGGCACCCAAGAACGTCAGCGCCACGGTGCGGGGCTTAGCGGATCACTTGTATGAACAGCTGGCGCCCGACGACGCTCCTGCTGCCGCGCTGTCGTCACAGTAAGAACGTTTCGCCGCATACGTATTCCGCACGCGCTGAAATAGGAGCTATTAGTGCGAATAGGACCAGTAGAGTTGTCAGCGGTCAAAGACTGGGACCCAGCGCCCGGCGTGTTAGTTTCGTGGCACCCAACACCTGCCTCGTGCGCGAAAGCCCTTGCAGCGCCGGTGAGTGCTGTGCCTCCCAGTTATGTACAAGCCAGACAAATTCGGAGCTTTTCTGAGCAGGCTGCCCGGGGGCTCGATCACTCGCGGCTGCTCATTGCGTCCGTTGAGGTGTTTGGTCACTGCGATCTGCGCGCCATGACCTATGTCATCAATGCGCACCTTCGTCGGCACGATACATACCGCAGCTGGTTCGAGCTTCGAGATACCGACCACATCGTTCGGCACAGCATCGCCGATCCGGCGGATATCGAATTTGTTCCGACCACACATGGCGAGATGACGAGCGCGGACCTGCGACAGCACATCGTGGCGACACCGGATTCGCTTCATTGGGACTGCTTCAGCTTCGGAGTCATTCAGCGAGCAGACTCCTTCACGTTCTATGCCAGCATCGATCATCTGCATGCGGACGGTCAGTTCGTAGGAGTCGGACTCATGGAGTTCCAGTCGATGTACACCGCGCTGATAATGGGTGAGCCACCGATTGGGTTATCGGAGGCTGGCAGCTATGTGGACTTCTGCGTCAGGCAGCACGAGTACACCTCGGCGTTGACCGTCGATTCCCCGGAGGTGCGCGCGTGGATCGACTTCGCCGAAATCAATAACGGAACTTTCCCGGAATTTCCGCTGCCCCTCGGAGATCCGTCTGTACGCTGCGGCGGCGACCTGCTCAGCATGATGCTAATGGACGAGCAGCAAACACAGCGATTCGAATCCGCCTGCATGGCGGCGAACGCTCGTTTCATTGGTGGCATGCTGGCTTGCATCGCCATCGCGATACACGAGTTGACCGGCGCCGATACCTATTTTGGAATTACTCCCAAAGATATCCGCACACCAGCCGACCTTATGACGCAGGGGTGGTTCACCGGGCAGATCCCGGTGACCGTTCCAGTCGCCGGATTGTCCTTTAACGAGATTGCACGAATCGCGCAGACCTCCTTCGATACTGGTGCGGATCTGGCGAAAGTGCCGTTCGAACGGGTCGTCGAATTGTCGCCGTCGCTGCGCAGGCCCCAACCGCTTTTTTCCCTGGTGAACTTTTTCGACGCACAAGTGGGACCGCTCTCGGCGGTGACGAAACTGTTCGAGGGCCTCAACGTTGGTACCTACAGCGACGGGAGGGTCACCTATCCGCTAAGTACGATGGTCGGTCGTTTCGACGAGACCGCGGCGAGCGTGCTATTCCCAGATAATCCGGTCGCTCGCGAATCCGTTACCGCATATCTGAGGGCAATTAGATCGGTGTGTATGCGCATTGCCAACGGTGGGACGGCGGAACGTGTAGGCAACGTCGTTGCGCTTTCCCCAGGCCGGCGAAATAACATCGAAAGGATGACATGGCGGTCTTGTCGCGCGGGTGATTTTATCGATATCTGCAATCTAAAGGTTGCGAATGTGACGGTAGATAGAGAAGCTTAGTGGTTGCGCACGTAAATTCGTCAGGTGACCGATCCCCTGCTGTCTCACTCGCCTCACAGCGACCACCACGGCTGGCGCTCAAGGCGGGCACGTGCGGAGCAGATGAGGAATGTGCGACGTCTTGATGCAGCCTGTCAGAACACCGAGACCCTCGACGAACTTACGATCGAAACCGCTTAGGCCAACCGGTGACGGGGGTGTCTTTCCGCGGCTAGGGCGCCTTATCGTCCGAAGGCCGTGGGTGGTGATCGCCTTCTGGGTCGCGCTTGCGGGTCTGCTTGCGCCGACGGTGCCGTCCCTGGACGCGATCTCCCAGCGGCATCCAGTGGCGATTCTGCCATCGGACGCCCCGGTGTTGGTCTCGACCCGGCAGATGACCGCGGCATTTCGTGAAGCCGGGTTGCAGAGCGTTGCGGTGGTGGTGCTCAGCGATGCCAAAGGGCTCGGCGCGGCCGATGAACGCAGCTACAAAGAGCTGGTTGACGCCCTGCGACGCGATACTCGAGACGTCGTGATGCTCCAGGACTTCGTCACCACACCGCCCCTGCGGGAGCTCATGACCAGCAAAGACAATCAGGCCTGGATCCTGCCGGTCGGCCTTCCCGGCGACCTGGGTTCGACCCAGTCCAAGCAGGCGTACGCCCGCGTCGCTGACATCGTCGAACACCAGGTCGCAGGCTCGACACTGACGGCTAACCTGACCGGGCCCGCGGCCACCGTCGCCGATCTGAACCTCACCGGGCAACGGGACCGCAGTCGCATCGAGTTTGCGATCACGATCCTGTTGTTGGTCATTTTGCTGATCATCTACGGGAATCCGATCACCATGGTGTTGCCATTGATAACAATTGGCATGTCCGTGGTGGTTGCACAGCGCCTCGTTGCAATAGCCGGCTTGGCGGGCCTCGGTATTGCTAACCAGAGCATTATTTTTATGAGCGGGATGATGGTCGGTGCGGGAACGGATTACGCGGTATTTCTGATTAGTCGATATCACGACTATTTACGGCAGGGCGCGGATTCGGATCAAGCCGTCAAGAAGGCATTGACATCCATCGGTAAGGTGATCGCCGCCTCCGCGGCTACCGTAGCAATCACCTTTCTCGGGATGGTGTTTACCCAACTGGGAATTCTCAAAACGGTTGGTCCGATGTTGGGAATCTCGGTAGCCGTGGTCTTCTTCGCAGCTGTCACACTGCTACCCGCCCTGATGGTGCTGACCGGGCGTCGCGGTTGGATCGCGCCGCGCCGTGACCTCACCCGGCGCTTTTGGCGGAGTTCGGGGGTGCACATCGTGCGTCGGCCCAAGACTCATCTGCTCGCCAGCGCGCTGGTGCTGGTTATTCTGGCCGGCTGCGCAGGACTGGCCCGGTACAACTACGACGATCGCAAGACGCTTCCGGCTTCCGTCGAGAGTTCGATCGGGTATGCCGCGTTGGACAAGCATTTCCCGTCTAACCTGATCATTCCCGAGTACCTGTTCATCCAATCCTCGACGGATCTGCGCACGCCGAAGGCTCTCGCCGACCTAGAGCAGATGGTGCAGCGGGTGAGCCAAGTGCCGGGTGTCGCGATGGTCAGGGGCATTACCCGACCCGCTGGACGGTCGCTGGAGCAGGCCCGGACGTCCTGGCAGGCTGGCGAAGTCGGCAGCAAGCTGGATGAGGGTTCCAAGCAGATCGCTGTGCACACCGGCGACATCGACAAACTGGCCGGTGGAGCCAACCTGATGGCGAGCAAACTCGGCGACGTACGGGCCCAAGTTAACCGGGCCATATCCACGGTCGGCGGCCTCATCGACGCGCTGGCGTACCTTCAGGACCTGCTCGGGGGCAACAGGGTTCTCGGCGAACTGGAAGGCGCGGAGAAGCTGATCGGCAGCATGCGGGCACTCGGTGACACCATTGACGCGGATGCGAGCTTTGTAGCGAACAACACCGAGTGGGCAAGCCCGGTGCTGGGGGCGCTGGATAGCAGCCCGATGTGCACTGCCGATCCGGCTTGTGCCAGTGCGCGCACCGAACTGCAGCGTTTGGTCACAGCGCGCGACGACGGAACGCTGGCAAAGATATCTGAGTTGGCTCGACAGCTGCAGGCCACGCGCGCAGTGCAGACCCTGGCAGCCACCGTGTCCGGATTACGCGGGGCGCTGGCCACCGTCATCAGGGCGATGGGTTCACTGGGGATGAGCAGTCCTGGTGGTGTGCGATCCAAGATCAACCTGGTGAACAAGGGGGTCAATGATCTCGCCGACGGGAGCCGGCAACTGGCTGAGGGCGTGCAGTTGTTGGTCGACCAGGTGAAGAAGATGGGTTTCGGGTTGGGCGAGGCCTCGGCGTTCCTATTGGCAATGAAGGACACCGCGACCACGCCGGCGATGGCGGGGTTCTATATTCCCCCGGAGTTGTTGTCGTATGCCACCGGTGAGAGCGTCAAAGCCGAGACGATGCCGTCAGAGTATCGGGATCTGCTAGGCGGGCTGAATGTAGACCAACTCAAAAAAGTCGCGGCGGCCTTCATTTCACCCGACGGCCACTCAATACGGTATTTGATACAAACCGACCTGAATCCATTCAGCACTGCTGCCATGGACCAAATTGACGCGATCACGGCGGCCGCTCGAGGGGCGCAACCAAATACCGCACTGGCCGATGCCAAGGTGTCTGTCGTCGGATTGCCCGTCGTTCTCAAGGACACGCGCGACTACTCCGATCACGACCTCCGATTGATCATCGCCATGACCGTCTGCATCGTTCTGCTCATATTGATCGTTTTGCTGCGTGCGATTGTGGCACCGCTGTATCTGATCGGCTCGGTTATCGTATCGTACCTGGCGGCGCTCGGTATTGGCGTTATCGTGTTCCAATTTTTACTCGGTCAGGAAATGCATTGGAGCATTCCGGGATTGACCTTCGTTATATTGGTCGCGGTGGGCGCAGATTACAATATGCTGCTTATTTCTAGGCTGCGTGAAGAGGCCGTCTTGGGGGTGCGTTCCGGTGTCATCCGGACCGTGGCCTCAACAGGTGGTGTGATCACTGCGGCGGGTTTGATCATGGCTGCCTCGATGTACGGTCTGGTATTCGCCAGCTTGGGTAGCGTGGTTCAAGGTGCGTTCGTCCTAGGGACCGGGCTTTTGCTGGATACCTTCTTGGTGCGTACCGTTACCGTGCCCGCCATTGCCGTGTTGGTTGGGCAGGCGAACTGGTGGTTGCCGTCAAGCTGGCGGCCGGCAACCTGGTGGCCCCTTGGCCGACGCCGTGGCCGTGCCCAACGAACCAAACGTAAGCCGTTGTTGCCCAAGGAAGAAGAAGAGCAATCACCGCCCGACGACGACGATCTGATCGGTCTTTGGTTACACGACGGGCTCAGGCTTTAGGATCTCTTCGCAGTTGAGGGTGTGAGGTAGTCGGCGCGTCGTTGCCGGGGTAGGGGTCGAGGTCTTTCGATGATGGGCGGTTCCACGCTGCCCAAAAGGAAGACCTCGGCGTGTCTGCCCGAGGTCCGCCCTCAGTTCACGCTCGACGACGGGCGCCAACGGGCTGCCCCTCCGGGCGCACCAAGACGCCACCCAGGGCCTTCCCGATGGATTGGCGTCAGCAGCAACGGATTGGTGGGCCAGCAGCAACCGCCATCGTCGAAGACCTCAACCCCCTTTACACCCCCAACTGCGAAACGCCACCGTAGGTCGTGGACTTTATGGCTAGTGCTTCTTCCCTTTGGGTAGCAAACCCCGGACCATCGACAACGCCTTGTTGGCGCCCGGGCCCACGTTGGCCCCGCGGAGCGCATTTGTTGCTGCTGCCGTGGCGGCAGCGGTGCTGGTGGCGGCACTGGCCCCGGTGGTGCTGCCGATAGGGATGGCGATGGCAGGGGCGATGGCGGGGATACCGCGGATGCCCTGGACCAAATCACGCGGGTTCACAGCGGGTGCTGGTCCGGGCTGATAAGCCCTGTCAATTATGGGCCGCAGTGCGGCATCAACTGTTCCCGCCGCCTGCGGGGGCAGGCCCGCCATGTCCACCAGCGCCCGCACCAGAGGTAGCTGATCGGTCCGGATGAAGTAGGTCGTGGTCGTCGCACCCAAACTGTTCGTTGTCGTCGTAATGTCCCTAGGCGCAACGCGAGCTGGGTCCGAGAATGCGGTGGCGCTGTGGCCGTAGTATCCGCCCGCGGCAATCGCATTGAGGTCAGCGAGTAGGTTGCCCGGACGATTAGGCGGGTCAGAAAAAATGTCGTACTGGCCCACGATATTGATTGTGTCGTACTGGCTTTCCGCTGGGGCCGGAACGGTGTAGTCGATGATCGGCACGTGGGTTCCCGGCCTAAACGCCCGCCAAAGAAGATTGTTAGGGTCGCCGGCCTTGATGAATGTGAGTTGCCCAGGGGGAGGAGCCGTCGGGTCATTCGCTAACCGTGCCTGCTCGCGGTCAAGCACGAGCGTGCCCTGTGATAACCCGGCCACGAAGATTGGTCCGTCAGTGCTGCGGATCGCCGCATCGAGATTGTTCGTCCCGGCACTGACAGAACTGCCGACGGTGGGCGAATTCAAGCCTGTGACAGGCCAAAAGCTGCCTGGATATGAAACGACGTGGCGGGTAGCGGTGGGGTTGTAGTAATTCGCGCCGATCTGAGGCTGCATCGCGGGATTGAAATGATAGAGCGACCTGAGTGGCCCGTACGGGGACGGTGCGGTACCGGGTACTATCAACGCAGTATCGGCCGAAGCGATTCCGTCGCCCAATATAGCTGCGCAAGCTAGCATTCCGCCCGCGATGGCCCCGACGAGCAGTTTGGTCACAGCGTCCCCTTTGTGTAGCGGCGGTACAGCGGCCGACCAACGCAAACCAGCAGCAATAGCAAACACGTTATCGTGCCTTACGGTCGCAACGCAGTCGGAGACGCCTGGACATTTCATGTGAGAGCTCTGCGTTAGGCAAGCCCGCCGCCGCCTACAGGTTGCTCAGGCCTAGCGTGAGCATCAGGCAACCTCCGGCGGCCACCAGCAACGCGGCGTCGCGGCGGCTACGGGACCGCAGCCATGATTGCAGCGCAGCCATGAACGCGCGGGTCTTACGCGGTGCTGCCAGGTAGCTGACGAGGGGGACTTCGGCCACTGTGAATGCCACCACGTTGAACGTAACGACAGCCAGTGCCTGTGTTGCCGGCGTAGCGCCGGAGGCAAGAATGGCGGCCATCGCGCCCATGTAGTTGGCCGAAGGCAGTGCGGCTCCTAGGCCACTCACCCCGGCGACATACAGCGAATCGCCCTGCAGAAAACAACGTGCACGCACAGCCAGCTTATGCGCACCACTTGGCGGTACCGACTCCCGTAGGACCCTGCCACCGTCGTCTCCGACGCGGGCGTGGGTAGCTCGCCGGACATGCTTGCCTATGACATTTGTGGTCAGCGCAAACGCGATAAGCAAGGCAATCAGCCCGGTCCCGATCTGTACCTCGGCCACACTGAAATGTCCGGCCAACGGAGTGGCCCCGAGGACCACAAGCGTCACCATGGCCACGCCACCAGCCATCGTGTAACCACCGCACAAGAATGTGAGCAAATGGAGCAGCGGGCGGCGCCTGTTGAGCATGAGGACCACCAAACCGATCCGTACCGGCTCGCAGATCACCGAGAGCGCCAAGACCAGCACGGTGGACCACATGGTGAGCAACCGTACTCCGCCGCTGACGATTGTGGTCTGCGGAGCGTCGTCGGAGGAAATTACGCCCGCCGGTTTGAGTGTCACACCGTCTGGCCGTAGCTTACTTGCGTGCCCTGGCGGGGCTCGGTCCGAGTGCAGGAGGAATGAGTGTTTAGCATTACAACGCTCCGCGACTGGACGCCGGACCCAGGTTCGATTATCTGTTGGCACGCATCACCGACGGCGAAGGCGAAAGCCCGGCAAGCGCCGATAAGTGAGGTGCCGCCCAGCTATCAACAAGCTCAACACCTTCGACGTTATCGCGATCATGTAGCGCGCGGTCTCGATATGTCGCGCCTGATGATCTTCACCTGGGATCTACCTGGCCGGTGCAACATCCGCGCCATGAATTATGCGATCAACGCACACCTTCGCCGCCACGACACCTACCACAGTTGGTTTGAGTTCGACAATGCCGAACACATCGTTCGGCATACCATCGCTGACCCTGCAGATATCGAAGTCGTCCAAGCTGAGCATCAGAACATGACGTCGGCGGAGCTGCGCCACCACATTGCAACGCCGCAGCCGTTGCAGTGGGACTGCTTCTTGTTCGGGATTATTCAGAGTGACGATCACTTCACCTTCTATGCGAGTATCGCTCATCTCTGTGTCGATCCGATGATTGTGGGCGTCCTTTTCATCGAGATCCATATGATGTACTCCGCATTGGTGGGAGGCGACCCGCCGATCGAGCTCCCGCCGGCGGGCCGCTACGACGACCACTGTGTCCGACAGTACGCCGACACGGCCGCCTTGACGTTGGACTCCGCCCGGGTGCGCCGTTGGGTCGAATTCGCTGCCAACAACGACGGAACCCTGCCGCACTTCCCGTTGCCGCTCGGCGATCTATCGGTGCCCCATACCGGAAAGCTGCTTACCGAAACGCTGATGGACGAGCAACAGGGCGAGCGATTCGAAGCCGCCTGCGTCGCTGCGGGCGCCCGTTTTAGCGGTGGCGTTTTCGCCTGCGCCGCCCTCGCTGAGCGCGAGTTGACCAACTGTGAAACGTTTGACGTGGTAACGACGACTGATACACGTAGGACGCCGACAGAACTCAGAACGACGGGCTGGTTTACCGGGTTGGTGCCGATCACCGTGCCGGTCGCCTCAGGACTTTTCGATAGCGCCGCCCGTGTCGCGCAGATCTCCTTCGATTCGGGTAAGGACCTGGCGACCGTACCATTCGACCGCGTATTGGAGCTGGCACGCCCCGAAACGGGGCTGAGGCCGCCCCGGCCGGGCAATTTCGTGATGTCCTTTCTGGATGCCAGCATTGCGCCTCTTTCTACGGTCGCTAATTCCGATCTGAATTTTAGGATTTACGACGAAGGTAGGGTTTCTCATCAGGTCTCGATGTGGGTCAATCGGTATCAGCATCAGACCACAGTGACGGTATTATTCCCGGACAACCCGATCGCAAGCGAATCCGTCGCCAATTACATCGCGGCCATGAAATCCATCTATATCCGCACCGCCGACGGCACGCTCGCGACACTTAAACCAGGCACATGACACGTCGCTTGGATCGTCGCTGTGGCTTAAGTCTGGAGTGAGGCTGTGCCCCAGGGCAGTGCGAAAATCGCGCGCGAAACCGTGGGTTCACGTTCGGTGGAGGGCGAGCAACTCGTCCAGCAGTGCGATGAATTCTTTGGGGCGCGTGGGCGTGCAGGCTGGTTTCGGCCGCATCCCCGGTACGTCGAGGGTGACCAACGTCGACTTCAGCGGCCGGTACACGTCCAGTGGCAGCCAGCGGCGAAGGTCTGGCCTGCCCCAGATATTGAACCGGGCCATTAAAAAGCCCAGCGATTCAGCCTGATATCCGCGGATCTGGTCCAGTGGGATGACCTTGGCCGTGCCCGAAGGAAAATGATAGCGGCGCAGCGTGAGTGCAGCACGATCCAGCTGTACAACGCCGTCGTCGTAGAACTGCATCATGGCCGTGAACTGCGTAGTTGATGGCCCCGGGCGGTGAGGCAGCGACCGTCGTCCAGACGCCACTGCCAGCCGTGCAGGTTACAAGTGAGCGTGTTGCCTTCCACCACACCGAATTTCGATAGGTCGGCTTTGAGATGGGGGCAGCGGCGCTGGATCTCCCAACCGTTCAGGGTGATCGATGAGGAGTCATCGTGGGCCTCGGCGAACCAGCCGTCGGCGTAGGCGATGCGTTCGTCGGTCAGACACTTGAAGAACGTGTAAAGGTATTCGTTGTAGCCACCAACCCGCCATGCCCGAAATCGGGTGGATAAGAAGATGGTGTTGACCCAGTCGGGTTCGTTGTCGCGCAGCACCGTGCGCACCAGCTCCGGCGCGATCGCGAACCCGTAGCGGAACCTCTCGTCGGGAATCGGTTCTCGTACAGCTCTTTTCGGAAAGTCCAAAACAATGGTTTCGGGACCGATGGCGAGCTCGACCGGGTATCCGATGCCGTCGCAGATCTCGTTGCTTTGCAGCATGATCGGCTCGAACAGGGTGCGCAGCGGCTGCAGCAGTGGCTCGCCGGCGGCGGCGGCCCAGCCAGCCTTTTGCGCGGCGAGCACCGGCGCCATCCGGTCGGCATAGTCAGCGATGTATGCGGCTTTGTCGGTGGTAAAGATGGCCTCGACCTGTTCGGCGGGCAGTGGATGGCGCAATGAATTCAGGGTTGTACCAGTGAAATCCGCAGTCGAGCCGGGGATCATCAGCAGCCCGCCGTCCTGGCCGTGCGCCCGCATCTGATCCAGGAACACCATCTGGTCGGGGAAGATATTGGCCGGATCGCTACCGTCGTCGTTGAGGTGGCGCAGCTCGGGGGCTAAAAAGCATGGCGGCCCCGCCGACGGCACCACCCACGTCGCTCCCACCTGCGCGATGTACTGGCGAGCACGGTCCATCTGCCGTTGCCGCTTTTGGGCGCCGAACGCATCCTTCGCGCGCGCCGGCATGTCGTAGACCATCGGGTACCAGATCGCGCCCGAGTACTGCAGCATATGCACGTCGATGTGACCGAACTCCGATGCCAGCACGTCCAAATCGACCGGGCGGGCGTCGTTCATGTTGAAAGCCGTTGTTTCGCCGTCGGCAACGACTAGCGCCGAGTCGCCGATCGGACCGTCGGCGGGGGCCCGCAGTGCGATGATCATCACGTCGAGATCGCCGTTGGGTCCCCTCAGGCGGTGTTTGACCGAGTCGGTGGTTTCGAAGAACCGATGAAATCCTAACTTCTGCAACTCATTTCGCAGGTCGGGTACCGGAAAGTCGGGCAGCAGCACGACGGCGTCCTTGTTGACGTGCGCTCGTAGATTTTCCGCGTCGAAGTGGTCCTTATGTAGGTGCGAGACATACAGATAATCGCACTCACCCAAAGCGCCCCAGTCCAGCCCGCTGTTGTCGGGGAACGGAAACCAAGACGCAAAGTAGGCCGGATTGACCCAAGGGTCGCACAGGATGCTGCCGGCCTGGGTCTGGATCAGAAAGCCGGCGTGACCAACGCTTGTGACCTGCACAGCTACCTTTCGGAAGAGCTTACGAGCGCAAAGCGCAGCCTCGAGCTTAGCGTGAGCTGTCGTCTTCGGCCTGCCACAGCCGGCGGTAGTAGTCGATGCGAGCCGGGTCCGGCGCCACACCGTAGGCGGCGAAGAACTCGTCATCTCTGACCTGGCCCGGGTAGTCGGGAAAGTTCCATTGCAACGACAGCGTCGCGACCGCGAGGTCGGCCCACCGATCGGCCACACCGAGATTGCCGAAGTCGACGTGTCCGCAACAGCGGCCGGTGTCATCGAGGATGGTGTTGGGTGAGCACGCGTCGCCGTGACAGACGACCAACCGATCAACCGGCGGTGAGTCACCCAGTTCCGCGCGTCGCGCCGGGGCCAGCTTGGCCAGCCGGCTGGCCGTCGACCAGTCGAACGGACATGAGTGCACCGGCAAGCTGTCGTGCAGGGTGCGCAGCCCCGCACCCAGCGCCGGGACCGCGACCTGCGGGGACGCCCGCCAGCGCGGGTGCACCGCGGACAAGCCGGGCAGCGCATCGGTGTGCAACCAGGCCCAATCGCCGTCGACCCCGACACCCAGTACCCGCGGCACCGCCAGGTACGGCGCGGCCCAGCGCAGCCGCCGCGCCTCATTAGCGAAGTCGGCGGTACCCCTCCTGGCGACCTTGATGAACTCGCAGCCGGCGCCCATGCCGGAGTCCACCCGGAAGGTGACGCCGCCCAGTTCGTTGACCCACACCGCGCGCACCGGCCTGCCGACGGCAAACCGGGCAACGATCGCGGGCAGCGCGGGTGGCGATGAGGGGAAGGACACGGCTCACCTCTTTCGTCAATTTGGGTTTTCGCCACTTTGGGCGGCTTGCAGCCGGGACCACTAGGCTGAACTGCTGTGGAACCGGTATACGGCACCGTCATTCGGCTTGCTCGCTTGTCCTGGCGCATACAGGGTCTGAAGATCACCGTCACGGGTGTGGATAACCTACCGACCAGCGGCGGCGCCGTCGTCGCGATCAACCACACCAGCTACCTCGACTTCACCTTTGCGGGTTTGCCCGCCTACCAACAGGGCCTCGGGCGCAAGGTGCGGTTCATGGCCAAGCAGGAGGTGTTCGATCACAAGATCACCGGTCCCATTATGCGCAGCCTGCGCCACATCCCGGTGGATCGGCAGGACGGGTCCGCGTCCTACGACGCCGCCGTCAGGATGCTGAAGGCCGGCGAACTCGTCGGCGTGTACCCCGAGGCGACCATCAGCCGCAGCTTCGAGATCAAGGAATTCAAGACGGGGGCGGCCCGAATGGCGATCGAGGCCGGGGTGCCGATCGTTCCGCATATTGTTTGGGGTGCGCAGCGGATCTGGACTAAGGACCGTCCCAAAAAGCTGTTTCGCCCGAAGGTGCCGGTCACGATTGTCGTCGGTGAACGGATCGAACCGACGCTGCCCACCGCTGAACTGAACGGCCTGCTGCACTCCCGGATGCAACATTTGCTGGAGCGGGCCCAAGAACTGTACGGACCGCATCCGGCCGGCGAGTTCTGGGTGCCGCACCGGCTGGGCGGCGGCGCCCCGTCGCTTGCCGAGGCGGCCCGGTTGGACGCGCAGGAGGCGGCGGTTAGGGCTGCGCGCCGCGCTCAGCGAGCCCATCCCGCCGGGGCGCCGGAGCAGTGACCGATGGCGGAGCCGACCTATCGCGTCTTAGAGATCCTGGCCCAGTTGCTGGTGCTGGCCACCGGAACCCGGATCACCTACGTCGGCGAGGAGAATGTGCCCGACCAAGGCGGCGCCGTGGTCGCTATCAATCACACCAGCTATGTCGATTGGCTGCCGGCCGCGTTGGCCATGCATCGTCGGCGTCGCCGGATGAGGTTCATGATCAAGGCCGAGATGCAACGGGTGCGGTTGGTCAACTTCCTGATCAGGCACACCCGGACCATTCCGGTGGACCGGGGCGCCGGCGGTAGCGCCTATGCGGTGGCGGTGCAGCGGCTGCGCGAAGGGGAACTGGTCGGGGTCTACCCGGAGGCCACCATCAGCCGTAGCTTCGAGCTCAAAGGGTTCAAGACGGGGGCCGCCCGAATGGCCGCGGAAGCGGATGTCCCGATTGTGCCCGTCGTTGTCTGGGGTGCTCAGCGGATCTGGACCAAGGACCATCCCAGGCAGATAGGACGCGCCAAGGTGCCGGTCACGGTACAGGTGGGTCGGCCGCTGCGGGCCGCGGCAGGCATCGAACAGACCAACGCGGCGCTGCGTGAGTCGATGACCGCGCTGCTGTGGCAAGCGCAGGAGCGGTATCCGCATCCGGCTGGGGCGTACTGGGTGCCCCGCCGACTCGGCGGCGGCGCGCCAACGCTGGCCGAGGCGGCACGGATGGAGGCTGACGAGGCGGCGGCAAGGGCCGCTAGCCGGACACCGCATGAATCGCGGTAAGAGGTGAAGGAGAATACATGGCTGAGCCGTTCTTCCGGATGATGGAGATTCTTGTTCCGTCGATCGTCGCGGCCAACGGAAACAAGATCACATTCGAAGGCCTGGAGAACATCCCCGAACGTGGCGGCGCGTTGATCGCACTCAATCACACGAGCTACGTGGACTGGGTTCCGGCATCGATCGCCGCCCACCATCGGCGGCGGCGGCTGCGGTTCATGATCAAGGCCGAGATGCAAGACGTACGGGCGGTCAACTACGTGATCAAGCATGCCCAGCTCATCCCGGTGGATCGCAGTGTGGGGGCCGATGCGTACGCGGTGGCAGTGCAGCGGTTGCGGGCCGGGGAACTCGTTGGGTTACACCCGGAGGCGACTATCAGCCGCAGCCTCGAACTGCGCGAGTTCAAGACCGGAGCGGCCCGGATGGCGCTGGAGGCGCAGGTGCCGATTATTCCCATGATCGTCTGGGGCGCGCACCGGATCTGGCCCAAGGATCATCCAAAGAACCTGTTCCGCAACAAGATTCCGATCGTCGCGGCGATCGGATCGCCGGTGCGGCCGGAGGGCAATGCCGAGCAGCTCAATGCCGTGCTGCGCCAAGCGATGAATGCGATTCTCTACCGCGTACAGGAGGAGTATCCACATCCCAAGGGGGAGCACTGGGTGCCGCGGCGGCTGGGCGGCGGCGCGCCGACGGTGGAGGAGTCCAGGCAGCTCAGAATCGCTGAATTGGCGAAGCGGCGGCAAAAGCGCGGATACGACGGCGTGACCTCATCACGGCGCAGCCAAGTCGGCCCGCACTGACAAGCCAGCCAACTTTGAAACCGACTGTGCCGGCGCTCGTCGCGTGTGACGTCGACGGAACCCTGCTCGATGACGGAGAAACCGTCACCAAACGCACTCGCGACGCGGTGCATGCCGCGGTAGACGCCGGCACGCACTTCATCCTGGCCACCGGCCGGCCGCCGCGCTGGGTGCGACCCATCGTCGATGCCCTCGGCTTCGCGCCGATGGCGGTGTGCGCCAACGGCGCCGTCATCTACGACCCCGGGACCGATCGGGTGATGTCGGTGCGCACCCTGCCCGTCGACGCCCTGGCAACGTTGGCCGAAGTTGCGACCCGCGTCATACCGGGTGCGGGACTGGCGGTCGAGCGGATCGGCGAGCGCGCACACGACACGGCGACCCCCCAGTTCGTCAGCTCGCCGGGCTACGAGCATGCGTGGCTGAATCCGGACAACACCGAAGTGTCGATCGACCACCTGCTCAGCGCGCCGGCGATCAAACTGCTGATCCGTAAAGCCGGTGCTGCCAGTGCCGACATGGCCGCCGAACTGGCTAAGCATGTCGGTTTCGAGGGCGATATCACCTACTCGACCAATAACGGGCTGGTGGAGATCGTGCCGCTCGGTATCAGCAAGGCCACCGGTGTCGACGAGATTGCCCGGCCGCTTGGAATTTCCGACGCGGAGGTGGTGGCGTTCGGCGACATGCCCAACGACGTGCCGATGCTGCTGCGGGCCGGTTTGGGTGTGGCGATGGGTAACGCGCATCCCGACGCGCTGGCCGTCGCCGACGAGGTCACTGCACCCAATAGCGAGGACGGCGTCGCGCGGGTGCTGGAGCGCTGGTGGTCCTAGCATGGCCCACGTGACCCGGCGCCTTTGTGGCTCGGGAGTGCGTGACTGAGCCGGCCCCTCGCGCAGATTCGCGACGGGCGAACCGTGACCAGATGTGGTCCGAGATGGACGCCATCGAGGTGGATGAGCAGGTCGTGACCCGCGCGGCTGACCTGGCCCATGCGTGGCTACGACGCGGTGCACTGCGCATCGGCCGAGCAACTCGATGACGACGAGGTTGTGGCCGCGGCGGCAGATCAGCGGCTGCTAACCGCATGGTTGGAGCTTGGCATGGCAACCTACGACACCAACCAACGGGCCACGCCGCGCTAAGCCGCCGGTTTGATTGCCAGGGCGAGCTGTTGGGGAATGTAGTTGATCAGCAGCGGAGCCATTCCCATGAAGGGTGTGCCGAAAACGGTTACGGTGGTTGGGAAACCGGGAATAGGAACCGGAGCACCCGGGAAGCTGATCGTCGCGGTGACGGGATGCGGCGGCACGAGAATCCCGTCGAAAGGCAAGTGCAGCGTGATCCCGACCGTCGGGGGCAGAGGGGACGGGAGCCCCGTGGGCACCAGGATCGGCGTATCCAACACGGTTGCGCTGTTGAGGAAGCCGTCTAACGCGTGGGCCGGGGCGTCGATAAGCGCACCCACCGCCCCTAGGTAGTTGCCGGCCAACAGGGCCTGCTCGATGGTTTCCGCGCTCGTCGCAATCGCGTTCAGTGACGCGAACGGCGCACCCAATGTGGCGTAAGTGAGCACCAATGGCACCCCGAAGAAGGTGCTCAAAGTCCCGGCGGTGGTTGCGATATCGAACGAAGCGACCGCCTGGATGTTCGGGTTGGAGAGCGTCGTGAGCACGTTGGTGAAGTTCTGCGACATGTCTCGCAGGATGGAGGGGGGCATCAGGTTGGTGAAGTACTGCGCCTCTTGTGCCGGGATGGTCATGATGGTGAACAGATCTCCCAGCGGGCCCAGCAGCTTGGGTTTCGCGGTGACACTAATGGTGGTGCCCATTGTGCCGATCGTCACGTCGCTGGTGTCGAACCCGGTGACCAGAAGGTTTGTCATGGCCTTACCCAGGTTCGCCACCGCGGCGTTGTAGTCACCCACCAGAAGCTGTTGAAACGCTAGCTGAAGCTCCGCCGCAAGGTTGGGCCACCCGGCAATGACGCTGGTGACCCCCTGACCGACCGTCGTGGCGAATAGCTGGGCGAAGCCGATCTGCGAGCTAATAATCTGTTGGATGTAGTACGCCGCGTTGAAGGCCAGGAATTGCTGGACGGCCGCGTCGATGGCCGCTGGCAAATTCGCCACCAGGGCGGGGAAGTTCTGGACGGCGTTGGCGAGCGCCGCGGCGATCTGCTGCCAGTAAACCTGCTGGTTGGCGATGATCTGGCGGAGGAATGGGAACGGGTTGGCCGACCATGCGCCGTAGAGGGATTCCAGGTTGGTGGCCGTGTTGGCAACGAGTTGGCCGTATGCGCCGCCCGGAGCGGCGGCCGCGGCCGCGGAAACGGCGCGCTGTCCCGCCTCGATCTGACCGAACAGCTGCCCGCCGTTAGCGCTTTCGGTGTTGAGATACGCCGCCGCGCCGCGGTTCAACGTGCGTACGAACTCGGTATGAAACGCGGCCAGTTGGTTGCTCACGGTTTGAAATTCCTGGCCGTACCTGCCGAACAGCTGCGAGACAGCGATCGACACGTCGTCGGCGGCCGCGGCCGCCAGCCCGGTCGTGGGGCCCGCCGCCGCAGCGGTCGCTTCCCGAAGCGTCGAGCCGATGGCCGCCAAATCCCCCGCCGCAGCCGCCACGGCCTCCGGCACTGTGACCACGAACGACACGTTGTTCCTCTCGACTGGCCTGCGGCGACCCGGTGATCAGCCCGGCAAATGGAGCCTAATGGCACAGGGTGTCTATGCGCCGGCGATTCCGCGCCGCAAAAGCCAGAATGTGAAAAGTGCACACACATAATGTGAATAGTGCACACCCGCGACTCAGGTGATCGGATGCGTTGGCAGCGTGAAGTGTTCGGGCGGCACCGTCGGGCCGCTCGGGGGCCGCGTCGCCAGTGGCGTCGTGATCCCGTCGACGACTTCGGTGACATTGCCGGTGAGGCGCTCGAAGTTCAAGGTTCCGTGTTGAAAGTTCTGCGTGATCTGCAGCGGCTCCTGGATCTCCGCGCTGGTCGGCAGTCCCAGCGGGCCGCGTTCGTAGCTCTGCGAAGCCCAGGCCTCATAGATTGCCCCCGTGATCGGCTGAGCGTCGGTCACCGGCGACCAATACATGGCGCCCTTAGCGAAGGTTGCATACCGCGCCCCATCCGCGGCGTCGGCCTCCGGCGAGGTCGGTGCACCCAGCGCGCTGTTCATGCCGCCCAACGCCTGCCAGCGCTGATAGATCGCGCCGCCTTCCAGCGCCTTGATCAGCTCCTCCGGCGGGTCGTTGAAATGTGCTGCGATGTCCCGGATCTCGTCCATCACAGCGTAGGCGGCGTTGCCCGGACAGTCGGTGTTGCCGACGTCGCGATGGGTGAAGATGGCGGGCAATCGCGCTATGGCGCCACCCGGAAACGTGGTGTACGAGCTACCCGCTGACTGCAGATCCACCATGCTCCTGGGATCGACGTCGTCCATGCCCAGCCGCCAGCCGAGCAGCCGGCCGACGGTTCGGATCTGGATCGGCGTGGGGGCCACATCGTCGAAGTTGCCGATCATGGCAACCCCCCAGGTGTTGCGGTTGAATCCGCCGGTGTGGAACCCTTCGACCGGCTTGGTGAGGCCGCCGGCGCTACCCTCGAACACCTGGCCGTACTTGTCGACGAGGGCGTTGTACGCGATGTCACACCAGCCCAGGGTCTTGCTGTGGTAAGTGTAGATGGCTTTGACTATGCCGGCGGACTCCAGCGGAGAGTAGTCGTTGCTCCCCGCGGTGTGGTGGACCACCGCGGCACGAACCCCCCTGTCGTACTCCGGTGTTTCGCATCGCAGTGACTCGTCTGCGCCCCATTCCGCCCGGCTGATGATGGCCGGCGGCTGGCCTGCCATGGTGACTGCGGTTGGTGGCGTCCACTGCGTTCCGGGCGGCGCTTGCGGCGGCGAGATCAGGATCGCGGAGATGTTCTGCCCGAATGGCTGTTCCTTGGTGGCTGGACGGTATCCCAAACCGCTGTCGAGCAAGTCGTTGGGCGGCCGCCCCGCCGGCGGTTGAGTTATCGGTGCGTCGATCGGGCGAGTCACCGCGACCTGCACGGTGGTGGTGGTGCCCACGAACACCGGATCGGTGCTACGGGGACCCGGATTGAGTCCTCCAAGTTCCACGGACCCGTCGGTGCCCGCCGGATCGCGTGGTTCGGTTTCATACTCGGTCTGATACCACGGCCCCCAGTCACCGTCCGGGCGCTTGGCGCGCACACGAGCGGAGGTACCGGCCAGGTCGCCAGTCAACGCCACCAATGAAAACGGTGTGTCCTGGGTGAGTTCGCGTACCGTGACGCCGCCGCCGAGCCCGATCAGTGGCTGCTCGGCGAGCTGGGTGTTGGGCGTCGGCGATGGTTCATGGGAGCTGGCGGGTGGACGATTCGCTATCCACGCGACGATGACGACGGTCGCTGCCATCGCGGTGAGCAGCGTCGTCGGCGCGCGGGTGCGGGACGGCACCAGCTGATGTTACGTGTGTTTCTATTGGTATTAATGAGACGACACGGAATCGGTGCGATAAAACTCTCGAGAACACCTAGCGACCCTTAGGCGAGTAATTGTGACGGGCCGAAGCAATGACCGACGCCTTGGCCGCGGGTGCGTTTTCGGCCGACCCGGGGCTTAGGCGACCGGCACGGTGATTGGGTCCGTCGGTGGCACCGCCGCGGCCGCGGGGATGGGCGGGACCGGCGGGCTGGCTGCCGGCGCGGCCGCGCCGCCATTCTGGACGGCCTGCATGATCGACGGCATTAGCACACCTTTTAGCAGGTCGATAGCCTGACTGGCGCCCAACTCGTTGGCCACCTGCATCACGTCGTTGACGAGACCGCCGCCGCCGGTGGAGGTGGTGGCGGGGCTGCTCGGTATGGTCCCCAGTGTTGGATCACCGAGGATCGGATAGGTGCCGTCAGCCCCGGGATCCAATCCGACCGGCGTCGTAATCGGGATTTCGTTGGCGCCGCCCAGCGCGGGATCCAAACCCGTCGGGCTGGTCAATCCCGGCGTCGCCCCGGTCGGGCTGGTCAGCGCGGGGTTGGTGAGCGCCGGATTGGCCCCCACGCCGGGCGTTGGCGCCAGGGTGGTGCCGGGCGCGGCGAGTGATCCGGGCAGGGTTGGCGTCAGGCCCGGACTGGTAAGGGCAGGGTCGGTGAGGCCCGGGCTGGTCAATCCCGGGCTGGTCAATCCCGGACTAGTCAGGCCAGGACCGGTTAGACCCGTGCTGGCATCGCCGCTCCCGGTCAGGCTGGGCACCGGCGGTATGTTGATCCCGAACTGGGACAACCCCTGCGATAGCGCGGACATCAGCTCGCCGGGCAGGTCGGTCAACACCGCCGCCTGCTTGAATTCATGGTGCTCGGGCCGCTCGGTCGTTTCGGTTGATTCGTAGACAAGAAAATATGCACAAGGACTTGCAACTGCCAGGGCGGCGACCGCGCTCATGGCTGTCGAGAGCTTGCGTCGGCGTCGGTTCGGCACGGAAGTCTCCTCAATCTGGATTATGTGTGGCGCCGGGTTCGCCGGCTCCCGCGGTCGCGAGTGCATGGCATGAACCCACACGCTCGATGGTACGAGTGTGGTTGATGTGACTAGAGTGGTTATATCGAATCGTGAGGCAATCGCGACCAAACGACCTCCGGCCAACCACACTGGTCGGCCATGCGCACCTGCGGTGAAACCCGTTCGGGCCATGACCGCCACGAGCTGCCAAATCGGGTTTTGCCAGCAAGGTCGGTTACCCTATGCAACCGATGACCGCTCGTTTTGACCTTTTCGTCGTCGGCTCAGGATTCTTCGGCCTGACGATTGCCGAGCGCGTGGCCACCCAACTCGACAAGCGCGTGCTCGTCCTCGAGCGGCGCCCGCACATCGGGGGCAATGCCTATTCCGAAGCCGAGCCACAGACCGGCATCGAGGTCCACAAGTACGGTGCGCACCTGTTTCACACCTCTAATAAGAGAGTGTGGGACTACGTGCGGCAGTTCACCGACTTCACCGACTACCGGCACCGGGTCTTCGCGATGCACAACGGGCAGGCATATCAGTTTCCGATGGGGCTCGGCCTGGTATCGCAGTTCTTCGGCAAGTACTTCACGCCCGAGCAAGCCCGCCAGCTGATCGCCGAGCAGGCCGCCGAGATCGACACCGCCGACGCGCAGAACCTCGAGGAGAAGGCCATCTCGCTGATCGGCCGGCCGCTCTACGAAGCGTTCGTCAAGGGGTACACGGCCAAGCAATGGCAGACTGACCCCAAAGAACTTCCGGCCGCCAACATCACGCGGCTTCCCGTGCGCTACACCTTCGACAACCGGTATTTCAGCGATACTTACGAGGGTTTGCCGACCGACGGGTACACGGCGTGGTTGCAAAACATGGCCGCTGACCACCGCATCGAGGTCAGGCTGAACACCGACTGGTTCGACGTGCGCGGCCAGCTGCGCCCCGGCAGCCCGGCGGCCCCGGTCGTTTACACCGGCCCGCTGGACCGCTACTTCGACTACGCCGAAGGCCGATTGGGCTGGCGCACCTTGGACTTCGAGGTGGAAGTGCTACCGATCGGGGACTTTCAGGGCACCGCGGTGATGAACTACAACGATCTCGACGTCCCCTACACGCGCATCCACGAGTTCCGCCACTTCCACCCCGAGCGTGACTACCCAACGGACAAAACGGTGATCATGCGGGAATACTCCCGGTTCGCCGAGGACGACGACGAGCCATACTATCCGATCAACACCGAGGCTGACCGCGCCCTGTTGGCCACCTATCGGGCCAGGGCGAAGTCCGAGACCGCGTCATCGAAGGTACTGTTCGGCGGCCGGTTGGGCACCTACCAATATCTGGATATGCATATGGCCATTGCCAGCGCCTTGAACATGTACGACAACGTCCTCGCGCCGCATCTGCGCGACGGCGTCCCACTGCTTCAGGACGGCGCATGAGTGAACTCGCCGCGAGCCTGCTGTCTCGGGTCATCCTGCCGCGCCCAGGTGAACCCCTTGACGTGCGCAAGCTGTACCTCGAGGAGTCAACGACCAACGCCCGGCGCGCGCATGCGCCAACCCGGACCTCGCTACAGATTGGCGCGGAGTCCGAGGTGTCGTTCGCCACCTACTTCAACGCTTTCCCGGCTAGCTATTGGCGACGTTGGACGACGTGCAAATCGGTGGTGTTGCGCGTGCAGGTGACCGGCGCCGGGCGGGTAGACGTCTACCGGACCAAGGCCACCGGTGCCCGGATCTTCGTTGAGGGCCACGACTTCACCGGCACCGAGGATCAGCCAGCCGCCGTGGAGACCGAAGTGGTGCTGCAGCCTTTCGAAGACGGCGGGTGGGTCTGGTTCGACATCACCACCGACACCGCGGTCACCCTGCACAGTGGTGGCTGGTATGCCACCAGCCCCGCTCCGGGGACGGCCAACATCGCGGTCGGCATCCCGACGTTCAACCGCCCCGCAGACTGCGTCAACGCGCTGCGAGAACTCACCGCCGATCCGCTGGTGGACCAGGTGATCGGGGCGGTGATCGTGCCTGATCAGGGTGAGCGCAAGGTGCGCGACCACCCGGATTTCCCCGCCGCGGCTGCGAGATTGGGTAGTCGGCTCTCCATCCACGACCAGCCCAACCTGGGCGGTTCCGGCGGCTACAGCCGGGTGATGTATGAGGCACTGAAAAACACCGACTGTCAGCAGATCCTATTCATGGACGACGACATCCGCCTCGAGCCGGACTCGATTCTGCGGGTGCTGGCCATGCACCGGTTCGCCAAGGCGCCGATGCTGGTGGGTGGTCAGATGCTCAACCTGCAGGAGCCGTCGCACCTGCACATCATGGGCGAAGTCGTAGACCGGTCGATATTCATGTGGACCGCCGCGCCGCATGCCGAGTATGACCACGACTTCGCCGAATACCCGTTGAACGACAACAACTCCCGTAGCAAGTTGCTGCACCGGCGTATCGATGTCGACTACAACGGCTGGTGGACGTGCATGATCCCACGCCAGGTCGCCGAAGAGCTAGGACAGCCGCTGCCGTTGTTCATCAAATGGGACGACGCCGATTACGGCCTGCGGGCCGCCGAGCACGGGTATCCGACCGTCACGCTGCCCGGTGCGGCGATCTGGCACATGGCCTGGAGCGATAAGGATGACGCCATCGACTGGCAGGCCTATTTCCATCTGCGCAACCGGCTGGTGGTGGCCGCCATGCACTGGGACGGCCCAAAGGCGCAAGTCATCGGCCTGGTCCGCAGCCATCTCAAGGCAACCCTGAAACACCTTGCCTGCCTGGAATATTCGACGGTGGCAATCCAGAACAAGGCCATCGACGACTTTCTCGCCGGCCCCGAGCACATCTTTTCGATCCTGGAATCGGCGCTGCCGCAAGTGCACCGCATCCGCAAGAGCTATCCGGACGCGGTGGTGCTGCCGGCGGCCAGTGAGTTGCCGCCGCCGTTGCACAAGAACAAGGCAATGAAGCCGCCGGTGAACCCGTTGGTCATCGGCTACCGGCTGGCCCGCGGGATCATGCACAACCTGACCGCCGCCAACCCCCAACACCACCGTCGCCCGGAGTTCAACGTTCCGACCCAGGATGCGCGCTGGTTCCTGCTGTGCACTGTCGACGGGGCCACCGTCACCACGGCCGACGGATGCGGCGTGGTCTACCGGCAGCGCGACCGGGCCAAGATGTTCGCGTTGCTGTGGCAGTCGTTGCGCCGTCAGCGCCAGTTGCTGAAACGGTTCGAGGAGATGCGCCGGATTTATCGCGACGCGTTGCCGACGCTGTCCAGCAAGCAGAAGTGGGAGACGGCGCTGCTGCCGGCGGCAAACCAAGAGCCCGAGCATGGCTGAACGGGCGCCACGCGGCGAAGTCGCCGTGATGGTGGCCGTGCAGTCGGCGCTGGTCGACCGTCCGGGGATGCTGGCCACTGCGCGCGGACTCTCCCACTTCGGCGAGCACTGCATCGGTTGGCTGATCCTGGCGCTGCTGGGCGCGATAGCCCTGCCACGGCGCCGCCGGGAATGGCTTGTGGCGGGGGCGGGCGCGTTCGTCGCCCATGCCATCGCCGTGCTGATCAAGCGGCTGGTGCGGCGTCAGCGGCCGGATCATCCGGCCATCGCGGTCAACGTGGACACGCCAAGTCAACTGAGCTTTCCGTCGGCACACGCCACCTCGACCACGGCCGCGGCCCTGCTCATGGGCAGAGCCACCGGGCTGCCGCTACCGGTTGTGCTGGTGCCGCCGATGGCGCTGTCGCGAATACTGCTGGGGGTCCACTACCCCAGTGATGTGGCCGTGGGTGTTGCTCTGGGCGCCACCGTCGGGGCCATCGTGGACAGCGTCGGCGGGGGCCGGCAAAGGGCCCGGAAGAGATGAGCTCGGATGAGTGAAGATGTGGTGACTCAACCTCCGGCAAACCTGGTCGCCGGGGTGGTCAAGGCGATCCGCCCGCGCCAGTGGGTGAAAAACGTGCTGGTGCTGGCCGCGCCGCTGGCCGCGTTGGGCGGCGGTGTCCGCTACGACTACGTCGAGGTGCTCAGCAAGGTGTCGATGGCCTTCGTGGTGTTCAGCCTGGCCGCCTCGGCGGTGTACCTCGTCAACGATGTGCGTGACGTCGAGGCAGACCGGGAGCACCCCACCAAAAGGTTCCGGCCGATCGCCGCCGGCGTGGTGCCCGAGTGGCTGGCGTACACCGTGGCGGTGGTACTGGGAGTGACATCGCTGGCCGGTGCCTGGATGCTGACCCCGAACCTGGCGCTGGTAATGGTCGTCTACCTCGCCATGCAGTTGGCGTATTGCTTTGGTCTCAAGCATCAAGCGGTGGTGGAAATCTGCGTCGTGTCGTCGGCGTATTTGATCCGCGCCATCGCCGGGGGCGTGGCCACCAAAATCCCGCTGTCCAAGTGGTTTTTGCTGATCATGGCATTCGGTTCGCTGTTCATGGTGGCCGGCAAGCGCTACGCCGAGCTGCATCTGGCCGAACGCACCGGCGCTGCGATCCGCAAGTCGCTGGAAAGCTACACCAGCACCTATCTGCGGTTCGTCTGGACGTTGTCGGCCACCGCGGTGGTCTTGTGCTACGGGCTGTGGGCTTTCGAGCGCGACGGCTACAGCGGGTCCTGGTTCGCGGTGTCGATGATTCCGTTCACCATCGCGATCCTGCGCTACGCGGTGGACGTCGATGGCGGCCTGGCCGGGGAGCCGGAAGATATCGCGCTGCGTGACCGGGTATTGCAGCTGCTGGCGCTGGCGTGGATAGCAACGGTTGGGGCCGCTGTTGCCTTCGGCTAGCCTCAAGCTCAACGTCCTCCCAGTCGGGGTGCTGCCCCGCCGGCCGGTGGTCGGGCGGGTCGGTCGGCCGGTGTTTCCGTATGAGCCCATGGTCCGGGTCAGCTTGTGGCTGTCGGTGACGGCGGTCGCCGTGCTGTTCGGCTGGGGGAGCTGGCAACGTCGCTGGATCGCTGACGACGGACTGATCGTCCTGCGGACGGTACGCAACCTATTGGCCGGCAACGGACCGGTCTTCAACCAGGGCGAGCGAGTCGAAGCGAACACCTCGACAGCGTGGACGTATCTGCTGTATGTGGGCGGCTGGGTGGGCGGGCCGATGCGCCTGGAGTACGTGGCGTTGGCCCTGGCCATGGTGCTTTCGCTGCTGGGAATGGTGCTGCTCATGCTGGGGACCGGCCGGTTGTACGCACCCAGCCTGCGGGGCCGTCGGGCGATCATGCTTCCGGCCGGGGCGCTGGTATATATCGCGGTGCCACCGGCCCGCGACTTCGCCACCTCCGGCCTGGAGAGCGGGCTGGTGTTGGCCTATCTGGGGCTGTTGTGGTGGATGATGGTCTGCTGGTCACAGCCGCTGCGGGCCCGCCCGGACAGCCAGATGTTCCTCGGCGCGTTGGCCTTCGTCGCCGGATGCAGCGTGCTAGTGCGGCCGGAATTCGCGCTGATCGGCGGGCTGGCGCTGATCATGATGTTGATCGCCGCGCGGACCTGGCGTCGCCGCGTGCTGATCGTGCTGGCCGGCGGATTCTTGCCGGTGGCCTACCAGATCTTCCGGATGGGCTATTACGGACTGCTGGTTCCGAGTACCGCGCTGGCCAAGGATGCCGCGGGCGACAAGTGGTCGCAAGGCATGATCTACGTGTCGAACTTCAACCGGCCGTACGCACTGTGGGTGCCGTTGGTGCTGTCGGTGCCGCTGGGATTGCTGTTGATGACGGCGCGCCGCCGGCCGTCGTTCCTGCGTCCCGTGCTGGCACCCGACTACGGTCGGGTGGCCCGGGCGGTGCAAAGTCCGCCGGCCGTGGTGGCTTTCATCGTCGGCAGCGGCGTGCTGCAGGCGCTGTACTGGATTCGGCAAGGCGGCGACTTTATGCACGGCCGGGTGTTGCTGGCGCCGCTGTTTTGTTTGCTGGCCCCGGTGGGGGTCATTCCTATTTTGCTGCCCGACGGTAAGGACTTTTCGCGGGAGACCGGTCGCTGGCTAGTCGGCGCGCTCAGCGGGCTCTGGCTGGGGATCGCGGGTTGGTCGCTGTGGGCGGCAAACTCGCCGGGCATGGGTGACGACGCCACCCGGGTCACCTATTCGGGCATCGTCGACGAGCGCCGCTTCTACGCCCAGGCCACCGGGCACGCGCATCCGCTGACCGCCGCGGACTACCTCGATTACCCGCGAATGGCTGCCGTGCTTACAGCGCTCAACAACACCCCGGAAGGGGCGTTGCTATTGCCGTCGGGCAACTACAACCAGTGGGACCTGGTGCCGATGATCCGGCCCTCGTCGGGGACCGCGCCGGGTGGCAAGCCGGCGCCGAAACCGCAGCACGCAGTGTTTTTCACCAACATGGGCATGCTAGGCATGAACGTCGGGCTCGATGTCCGGGTGATCGACCAAATCGGGCTGGTAAACCCATTGGCCGCGCACACCGAGCGGCTGAAGCATGCCCGTATCGGCCATGACAAGAATCTGTTCCCGGACTGGGTGATCGCCGACGGACCCTGGGTGAAGTGGTACCCGGGTATTCCCGGCTACATCGACCAGCAGTGGGTCACGCAAGCCGAAGCGGCCCTGCAATGCCCCGCGACTCGGGCGGTGCTTAATTCTGTGCGCGCCCCGATCACCCTGCACCGATTCCTCTCCAACGTGTTGCATTCCTACGAGTTCACCCGTTACCGCATCGACCGCGTTCCGCGCTATGAATTGGTCCGGTGTGGGCTCGATGTTCCCGACGGGCCCGGCCCGCCACCGCGGGAGTGAGGGGCAATGAGCGCGGGGGCAATACTGACAGCAAGATCACAATTGAGCCGGCACTAGCGGTCGACACATGCCCAGACACTGCGGAAATGCCACCTTCAGGCCGTCGCGTCGGTCCCGAATTGGCCGTGAACGACCGCCGGATAAGGGTTTCGGCGGTGCGCTTGATGCGGGTGGACGCCCGAAGTTGTGGTTGACTACACGAGCACTGCCGGGCCCAGCGCCTGCAGTCTGACCTAATTCAGGATGCGCCCAAACATGCATGGATGCGTTGAGATGAGGATGAGGGAAGCAAGAATGCAGCTTGTTGACAGGGTTCGTGGCGCCGTCACGGGTATGTCGCGTCGACTCGTGGTCGGGGCCGTCGGCGCGGCCCTAGTGTCGGGTCTGGTCGGCGCCGTCGGTGGCACGGCGACCGCGGGGGCATTTTCCCGGCCGGGCTTGCCGGTGGAGTACCTGCAGGTGCCGTCGCCGTCGATGGGCCGTGACATCAAGGTCCAATTCCAAAGTGGTGGTGCCAACTCGCCCGCCCTGTACCTGCTCGACGGCCTGCGCGCGCAGGACGACTTCAGCGGCTGGGACATCAACACCCCGGCGTTCGAGTGGTACGACCAGTCGGGCCTGTCGGTGGTCATGCCGGTGGGTGGCCAGTCAAGCTTCTACTCCGACTGGTACCAGCCCGCCTGCGGCAAGGCCGGTTGCCAGACTTACAAGTGGGAGACCTTCCTGACCAGCGAGCTGCCGGGGTGGCTGCAGGCCAACAGGCACGTCAAGCCCACCGGAAGCGCCGTCGTCGGTCTTTCGATGGCTGCTTCTTCGGCGCTGACGCTGGCGATCTATCACCCCCAGCAGTTCGTCTACGCGGGAGCGATGTCGGGCCTGTTGGACCCCTCCCAGGCGATGGGTCCCACCCTGATCGGCCTGGCGATGGGTGACGCTGGCGGCTACAAGGCCTCCGACATGTGGGGCCCGAAGGAGGACCCGGCGTGGCAGCGCAACGACCCGCTGTTGAACGTCGGGAAGCTGATCGCCAACAACACCCGCGTCTGGGTGTACTGCGGCAACGGCAAGCCGTCGGATCTGGGTGGCAACAACCTGCCGGCCAAGTTCCTCGAGGGCTTCGTGCGGACCAGCAACATCAAGTTCCAAGACGCCTACAACGCCGGTGGCGGCCACAACGGCGTGTTCGACTTCCCGGACAGCGGTACGCACAGCTGGGAGTACTGGGGCGCGCAGCTCAACGCTATGAAGCCCGACCTGCAACGGGCACTGGGTGCCACGCCCAACACCGGGCCCGCGCCCCAGGGCGCCTAGCTCCGAACAGACACAACATCTAGCGGCGGTGACCCTTGTGGTCGCCGCCGCTAGATGTTTCCTAAATCCCGTCCCTAGCTCCCGCCGCGGGCCGTGTGGTTAGCTACCTGACGGGCTAGGGGTTGGCCGGGGCGGTCTGACGCCGGGTGCACACAGCCTTACACGACGGAGGTGGACACATGAAGGGTCGGTCGGCGCTGCTGCGGGCGCTCTGGATTGCCGCACTGTCATTCGGGTTGGGCGGTGTCGCGGTAGCCGCGGAACCCACCGCCAAGGCCGCCCCATACGAGAACCTGATGGTGCCGTCGCCCTCGATGGGCCGGGACATCCCGGTGGCCTTCCTAGCCGGTGGGCCGCACGCGGTGTATCTGCTGGACGCCTTCAACGCCGGCCCGGATGTCAGTAACTGGGTCACCGCGGGTAACGCGATGAACACGTTGGCGGGCAAGGGGATTTCGGTGGTGGCACCGGCCGGTGGTGCGTACAGCATGTACACCAACTGGGAGCAGGATGGCAGCAAGCAGTGGGACACCTTCTTGTCCGCTGAGCTGCCCGACTGGCTGGCCGCTAACCGGGGCTTGGCCCCCGGTGGCCATGCGGCCGTTGGCGCCGCTCAGGGCGGTTACGGGGCGATGGCGCTGGCGGCCTTCCACCCCGACCGCTTCGGCTTCGCTGGCTCGATGTCGGGCTTTTTGTACCCGTCGAACACCACCACCAACGGTGCGATCGCGGCGGGCATGCAGCAATTCGGCGGTGTGGACACCAACGGAATGTGGGGAGCACCACAGCTGGGTCGGTGGAAGTGGCACGACCCGTGGGTGCATGCCAGCCTGCTGGCGCAAAACAACACCCGGGTGTGGGTGTGGAGCCCGACCAACCCGGGAGCCAGCGATCCCGCCGCCATGATCGGCCAAGCCGCCGAGGCGATGGGTAACAGCCGCATGTTCTACAACCAGTATCGCAGCGTCGGCGGGCACAACGGACACTTCGACTTCCCAGCCAGCGGTGACAACGGCTGGGGCTCGTGGGCGCCCCAGCTGGGCGCTATGTCGGGCGATATCGTCGGTGCGATCCGCTAAGCCAGGTGCCGATGCGAGCTGCCTGGCCGCTATCGGATGATCCTTGCGGCAGACGTGCACGACATCGCGACTCGGGCGAAGCCGCGTAGCGGGCCGGTACCGTAGAGGGAGTGCGGCAACGGGCGGGATGGCCGCGCTATCGCGCGGCGCGGGTGCACCCCTTTCGCGTGCGCTACCGACTCTGTTAGCAGGAGAACATGGCCAAGAACTCTCGGCGTAAGCGCCACCGAATCCTTGCCTGGATAGCGGCGGGCGCGATGGCGTCCGTCGTAGCGCTGGTCATCGTGGCCGTGGTGATCATGCTGCGCGGCGCCGAATCGCCGCCCAGCGCGGTGCCGCCAGGAGTTTTACCACCGGGGCCCACCCCAGCACATCCGCACAAACCCCGACCGGCCTTCCAGGATGCGTCCTGCCCCGACGTGCAGATGATCTCGGTTCCCGGAACCTGGGAGTCATCGCCGCAGCAGAACCCACTGAATCCGGTGCAGTTTCCGAAGGCGTTGCTGCTCAAGGTAACTGGGCCGATCGCCCAGCAATTCGCACCCGCCCGGGTGCAGACCTACACAGTTGCCTACACGGCCCAATTCCACAATCCGCTGACCACGGATAATCAGATGTCGTACAACGACAGCCGGGCAGAGGGCACCCGCGCGATGGTGGCAGCGATGACCGATATGAACAACAGGTGCCCGTTGACCAGCTATGTGCTGATCGGGTTTTCGCAGGGCGCGGTGATCGCGGGCGACGTGGCTAGCGATATCGGCAACGGCCGGGGACCCGTGGACGAGGACCTAGTACTAGGCGTGACGCTGATCGCCGACGGTCGTCGTCAGCAGGGGGTGGGTAATCAGGTCCCGCCTAGCCCGCGCGGCGAAGGCGCCGAGATCACCCTGCACGAAGTCCCAGTGTTGTCCGGGCTTGGTTTGACTATGACCGGCCCGCGGCCGGGCGGTTTTGGTGCGCTCGACGGCCGGACCAACGAGATCTGCGCCCAGGGCGACCTGATCTGTGCGGCCCCGGCACAGGCGTTCAGTCCCGCCAACTTGCCGACTACGCTGAACACCCTGGCCGGCGGCGCCGGCCAGCCGGTCCATGCTATGTATGCGACACCCGAATTCTGGAATTCCGATGGAGAACCGGCGACCGAGTGGACGTTGAACTGGGCGCATCAACTTATCGAAAATGCGCCCCACCCCAAACATAGGTGATATTTCCCCGAGGACGATGGACGCTAGGCGGCGGTCCACCGATGAACCGGGCGACTCGACACCGCCCCGCGTACGTTGATGGCGGCCTCGAACAGCGGTACCTTGTGATTTGGTCTGTCAGGCACCGGCCCTTAACATTAAGAGAAAACTAAGAGCATGTGCAGGACCCAGTCGGGTCAAAGCTGGCTGCAAACTGCGTTCGCCGACGTGAGCGCGGTAGGGGTTGATGTGCGCGGGTAACCCGTTGGCGGAGCCGACACCCGGTGGCCGCCGGCAGAGCCGGCCGAGATGTTTGTGACAGGAGAGAGTGGGATGGCGTACCACAACCCGTTCATCGTGAATGGAAAGATCAGGTTCCCAGCCAACACCAACCTGGTTCGTCACGTCGAAAAGTGGGCGAAGGTTCGTGGCGACAAGCTGGCCTACCGGTTCCTGGACTTTTCCACCGAACGAGACGGTGTCGCGCGCGACATCTTGTGGTCTGACTTCAGCGCGCGCAACCGTGCGGTGGGAGCCCGCCTGCAGCAAGTCACCCAGCCGGGTGACCGCGTCGCCATCCTGTGCCCGCAGAACCTGGACTACCTCATCTCCTTCTTCGGCGCCCTCTACTCCGGCCGCATTGCGGTGCCGTTGTTCGACCCGGCCGAGCCGGGGCACGTCGGTCGGTTACACGCGGTGCTCGACGACTGTGCCCCGTCGACGATCCTGACCACCACCGACTCCGCCGAAGGGGTCCGCAAGTTCATCCGGGCCCGATCGGCCAAGGAGCGCCCGCGCGTCATTGCCGTCGACGCGGTGCCCACCGAAGTCGCCGCCACCTGGCAGCAGCCCGAGGCCAACGAGGAAACCGTCGCGTACTTGCAGTACACGTCGGGTTCCACCCGCATACCGAGCGGCGTGCAGATCACCCATCTGAACCTGCCCACCAATGTGGTGCAGGTGCTCAATGCCCTGGAAGGACAGGAAGGCGACCGCGGGGTCAGCTGGCTCCCGTTCTTCCACGACATGGGTCTGATCACGGTGCTGCTGGCGTCGGTGCTAGGCCACAGCTTCACCTTTATGACGCCCGCGGCGTTCGTGCGGCGGCCCGGTCGCTGGATCCGCGAGCTCGCCCGCAAGCCCGGAGAAACCGGTGGCACCTTCTCTGCGGCGCCGAACTTCGCATTCGAACACGCCGCGGTGCGCGGTGTGCCTCGAGACGACGAGCCGCCGCTGGACCTGAGCAACGTCAAGGGCATCCTCAACGGCAGCGAGCCGGTGTCGCCGGCGTCGATGCGCAAGTTCTTCGAAGCATTTGCGCCGTACGGTTTGAAGCAGACCGCCGTCAAGCCGTCCTATGGGCTAGCGGAGGCCACGCTGTTCGTCTCGACCACGCCGATGGACGAGGTGCCCACCGTGATCCACGTGGACCGCGACGAGCTGAACAACCAGCGGTTCGTTGAGGTGGCCGCCGATGCACCCAACGCCGTCGCCCAGGTCTCTGCGGGCAAGGTCGGGGTCAGCGAATGGGCGGTCATCGTCGACGCCGACACGGCCAGCGAACTGCCGGACGGACAGATCGGTGAGATCTGGCTGCACGGCAACAACTTGGGTACCGGTTATTGGGGCAAAGAAGAAGAGTCCGCCCAGACCTTCAAGAACATCCTCAAATCGCGGATCAGCGAGTCGCGCGCCGAGGGCGCCCCAGACGACGCGCTGTGGGTGCGTACCGGCGACTACGGCACCTACTTCAAGGACCACCTCTACATAGCCGGCCGGATCAAGGACCTCGTCATCATCGACGGCCGCAATCACTACCCACAGGATCTCGAGTGCACGGCGCAGGAGTCGACCAAGGCGTTGCGGGTTGGCTACGCGGCGGCCTTCTCGGTTCCGGCCAACCAGCTTCCTCAGACAGTGTTCGACGACTCGCACGCCGGGCTGAAATTCGACCCCGAGGACACCTCCGAGCAGCTGGTGATCGTCGGCGAACGGGCGGCCGGCACGCATAAGCTCGACCACCAGCCCATCGTCGATGACATCCGGGCGGCCATCGCCGTCGGGCATGGGGTGACCGTGCGTGACGTCCTGCTGGTGTCGGCCGGCACGATTCCGCGAACCTCCAGCGGCAAGATCGGCCGCCGCGCCTGCCGTGCGGCCTACCTCGACGGCAGCCTGCGCAGTGGCGTGGGTTCCCCGACGGTCTTCGCCACTTCGGACTGAGGACCCATGGCTGACGTAGCGGAATCCCAGGAGAACGCCCCCGCCGAAAGGGCCGAGCTAACGGTCCCCGAGATGCGCCAGTGGCTGCGCAACTGGGTGGGTAAGGCCGTCGGAAAGGCACCGGACTCGATCGACGAATCGGTGCCCATGGTGGAGCTGGGTCTGTCGTCGCGCGATGCCGTCGCGATGGCCGCCGACATAGAAGACCTGACCGGGGTCACGCTGTCGGTCGCGGTGGCGTTCGCGCATCCGACCATCGAATCGCTGGCCACCCGGATCATCGAGGGCGAGCCGGAGACCGACCTAGCGGGCGATGACGCCGAAGACTGGTCGCGCACCGGCCCGGCCGAGCGCGTCGACATCGCGATCGTGGGCTTGTCCACCCGCTTCCCGGGCGAGATGAACACCCCCGAGCAGACCTGGCAGGCGCTGCTGGAAGGCCGCGACGGGATCACCGACCTGCCCGACGGGCGCTGGTCGGAATTCCTCGAAGAGCCGCGGCTGGCCGCGCGGGTCGCCGGGGCCCGCACCCGGGGCGGCTACCTGAAGGACATCAAGGGCTTCGATTCGGAGTTCTTCGCGGTGGCCAAGACCGAAGCCGACAACATCGACCCGCAGCAGCGGATGGCGCTGGAGCTGACCTGGGAGGCGCTCGAGCACGCCCGCATCCCGGCGTCGAGCCTGCGCGGCCAGGCCGTCGGTGTGTACATCGGCAGCTCCACCAACGACTACAGCTTCCTGGCGGTGTCGGACCCGACGGTCGCGCACCCGTATGCGATCACCGGCACCAGCAGCTCGATCATCGCCAACCGGGTGTCCTACTTCTACGACTTCCACGGACCGTCGGTCACCATTGACACCGCGTGCTCGAGTTCGCTGGTGGCCATCCACCAGGGGGTGCAGGCGCTGCGCAACGGCGAGGCCGACGTAGTGGTCGCCGGCGGGGTGAACGCGTTGATCACACCGATGGTCACCCTGGGTTTCGACGAGATCGGTGCGGTGCTGGCGCCCGACGGCCGGATCAAGTCGTTCTCAGCCGACGCCGACGGCTACACCCGCTCCGAAGGCGGCGGCATGCTGGTGCTCAAGCGGGTCGACGACGCCCGCCGCGACGGCGACGCGATCCTGGCCGTGATCGCCGGCAGCGCGGTCAACCACGACGGCCGGTCCAACGGCCTGATCGCACCCAACCAGGACGCGCAGGCCGACGTGCTGCGCCGGGCCTACAAGGACGCCGGCATCGATCCGCGCACCGTCGACTACATCGAGGCGCACGGCACCGGCACCATCCTCGGCGACCCAATCGAGGCCGAGGCGCTGGGCCGGGTGGTCGGTAGGGGCCGTCCGGCCGATCGGCCGGCGCTGCTGGGTGCGGTGAAAACCAACGTCGGGCACCTGGAATCGGCGGCCGGCGCGGCCAGCATGGCCAAGGTGGTGCTGGCGCTGCAGCACGACAAACTGCCGCCGTCGATCAACTTCGCCGGCCCCAGCCCCTACATCGACTTCGACGCGATGCGGTTGAAGATGATCACCACGCCCACCGACTGGCCGCGATACGGCGGCTACGCGCTGGCCGGGGTGTCCAGCTTCGGCTTCGGCGGCGCCAACGCGCACGTGGTGGTGCGCGAGGTCCTGCCGCGTGACGTGGTGGAAAAGGAACCGGAACCCGAGCCGGAACCCAAGGCGGCCGCCGAACCCGCCGAGGCGCCCACGTTGGCAGGCCACGCGCTGCGGTTCGACGAGTTCGGCAACATCATCACCGACTCGGCGGTCGCCGAAGAGCCGGAGCCCGAACTGCCCGGAGTCACCGAGGAGGCGCTGCGGCTCAAGGAAGCCGCGTTGGAAGAGCTTGCGGCCCAAGAGGTTACGGCACCATTGGTCCCGTTGGCGGTGTCGGCGTTTCTGACGTCCCGCAAGAAGGCGGCGGCCGCCGAGTTGGCGGACTGGATGCAAAGCCCGGAAGGCCAGGCCTCCTCGCTGGAATCGATCGGCAGGTCGTTGTCGCGGCGCAACCACGGCCGTTCCCGCGCGGTGGTGTTGGCCCACGACCACGACGAGGCCATCAAGGGCCTGCGCGCGGTCGCCGCGGGCAAGCAGGCGCCGAACGTGTTCAGCGTCGACGGGCCGGTGACCACCGGCCCGGTCTGGGTGCTCGCCGGATTCGGCGCCCAGCATCGCAAGATGGGCAAGAGCCTGTACCTGCGCAACGAGGTGTTCGCGGCGTGGATCGAGAAGGTCGACGCCCTGGTCCAAGACGAGCTGGGCTACTCGGTGCTGGAGCTGATCCTGGACGACGCGCAGGACTACGGCATCGAGACCACCCAGGTCACCATCTTCGCGATCCAGATCGCGCTGGGTGAGCTGCTGCGCCATCACGGCGCCAAACCGGCCGCGGTCATCGGCCAGTCGCTGGGTGAGGCCGCGTCGGCCTACTTCGCCGGCGGGCTGTCGCTGCGGGATGCCACCCGGGCGATCTGCTCGCGCTCGCACCTGATGGGCGAGGGTGAGGCGATGCTGTTCGGCGAGTACATCCGGTTGATGGCGCTGGTGGAATACTCCGCCGACGAAATCAGAGAAGTGTTCTCCGACTTCCCCGATCTGGAGGTGTGTGTCTACGCCGCGCCCACCCAGACGGTCATCGGCGGCCCCCCCGAGCAGGTGGACGCGATCCTTGCCCGCGCCGAGGCCGAGGGCAAGTTCGCCCGCAAATTCGCGACCAAGGGCGCCAGCCACACCTCGCAGATGGACCCGCTGCTGGGCGAGCTCACCGCGGAGCTGCAAGGCATCAAGCCGACGAGCCCGACGTGTGGGATCTTCTCGACGGTGCACGAGGGCCGCTACATCAAACCCGGCGGCGAACCCATCCACGACGTCGAATACTGGAAGAAGGGGCTGCGGCATTCCGTCTACTTCACCCACGGCATCCGCAACGCCGTCGACAGCGGGCACACCACCTTCCTGGAGCTGGCACCCAATCCGGTGGCGCTGATGCAGGTCGCCCTGACCACCGCCGATGCCGGGCTGCATGACGCCCAGTTGATCCCGACGCTGGCCCGCAAGCAAGACGAGGTCTCCTCGATGGTCTCGACCATGGCGCAGCTGTATGTGTACGGCCACGACCTGGACATACGCACGCTGTTTAGCCGCGCCAGTGGGCCGCAGGATTACGCGAACATTCCGCCGACCCGGTTCAAGCGCAAGGAGCACTGGCTGCCCGCGCACTTCTCCGGCGACGGCTCGACGTACATGCCGGGCACCCATGTCGCCCTGCCGGATGGGCGGCACGTCTGGGAGTACGCGCCGCGGGACGGCAATGTGGACTTGGCCGCGTTGGTCAGGGCCGCCGCCGCCCACGTGCTTCCGGACGCGCAACTGACCGCCGCCGAGCAGCGCGCGGTGCCCGGCGACGGCGCCCGGCTGGTGACGACGATGACCCGTCACCCCGGCGGCGCCTCGGTGCAGGTGCACGCCCGCATCGACGAGTCCTTCACGCTGGTCTACGACGCCCTGGTGTCCCGAGCGGGGTCCGAATCGGTGTTGCCCACCGCGGTGGGTGCGGCGACGGCGATCGCGGTTGCGGACGGGGCGCCTGTCGCGCCGGAAACGCCCGCCGAAGACGCGGACGCCGAGACGCTTTCGGACAGCCTGACCACCCGTTACATGCCGTCCGGCATGACCCGATGGTCGCCTGATTCCGGTGAGACCATCGCCGAGCGGCTGGGCCTGATTGTCGGGTCTGCGATGGGCTATGAGCCCGAGGACCTGCCGTGGGAGGTGCCGCTGATCGAGCTTGGCCTGGACTCGCTGATGGCGGTGCGCATCAAAAACCGCGTCGAGTACGACTTCGACCTGCCACCGATCCAGCTGACCGCGGTGCGCGACGCCAACCTCTACAACGTGGAGAAGCTGATCGAATACGCGGTCGAGCACCGTGACGAGGTGCAGCAGCTGCACGAGCACCAGAAAACCCAGACCGCTGAGGAGATCGCGCGGGCCCAGGCCGAATTGCTGCATGGCAAGGTGGGCAAGACCGAGCCGGTCGACTCGGAAGCCGGGGTTGCGCTCCCGTCGCCGCAAAACGGCGAGCAGCCAAACCCGACAGGGCCCGCGCTCAACGTCGACGTGCCGCCGCGGGACGCTGCCGAGCGGGTCACCTTCGCCACCTGGGCGATCGTCACCGGCAAGTCCCCGGGCGGCATCTTCAACGAGCTGCCCAGGCTGGACGACGAGGCCGCGGCCAAGATTGCGCAGCGGCTTTCCGAGCGCGCCGAAGGCCCGATCACCGCCGAGGACGTGCTGACGTCGTCGAACATCGAGGCGCTGGCCGACAAGGTGCGCACGTATTTGGAGGCCGGGCAGATCGATGGGTTCGTCCGCACCCTGCGGGCGCGGCCCGAAGCAGGCGGGAAGGTGCCGGTGTTCGTGTTTCATCCGGCCGGCGGCTCGACGGTGGTGTACGAGCCGCTGCTGGGCCGGCTGCCGGCGGACACCCCAATGTATGGCTTCGAACGGGTCGAGGGGTCGATCGAAGAGCGTGCACAGCAGTACGTGCCGAAGCTGATCGAGATGCAGGGCGACGGGCCCTATGTCCTGGTGGGTTGGTCGCTGGGCGGTGTGCTGGCCTACGCGTGCGCGATCGGTTTGCGGCGGCTGGGCAAGGACGTGCGGTTCGTCGGGCTGATCGACGCGGTGCGCGCCGGTGAGGAGATCCCGCAGACCAAGGAGGAGATCCGCAAGCGCTGGGACCGCTACGCCGCCTTCGCCGAGAAGACGTTCAACGTGACCATCCCGGCGATCCCGTACGAGCAGCTCGAGGAGCTCGACGACGAGGGCCAGGTCCGGTTCGTGCTGGACGCCGTCAGCCAGTCCGGTGTGCAGATCCCGGCCGGGATCATCGAACACCAACGCACGTCGTATCTGGACAACCGGGCGATCGACACCGCCCAGATCCAGCCGTACGACGGGCATGTCACCCTCTACATGGCCGATCGCTACCATGACGACGCGATCATGTTCGAGCCCCGCTACGCCGTGCGCCAGCCGGACGGCGGGTGGGGCGAGTACGTTTCCGACCTCGAGGTGGTGCCGATCGGTGGCGAGCACATTCAGGCCATCGACGAGCCGATCATCGCCAAGGTGGGCGAACACATGAGCCGCGCGTTGGGGCAGATCGAGGCCGATCGAACAAGTGAGGTAGGCAAGCAGTGACCGTCACCGAGCCGGTTCTGCATACCACCGCCGAGAAGCTGGCGGAGCTGCGCGAACGCCTGGAGTTGGCCAAGGAACCCGGCGGTGAGAAGGCCGCCGCCAAGCGCGACAAGAAGGGCATCCCGAGTGCCCGCGCCCGCATCTACGAGCTGGTCGATCCGGGTAGCTTCATGGAGATCGGAGCGCTGTGCCGCACCCCCGGTGACCCCAACGCGCTCTACGGGGACGGCGTGGTCACCGGACATGGCCTCATCAACGGCCGGCCGGTCGGCGTGTTCTCGCACGACCAAACCGTGTTCGGCGGCACCGTCGGGGAGATGTTTGGCCGCAAGGTGGCCCGGCTGATGGAGTGGTGCGCGATGGTCGGCTGCCCGATCGTCGGCATCAACGACTCCGGCGGCGCCCGCATCCAAGACGCCGTCACCTCGCTGGCCTGGTACGCCGAGCTGGGGCGCCGCCACGAACTGCTCAGTGGGCTGGTGCCGCAGATCTCCATCATTTTGGGCAAATGCGCTGGGGGAGCGGTGTATTCGCCGATCCAGACCGATCTGGTGGTGGCGGTGCGCGACCAGGGTTACATGTTCGTCACCGGCCCCGACGTCATCAAGGACGTCACCGGTGAGGACGTCAGCCTCGACGAGCTGGGGGGCGCCGACCACCAGGCGAGCTACGGCAACATCCATCAGGTGGTGGAGTCCGAGGCCGCCGCATACCAGTACGTGCGGGACTTTCTGTCGTTTCTGCCGTCCAACTGCTTCGACAAACCGCCGGTCGTCAACCCCGGGCTGGAACCCGAAATCACCGGCCACGATCTGGAACTCGACTCGATCGTGCCGGACTCGGACAACATGGCCTACGACATGCACGAGGTCCTGCTGCGGATCTTCGACGACGGCGACTTCCTCGACGTCGCTGCCCAGGCCGGGCAGGCGATCATCACCGGCTACGCGCGGGTGGACGGGCGGACCGTTGGTGTGGTGGCCAACCAGCCCATGCACATGTCGGGGGCGATCGACAACGAGGCGTCCGACAAGGCCGCACGGTTCATCCGGTTTAGCGACGCGTTCGACATCCCGCTGGTGTTCGTCGTGGACACACCGGGGTTTTTGCCCGGGGTGGAACAGGAAAAGAACGGGATCATCAAGCGCGGTGGGAGGTTCTTGTACGCGGTGGTCGAGGCTGATGTGCCGAAGGTGACGATCACCATCCGCAAGTCCTACGGCGGTGCCTACGCGGTGATGGGGTCCAAGCAGCTGACCGCCGACCTGAACTTCGCCTGGCCCACCGCGCGCATCGCGGTGATCGGCGCCGACGGGGCCGCGCAGTTGCTGATGAAGCGTTTCCCGGACCCGAATGCGCCGGAGGCGCAAGCGATCCGGAAGAGCTTCGTCGAGAATTACAACCTCAACATGGCGATCCCGTGGATCGCCGCCGAGCGCGGGTTCATCGATGCCGTCATCGACCCGCATGAGACCCGGCTGCTGTTGCGCAAGTCGATGCACCTGCTGCGGGACAAGCAGCTGTGGTGGCGGGTGGGCCGCAAGCACGGCCTGATCCCGGTCTAGCTGGGTAGCGCGAGCAGACGTAAAAGCCCCCAAATTCGGTACGAATTGGGCTCTACTGACTGATCTGTGGGTGGTTGTGTCGGCCTGGCAGGGTGGGGCGGT
>OBKH01000023.1_pt1 | contig 65686 bp, 65 predicted proteins | sample 1496241 | NCBI WGS metagenome assembly OBKH01 (sample SAMN03273953, study PRJEB22546) | soil metagenome | isolation source: rice field elevated CO2 plus elevated temperature | place: India: CRRI Experimental farm Cuttack,Odisha-753006 | collected 2013-12-17 | reverse complement strand
AGCCGCCGGCTGAGGTCTCAGATCAGAGAGTCTCCGGACTCACCGGGGCGGTTCACCCCGAGAGGGGACGGAAACTCGGGGAGCCGATCAGCGACCACCGCACCCTGTCAGTCGTCAGACCCAAAACCCCGAGAGGGGACGGAAACCTTCAGCACCACCATCATCCGGCGCCTCAGCTCAGCATGTCGTCAGACCCAAAACCCCGAGAGGGGACGGAAACCCTTCGACGCCGGATTCGTGATCTCTTCCCGCGGATAGGTCGTCAGACCCAAAACCCCGAGAGGGGACGGAAACTGCCCCGGCGTTTAGCGATCACAACACCAACTAATGGTCGTCAGACCCAAAACCCCGAGAGGGGACGGAAACCAGCGAAATACAGGCTCCACGACACGACCACAACGCGTCGTCAGACCCAAAACCCCGAGAGGGGACGGAAACTCTTGACGATGCGGTTGCCCCGCGCCCTTTTCCAGCCGTCGTCAGACCCAAAACCCCGAGAGGGGACGGAAACAGGTTCGCGTCAGACAGGTTCGCGTCGATCAAGTCCGGTCGTCAGACCCAAAACCCCGAGAGGGGACGGAAACTTTATCACTCCCGACCAAATAGGTATCGGCGTGTTCAAGTCGTCAGACCCAAAACCCCGAGAGGGGACGGAAACATTTTGAGCGCGAACTCGTCCACAGTCCCCCTTTCAGGTCGTCAGACCCAAAACCCCGAGAGGGGACGGAAACGCCCCGTGGATGGCGGATGCGTTGTGCGCGCAAGTGTCGTCAGACCCAAAACCCCGAGAGGGGACGGAAACCCGACGATGGCCAGTAAATCGGCGTGGGTAACCGATCCGGGTCGTCAGACCCAAAACCCCGAGAGGGGACGGAAACTAGTACGCCATCTGTGCCTCATACAGGTCCAGTGCCCTGTCGTCAGACCCAAAACCCCGAGAGGGGACGGAAACCTGACGGCACGGAGCTTTCCGGCTTCTATCAGGTAGTCGTCAGACCCAAAACCCCGAGAGGGGACGGAAACCCTCATGGTGGGACATGGACGAGCGCGACTATCGGGGTCGTCGGACCCAAAACCCCGAGAGGGGACGGAAACTGGACGCAGAATCGCACCGGGTGCGGGAGGTGCAGCAGTCGTCAGACCCAAAACCCCGAGAGGGGACGGAAACGCATATCGCCCGCCACACCACAGCCACGCTACTGCTCCATGTCCTCAGACCCAAAACCCCGAGAGGGGACGGAAACACACCGCCGATGACAGCTATGTCCGAGTGACATCCTCCCAGTCGTCAGACCCAAAACCACGAGAGGGGACGGAAACTTGAACCGCCCTTCGCGCGGTGTTTCGGCCGTGCCCGAGTCGTCAGACCCAAAACCCCGAGAGGGGACGGAAACTACGACGACTGGGTCGCCACCGCGTCTGTTGACCGGCATTCAGGATGAGCATGATGGCGGCGTTGACGGTGAGGACGTTTGGTCATGAAATGACCCCGCCGGGAGATGTCCGGCGGGGTCGGTGGTGTTCGGGGTGTCGGTGTGGTGTTCAGTCTGCCGTGACTTCGGCGATGGCGGTGCGGGTGGTGGATTCGTCGACGATGGCCTTGTCGGCGGCGAAGGCGGCGACGAGGGCTTGCAGGGCGAGGTTGTTGACCGCGCGGGGGTAGCCCCGGCTGGTCTGGTGGATCAACCCGATGGCGTCGTCGGAGAACAGGGCATCGTCGCGTCCGGCTAGCTTGAGGTGGTGGCGTAGGTAGCTGCCGGTGTTGGTGTCGGTCATGGGCGGCATGGCATATCGGAGTCCGATGCGCTGGTCAAGCGCGGCGAGCACGCCGAGTTTCATCCGCCGCCGCAGGGTGGGTTGGCCGATGAGCAGGCAGGCGAACGGGCTTGACGAGTCGAGGTCGTGATTTGTCAAGAGCCGCAACGCCTCCAGTTGGTCATAGCCGAGCAGGTGCGCTTCCTCGACGACCACGACGGGGGTGCGTCCGCGCTCGGCTTGTTCGGCGGCTAGCGCGTCGGCGGCCTGTGGGGCCAGGGTGGCGTGGTGGGTGAGGGGTTGTCCGCCGAGCGAGGCGACGATGCGGTGGTGGATGCCCTGGACGCCGACGGTGGGGTCGGGCAGGTAGATGATGGTGTGGCGGCTGCGATCCAGGCTCGCTAGTGCGGCGCGCACGGCGACGGTCTTGCCGGCGCCGACTTCGCCGGTGATGACGCCGATGCGGCGGTCGGCGATGCACCAGCCGATGCGGGCGACCGCTTCGTTGTGCGCGCTGTGGCGATGCAGCATGCCCGGTGCCAGATCGCGGCCGAATGGCATGCGCGAAAAACCGTAATACGAGATCAGTTTGTGCATCATTTCGGTTGGGCCTCCTGGCCGGTGAGCAGGTCGAGCTGGCCGGGGATCTGATCGGCAGCCCCGGTGAGGGCGGTGTAGTTGACGCCGCGGGCGAGTTCGGCTGCGTGCGCGGTCTCGATTAACTGCGCGTAGTCGATGCCGCTGGGTTTGGGCGGTGCGGTGGGGGTTTCGGGTTTGGCTTTCGGGTGTGAATGGCGCCCGATGTGATACGGAATGGCCCGCCTCATCGGCGCGCCGGCCAGCCGCACCTCGATGCGGGTCAAATCGAACGGGTCGAACACCAACTCCACTTTCCGGCCGACCAGCGCCGGGTCGATCTCGTAGCGGTTGCCGTGCAGCGAGACGGTGGCGGTCTTGGTCACGCGGCGGTGCTCCTCCCACAGGAAGGCCTCGGTGAGCGTCTCGGGGGCGGGCAGCGGGATGGGGCCGCCGGCTGACCAGCGGGCCAGCGGGGTCTGCCCGGTTTCGGAATGCACGCTGCGGTGATAAACCGTTTCGACCCAGGCCGTAAACAGCCGATTCAACTCGGCCAGATCAGCGACGTAATGTCGGCCGACGACGTCGGGTTCGCCGGTGATCTCGACCAGGAACTGCTCGCGCACGGTGCGGAAGAACCTCTCTATCTTGCCCCTGCCTTGCGGCCGACCTGGCGTGGAATGAACAAGGCGCACACCGAGTTTCGCGCATGCCCGCAACAACCACGCATCCACATAGGGCGAGCCGTTATCGACATACACCGCGTTGGGCACGCCGCGGGAGGCCAGCGCCGGGCGCAGTGCGGCGGCCAGCCGCACCGTGTCCTCGGCATGGCCCCACCGGTAGCCGGGCACCAACCGGGAATGGTCGTCTAAGAACGCGAACAGATAGGTCTTGCGGAGATCAATCCGTATGCCGTGCAACACATCCCCGGTCCACAGGGCGTTCGGGTGCTCGGCTTCGAACCGGCCGAACACCGCCGGCGCCGACCCGGTGGTGGCGCCGGTGAGCCCGAGCCGGTGGAAGTTGCGTTGCAGGGTGCGTTCATCGGGCGCCCAGCCCAACTGGGTACGCAGGATCCGCCGGATTGCCGCCGCCGTGCGCTGCGGGTTTTCCCGCCGCAGCGCCACCGCCAGCTCCAGCACCTCGGCCGGGGTACGCGGTGTGCACTGGCGTGGGTTGGGCACCAGCGCGTCGAACCCGCCGGCCCGCCAGCCCCGGATCCAGCGGTCGATGGTTTGGCGGCTGATGCGCACCCGCCGCCCGAACGGATCGGTGTGCTCGCGTGAGGCCAACTCGCGCACCATCTTTCCCCGCTGCTTGGTGGAATGCGCCGCATCGGCGGCCTCCCAAATCAACTGGTAGCGAAACAACCCGATCGCCCTCGCGCGCTCCGCGCGCACCTTCTCCTCGTCATCGCCGACCGCCACCGGCCGCTCCTTTCCATTTGCTGTCTGTCAAAACACACGACAGCGCACAGGTTTACGGCCCGATCGACGGCTACGGCAGGGTCGACTCGTGTTGCACCCACTCGCCGGGCCAGCCCGGCGCCAACAACCGCCCACCTGACACCGCTACCGCGGTCTCAGCCAGCGACACCGTGGGCAGCGAAAACCGGCGCCCGATGGCAGCTGCGAGCGCGCCGATCGCCACCACCGCATCGACGAACCCGCCGCCACCTGCATCCGGCATCACCGGATCGGCATCGACCGCGCACAGCCACACCGTGAACACCGACCGCACCGCCTCGACACGCTCGGCAAACCGGCGCAGCCAGCCCCGCACCGTCTCCGCCGGGCGAGCCACATCCGTGGCGATCCGGCGGAACCCGACCCGGCTGGTGGCCTTCGCCGCCAGCGCCGACACGATCACCGCCGCCGTGTCGGCGCGGCGCAGCAACGCGCTCACCGGCAACAACACATGCGTCACCCCGCACCCGGTGCACCGCGACCGACGCGGGCACAACTCCACCGGACCAGCCGGGCCGCGTAACTGCCGCGACCGAGCCCGGCCCCAGCCCGCCAGCACACCCCCGCAAGACGGGCAGCTCAGCTCACCGGCCGCCAGCCGACGCTCGACTTGATCGACATCTGCTTCTACGGTGACCACTGCGCCTCCAAGCGCACACAGGCGGCCCTCCCGTAGCACTCCGGCAAGAGACGACGGGAGGGCCGTCGCCTACCAATGACCTGATCACCGAGCCGCCCCGGCACTACAAACAACAAACCCGGGTACGGCAAGCCCCCGCGCTGCTCACCGTCAGCGCCGGAACCGGTGTCCCTGTCGTACTAGAGGAACTGGCCAAACTAGGCCGCACCCTGTGGCGCTGCCGCCACGATGTGCTGGCCTACTTCGACCACCACGCGTCCAACGGGCCCACCGAAGCCATCAACGGACGACTGGAAGCCCTATGCCGTAACGCCCTCGGATTCAGAAACCTCACCCACTACCGAATCCGTTCACTACTGCACTGCGGCAACCTGGCTCAGCTGATCCATGCACTCTGATTCCGGAAGAGCCATTAAAGCTCATCGGTTCCACTCCACCAGCTTCATCCGCACGTCGACACCTGGTCCGAGCTTCTGCTTGAGGCCCTGCATAAAACCCCACTGACGCACCGCCTGGTCAGCCAAACGCCGACATAGCCGCTCCACTGCGTCGACCGGCTGGTTTTCATAGTCGCTATCACCGCGCGTATCCAACGTGTCCGTCGCGGAAGCGACCGGTCCCTCGTTCTCTAGCAGCAGCACCGCGAGCTGACGCTTGTCCACCAGCACCACCCACCGCATCTGTGCGAGCAGTTTGGGGAGCGTCGTATCGTCCCTGGCTGCGTACGTCATGTGCGTTCCTGCCTAAGCTCCTTCAGTCCCACGCGAATACCAGCCCGGCCGCGCTCCCGATGCACGGTAGGCGCCTGGTGCTGGCAATAGTTGGTGTCAAGCGATTATCGGTATATCGGCCACGTCTCTAAGTATGCGTCAATTGCTCGTTCGATTTTCAACCCATAATCATTCGGAACCCAATCAGGTCCAAAGGTCTTCATCAAGGCGTCGGAAAGCACGTCGATAACAGCGTCGCTCTGTTCGTTGGTTGGCTTCTCTGTGCGCCGAAGCTCGTCGAAGAGAGCGGGATTACGATTCTCTAATTCTTGCTCGATCACGGGACGGTGCTCCGTTGAAATAGCATCGAGAACGTTGCTCACGGATTTCTCCATCCAGCCCGGCTGTTCGCCCAGGCGGTTACCACTTGGCCATCTTTGTTTAGGACCACTGTTGCGTCTTTCCCAACGTACACGTAAGCGCCTCTACCAAGCTCATCCACTTTAAACTGGGGCGGCCCAACAGGATTCGCAACAGCATCCGAGGTGCCTCACGTAGAAGTGAGCGCGAAGCGTGGCTGGTGCCTCACGCATAGTGAGCGCGTGGGGGGCTTGCATTACTTCGCCTTGGCCAATCGGTTGATTGACGGTTGCAATGATTGCAGGTCGATGTGGCGGGCGGTGGCCAGGGCCTCGGTCTTGGTCTTGGCCAGGTCGAGCAGCTGCATTTGGATCGCGTTGATCTGGCGGGTCAGATCGGCCGGGTTGAAGCCTTCGATTCGGGCGGCCACGGTCGAGAGTTGCTGTGCATCAAGGACGCCCGATGCCTGCAGGCGCTGCCATGGGGTGGCCGGCTTGTCATAGATGCGCTTGCGGCGACCGTTGACGGTGCTGGTGTAGCCGACGGGCTTTTTGGTCGGGGTGAAGAAGTTGCACCGCAGCGACACCAACGGCCATAGCCGGTTGAGCAGCTCCAGCTCTTCGCCGGTGTCATAGCGCCAGTAGAACGCGTGTTTGCGCACCACATGATTGTTCTTGGACTCGACATGGGCCTGGTCGTTCTTCTGGTACGGCCGCGAGCGAGTCTGGGCGATGTCGCGGGCCTGCAGCCAGCCGGCGACGTCGTGATTGATGAACTCGCCCCCGCAGTCCGAATCGAAAACCGTCATCGGGAATGGGAACCGCTGCTGGCACTCCTTGATGCCCTCGAGGATCCACTTGGCCGCGTTGTTGCGGATCGAGGCGTTCTCGGTCCAGCCGGTCACCAGATCAGTCATCGTCAGGGTGCGGGCGAACTCGCCGATTAGACTCGGGCCGCAGTGCGCCACAGTGTCGGCCTCGATCACCCCCGGGACCTTGGGCGCCTCATCCGAACAGGTGTGGATGGTGATCGAATTACGCAGCAATGGTGAGGGTTTGGTTGTCGAGATGCCTTTGATGCGCATCCGCTCGCGGGCGGGTTTGAGGTAGCGGTCCACGGTGGCCGCGCTCATCGCCTTCAACTCCGCCACCGCCGCTTCGGTGGCGAACGGCTTGTCAAGATCACCGGCGGCGGCCTCAAGCGGCAGCCACAGCTCGAGCATCACCACCAGGTACTTGCCGCACGGCATGCCCATCAAGGCCCACACGTGCTCTAAAAGCGCCCTGGCGTCGTCACTGAAGCCCCGCGCCCGCAGCCTGCGCCCGTCGACCTGCTCGGCCGGCTCCGGCAGCCCCGGGCCGGTCAGCATCCGCCGGGCCGTCGAACGACCCATCCCGGTGGTGGACACCACCCGATCCAGGATCTTGGTCTTATCCGCCTTCGATGCCGAAGTGCCTCACTTAAAAGTGAGCGCGAAGTAGGTGTGGCTGGTGGGCAGTTTCCTCGTGTCCCGCCGCCGCGACACGGTGACCGTCGGCTGGCACACGAGCCGTGGGGTTGGCGGCCGACGACGGCGCTGGTCAGGTGTGCCGGAACCGGTCGATGATCGCTATTGCCGGTTGATATGGCGCTTGCCGGACCAGCCCCGGTAGCCGATGTAGCCCATCAACACGGCGAGGCCTCCGGTACTGATCAGGCCCAGCGTCGAGCCGTGGGTGCACACATTTAGCACGAACAGCGCCAGGAACAACACCGTCATCACTGAGTAGAACGCCGGGCCGTACCGGGGGTTGGTTTTCACGTGCGCGTCCTCACCGCCCGGGCTGGAAAGCCATCAGGGAGTGTCCCTGCGGCCCAGTGCGGCATGCGATTCGCCCCTGGTAGGGCTGTCGCCTTCAACTCGGCCACCGACGCCTCGGTGACGAGCGGCTTGTCAAGATCACCGGCAGCGGTCAACAGCGGCAACCACAGGTCATGCATGACCACCAGGTACTTGCCGCACGGCATGCCCATCAAGGCCCACACGTGCTCCAGCAGCGCCCTGGCTTCGTCGCTGAAGCCCCGAGGCCGAAGGCTACGCCCGTCGACCTGCTCGGCCGGGCCCGGCAACCTCGGGCCGGTCAACATCTGCCGCGCCGTCGAGCGGCCCATCCCCGTGGTGGCCACCACCGGATCCAAAATCTTGCCGTTGCCCCTCCCCATCACCGACGACAACAACAACGAGGCCATTCGAGGCGATCGATCGGCAGCACGTCGCCAAGCGACGATAGCGCTTCATACTCCCAGCGCCCGCGCGATGTCGCTGATCCGCCGGTAGAGGCGTCGACCCTCGAGGGGCAAGAAGCCGTGGTGACCGTAGAACTCGGCGGCGCGGTCGTCGATGGCGTCGACGACCAGGGCGCGGGCGCCGTAGTGCCGGGCACCGGCCACGGATCGGATGAGGGCATCGAGGAGAAGATCGCCACCGAGACCGGTGCCTTGCTCCTGCCGGTCGAGCGCCAGGCGAGCGAGGACGAGCACTGGGATCGGGTCGGGTCGGGTTGGCCCCGGCCCGGCCGCGATGGCACCCGGATCCGCTCGATGCTCCCCATGGCGAGCGCGTAGAACCCAACTACCCGCCGGCCTCGACAGAGCACCCACGTAGCGGCCGTGCCGGCGGCAGCCGCGACGGGCGCGACTCGGCGCAGCCAGTGGTCGAGAACCTCAACATCGCTGGAGAAGCGCGCCGTGTCGTGCCGGTCCGGGTCCAACAGCTCGACGGGGCCGAGCGCGGGGGTGCTCAATGGGGGGGAATGCGGCTCTTCCGTCTGGCGAGGCGCACCAATTCGGGAGCCGCCTCGTCGGGCTCGTCGAGCGCGGCGACGAAGCGGCGGAAAGCGGCCTCGGACAGCTCGATCCGGTTGGCCCGGGCCAAGAGATCGTGGGCGTGGTCGACCGCGGCGGACAATACGAACCCCGACAGGCTCTGGCCGGTGAGCGCGGCGGCGTGGCGAAGGGCCTGCTCCTGTTCAGGAGACAGGCGGAAGTTGAGGCGACCAGTCAGAGTCTCGGGCATGTACGTAATGTAGACGTACTTCGTCGACGTCTGATCGGTGTTGATGCGGCGAGAAGCGTTTCTCCGTGGCGGCCGAACGAGGTTCTGTTGTTCCCGACGTTCGCGCATCGCCACTCCGAGCGCGTCCGGCTGGTCGGAGTAACTCAGTTCCGCGGCCTCGGTGCGCAGTCCGACTAGGCTCGGGCAGGTCATGGCACGTCAACCTCTGGAGCAGCGGGTGGCCCGGGCGGCGCAGGCGGCGCTGGCCCGACAGCGGTTCGTCAGCGCGATCGATGTGCTGCTCGGCCTGGGCTGGCTGGCGCCCTCGCATGTCGACCAGTGGCGGCAGGGCCGCGTCGACTCGCTGGAGCAAGTCGTACAGGCCAACCTCAGCAAGATCACCGCCGTGATGGCCGCGTTGCGGCGCTGGGCCCGCGACCGGGGGCTCAACCCGTCGGAGACCGATTACGTCGCTCGCACTCGGGACCGCCGTCGGCTGCGGTTCAGCGTCACCGGCGAGGACGCCATCGAGCGCGCGTATCGCACGCATTGGGTGTCGCCGGAGCTCTCGGAGCGTGCGGTCGCGCGGCAGAGCCGGCGCCCCGATTTGGTCGTGATCATGCCGGTCAACGACTGGTCATGCGCGTCGTGTGGCGGCAGCGGTGACCTGATGTTCCTTGAGGACGCGGGGCCGTTGTGCCTGGACTGCGCGGACCTTGGCCATCTGGTCTTCTTGCCGTCCGGGGACGCCGCGCTTACCCGCCGGGCCAAGCGGGCGAGCCGGCTTTCGGCGGTGGTGGTGCGGTGGAGCCGGGCGCGTAAGCGATACGAGCGTCAGGGCATCCTGGTCGAGGCGGAGGCGCTGGAGCGCGCCGAAAACGAGTGCCTCGCCGATGCGGAGGTGCGCGCCCGCCGCCGGGAGCGCGACGAGGCGCGACGGGCCAACGAGGACCTGCGTCTGCAAGCCGAATTCGGCGCCGCGATTCGCACGCTGTTCCCGAACTGCCCGGCCGGCCGGGCCGAGGCGATCGCCCGCCACGCGGCCACCCGCGGCAGCGGCAGGATCGGACGTAGCGCGGCCGGACGGGCGCTCGATCCCGAAGCGGTGAGGCTGGCCGTCGCGGCGTCGGTGCGGCATATCGACACTTCGTTCGACGAACTGCTGATGTCGGGTGTCGACCGGGAAACGGCGCGGCACCGGGTGGGTGAGCACGTCGAGGAAGTGCTGCGCGACTGGCGCGCGACCAGCCGCTGAACCTATTACTACCTAGGTACGACCCTGGTAGCATCTTAGGTTGTGAAGTTGAGCGTGAGCCTGTCCGATGACGACGTCGCGATCCTGGACGCATATGTGAAACGAGCGGGATTACCATCCCGCTCCGCCGGCCTGCAGCATGCGATCCGCGTGCTTCGCTACCCCACGCTCGAAGATGACTATGCCAACGCATGGCAAGAATGGTCGGCAGCCGGCGACACGGACGCGTGGGAGCAGACCGTCGGCGACGGAGTCGGTGATGCGCCGCGGTGAGATTTGGCAGGTCGATCTCGACCCCGCTCGAGGTAGCGAAGCGAACAACCAGCGCCCCGCCGTCGTCGTCAGCAACGACCGGGCCAACGCGACCGCCACGCGTCTTGGGCGCGGCGTCATCACCGTCGTGCCGGTGACGAGCAACATCGCCAAGGTCTATCCGTTTCAGGTGTTGTTGTCGGCCACCACTACTGGTCTCCAGGTCGACTGCAAGGCGCAGGCCGAGCAAATCAGATCGATTGCTACCGAGCGGTTGCTCCGGCCAATCGGCCGAGTTTCAGCCGCCGAACTTGCCCAGCTCGATGAGGCTTTGAAACTGCATCTCGACTTATGGTCGTAGCTCTCGCAGGTTCCGCGTCGGGGAGACCACTGGGCACGCGCCGCTGGACGGGCTCGGGTTATCGGCCGGGTCGCCGCCCGGGTCCGCCGCACCACCAGCCGTTAGCCGACGGGCAGCAGCAGCCGGGAGCGCCCGAAATGCACCGCGTGGGTAGCCGGCTTGAGCTGCCGTCCGGTGAGTATCGGTTCCGGGGTGCCGAGGTTTCGCGCATAGCGGGGAAACCAACTACCGGCGATCAGCACCCGGATGCGGGAGTCGGCGCGGAATCGGTGGGCGATGGCGTCCAGCTCGACGCGGACCAGCTCCGGCGCGTCACCAAGGCGCCGGTAGCCGTCGCTGACATTGCGGGACCGGCCCTTCGCGTCCACCTCGCTGACCCGAACGAACACGTCGACGTAGGGGTTGTCCGAGCTGTGCACCAGCTCGACGACGGGGTTTCCGTGCACGCAGAGGTCGTGGGTGAGGGGCGCCCCGGTGAAGCACAGCACATCGGCGCGCGTGGCCAGCCGGCTGTCGTCGCGGTAACCGCCGTTGGATGACAGTAGCGGACCACCGGTGGTCGGTGTCGGGTCGGCGGGGTGGTAGCGAAACGTCGCCGGTGGCGTGCCGGAAGCCGGAGCGCTCTCACCCAGGCGGCCACCGGGCTGCAGGTACCACGCCCGCTCGGTGGTCGCCGGAGGCCAGTCCGGCAGGTGCCGCCAGCCCTGGCCGGTGACGAAGACCCGCACCGGGCTGGGGCGCAGCGCCGGCGCCCGGCCGAGGTGGGCGTCCAACCAGTCCAACGATTCCCGAGCGCCGGTGGCCAGCCCCTTGGTGAGCATCTGGGTGTGTGTCCAGGGACCGACCGTCAGCGCGACGTGCACACCCCGGTCGCGCAGGTGCCGGTACTGCTGCAGCGTCTGCCGCAGGAAGATGTCCTGCCAGCCGCCGACGAGCAGCACCGGGACCTGGACGCGGTCCAACGCGGCGGGAAACCGCAGTCGGTCCCAGAACGGATCGTCGCGGTCGGTGTGTTCCACCCAGGATTCGAACCACGGCGCACCCGTGCCGAGCAGCGTCCGGGCCGACTCACCCAGCGGCAACGTGGCGGCCGTCCGCGCCACCCGTCGCGGCGCGGTGAGCTGGCGGATTCCGGCCCGGATGCGACCGGGGTCTTCCTGGTGGGAAACCAGATCGCTCCAGCCCAGGAAGTCGTTGACCGTAAACGATCCGGTGCCCCACACCGAGGCCCGGAAGTCGTGCGGCCCCACCGTGATCACGGCCGCGGCCAGCTCCGGGGGCGGATCGTGCAGCAACGCCCACTGGGTGAAACCCAGATAGGGCAGGCCGATGGTGCCGAACCGGCCGGTGAACCAGGGCTGTTCACGCAGCCACGCCACCGTATCGGCGCCGTCGGCGGCCTCGTTGACCATGGGCTCGAACACGCCACCGGACCCGAACGTCCCGCGCACGCTCTGCAGCACGACGTGATAACCGCGGGCGGCGTAAATCCTGGCAAACACCAGCGAAAACGGAAACCGGCGCCCGTATGGCCCACGCACCAGCAGGGTGCCGACGGGCTGCGACGTGGCGGGTGCGTAGTGGTCGGCCACCAGCTGGACGCCGTCGCGCATCGGGACTCGGACGTGACCGACGGTGTAGCGGGTGGTTGCGCGGGGCAGACCCAACAGTCCGCCCAGGGCCTGCCCACCGACTCGTCCGGTCAGGGCGCGCAGCTTGGGCCGCTCGGGCCGAGCGGAGGTGGTACTCACGACGCCCAGGGTAGGGACCTAAAACCTGTAGTAGGGGACGAGGTCGTTTGCCCGCTGCAGGTTGGTCGACGGGCAGTCCACGTCGGGCTCGGAGTAGACGGTCGAGTAGAACAGCGACTGCTGGATCACCCCGTAGCTGGTCTTGAAGGTCACCATGCAAGAGGAGTACCAGAAGCTGTTGTGATACGTCGGCTTCCGCACCCAGTACTGCGCGGCGCGGTGGCCGGCGATCGTGGTCTCGATCGCGTCGGGGGGCAGGGTCTGGGCGTAGGTGCGCCAGATGATCGGCTCGACGGCCATCTGATAGTTACCCGCGTCGAAGTGGCAGCGCAGCCCCTCCTCGGCTTCCGGTGGCGTGTAGGCCAATCCGAGCCGCTGGATGACGTCGAACGGGATGTCTCGGCACGGGTCAAACGGGCTGGGGTCGGTGGTCGCCACGATCGGGCTCTTCATCGTGGTGGACATGGGCGCCGCGGTCGATCGCAGCTGGACCGCGTCGCCGCCGGTCGGCGCTGGGGGGATGCCCTGCCAGCCCACCGTGCCCACCACCACCACCGCTGCCGTCAGCGCACCGAGCCCTCCGATCAGCCGCACCCTGGTGAACACGACACCCCCTGCCCTCGGCGGTCCCTTGCCGGGAGTGTACAAGTCGGCTCCGCGTCGTCACAGTCAAACGAGAACTTGTTCTAACCCGGGCCACCTTTGATGCGGTGAATTCTGCGGTAGTTCCCGCTGACGCATAATGTGATGCACTTCGATGGACGCAAGGAAGCAACGGGTGTTTCAGATCAGTCCGGAGCAGTGGATGCACTCGGCGGCGCAGGTGACCACGCAGGGTGAGGGTCTGGCCGTCGGACATTTGTCGTCGGACTATCGGATGCAGGCCGCCCAGTTCGGCTGGCAGGGCGCCTCGGCGATGGCGCTCAACGCCAAGATGGACGACTGGTTGGACGCGTCGAGGGCGCTGCTGACCAGGATCGGTGATCACGCATTCGGGCTGCAGGAGGCCGCTATCCAGCATGCGGCGGCGGAGGCGGAGCGGGCGCAGGCGCTCGCCCAGGTGGGTGTTTCCGCCGACGTCGTAGCTGGTCCGCGTGGGGTGTGATTCGTGCCACTGACCGTGGCCGATATCGATCGGTGGAACGCGCAAGCGGTCCGGGAGGTGTTTCACGCGGCCAGTGCCCGAGCGGAGGTGACGTTCGAGGCGTCGCGTCAGTTGGCCGCGCTGTCGATTTTTGCGAACTCGGGTGGCAAGACCGCTGAGGCGGCGGCACACCACAACGCGGGCATTCGCCGAGACCTCGACGCCCACGGCAACGAGGCGTTGGCGGTTGCCCGGGCGGCCGACAGGGCCGCCGACGGGATTGTGAAGGTTCAGTCCGAGCTGGCCGCACTACGCCATGCCGCCGCGGCCGCCGAGCTGACGATCGATGCGCTGATCAACCGGGTGGTGCCGATCCCCGGGCTGCGATCCACCGAGGCGCAGTGGGCGCGGACGCTGGCCAAGCAAACGGAGCTGCAGGCGGAGCTGGATGCGATTATGGCCGAGGCCAATGCCGTCGACGAGGAGCTGGCCTCAGCGGTCAATATGGCCGACGGTGACGCGCCCATCCCGGCCGATTCCGGCCCGCCGGTCGGTCCCGAGGGGCTGACCCCGACCCAGCTCGCCAGCGATGCCAACGAGGAGCGGCTGCGCGAGGAGCGCGCCCGCCTGCAGGCCCACCTCGAGCGGTTACAGGCGGAGTATGACCAACTGAGTGTGCGGGCCGCCCGTGACTACCACAACGGCATCCTCGACGGTGACGCGGTGGGCCGACTGGCAGCGCTTACCGACGAGCTGAGCGCCGCCAGGGGCCGGCTGGGTGAGCTCGATGCCGTCGACGAGGCGTTGAGCCGAGCACCCGAGACCTACCTGACCCAGCTGCAGATTCCCGAGGACCCAAATCAGCAGGTGCTGGCGGCCGTGGCCGTCGGTAATCCCGACACCGCCGCCAATGTGTCGGTGACGGTTCCCGGCGTCGGGTCCACCACCCGGGGCGCCCTGCCCGGCATGGTGACCGAAGCCCGCGACCTGCGGTCGGAGGTAATCCGGCAACTCAATGCTGCCGGCAAGCCCGCATCGGTTGCCACCATCGCCTGGATGGGCTACCACCCGCCCCCGAACCCACTCGACACCGGCAGTGCGGGCGATCTGTGGCAGACCATGACCGATGGGCAGGCACACGCGGGCGCGGCCGATCTGTCGCGGTATTTGCAGCAGGTGCGCGCCAATAACCCCAGTGGCCACCTGACCGTGTTGGGGCACTCGTATGGGTCGCTGACGGCGTCGCTGGCGTTGCAGGACCTCGATGCCCAGAGCGCCCATCCGGTCAACGACGTCGTGTTTTACGGCTCACCCGGCTTGGAGCTGTACAGCCCGGCGCAGCTCGGGCTCGATCACGGGCACGCTTATGTCATGCAGGCCCCCCACGACCTCATCACCAATCTGGTGGCGCCGTTGGCGCCGCTGCACGGATGGGGCCTGGACCCCTATCTGACCCCCGGGTTCACGGAGCTGTCGTCACAGGCGGGTTTTGATCCGGGCGGGATCTGGCGTGACGGAGTGTATGCCCACGGGGACTACCCGCGGTCCTTCCTCGATGCCGCCGGCCAGCCGCAGCTGCGGATGTCCGGCTATAACCTGGCGGCGATCGCCGCCGGGCTGCCCGACAACACGGTGGGCCCGCCGCTGCTTCCGCCAATTCTGGGTGGCGGCATGCCGGCAGCGCCCGGCCCAGCACTGAGAGGGGGACGTTGATGCGGTGGCCGACGGCGTGGCTGCTGGCTCTGGTGTGTGTGATGGCGACTGGGTGCGGACCCAGTGGCCACGGGACGCGGGCCGGCGAGGAGGGGCCGTTGAGCCCGGAGAAGGTCGCCGAGCTGGAGAACCCGTTGCGCGCCAAGCCCCCGCTGGAGGACGCCAAGGACCAGTACCGGGCGGCGGTGACCCAGCTGGCCAACGCCATCACGGCCCTGGTGCCCGGCCTGACGTGGCGAACGGATATGGACACCTGGACCGGCTGCGGTGGTGAGTATGAATGGACCAGGGCCAAAGCGGCGTATTTCATGATCGTTTTCAGTGGACCGATCCCCGACGACAAGTGGCTGCAGGCCGTGCAGATCGTCAAGGACGGTGTCGAACAGTTCGGTGCCACCGGCTTTGGGGTGATGAAGAACAAGCCGGCCGACCACGACGTGTACTTCGCCGGTCATGGCGGCGTCGAGTTCAAATGCTCGACCCAGAAGGCGGCGGTCCTCACCGCACAGTCGGACTGCCGGATCAGCCGGACCGACACCCCAAAACCCTCGCCGACCCCGTAGCAGTTGGGCTAGGTTGGCCGAGCAGACGCAAAAGCCCCCATTTCGGGCCCGAAATGGGGGCTTTTGCGTCTGCTCACGCCGTAGCGGTTGGTCGAACTGGCTGGATTTCGTTCCCACTTCGCCGGGTCGTTAGGGTGGTAAGTCGTGACCTGGAAAGGATCGGGGCAGGAGACCGTCGGCGCCGAGCCGACGCTGTGGGCGATCTCCGACCTGCACACCGGTCACCTCGGCAACAAACCCGTCGCCGAATCGCTGTACCCGTCCTCGCCGGACGACTGGCTGATCGTCGCCGGCGACGTCGCCGAACGCACCGACGAGATCCGCTGGTCGCTGGACCTGCTGCGGCGGCGGTTCGCGAAGGTGATCTGGGTGCCGGGCAACCACGAGCTGTGGACCACCAACCGCGACCCGATGCAGATCTTCGGCCGCGCACGCTATGACTATCTGGTCAACATGTGCGACGAGATGGGCGTCGTCACACCCGAGCATCCGTTCCCGGTATGGACCGAACGAGGCGGCCCGGCCACCATCGTGCCGATGTTTCTGCTCTACGACTACAGCTTTTTGCCGGAGGGGGCAAACAGCAAGGCCGAAGGTGTGGCCATCGCGAAGGAACGCAACGTCGTGGCCACCGACGAGTTCCTGCTCTCACCCGAGCCGTACCCCACCCGCGACGCCTGGTGCCACGAGCGGGTCGCGGCCACCCGGGCCCGTCTCGAACAGCTCGACTGGATGCAACCGACCGTGCTGGTCAACCACTTTCCGCTGCTGCGACAGCCCTGCGACGCGCTGTTCTACCCGGAATTCTCGCTGTGGTGCGGAACCACCAAGACCGCCGACTGGCACACCCGCTACAACGCCGTGTGTTCGGTCTACGGACACTTACACATTCCCCGCACCACCTGGTATGACGGTGTGCGGTTCGAGGAGGTGTCGGTGGGTTACCCGCGGGAGTGGCGCCGGCGCAAGCCCTACTCCTGGCTGCGGCAGGTGCTGCCGGATCCCCAATACGCGCCCGGCTACCTCAACGACTTCGGCGGTCACTTCGTGATCACGCCCGAGATGCGAACCCAGGCCGCCCAGTTCCGGGAACGATTGCGGCAACGGCAGTCTCGATGACGGTAGGCACGCTGGTGGCGTCGGTGTTGCCGGCGACCGTGTTCGAGGATTTGGCGTATGCCGAGTTGTACTCCGACCCACCCGGTCTCACCCCGCTGCCCGAGGAGGCGCCGTTGATCGCACGATCGGTTGCCAAGCGGCGCAACGAATTCATCACCGTGCGTCACTGCGCCCGCATCGCGCTGGACCAGCTCGGTGTGCCGCCGGCGCCGATCCTCAAGGGCGACAAGGGCGAACCGTGCTGGCCCGACGGCATGGTCGGTAGCCTCACCCACTGCGCCGGTTACCGCGGCGCGGTTGTCGGACGCAGGGATGCGGTGCGTTCCGTGGGCATCGACGCCGAACCGCACGACGTGTTGCCCAATGGTGTGCTGGATGCGATCAGCCTGCCGGCCGAGCGCGCCGACATGCCCCGCACCATGCCAGCGGCGTTGCATTGGGATCGAATCCTGTTCTGCGCCAAGGAAGCAACGTACAAGGCGTGGTTTCCGCTGACCAAGAGGTGGCTGGGTTTCGAGGACGCGCACATCACGTTCGAAACCGATAGCACCGGCTGGACGGGTCGCTTCGTCTCCCGTATCCTCATCGACGGGTCCACCCTGTCGGGTCCGCCGCTGACAACGCTGCGGGGACGCTGGTCGGTTGAGCGCGGACTGGTGCTGACCGCGATCGTGCTATGAGCGCAACCGGCCCCGGAATCGTGGTTATCGACAAGCCCGCGGGAATGACCAGCCATGACGTGGTGGGGCGGTGCCGCCGCATCTTCGCCACCCGGCGGGTCGGCCACGCGGGCACCCTGGACCCGATGGCCACCGGGGTGTTGGTGATCGGCATCGAACGCGCCACCAAGATCCTCGGTCTGCTGACGGCGGCCCCCAAGTCGTATGCCGCCACCATCCGCTTGGGTCAGACCACTTCCACCGAGGACGCCGAAGGTCAAGTGCTGCAGTCGGTTCCGGCTAAGCACCTGACCATCGAGGCGATCGACGCCGCGATGGAGCGGCTGCGCGGTGAGATCCGGCAGGTGCCGTCGTCGGTCAGCGCGATCAAGGTCGGTGGCCGACGCGCCTATCGGTTGGCCCGCCAGGGGCGCTCCGTGCAATTGGAAGCCCGGCCGATCCGCATCGACCGGTTCGAGCTGCTGGCCGCACGCCGGCGCGACCAGCTCATCGATATCGATGTGGAGATCGACTGCTCCTCGGGAACCTACATCCGCGCGTTGGCACGCGACCTCGGCGACGCGCTTGGGGTGGGAGGCCATGTGACGGCGTTGCGGCGCACCCGCGTCGGCCGCTTCGAGCTGGACCAGGCGAGATCGCTCGACGATCTCGCGGAGCGCCCCGCGCTGAGCCTGAGCCTCGATGAGGCCTGCCTGCTGATGTTTGCGCGCCGCGACCTGACCGCCGCGGAGGCCAGCGCGGCCGCCAACGGCCGGTCCCTGCCGGCGGTCGGTATCGACGGCGTGTACGCGGCCTGTGACGCCGACGGCCGGGTTATCGCGCTGCTGCGTGACGAGGGTTCGCGGACCAGGTCGGTGGCGGTGCTCCGCCCGGCGACGATGCACCCCGGGTAGCGGGGTGAGGAGGAGCCGGGCGATTCGGTTGGAGCCTGGCCTCAATGTAGGGGGATGCGGTCCGGGACGGCAACGGTGGCACACTGGGCTACACGGCCTACGTCGCACGGCGATGGGCCGCTGTTCAATTCGGAAGGGGCTGTCAGCTGTTGCGGTCTGAGTGGTCGGTAGTTGTCAGTGGCGTGCTGTAGGAACAACAGTATGAATCTGGCGGTGTGGGCTGAGCGCAACGGTGTTGCGCGGGTGACTGCGTATCGCTGGTTTCATGCGGGGTTGTTGCCGGTGCCGGCGCGGAAGGCCGGGCGGCTGATTCTCGTGGACGACCAGCCGGCCGATAGATCCCGCCGGGCGCGGACGGCCGTGTATGCGCGAGTGTCGTCAGCGGATCAGAAGCCGGACCTGGATCGGCAGGTGGCGCGGGTGACCGCCTGGGCCACGACCGAGCAGATCGCGGTCGACAAGGTCGTGACCGAGGTCGGTTCGGCGCTGAACGGGCACCGCCGAAAGTTTCTTGCGCTGCTGCGTGACCCATCGGTGAAGCGGATCGTGGTGGAACACCGAGACCGGTTCTGCCGGTTCGGCTCTGAGTACGTCGAAGCGGCGCTGGCCGCCCAAGGCCGCGAGCTGGTCGTGGTCGACTCGGCCGAGGTTGATGACGACCTGGTACGGGACATGACCGAGATCTTGACCTCGATGTGCGCCCGGCTGTACGGCAAGCGCGCTGCGCAGAACCGGGCCAAGCGCGCATTGGCGGCCGCCGCCGAAGAGTCGGAGGCTGCCTGATGGCGAAATTCGAGATTCCTGAGGGCTGGATGGTTCAGGCTTTCCGGTTCACGCTCGATCCGACCGCCGAGCAGGCCCGCGCGTTGGCACGGCATTTCGGTGCCCGCCGCAAGGCCTACAACTGGACCGTCGCCACCCTGAAAGCCGATATCGACGCCTGGCAGGCGACCGGGATCCAGACGGCAAAGCCGTCGCTGCGGGTGTTGCGGAAGCGCTGGAACACCGTCAAGAACGACGTGTGCGTCAACATCGAGACCGGTGTTGTGTGGTGGCCGGAGTGCTCGAAGGAGGCCTACGCCGACGGTATTGACGGCGCGGTCGACGCGTACTGGAACTGGCAGAACTCGCGATCAGGCAAACGTGATGGCAAAAGGATGGGCTTTCCCCGGTTTAAGAAGAAGGGACGCGACCCAGACCGGGTGACGTTCACGACCGGAGCGATGCGCGTCGAGCCCGACCGGCGCCACCTCACGCTGCCGGTCATCGGGACCGTCCGCACCCACGAGAACACGCGCCGGGTTGAGCGGCTCATCGCCAAAGGCCGGTCGCGGGTGCTCGCGATCACGGTGCGCCGTAACGGGACCCGGATCGATGCGAGTGTGCGGGTCCTCGTGCAGCGCCCGCAGCAACCGAAGGTGACCGACCCCGGTTCACGGGTCGGCGTTGATGTCGGGGTGCGCCGCCTGGCCACGGTCGCCACCGCCGACGGCGCGGTGCTCGAACGAGTGCCGAATCCACGGCCACTCGACGCGGCACTCAACGAGCTACGGCATGTCTGCCGGGCACGGTCGCGCTGCACGAAAGGCTCACGTCGCTACCGTGAGCGCACCACCGAAATATCCCGGCTGCACCGCCGGGTCAACGATGTTCGCACCCACCACCTGCACTGTCTGACAACGCATTTGGCTAAGACCCACGGCCGCATCGTTGTCGAAGGCCTGGACGCGGCAGGGATGCTGCGGCAACAGGGCCTCTCGGGTGCCCGCGCTCGCCGGCGCGGACTCTCCGACGCGGCCCTGGGCACCCCGCGCCGCCACCTGTCCTACAAGACAGGCTGGTACGGGTCACAACTAGTGGTCGCTGACCGCTGGTTCCCATCGTCGAAAACCTGCCACGTCTGCGGGCATGTCCAAGAGATCGGATGGGCCGAGCACTGGCAATGCGATTCGTGCTCGGCATCGCATCAGCGTGATGACTGCGCAGCGATCAACCTCGCACGCTACGAGGACACCAGTAGCGTCGTCGGCCCAGTTGGGGCCGCCGTCAAGCGTGGAGCCGACCGTAAGACCGGGCCTCGCCCGGCAGGTGGCTGTGAAGCGCGGAAGGGAAGCAGCCCCAAGGCTGCCGAACAACCCCGAGACGGGGTGCAAGTCGCGTGACCACTAAAGATCACTCACTTGCAACGGCAACGATGCCTAACCAAGGGTCGTCGAACAAGGTTTACGTCATTGGCGTGGGCATGACGAAGTTCGAAAAGCCCGGGCGACGCGAAGGCTGGGACTACCCGGACATGGCCAGGGAGTCGGGCACCAAAGCGCTGCGCGACGCCGGCATCGACTACCGCGAAGTTGAACAGGGCTACGTCGGCTACGTCTACGGAGAATCGACGTCGGGTCAGCGGGCGCTCTACGAACTCGGCATGACGGGTATCCCCATCGTCAACGTCAACAACAACTGCTCGACCGGATCCACGGCGCTCTACCTCGGCGCGCAGGCCATCCGCGGCGGACTGGCCGATTGCGTGTTGGCGCTGGGCTTCGAGAAGATGCAGCCCGGAGCGCTGGGCGGTGGCGCCGACGACCGGGAGTCGCCGCTGGGCAGGCACGTCAAGGCGTTAGCCGAGATCGACGAGTTCGGCTTTCCGGTGGCGCCGTGGATGTTCGGGGCGGCCGGCCGCGAACACATGAAGAAATACGGCACCACCGCGGAGCATTTCGCGAAGATCGGCTACAAGAACCACAAGCACTCGGTCAACAACCCGTATGCACAGTTTCAGGACGAATACACCCTGGACGACATCTTGGCCTCAAAGATGATTTCCGACCCGCTGACCAAATTGCAGTGCTCTCCCACCTCCGACGGGTCGGCGGCGGTGGTGCTGGCCAGTGAGGATTACCTGGCCAACCACAACCTTGCCGGGCGGGCTGTGGAAATCGTCGGGCAGGCGATGACCACCGACTTCGCTTCCACCTTTGATGGCAGTGCCCGCAATATCATCGGCTACGACATGACTGTGCAAGCGGCACAACGGGTTTACCAGCAATCCGGACTCGGCCCGAAGGACTTCGGAGTGATCGAGCTGCACGACTGCTTCTCAGCCAACGAGCTACTGCTCTACGAGGCGCTCGGCCTGTGCGGGCCGGGCGAGGCGCCCGAGCTGATCGACGACAACCAGACCACCTACGGCGGACGCTGGGTCGTCAACCCATCCGGTGGGCTGATCTCCAAGGGCCATCCGCTGGGTGCGACGGGGTTGGCGCAGTGCGCGGAGCTGACCTGGCAGCTGCGCGGCACCGCCGAGGCGCGCCAGGTCGACAACGTGACCGCCGCGCTGCAACACAACATCGGGCTGGGCGGCGCCGCCGTGGTCACCGCATACCAACGGGCCGAACGTTGAGCCACGCGATCGGAGGGAGCACGCCATGTTCGAGTGGTCCGACACCGATCTAATGGTGCGCGACGCCGTTCGCCAGTTCATCGACAAGGAGATCCGCCCGCACCAAGACGCATTGGAAACCGGTGAACTGTCGCCGTATCCGATCGCGCGCAAGCTGTTCAGCCAGTTCGGTCTGGACGTGCTGCTTGCCGAGTCGGTCAACCAGATGCTGGATGGGGAGCGGGCTAAGCGGGAAAAGCGGGACAGCTCAGGCAGTTTCGGGCTGGCTGACCAGGCTTCGATGGTCGCGGTGCTGGTGTCCGAACTGGCCGGGGTCAGCATCGGATTGCTGAGCACGGTGGCCGTCAGCCTCGGGTTGGGCGCGGCGACGATCATGAGCCGCGGCACCCTGGCCCAACAGGAGCGCTGGGTGCCCACGCTGGTGACGCTGGAAAAGATCGCGGCCTGGGCCATTACCGAGCCAGACTCCGGCTCGGATGCGTTCGGCGGCATGAAGACTCACGTGACCCGCGACGGTGAAGACTACATCCTCAACGGGCACAAGACCTTCATCACCAACGGGCCGTACGCTGATGTCCTGGTGGTCTACGCCAAGCTCGCCGACGGTGAGCCCGCCTCAGATTGGCGTAACCGCCCGGTGCTGGTCTTTGTGCTCGATGCCGGCATGCCGGGCCTGACGCAGGGCAAGCCGTTCAAGAAGATGGGCATGATGTCTTCGCCGACCGGCGAGTTGTTCTTCGACAACGTGCGGCTGACCCCGGATCGCCTGCTTTGCGCCGAGGGGGACGGCCGCGACAGCGCCCGCGCCAATTTCGCCGTCGAACGCCTCGGCGTGGCGCTCATGTCGTTGGGCATCATCAACGAATGCCACCGGCTGTGTGTGGATTACGCAAAGACCCGCACGCTGTGGGGCCGTAACATCGGGCAGTTCCAACTGATCCAGTTGAAGTTGGCGAAAATGGAAGTTGCGCGGATCAACGTGCAGAACATGGTATTTCAGGCCATCGAGCGGCTCAAAGCCGGCAAACAGCTGACGCTGGCCGAGGCCTCGGCGATCAAGCTGTATTCCTCGGAGGCCGCCACCGATGTCGCGATGGAGGCCGTCCAGCTGTTCGGCGGCAACGGCTACATGGCCGAATATCGGGTGGAGCAGCTGGCTCGCGATGCCAAGTCGCTGATGATCTACGCCGGCAGCAACGAGGTCCAGGTAACCCACATCGCCAAGGGCCTGCTGGGCGAACCGGCTTCGCGAGCGTAACCGGACTGCGAAAATCCGTGCCGAAAATCGCAGCCACGTTACGCTCGCGGGCCAAAGCCGTCAGCTCACCACCCAGATTGCCTGGGCGGCCGGGCTCCCCAAGTCGACGGTGGCGCCGTCGGCCGAGTCGATTGCCACCGAGATCATGCCGGCGAACTCGCGCCGAGCCAGCACCCGCAGCCGCGAGTCCAGGCTGATCCCGATGCTGGCAAAGTATCGCAGCATCTGCGGGTCGGCATCGGAGATACGGGCCACCGTCCCTGTGTCGCCGTCGCGGCACGCCCACAGCTGACGAGCCGGTGGCGTGGGCACTTGCCCGTCGGCGCCCGGGATCGGGTCACCGTGCGGATCGCGCTGCGGGAACCCCAGCTTGGCGTCGATGCGGGCCATCAAGCGATCCGAGACCGCGTGCTCGAGCACCTCGGCCTCGTCGTGCACCTCGTCCCAGCGGTAGCCGAGCTCGTTGACCAGGAATGTCTCCAGTAGCCGGTGCCGGCGCACCATTGCCAGCGCGGCTCGTCGCCCCGAATCGGTCAACGTCACCGCGCCGTACTTCTCGTGGTCGACCAAGCCCTGCTCGGCGAGCTTGCGAATGGACTCCGAGGCCGTGCTGGCCGACACCCCGATCCTCTCGGCCAGCATCTTGGTGCTGACCTTGTCCTGCGACCACTCCTGGGCGGTCCAGATGACCTTCAGATAGTCCTGCGCAACCGCGCTAAGATCGCCAGGCTCCTCGTCAGCCCTCACAACCAGAGAGTCTAGATACCGGCGTGACGGCGCGCTCGGTGCGCAGTCGGGGAAATGGCCGCCAACTCGGTCTCGACCAAACCGTCATCCGACCTGACGCATCGTTTCGATCCAGGTTTTCCAACTGTCCTCGCCACGGGGCCGTACTCGGCTAGCCGGATAGTGCTGTGCCAGGCCGCCGGCCAAATCCAGCACGGCGTTGCGTGTCCTTCGCTTGAGAGAGCTGAAATCGACCGCCAAACCCGTGGCCAGATGCGGGTCGTAGGGAATCCGAAAGAAATCCGGAACGCGCTTCCTGAACTGGTTTTCGGCGGCCCCGCAATCCACAAGTGACCGGGTTTTCTGGATTGCGTTGAGAACAACCACAGTGTGCTGAAGCAACCGGCCAAAGCCATGCGCCCCCAGCCAGTCCAGAGTGACCAACGCTCCCTCGACACCGCGCACGTCTTCGGATGCCACCACAACCAGACCAGTGACGTCGTTGAGGATATTGCTGAACAATGGCCCGTTGACCGGTGTGCCGCAATCAAGCAGTATGACGTTGCAGTGGGTTTCCAGGATCTGCATGGCGGCCCCATAGTCCTCCGGGCCAAACTTGTATGTCGATCGCGGATCATTCTGGGCACCAAGCATTTCCAGCCGGTCTTTGTTCATCACCGTGTGCACACGCACGTCCGCGTAGCGCTTGGTGTGCTGCGATGACACGAAATGCTCGATGTTGGTCTGCGGGCCACCGCGCTCACTGAACCTTGCTGACAGGTCGCCCAGGTCGGCATCGACGTCCACAGCCATCACCCGATCGCCGCGCAGCCGGGCGACGGCGTTGCCCACCAGCACCGTCATCGTGGTCTTACCTACGCCGCCCTTGGCAGAGACGAACGCCAACTTATGGACATCGGCCAGTGGAGCGCAGATACGCTGAATCAGCTCGTCGGTTTGCTCGCGCTTGGCGCTCGGTTCGGGATTCACCCGCCCGAAAGTCATTTTGGTTACCGCTTTGCGCCAACCGTCCCCGGCCGGCGGGCGGCGGCGAGCCACCAGGAGATCCCGGCCGTCGTCGTAAGGATGTCGAAACTTCGGTTGGGGGCTACCAGCCTGTTCCGCGGTGGTGTTTGTCCTGGGGGCATCACCGGTGGTCGTGGCGCTAAGTGCCACTCTGGCGGCGTCGTCGTCACCCAGTTCGCGCAGGCACCACGCCCTAGTGAGGGTCACATCGGCAGTCACCCGCGGATTGGTTGTCGAGACTTGCTCAGCGAGCTCCAACGCGAACTGGAATTGGCCCAGACTCGCCGCAGCGGTCGAGGCCAGCGCGGCCACCGCGTCAGCCACCTCGTCACGGACATCGGTGGCCCCGCTCGGCGGAGAAATTTCGGTGACCTTCAAAAGGTTGGACCAGGAGCGAGTTTTGTGGAACAGCGTCGCCATGACGAACTGGCGGTATTGGGCGGCGCCGGTGTCCTCCGTGATGACCGGGTCGTCCAGCGTTGCTGCCGCTTCATCGTGGCGGTCGGCGATGATTAGAGCGCTGGCGTACGCGAGCCCGATCGTGGCGCGCGACCACACCCGCAACCCCAGATACATCGGGGCCATGACCACGGCGGACAATTCGCCGTCCGTGAGGCCGACGCGGCGGGTTTCGCTGTACAGTGCTTCGGAGTGTTGATGGGCACCGGCCAAGGTATCAAGATGATGGTCGCCGCAGGCCAGAAGCCCCAACCAGCCATCGGACATGTCCGGGTTTTCGACTGTGAGGCGGCCAAAGGCCGCTCGGGCATTGGCCAGGTCTCCGGACTGGTAGCTCTTCACCGCGGCATCGAACATGCTGCGGCATTCTCTAAACGTACTCATCAGACCCACTCCCTGATCACCTGATCAATGGTCGGCGTAAAGCTTGAGACCAATCGTTCGGTATGCGCGCGCCAATTCTCTGGGACCGGCCACGGTGCCGCCGGCGTTCCCGGACGTGCTGCGCCAGGTGTCCGGCGGCCGCGTGCATGGTGTTCCCGGATCGGCCGCTGGCCAGAGCCCACCGGTGAATCTGGCGCCTGGCCGACCACCGTGCGCCGTAGGCTTGCGATCGTGCAGCGCTGGCGTGGCCAGGACGAGATCCCGACGGATTGGGGCAGATGCGTGCTCACCATCGGGGTATTTGACGGCGTGCACCGCGGGCACGCCGAACTGATCGCGCACGCGGTCAAGGCCGGCCGCGCTCGCGGTGTACCGGCCGTGCTGATGACGTTCGACCCGCACCCGATGGAGGTGGTCTATCCAGGCAGTCACCCGGCGCAGCTGACCACCCTGACCCGACGCGCGGAGCTCGTTCAAGACTTGGGCATCGAAGTGTTCCTGGTGATGCCGTTCACCACCGATTTCATGAAGCTCACGCCGGATCGCTTCATCCATGAGCTGCTCGTCGAGCACCTACATGTGGTGGAGGTCGTCGTCGGCGAGAACTTCACCTTCGGCAAAAAGGCCGCCGGCAATGTCGACACGCTGCGTCGGGCTGGCGAGCGGTTCGGGTTCGCGGTGGAATCGATGTCGTTGGTGTCCGAGCACCACAGCAACGAGACCGTGACGTTCTCCTCCACCTACATCCGGTCCTGCGTGGACGCCGGCGACATGGTGGCGGCCATGGAAGCTCTGGGCCGACCGCACCGCGTGGAGGGGGTTGTGGTACGCGGTGAGGGGCGGGGCGCGGAGCTGGGCTTTCCCACCGCGAACGTGGCGCCGCCGATGTATTCGGCGATTCCGGCCGACGGCGTGTACGCCGCTTGGTTCACGGTGCTCGGGCATGGGCCGGTGACCGGCACGGTCGTCCCGGGTGAGCGCTACCAGGCCGCGGTGTCGGTCGGGACCAATCCCACCTTCTCCGGACGCACCCGCACCGTCGAAGCGTTCGTGCTGGACACCACCGCTGACCTCTACGGTCAACATGTGGCCTTGGACTTCGTCGGGCGTATCCGCGGCCAGAAGAAGTTCGAATCGGTGCGCCAGCTGGTCGCTGCGATGGGTGCCGATACCGAGCGGGCACGTGACCTGTTGTCTACGGGTTGACGGTTCTTGCGGTCGTGACCCCCGGCTGGCACCTGCGGCGTTTGTGTTTGGCGGTCAACCCGCTGCTAGACTGTCCAACGACATCGGTGCGTGCTGCGGTTCGCGGTGGCCGTGCCCTGATATCCATGATCGCGAACCCATTGATGGAGACATTTCGTGGCGCTGACAGCCGAGCAAAAAAAGGAGATTCTGCGCTCCTACGGCCTGCATGAGACCGATACCGGATCCCCGGAAGCACAGATCGCGTTGCTGACCAAACGCATCGCCGACCTCACCGAGCATCTCAAGGTGCACAAGCACGACCATCATTCGCGGCGAGGACTGCTGTTGCTGGTGGGCCGGCGGCGCCGGCTGATCAAGTACATTTCCCAGATCGATGTGGAGCGTTATCGTTCACTCATCGAGCGGCTGGGCCTGCGTCGCTGACCCGCGGCGTCGATGCGCGCCTGGCTCGCGGCCGCGACCACGGCCTTGTTCGTCGTGGCGACGGGGTGTTCGTCAGCGACCAACGTCGCCGAACTCAAGGTGGGGGACTGCGTCAAACTCGCCGGCACGCCCGACCGGCCGCAGGCCACTAAGGCGGAGTGCGGGAGCCCGGCGTCCAACTTCAAGGTCGTTGCCGTCGTGCAGGAGGACCACGCGGAATGCCCGGCGGACGTCGACTCCACCTATTCGATGCGCAATGCGTTCAACGGCTCAACCAACACCATTTGCCTGGACATCGATTGGGTGATTGGCGGTTGTATGAGCGTCGACCCTACCCACAACACCGACCCGTTCCGGGTGGACTGCGACGACGCCTCGGTGCCGCACCGGCAGCGGGCCACCCAGATCCTGAAAGACCTCGACTCTCCCGTCAGCGTCGACCAGTGCGCCAGCGGCGTGGGCTACGTCTACACTCAGCGACGGTTCGCGGTGTGCGTCGAGGATGTCACCGGCGGCCCGCGGAGCTGAGGCGGGGTAGCTCGGCAAAGCGAGTTCTACGCAAATGCCGCCGGTCGCCCGTGTAGAGTGAGAACGTTCTGGGCCGGTTCGGCCCAGCAAATGGTGCGGTACGCGCAGAACCGCGTGTGCCGTTCCAGCGAGTCACTATGCATATCCAAGGGAGCACCCCCGGCCTGTATCGGGCGGTCCTCGGTAGTGGCTGCCGGGCTCTCCGGATCTGGGGCAGGTCGGCCGCTTCGATCGATGGCCGTAGCCGCATTCAGACCTTTTCTCCTGGGAAGCTCTCGGGGTTCGGCGAACCCGCTGGATTGCGCGTGACGACGCGAAACAGCTCAATAATCCAGAGAGGCCGCACGGACGTCATGTCTGCCGCTGAAATTGACGAAGGCGTGTTCGAGACGACCGCCACCATCGACAACGGGAGCTTTGGCACCCGGACCATCCGCTTCGAGACCGGCCGATTGGCCTTGCAGGCCGCCGGCGCGGTGGTCGCCTACCTCGACGACGACAACATGCTGCTGTCGGCGACCACCGCCAGCAAGAACCCCAAAGAACACTTCGACTTCTTCCCCCTCACGGTCGACGTCGAGGAGCGCATGTATGCGGCCGGCCGCATCCCCGGTTCGTTCTTCCGTCGCGAGGGCCGACCCTCCACCGACGCGATCCTGACCTGCCGGCTCATCGACCGCCCGCTGCGCCCGTCGTTTGTCGACGGGCTGCGCAACGAGATCCAAATCGTGGTGACGATTCTCAGCCTGGATCCGGGCGATCTCTACGACGTATTGGCGATCAACGCGGCGTCGGCGTCCACCCAGCTGGGCGGTCTGCCGTTCTCCGGGCCCATCGGCGGTGTGCGGGTGGCGCTCATCGACGGCACCTGGGTCGGCTTCCCCACCGTCGACCAGATCGAGCGCGCCGTGTTCGACATGGTCGTGGCCGGCCGGATCGTCGAGGGTGATGTTGCCATCATGATGGTCGAAGCCGAGGCCACCGAAAACGTCGTCGAGCTCGTCGAAGGTGGTGCCCAAGCGCCGACGGAAAGCGTGGTGGCCGCGGGCCTGGAGGCGGCCAAGCCGTTTATCGCCGCGCTGTGCACCGCGCAGCAGGAGCTTGCCGATGCCGCTGGAAAGTCGGGCAAACCGACCGTCGACTTCCCGGTGTTCCCTGACTACGGCGAAGACGTGTACTACTCGGTGTCCTCGGTGGCCACCGACGAGTTGGCCGCCGCGTTGACCATCGGCGGTAAAGCCGAGCGCGACCAGCGCATCGACGAAATCAAGACCCAGGTTGTGCAGCGGCTCGCCGACACCTACGAGGGTCGCGAAAAGGAGGTCGGCGCCGCGTTGCGTGCCCTGACCAAAAAGCTGGTTCGGCAGCGCATCCTCACCGACCATTTCCGTATCGACGGCCGCGGCATCACCGACATTCGCGCATTGTCGGCCGAGGTGGCCGTGGTTCCGCGCGCGCACGGCAGCGCGCTGTTCGAACGCGGCGAAACCCAGATCCTGGGTGTGACCACACTCGACATGATCAAGATGGCCCAGCAGATCGACTCGTTGGGGCCGGAGACATCGAAGCGGTACATGCACCACTACAACTTCCCGCCGTTCTCCACCGGCGAGACCGGTCGGGTCGGTTCGCCCAAGCGGCGTGAGATCGGGCACGGCGCACTGGCCGAGCGGGCCCTGGTGCCGGTGTTGCCGAGCGTCGAGGAATTCCCGTATGCCATTCGCCAGGTGTCGGAGGCTCTGGGCTCCAACGGGTCGACCTCGATGGGGTCGGTGTGCGCGTCGACGCTGGCGCTGCTCAACGCCGGGGTGCCGCTCAAGGCGCCGGTGGCCGGCATCGCGATGGGCCTGGTCTCCGACGACATTCAAGTAGAAGGGGCGGTCGACGGCGTTGTGGAGCGTCGCTTCGTCACCCTCACCGACATCCTCGGCGCCGAAGACGCGTTCGGTGACATGGACTTCAAGGTCGCCGGGACCAAGGACTTCGTCACCGCGCTGCAGCTGGACACCAAGCTCGACGGGATCCCTTCGCAGGTGCTTGCCGGAGCACTCGAGCAGGCCAAGGACGCCCGCCTCACGATCTTGGAGGTGATGGCTGAGGCCATCGATAGACCCGACGAAATGAGTCCCTACGCCCCGCGGGTGACCACCATCAAGGTTCCGGTGGACAAGATCGGGGAGGTCATCGGACCCAAGGGCAAGGTCATCAACGCCATCACCGAGGAGACCGGCGCGCAGATCTCCATCGAAGACGACGGCACCGTGTTCGTCGGCGCCACCGACGGGCCATCGGCACAGGCCGCGATCGACAAGATCAACGCCATCGCCAACCCGCAGCTGCCGACGGTGGGCGAACGGTTCCTCGGAACCGTGGTCAAGACCACCGATTTCGGTGCCTTTGTATCGTTGCTGCCTGGCCGCGACGGTCTGGTGCACATTTCCAAACTCGGCAAGGGCAAGCGCATCGCGAAGGTCGAGGACGTTGTCAATGTCGGTGACAAGCTGCGGGTGGAGATCGCCGACATCGACAAACGGGGCAAGATCTCCCTGATCCTGGTCGCCGACGAGGACAGCACCGCCGCCGCTACCGATGCCGCGACGGTCACCAGCTGACCCCGCGGCGGCGCTGGCGCCGCGGCGCACCACCCTGCCGGGCGGGCTGCGAGTGGTCACCGAATTCCTGCCCGCGGTGCACTCCGCGTCGGTCGGGGTGTGGGTCGGCGTCGGATCGCGCGACGAAGGCGCCACGGTGGCCGGGGCGGCGCACTTCCTTGAGCATTTGCTGTTCAAGTCGACGCCCACCCGCTCTGCCGTGGACATTGCGCAGGCGATGGACGCGGTGGGCGGGGAACTGAACGCATTCACCGCCAAGGAGCACACCTGCTACTACGCCCACGTGCTCGGCAGCGACTTGCCGTTGGCCGTCGACCTGGTCGCCGATGTGGTGCTCAACGGCCGCTGTGCCGCCGACGATGTCGAGGTGGAACGTGACGTCGTCCTCGAGGAGATCGCGATGCGCGACGACGACCCCGAGGACGCCTTGGCGGACATGTTCCTGGCGGCGTTGTTCGGCGACCACCCGGTCGGTCGCCCGGTGATCGGCAGCGCGCAATCCGTGTCGGTGATGACGCGGGCTCAACTGCAATCGTTTCACCTGCGGCGCTATACCCCGGAGCGGATGGTCGTCGCGGCCGCCGGCAATGTGGATCACGACGGGCTGGTTGCGTTGGTCCGCGAGCACTTCGGGTCCCGGTTGGTCCGGGGGAGACGGCCAGTTGCGCCGCGCAAGGGTACCGGCCGGGTCAACGGCAGCCCCCGGTTGACACTGGTTAGCCGCGACGCCGAACAGACGCATGTGTCGCTGGGCATCCGCACACCCGGGCGCGGCTGGGAGCATCGTTGGGCACTGTCGGTGCTGCACACCGCGCTGGGCGGTGGCTTGAGTTCCCGGCTGTTCCAGGAGGTCCGCGAGACCCGCGGGCTGGCCTACTCGGTCTACTCCGCGCTGGATCTCTTCGCCGACAGCGGCGCGCTTTCGGTGTACGCGGCCTGCCTGCCCGAACGCTTCGCCGACGTGATGCGGGTGACCGCCGATGTGCTGGAAAGCGTGGCACGCGACGGCATCACCGAGGCGGAATGCGGCATCGCCAAGGGATCGCTGCGGGGTGGGCTGGTGCTAGGGCTGGAGGATTCCAGCTCCCGGATGAGCCGGCTCGGCCGCAGCGAGTTGAACTACGGCAAGCACCGCAGCATCGAACACACCTTGCGGCAAATCGAGCAGGTCACCGTGGAGGAGGTCAACGCGGTGGCCCGCCACCTGCTGAGCAGGCGCTACGGTGCTGCCGTTCTTGGCCCACACGGATCGAAACGATCACTGCCGCAACAACTTCGAGCGATGGTAGGGTAGCTCAAATGTCCGCTTCCTCACTCGCGCCGTGCCGGCGCTCGCCGTCGGCGAATTAGCCCGATGGTGTTGGGCTTCTGGGACATCGCGGTGCCGATCGTCGGCGCCCCGATGGCCGGCGGCCCGAGCACCCCGGCGTTGGCCGCGGCGGTGTCCAACGCTGGCGGGCTTGGTTTCGTCGCCGGCGGCTATCTGAGCGCGGACCGGCTCGCCGACGATATCGCCGCTGCGCGCGCCGCCACTACCGGTCCTATCGGAGCCAATCTGTTTGTGCCCCAACCCAGCGTCGCCGACTGGGCGCAGCTGGAGTATTACGCGGACGAGCTCGAAGAGGTCGCCGAGTACTACCACACCGAGGTGGGCCAGCCCGTCTATGGTGACGACGACGACTGGGTGCGCAAACTCGAGGTGGTAGCCGATGTTCGTCCGGAGGTGGTGTCGTTCACCTTCGGCGCGCCGCCGCCGGATGTCGTGCAGCGGTTGAGCGCGCTGGGACTGTTGGTCTCGATCACCGTGACGTCGGTCTACGAGGCCGGTGTGGCCATTGCCGCGGGCGCGGACAGCCTGGTGGTCCAGGGCCCGGCTGCCGGCGGGCACCGCGGAACGTTCGCGCCGGACATGGAACCCGGTACGGAGTCGCTGCACCAACTCCTCGATCGGATTGGCAGCGCCCATGATGTGCCGCTGGTTGCAGCCGGTGGCCTGGGCACGGCTGAGGACGTGGCCGCCGTGCTGCGCCGCGGAGCGATCGCCGCGCAGGTTGGTACCGCATTGCTGCTGGCCGACGAAGCCGGTACCAATGCCGCACACCGTGCCGCGCTGAAGAATCCAGAGTTCGATGCCACCCTGGTCACTCGGGCGTTCTCGGGTAGGTATGCGCGCGGTCTGGCCAACAACTTCACTCGCCTGCTCGACCACGTGGCGCCGCTGGGTTATCCGGAGGTCCACCAGATGACGAAGCCGATACGGGCGGCGGCGGTGCAGGCGGACGACCCGCACGGAACAAACCTTTGGGCGGGATCGGCGCACCGGAAGACCCGGCCGGGACCCGCGGCCGACATCATCGCTTCCCTTACTCCCGACGTGTGCTCGGCGTAACGAGCGGCCGAGAGTCAGGCCAGCACGCTGGCGGGCTCGGTGAACGGCACCCCCAGGTCGGTGGCCACCCGTTCGGACAGTAACGCCCCTTCGTGCGTCGAAAGACCTTTGGCTAGTGCCGGATTCGACCGGCACGCCGCCCGCCAGCCATGGTCGGCAAGCTCGAGCACATACGGCATCGTCGCGTTGGTCAGCGCGTAGGTCGACGTCTTCGGCACCGAGGCGGGCATGTTCGCCACGCAGTAAAACAGCGTGTCGTGCACGGCGAACGTCGGGTGGTCGTAGGTGGTCGGTCGTGAGCCTTCGAAACAGCCGCCCTGGTCGATGGCTATATCCACCAGTACCGCACCTGGTTTCATATGCGCGACAAGTGAATTCGAGACTAATTTGGGTGCCTTGGCGCCTGGCACCAGGACGGCCCCAATCACCAGGTCGGCACGTTTGACGGCACCCTCGAGCTCGTAGGCCGATGAGTAGCGAGTGTGGATCCGGCCGCAGAACTCGGCGTCGAGTTGCCGAAGTTTGTCGATGTTGATGTCTAGAACCGTAACGGTCGCGCCCATGCCGTTGGCGATGCGGGCTGCGTTGTAGCCGGCGGTGCCGGCGCCGATCACCACGACGTCGGCCGGTTCGACGCCGGGCACCCCGCCCATCAGCACACCGCGGCCCCCTTGGGTTCGCATCAGGTGGTAAGCGCCAACCTGGGCGGCGAGTCGACCGGCGACTTCGCTCATCGGGGCAAGCAGGGGTAGTGCGCCGTCGGCGGTCTGGACGGTCTCGTAGGCAATTGACGTGGTGCCGGAATCCAACAACGCATCGGTGCAAGCACGTGACGCGGCCAAATGCAAGAACGTGAACAAGATCTGCCCGTGTCGCAGGCGGCCGTATTCCGCCGCTATCGGTTCTTTGACCTTGAGCAATAAATCAGCGTCGGCCCACACCTGGTCGGCGGTGCCGACCAGTTGCGCGCCTGCCGCCTTGAAATCCGCGTCGGTGATAGCCGAGCCCTCTCCGGCACCTGCCTGGATGAGCACCTCATGGCCACGACGGGTTAGTTCCGCGACGCCGGCCGGGGTGATGGCCACCCGGAATTCGTTGTTTTTGGTCTCGGTCGGAATACCGACGCGCATGATTACCCCTCTCGATACTGTACGCTTCAGTATGAAGAAAGTTCGATTAATCTGCAAGATTGCTGATGATAATTCTTTTTCGAGGCCATATGCGTGATAATTCAACGGAACACAAGACTCGCCGGGCTGCCTCGTCGAAGGATGTTCGACCCGCTGAACTTGATGAGGTGGACCGCAGAATCCTGAGCTTGCTGCATGGCGATGCCAGAATGCCCAACAACGCGTTAGCGGACACTGTCGGGATAGCGCCGTCGACGTGTCACGGCCGGGTTCGGCGGTTGGTGGACCTCGGCGTGATCCGGGGGTTCTACACCGACATCGACCCGGTCGCGGTGGGTTTGCCGTTGCAGGCGATGATCTCGGTCAACTTGCAGTCGTCCGCTCGCGGGAAAATCCGCAGCTTCATCCAGCAGATCCGCCGCAAACGGCAGGTGATGGATGTCTACTTTCTGGCCGGCGCCGACGATTTCATCTTGCACGTCGCCGCTCGCGACACCGAGGACCTGCGTTCGTTCGTGGTCGAAAACCTCAATGCCGACGCCGACGTCGCAGGTACCCAGACGTCCCTGATCTTCGAGCATCTGCGCGGGGCGGCGCCCATCTAGAGCGGCCCGCCCAGCGGGCTATGATCGCGGGATGCCAGACCCTGATGGGCCTTCTGTGACGGTCACCGTTGAGATCGACGCCAATCCCGACCTGGTATACGGGCTGATCACTGATCTGCCGACACTGGCCTCGCTGGCCGAGGAAGTGGTGGCGATGCAGTTGCGCAAAGGCGACGATGTTCGCAAGGGAGCGGTGTTTGTCGGTCGCAACGAAAACGGTGGACGGCGCTGGACCACGACGTGCACCGTTACCGACGCCGATCCCGGTCGGGTTTTCGCTTTCGATGTACGGTCCGGCATTATTCCGATTTCACGCTGGCAATATGGCATCGTCGCTACCGAACACGGCTGTCGGGTTACGGAGAGCACCTGGGACCGGCGGCCCAGCTGGTTCCGCGCAGTTGCCCGGATGGCCACCGGCGTCAAGGATCGGGCGAGCGTAAACACCGAGCACATTCGACGCACCCTGCAGCGTCTCAAGGACCGAGCTGAGGCCGGGTAGCGAAAGTGCTGGCGGGACACTGATGGCGAGTCGCGTGCCGTAGCAAGTGCGTTGCTGCGCAATGGCATTACTGATGCCACCAGTTGCGAGTAGGCCGACGAGGGCGAGGCGACGAATTCGACACGGTGAAGCCGACATCGTCGGCTGCCGAGGCGCGGTGAACGTCGAGGTGCATTCGGCGCCAGGCTGGCGAGCAGGTTCTTCACCCCTCGGGTACGCGCAACTATACTTGCCAACACGTGATGTCTACTGGGGCGACATGTCGGGCATTTATGTAAACGCCGTGGCTACGTTTTCTGAGGGGGCAGCAATGGTCAGCGTCGATGACCGGGCGACGGGTCCGCACTCGTCAGAGTCGCGCGCCGCCGACCACGAACGTCTCGTCCTCGAGCCGCGAGATGTCGAATTCGACTGGACAAACCTGCCATTTCACTATGTGCCCAACGAGCCGATGGCCACCCACGTTCTCAACGTTCTGCATATGCTGCTGCCGGCCGGCGAGGAGTTCTTCGTCAGGGTCTTCAAGAAGACGCTGCCGCTGATCAAGGACGATCAACTGAGGCTGGACGTGCAAGGATTCATCGGTCAGGAGGCGATGCATTCCCAGGCGCACTCCGGCGTGGTTGACCACTTCGATGCCCAGGGTGTCGACGTGACAGCGTTTACCAACCAGATCAGGTGGCTGTTCGAAAAGCTGCTGGGGGAGAGTCCTCGGCGGAGCCCGCGACGACAGTACAGCTGGTTGCTAGAGCAGGTTTCGTTCATCGCGGCAATTGAGCACTACACCGCCGTCATGGGCGAGTGGATCCTGAATTCCCCGCAGCTCGATGCCGTCGGTGCAGACCCCGTGATGCTGGACATGCTGCGGTGGCACGGTGCAGAAGAAGTCGAGCACAAAGCCGTGGCCTTCGACACCATGAAGCACTTGCGCGCCGGTTACTGGCGGCAGGTGCGTGCCCAGCTGACCGTTACCCCGGTGATGTTGCTGCTGTGGATTCGCGGAGTGCGGTTCATGTATTCGGTGGATCCGTACCTGCCACCGGGGACAAAGCCGCGCTGGCGGGACTATTTCAAGGCCGCACGCCGTGGTTTGGTGCCCGGGCTGCCGCGGCTGCTTCGGGTCGTGGGGCACTACTACAAGCCGGGTTTTCACCCGTCCCAGCTGGGCGGGCTGGGGGCGGCCGTGGACTACCTGGCCGTCTCGCCCGCCGCGCGAGCGTCGCACTGATCGGTGACGATCCGTAGGAATGGCGGAGCGCACCGTGCCAGAGACCAGCTGGGCCAGTAGGCCCGCCGACCTTTACGGTCGCCGCAGCCGGGACCGCTTCTTCACAGCGCTGTGGGGTGTACGAGCGTTATTGGGAGGATTGGGCGCGGCCTCGCGGTGGGAACCGTCGCGGGTGCAGCCGGTGCGGCGCACGAATCCCGCGGTGGTTACCAAGCGCGAGCTGGTCGCTCCCGACGTGGTGGCGTTGACGTTGGCTGACCCCGGTGGCGGATTGCTCCCGGCCTGGTCGCCCGGTGGGCACATCGACGTGCAGCTGCCCTCGGGGCGGCGCCGACAGTACTCGTTGTGCGGTGTGCCCGGACGGCGTACGGACTACCGGATCGCCATTCGCAGAATCGCGGACGGCGGCGGCGGTTCGATCGAGATGCACGAGGCCTTCGACGTAGGTGACACGTGCGAGTTCGAAGGTCCCCGCAACGCCTTCCATCTCGGTCTGGCCGAGCGTGACGTGCTTTTCGTGATCGGCGGTATCGGGGTGACGCCCATCCTGCCGATGATCCGGGCCGCCGAACAGCGCGGAATCGACTGGCGCGCAATCTATGCCGGTCGCGGTCGGGAGTACATGCCGTTCCTGGACGAGGTAGTGGCGGTGGCACCCGGCCGGGTCACGGTGTGGGCCGACGACGAGCACGGTCGTTTTGCGTCTGTCGATGAACTGTTGGCCGGCGCAGGGCCGACGACGGCCGTTTACGTGTGCGGGCCGCCCGGGATGTTAGAAGCGGTGCGCGTGGCCCGCAATCAACACGCCGACGCGCCGCTGCATTACGAGCGATTCAGCCCGCCGCCGGTTGTCGACGGAGTTCCGTTCGAGCTGGAGCTCGCACGGTCGAGGCGAGTGCTCCGAGTTCCGGCGAACCGGTCGGCGCTGGACGTCATGCTCGACTGGGACCCGACGACGGCATACTCCTGCCAGCAGGGCTTCTGCGGGACCTGCAAGGTGAGAGTCCTTGCCGGGCAGGTCGACCGCCGCGGCCGCATCATCGAAGGCGATAACGAGATGCTGGTCTGTGTGTCGCGGGCCGTGAGCGGTCGGGTGGTTATCGACGCCTGATGCTTACCCGGGCGGGGCGGATCGATAAAGCCGGTAGCCCACATGGGGCACGTTCACACCTGACAGTGGTTTCCACGTGAAAGTGCGGCCGTCAATGTGAAAGTCCTTCTTCTCGTAGAAGCCGCGTGCCTTGCTGTTCTTCTCGGCGCACCACAAAATCATGTCGGCTGACGGATGTGAGTGCAGGGCCCTGTTGAGGAGGCGCCCGCCAATGCCGTGACGTTGACTGTTCTCGGCTACATACAAAGCGTCGATTTGAATGCGATCAGGATGAGCAATGTCGGGCCCGAACATCGTCATACCTATTGGCTGACCGCCAGACTCGGCGATCCACATACTCCAGCCGCCGCGTTTCAGGCTTTGCGGGTAAGACTCCTCGACCCACAGCTTCGGCGAACCGATCATGTCGAGTAGGTACGGGTCGAGGATTCCGGTCCAGGATTGTCGCCAAACCGGATAGTGCATCGCCGCCACCTTCGGGAAATCGATCGGTTTGGCTGCACGAATCCTGATATTGCTGGGTTTCACATGAGCACCTTCGCTGCTGACGCCTCGGATCATTAAAGCCTAGATAGGTCGTGGGCGCAGTCGCGGCGGTCAGCGCGTAGTTGTTTGGTGTGGGCACCGCGGTCGAGGTGGGGTGGCGGGATCCCTGCGGTTTGGCCGTTGGGGAGCTTCGTTGTGCACCAGCCGTTTCCGACCAACCTGTGGTGGGATGTGCCGGTTGCCCACTGGTCGATATGGTGGACTTCGCACCGGTCACCGGGTGCGTGGCAGTTGGGTCGACCATGGGTGCGGTGCCCGCGTTGCTGCGGGTCCGTTTCCCGTGGCCGCCCTTCGAACCGGACGTGCGACTTTCACCGTATCTGGCTCTTCACGGAATCTGCCGATGGGGTGGTTCAGACAGCTGCGACAGAACTACCGTGCAGGTCTTTCACCTCCACTCGATCAACAAGCGCCTCACGGCGCACGCCGGGTTTGGTGCAGCCGCGGTCGTTGGCCTCGAGGACGGCCCGGTCTAGGGTGAAGGCCATGCGGGTAGGCGTCCTTGGAGCCAAAGGCAAGGTCGGAGCGACGATGGTGCGGGCGGTGGCGGCCGCCGACGACCTGACCCTATCCGCCGAGCTGGATGCCGGCGATCCGCTGAGCCTGCTAACGGACGGTAACACCGAGGTCGTCATCGACTTCACCCACCCGGACGTGGTGATGGGCAATCTGGAGTTCCTCATCGACAACGGAATTCACGCCGTGGTCGGTACCACGGGGTTCACCGCCGAGCGGTTTCAACAAGTCGAATCGTGGCTCGTCGCAAAACCCAACACATCGGTGTTGATAGCGCCAAACTTCGCGATCGGAGCGGTGCTGTCCATGCATTTCGCCAAGCAGGCCGCACGGTTTTTCGACTCGGCCGAGGTCATTGAGCTGCATCATCCGCACAAGGCTGACGCGCCGTCAGGCACGGCCGCGCGTACCGCGAAGCTGATCGCCGAGGCCCGAAAAGGCTTGCCGCCCAATCCCGATGCCACCAGTACCAGCCTGCCGGGCGCGCGTGGTGCCGACGTCGACGGCATACCGGTGCACGCGGTGCGGCTGGCCGGACTGGTCGCCCACCAGGAGGTGCTGTTCGGGACCGAGGGGGAGACTCTGACCATCCGCCACGATAGCCTCGATCGCACATCGTTTGTGCCCGGTGTGCTGTTGGCGGTGCGCCGCATCGCCGAACGCCCTGGTCTCACCGTAGGTCTTGAGCCCCTACTCGATCTGCACTGACCGACACTGTGATGACCAGGCGCACCCTGTATGTCCAGTTGATAATCGCGTTCATGTGCGTGGCGATGGTGGCGTACCTGGTTATGCTCGGGCGTGTCGCCGTCGCAATGATCGGTTCGGGCCGCGCCGCGGCTGCCGGGCTGGGGCTGGCGCTGCTGATCCTGCCGGTCATTGGGCTGTGGGCCATGATTGCCACGCTGCGGGCCGGATTCGCGTATCAGCGGCTGGCCCGTCTGATCGCCGAAGACGGACTGGACATCGACGCCAGCGCGCTGCCCCGCCGGGCTTCTGGCCGCATTCAGCGAGACGCGGCCGATGCGTTGTTCGCTGCCGTGCGCACCGAGCTCGAAGACGACGCCGACGACTGGCGCCGCTGGTACCGACTGGCGCGCGCCTACGACTACGCGGGGGATCGGCGCCGCGCGCGGGAAGCGATGAAGACGGCCCTACAGCTAGAGGGGCGCGCTAGGCCGGGGGCCAGATGACCACGTTGCCGGCCTTGGGCTACCTGTCCGGAGCGCTTCTGCACGCTTTGGTCGATTACCCCACTTTTAGTGACAGGGTCCTGCGGTGCGGCGCTTGCTGATCGTGCACCACACGCCGTCTCCGCACATGCAGGAGATGTTTGAGGCGGTGGTGTCCGGCGCGACCGATCCCGAGATTGAGGGCGTCGAGGTGGTGAGACGACCCGCCCTGACGGTTTCGCCGATCGAGATGCTGGAGGCTGACGGCTATCTGCTGGGTACCCCAGCCAATCTGGGGTACATCAGTGGTGCTCTCAAGCATGCCTTCGATGTCTGCTATTACCTCTGCCTGGACACCACCCGTGGGCGTTCGTTCGGCGCGTACATTCACGGCAACGAGGGCACCGAGGGAGCCGAGCGAGCCGTCGACGCCATCACAACCGGCCTGGGTTGGGTGCAAGCCGCTGAGACTGTAGTGGTGATGGGCAAGCCGAGCAAGGCCGATATCGAGGCGTGCTGGAACCTCGGAGCAACCGTCGCTGCGCAGTTAATGGGATGATTTGGGCGCCATCGACGCCGTGGCGAGCGTGGTGCCTACGCTGGCGCTGACCTTGATGGAATAATGGCTGCCTCAGACGGAGCACCGGCCACCACTGCACTCGACCAGAAACGGAACGCCTCAGTGGATTTTGGAGCTCTACCTCCGGAGGTCAATTCTGCGCGCATGTATGGCGGCGCGGGCGCGGCAGACCTGCTGGCGGCTGCGGCTGCGTGGAACGGCATAGCTGTCGAGGTGAGCACAGCTGCGTCCTCCGTCGGGTCGGTCATCACGCGGCTGAGCACCGAGCACTGGATGGGTCCCGCATCGTTGTCGATGGCCGCCGCGGTGCAGCCCTATTTGGTCTGGTTGACCTGCACCGCTGAATCCTCGGCGCTCGCGGCGGCACAGGCCATGGCGTCTGCGGCCGCCTTTGAAACGGCGTTTGCGCTGACAGTGCCCCCGGCCGAGGTGGTTGCCAACAGAGCCCTGTTGGCTGAACTGACAGCGACCAACATCCTTGGGCAAAACGTGTCGGCCATCGCGGCTACCGAGGCACGCTATGGCGAAATGTGGGCCCAAGACGCTTCGGCCATGTACGGCTATGCGGCCGCATCCGCGGTCGCCGCAAGACTGAACCCGCTGACCAGGCCGTCGCACATCACCAATCCGGCCGGGCTCGCACACCAAGCCGCCGCTGTTGGCCAAGCCGGCGCATCCGCTTTCGCGCGCCAGGTGGGTCTGAGCCACCTGATCAGCGACGTCGCCGACGCTGTCCTGAGCTTCGCCTCCCCGGTGATGTCCGCGGCCGATACCGGGTTGGAGGCGGTCAGGCAGTTCCTCAATCTCGATGTTCCGCTGTTCGTAGAATCCGCGTTTCACGGCCTGGGTGGCGTGGCAGACTTTGCCACGGCCGCCATTGGCAATATGACGCTTCTTGCCGATGCTATGGGAACCGTTGGCGGAGCCGCTCCAGGTGGCGGCGCGGCAGCCGCGGTGGCACACGCGGTTGCCCCAGCGGGCGTCGGCGGAACAGCGCTGACCGCCGATTTGGGCAATGCGTCCGTGGTTGGTCGCCTGTCGGTGCCGGCAAGCTGGTCTACTGCAGCGCCGGCGACGGCAGCCGGCGCGGCCTTGGATGGCACAGGCTGGGCAGTTCCCGAGGAGGACGGCCCGATCGCAGTGATGCCGCCTGCCCCTGGAATGGTCGTAGCCGCCAACAGTGTTGGTGCCGACTCCGGACCACGGTACGGAGTCAAGCCGATTGTTATGCCCAAGCACGGCCTCTTCTGATCTGGAGACACCGAGACAAGCGCACGCGGCCGACCAGCGCGCCGCCGCGGCCACATTGCGCTAACCCTCCCGCGGCGCGTGTTTCATTTCGCTGCTGCGGCGAGCGGTCAGGTGCCACGCTCAAAAGGATCGTGTTAAGACTGCCGGTGCCGGCGTAAATAAGCCGTAAATGAATTCTGCGCTTGCGCCTTTTGATCGGGCTTGCGGAGGTGTGGATCGTTAGCCTTATCTAAACACAGGACCTGATCAGCTATTCGGCAGGGACTGATCAGATAATTCACAGGTTTCTAGCCCTGCTGGCTTAGTCATATGAGGAGCAATCGATGTCATTCCTGACGACACAGCCTGAAGAGTTGGCGGCTGCGGCCGGCAAGCTCGAGACCATCGGCTCGGCGATGGTCGCCCAGAACGCGGCCGCGGCCGCCCCGACCACCACGGGCGTGATTCCCGCCGCCGCTGATGAGATATCAGTGCTACAGGCGCCGTTGTTCACCGCGTACGGCACTCTCTACCAGCAGGTCAGTGCTGAAGCAGCTGCGGTATACGACCTGTTTGTGAAGACCCTGGGGGTCAGCGCTGGCACCTATGCGGCCACCGAGGCCGCCAACTCATCCGCGGCCGCTTCGCCGTTGTCGGGTATCGCGAGCATCTTGGGTTCCACGCCCGGGAAGGTGCCCTCCTGGATTTCAGATATTGCCAATATCTTCAACATTGGGGCTGGGAACTGGGCCTCCGCCGCGTCGGACTTGCTAGGGCTGGCCAGCGGTGGTCTTCTTCCGGCTGCCGAGGAAGCCGCCCTCGAGGAGGGCTTGGAGGGCGCGGGCCTATCGGAGCTGGGGGCGGCGGAGGCGGCCGTCGGCGAGGCGCCGATCGCGGCCGGTCTGGGTGCGGCTCCGCTAGCCGCCGGCCTTAGTCGGGCGTCGTCAATCGGCGCATTGTCGGTGCCGCCCAGCTGGGCGGGACAGGCCAACCTGGTATCGAGCACCAGCACACTGCAGGGCGCTGGCTGGACCACCGCGGCACCGCATGGTGCCGCGGGGACGGTCATTCCCGGGATGCCGGGGTTGGCCTCGGCGACGCGCAGCAGCGCGGGCTTCGGTGCGCCACGCTACGGCGCCAAACCCATCGTCGTGCCCAAGCCGGCGGTATAGGGGGCGGCCTCGACGCGGTTGCCCGCACTTGAGAAGTAGCGAATTTCGATCAATAGAGATCAATAGAGGGATAGGGAAAATGGATTTTGGAGCTTTACCCCCGGAAATCAACTCCACACGAATGTACGCCGGTGCCGGCGCAGCACCCCTGATGGCCGCCGGGGCGACGTGGAACGGCCTGGCCGTCGAGTTGAGCACTACAGCATCGTCCGTCGAGTCGGTGATCATGCAGTTGACTACCGAACAGTGGCTGGGTCCGGCGTCGATGTCGATGGTCGTTGCTGCCCAGCCTTATTTGGCCTGGTTGACCTACACCGCTGAATCGGCGGCCCATGCGGCTGCACAGGCCATGGCGTCGGCGGCCGCCTTTGAGGCGGCGTTCGCCATGACGGTTCCGCCGGCGGAGGTCGCTGCCAACAGGGCTCTGCTCGCGGCACTGGTGGCGACCAACGTCCTGGGTCAAAACACACCGGCGATCATGGCGACCGAGGCTCACTACGGCGAAATGTGGGCTCAAGACGCACTGGCGATGTACGGTTACGCGGCCTCCTCGGCGGCGGCGGGGAGGTTGAACCCGTTGATCACGCCCTCCCAGACCGCCAACATGGCCGGGCTGGCCGGTCAGGCCGCCGCGGTCAGCCATGCCGCTGCCGCCAGCACGGTCCAACAGGTGGGGCTGGGATCGCTGATCAGCAACCTGCCGAACGCGGTAATGGGGTTCGCTTCGCCCCTGACATCGGCGGCCGACGCGGCGGGATTAGGCGGAATCATTCAGGACATTGAGGAGCTGCTCGGTATCACGTTTGTTCAGAACGCGATCAACGGCGCGGTCAACACCACCGCCTGGTTCGTCATGGCCACCATCCCCAACGCGGTATTCCTCGGACACGCCTTTGCTGCCCTAAACCCGGCAACCGTGACCGCAGCCGCCGATGCCGTTCCAGCTGCCGCGGCAGCAGCTGGTTTGGCGCACACGGTGACGCCAGTGGGCGTTGGTGGGGCCTCGCTGACGGCGAGTCTGGGCGAGGCGTCCTCGGTCGGTGGCCTGTCGGTCCCGGCCGGTTGGTCGACCGCTGCTCCGGCCATGACGTCTGGTACCACGGCACTGGAGGGCTCGGGCTGGGCGGTCCCCGAGGAAGCCGGGCCAGTCGCCGCAATGCCGGGTATGGCGGGGATTTCTGGGGCGGCCAAAGGAGCCGGTGCCTATGCCGGGCCTCGGTACGGGTTCAAGCCCATCGTCATGCCCAAACAGGTCGTCGTCTGATTGGCCTGTGGCCCATCGACCGGGCCGGCCGGCTATGTCCCGCACAGCGACCCGCCAGGCGTGGCCGGTGCGGCAACCGACGGTGGGGCCGCAACCGACGCCGCCCGGACCGTCAATCAAGCCGCCGGAGCCATGGCGTCGCAGCCGCCCCCGCCGGGCTCGCTAGCGGCGAAATGGTTGGTTACGAGGGTGCCCGTGGCCGGGCTGGCCGAGAAATGTCAGAATCCGCCACAGCTGGGGCACGTTCAAGCCGGATACCGTTCGGAATCATTCGGAATCATGAGGCTGTAAGGCCTCGCCGTTCGCGACACTTAAACCACGCACGCGACACGCCGCAGATGGTCGCAGTGGCTCAAGTCTGGCGTGAGGTTGTGCAGGCTACGGCAATCGCGATAGCACCACCACTACCGGTGGTTTCGTGGGGTTTGATTTCGCTAGCATTCTTGTCGCATACGGTGCGGGGGCGCTACCGACGCTCCCCGCCGGCGGAGTCCGGCCACCACAGCAACCGAAGGCAAGCCAAATGACCTCACTGGATCTGACCGGCCGCACCGCCATAATTACTGGCGCATCGCGAGGCATCGGGCTTGCCATCGCCCAACAGCTGGCAGCTGCCGGCGCCCATGTGGTGCTCACCGCACGCAGGCAGGAAGCTGCCGACGAGGCTGCTGCACAGGTCGGCGACCGCGCCCTGGGCGTTGGTGCACACGCGGTCGACGAGGATGCCGCCCGGCGTTGTGTGGACCTCACCCTCGAGCGCTTCGGCAGCGTTGACATCCTGATCAACAACGCCGGAACCAACCCGGCTTACGGTCCGCTGCTCGAGCAGGACCACGCCCGCTTCGCCAAGATCTTCGACGTCAACCTGTGGGCACCGCTGATGTGGACCTCGCTCGTCGTGACGGCGTGGATGGGCGAGCACGGCGGCGCGGTGGTCAACACCGCCTCCATCGGCGGGATGCACCAGTCCCCGGCCATGGGCATGTACAACGCGACCAAAGCCGCGCTGATCCACGTCACCAAGCAGCTGGCGCTGGAGCTTTCACCGCGCATCCGGGTGAATGCGATCTGTCCCGGGGTGGTTCGCACCAGGCTTGCCGAGGCGCTGTGGAAGGACCACGAGGATCCGTTGGCGGCGACCATTGCGCTCGGACGAATCGGGGAGCCGGCCGACATAGCGAGCGCGGTCGCGTTCCTGGTTTCGGATGCCGCAAGCTGGATCACCGGCGAAACCATGATCATCGACGGCGGTCTACTGCTCGGCAACGCGCTGGGATTCCGGGCCGCACCCAGCACTGAGCATTGACCGCGCCGGTGTAGGGGCGCCTTTGCCCCGTGGAAAGTGCGTCCACGCACTGCCGCGGACGCAACTCGACGCGTAGCTCGCGGGGCGCACCGCGGACCGGCGTCGGCTGAATCATCATCGGGATCGACGTCGCGGCGCCTGAGGTGCTGCCAAGCAGACGCAGAATCGCACAAACCGGGCGCGATTAATGCGATTCTGCGTCTGCTTGGCGGGGCTAGTTGAGCGCTGCGCCGAAGGTCTCTGTCATTGCTGCCCAATGGCGTTCGTCGGCTGCGGCGTCATAAGACGGATTGTCCGGGACCGCGAACCCGTGGGCGGCCGGGTAGCACTCGATGCGGTGCGGCACGCCGGCCGCGCTGAACGCTTTGTCGAGTTTCTCGGCGTGGTCGGCGGTGAACGACGGGTCGTTCTCCGCGCCGCCGATGTAGACGGTGGCGCTGATCCGGTCGGCCAGCAAGTGCGGGCTGTCCGGGCTGTTGGCCACCAAACCGCCGGGGTGGAAAGCTGCCGCGGCGGCGACACGATCCGGCAGGCGGCCGGCCACCACCACCGACATTCGCCCGCCCATGCAGTAGCCGCAGACACCGAAGCGGTCCCCGATCACCTCCGGGCGGCTGGCCAGGTAGTTGAGAAGCGCATCGGCATCACGGGTTACCCGGTCGGGCGTTAGGGTGCCAATCATAAACATGATCCGTGCGCGTTCTTGCGGATCGCCGAACGCGGTCTTCATATCGAATGGAGCCCAGTCGCCTTCGCGGTAGTACACGTCGGGAAGCAGAACCACGTAACCGAATCCGGCTAGCTTGGCGGCCATCCGGTCGAAGGTGTCCCGAACGCCGCCGGCGTCAGGAAACATCACCACACCGGGCCAGCGGCCCGGACCATCGGGAGTGAACAGACGCACGGCGCAGGTGCCGTCAGGAGTAGCGGCGGTGTCGGTGGTTTTCGGCATGGCCTCCGTTGTACTCCTGTGGCGCGGATCTGGGTGTATTCCCGTCGACTCGCTGTGCCCGGCTTCGCCGCGCTTGCGATCGCCCGCTGGGTTTGTTTGGCGGCGAGTCGCTGCGGCGGCTTCGCCGCGCTTGCGATCGCCGCTAGGCTGACCGCGTGTCAATCGTGACGCCATACGAGGACCTGCTGCGCTTCGTGCTCGAAACGGGTACGCCCAAATCCGACCGCACCGGCACCGGAACCCGCAGCCTGTTCGGCCAGCAGATGCGCTATGATTTGTCGGCCGGTTTCCCGCTGCTCACTACCAAGAAAGTCCATTTCAAATCGGTAGCCTACGAGCTGCTGTGGTTTTTGCGCGGCGATTCCAATATCGGTTGGCTGCACGAGCACGGAGTCACCATCTGGGACGAATGGGCAAGTGATACAGGCGAACTCGGGCCGATCTACGGTGTACAATGGCGATCGTGGCCGGCTCCATCCGGTGAGCACATCGACCAGATCAGCGCGGCGCTGGATTTGCTGCGCACCGATCCCGATTCCCGGCGCATCATCGTGTCGGCCTGGAACGTCGGCGAAATCGAGCGGATGGCGCTGCCGCCCTGTCATGCGTTCTTCCAGTTCTACGTCGCCGATGGCCGGCTGAGCTGTCAGCTCTACCAACGCAGCGCCGACCTGTTTCTGGGTGTGCCGTTCAACATCGCCAGCTATGCGTTGCTCACCCACATGATGGCCGCCCAGGCCGGCTTGTCGGTCGGCGAGTTCATCTGGACCGGTGGCGACTGCCACATCTACGACAATCACGTCGAGCAAGTACGGCTGCAGCTCAGCCGCGAGCCGCGGCCATATCCGAAACTACTTCTAGCCGACCGGGATTCAATCTTCGAGTACACCTATGAAGACATCGTTGTGAAGAACTACGATCCGCATCCGGCGATCAAAGCTCCAGTCGCGGTATGAGGCGCGCCGACGACAATGAAGTCGGCTCGGACAGCCTTCAAGCCGGAATCAAGGAGTGACGCGTGTGACGATGGTGGGGCTGATCTGGGCTCAAGCGACATCGGGTGTCATCGGCCGCGGCGGCGACATCCCCTGGCGCTTGCCCGAGGACCAGGCGCATTTCCGGGAGATCACCATGGGGCACACGATCGTGATGGGCCGGCGCACATGGGATTCGCTGCCGGCTAAAGTCCGGCCGCTGCCCGGCCGGCGAAATGTCGTACTGAGCCGCCAAGCTGACTTTATGGCCAGCGGGGCTGAGGTTGTCGGTTCACTCGAGGAGGCGCTGACCAGCCCGGAGACGTGGGTGATCGGAGGCGGACAAGTCTATGCGCTGGCGCTGCCGTACGCGACCAGATGTGAGGTTACCGAGGTCGACATCGGCCTGCCGCGCGAAGCCGGTGACGCGCTGGCCCCCGTGCTGGACGAGACATGGCGGGGCGAGACGGGGGAGTGGCGCTTCAGCCGGTCCGGGTTGCGGTACCGGTTGTACAGCTACCACCGCTCATGAGCGCCGCTTCTCCTCATCGCTTCGTCCCCCGCAAGCGGGTGGTACCCCCACTGCATCGTCGCGGCGCGCGCTCATGAGCGCCGCGACTGCTGCGTGGGACCGCCGGGCGGCCGTCGTCGTAGGAGGCGTCGCCGAACCCGGGTCGGCCGGCCCGATCGCCGGTGCCGACCGCAAGCGGCTGATCTCGCGAATCCAAGTGCGGCAGCTGGATTCGGCGGCAGTGGCGGCCAAACGCCGGCACTTGTATTACGTGCGGCCCCTTGACGGACACCCGGTTGCGCGGGTGGACCGCAAAACCGACCGCGCCGCGGACAGCTTGCCCGTGGCGGGCGTGCTTGGCGAACTCGACATACCGCCGGTCACGGTTGCCGAGGGGTTGGCCGGCGAGCTGGCGTCGATGGCGTCGTGGCTGGGATTGGGGGGGATCGCCGTGTCCACCCGGGGTGATCTGGCTGGGGAACTGTGCGCGGCCACCAAGCGGACTAACGGATGAGCCGCGTCGAGAAAGTCGAAAAGGTAAGGCTAGGGGACCATCTCGACTTCTCGAATGGCCATACGTCTGGCCATACGTCGCCAGCGAGCGAGCCCGGCGGCCGCTATCCCGTCTATGGTGCAAACGGGGTTATCGGATATTCCGCCCAACACAACGCGCGTGGCCCGCTGATCGTCGTCGGCCGCGTCGGCTCGTACTGCGGTAGCCTGCGCTATTGCGATTCCGACGTGTGGGTGACCGACAACGCGCTGGCGTGTCGGGCCAAGAAGCCCGAGGAAACCCGATATTGGTATTACGCGCTACTGGGTTTCGGGCTCAACCGATATCGGGCCGGATCGGGACAGCCCCTGCTGAGTCAGGGTGTTCTGCGGAACGTTTCGGTATCGGCCGTCGCCGCGCCCGACCGCCCTCGAATCGGCGAGATCCTAGGCGCCTTCGACGACAAGATCGCCGCCAACGACCGTGTCATCGAAGCCGCCGAGGCGTTGATGCTTGCGATCGTCGGGCGGCTCTCTGCATACGTGCCGTTGTCGAGCCTGGCGAGCAGGTCAACCGCATGTCTTGATGCGCAGCACTTCGATAGCACCGTCGCCCATTACAGTTTCGCGGCATTCGACGGCGGCGCCCAGCCCAGTCGCGTCGGTGGGCGAACGATCAGGAGCGCAAAGCTCGTCGTGTCGCAGCCGTGTGTGTTGTTCCCGAAACTGAATCCAAGAATCCCGCGAATCTGGAACATCACCAGCCTCCCGTCGGAAATGGCGCTGGCGAGTACGGAGTTCGTCGTGCTGCGGCCAGTCGGCGTCGACACTTCGGCCCTGTGGGCGGCGCTGCGACAACCCGATGTCCTGGCAGAACTGCGGCAGTTAGTCGGGGGCATGACGGGAAGCCGGCAACGAATCCAACCGACCCAGCTGTTGCGGGTTTGGGTGCGCGATGTGCGCCGGTTGACTCCCGGACACGCGGCCGCAATCGCGAACCTGGGTGCGCTGTGCAACGAGCGGCGGATTGAATCCGCACGCCTGGCATCCTGCCGCGATGCGCTGCTTCCGCTGTTGATGTCCGGGATAGATGGTCTACCCGCTGGCCGGTAGCCTTCTACCATGAGCCTCAATATCAAGAGCCAGCGCACCGTGGCGCTGGTGCGGGAACTGGCCGCACGCACCGGCACCAACCAGACGGCTGCTGTCGAGGACGCCGTCGCGCGCCGCCTCTCGGAGTTGGACCGCGAGGACAGGGCACGCGCGGAGGCCCGGCGCGCCGCCGCCGAACAGACCCTGCGCGACCTCGACAAGCTGCTCAGCGACGACGACAAGCGCCTGATTCGGCGACACGAGGTCGACCTCTACGATGACAGCGGTCTGCCCCGGTGATCGTCGATACGTCGGCCATCGTCGCCATCGTGAGCGGGGAATCGGGCGCGCAGGTGCTCAAGGAGGCGCTGGAGCGGTCACCGAACTCCCGAATGTCCGCGCCCAACTACGTCGAACTGTGCGCGATCATGCAGCGGCGGGACCGGCCGGAGATCTCTCGATTGGTGGACCGTTTGCTGGACGACTACGGAATCCAGGTCGAAGCCGTCGACGCCGACCAAGCCCGCGTGGCCGCGCAGGCGTATCGCGACTACGGCCGCGGCAGCGGCCATCCGGCCCGTCTCAACCTCGGCGACACCTACAGCTACGCCCTGGCCCAGGTCACCGGGGAGCCGCTGCTGTTTCGTGGCGATGACTTCACGCATACCGATATCCGGCCCGCGTGCACCTGAGCCCCGCCTGAGATACATCCGTTATATGCATCGCGGATATGCATTAGTAGTATGCTCTCCGGGTGTGACGCGCACCATGATCGACATCGATGACGACCTGCTCGCTCGGGCCGCCAAGGAACTGGGTACCACGACAAAGAAAGACACCGTGCATGCCGCGCTGCGGGCCGCGTTGCGAGCCAGTGCCGCGCGCTCGCTCATGAACCGGATGGCCGAGAACGCCACCGGAACCCAGGACGAAGCTCTGGTCAACGCAATGTGGCGAGACGGCCACCCAGAGAACACGGCATGACCACGCGCTATTTGCTCGACAAATCAGCGGCTTACCGCGCGCACTTGCCCGCGGTCCGACATCGCTTGGAACCGTTGATGGAACGCGGTCTACTGGCCCGGTGCGGCATTACCGATCTCGAGTTCGGAGTCTCGGCGCGTTCCCGCGAGGACCATCGAACACTGGGCACCTACCGGCGTGACGCGCTCGAATACGTCAACACCCCCGACACCGTGTGGGTTCGTGCATGGGAGATCCAAGAAGCATTGACCGACAAGGGATTTCACCGCTCGGTCAAGATCCCGGACTTGATCATTGCGGCGGTCGCCGAGCATCACGGCATACCCGTCATGCACTACGACCAAGACTTCGAACGCATCGCCGCCATCACACGGCAACCCGTGGAATGGGTGGTGGCCCCAGGGACAGCGTGATTCGCCCGATGCGACCTTCGTGTTGTCGAGGAGCTGGCCCACCACGCCCGGCATCGCCGCGGCGCATCGATAGGAAGGAAACGGGAATGCCGCCCAGGAAGAAGCAGGCGCCGCAGGCGCCGTCGACGATGAAGGAGCTCAAAGACACGCTCTGGAAGGCCGCCGACAAGCTGCGCGGGTCGCTGTCGGCCAGCCAATACAAGGACGTGATCCTCGGCCTGGTGTTCCTTAAGTACGTGTCCGACGCGTATGACGAACGGCGCGAGGCAATCCGTGCCGAGTTGGCGGCCGAAGGAATGGAGGAGTCTCAGATAGAAGACCTGATCGACGATCCCGAGCAGTACCAGGGTTACGGCGTATTCGTCGTGCCGGTGAGTGCGCGCTGGAAGTTCTTGGCAGAGAACACAAAAGGCAAGCCAGCCGTTGGTGGTGAGCCGGCGAAGAACATCGGTCAGCTGATCGACGAGGCGATGGACGCGGTAATGAAGGCCAATCCAACACTCGGTGGGACGCTGCCGAGGCTGTATAACAAGGACAACATCGACCAGCGCCGGCTCGGTGAGCTGATCGACCTATTTAACAGTGCGCGCTTCAGCCGGCAGGGCGAGCACCGCGCCCGGGATCTGATGGGTGAGGTCTACGAATACTTCCTCGGCAATTTCGCTCGCGCGGAAGGGAAGCGGGGTGGCGAGTTCTTTACCCCGCCCAGCGTGGTCAAGGTGATCGTGGAGGTGCTGGAGCCGTCGAGTGGGCGGGTGTATGACCCGTGCTGCGGTTCCGGAGGCATGTTTGTGCAGACCGAGAAGTTCATCTACGAACACGACGGCGATCCGAAGGATGTCTCGATCTATGGCCAGGAAAGCATTGAGGAGACCTGGCGGATGGCGAAGATGAACCTCGCCATCCACGGCATCGACAACAAGGGGCTCGGCGCCCGATGGAGTGATACCTTCGCCCGCGACCAGCACCCGGACGTGCAGATGGACTACGTGATGGCCAATCTGCCGTTCAACATCAAAGACTGGGCCCGCAACGAGGAAGACCCACGCTGGCGCTTCGGTGTTCCGCCCGCCAATAACGCCAACTACGCATGGATTCAGCACATCCTGTACAAGTTGGCGCCGGGAGGTCGGGCGGGCGTGGTGATGGCCAACGGGTCGATGTCGTCGAACTCCAACGGCGAGGGGGATATTCGCGCGCAGATCGTGGAGGCGGATTTGGTTTCCTGCATGGTCGCGTTACCCACCCAGCTGTTCCGCAGCACCGGAATCCCGGTGTGCCTGTGGTTTTTCGCCAAAGACAAGGCGGCAGGTAAGCAAGGGTCTATCGACCGGTGCGGGCAGGTGCTGTTCATCGACGCTCGTGAACTGGGCGACCTAGTGGACCGGGCCGAGCGGGCGCTGACCAACGAGGAGATCGTCCGCATCGGGGATACCTTCCACGCGTGGCGCGGGTCGAAGTCGGCTGCCGTCAAAGGGATTATGTACGAGGATGTTCCGGGGTTCTGTAAGTCGGCGACGTTGGCGGAGATCAAGGCGACCGACTATGCGCTCACGCCGGGGCGGTATGTGGGTACGCCCGCGGTCGAGGACGACGGAGAGCCGATCGACGAGAAGATGGCCCGGTTGTCGAAGGCGTTGCTGGAGGCGTTCGATGAGTCGGCGCGGCTGGAAAGGGTCGTGCGGGAGCAACTGGGGCGGCTTAGATGAGTGATGGATGGAAAACCTTGCGGTTCGGGGAAGTCCTTGAGCTGCAGCGAGGACATGATCTTCCTGCGGCGTCGCGGGGATCTGGAACGGTACCTGTTATCGGGTCATTCGGGGTGACCGGTATGCATGACACAGCTGCGTACGATGGTCCCGGTGTAGCCATCGGCAGGAGCGGTGCGGCGATTGGTACCGCAACTTTCGTTGCGGGTCCGATCTGGCCGCTGGACACTTGCCTATTTGTTCGCGACTTCAAGGGCAACGATCCCCGTTAGGTAGATCGGCTTCTTCAGGCAACAGATTTGGTGGGGTTCAACTCTGGGAGCCAGCGCCAACGCGGACGCTCGACGGGCGTGGACCCTGCGGCACAACTTCACGTTTTACGACGCCCTCTACGTGGCACTGGCCAGTCACCTCGACATCCCCCTGCTGACCGCGGACCCGCGTCTGCGCCGGGAGCCCGGGCTGACCTGCCACACCGAGTTCGTCTAGTTGCGGCCGGCGCTAAGGTGAGCGCCGTGGCCGAGACCGCGCCGCTGCGCGTGCAACTGATCGCCAAGACCGACTTCTTGGCCCCACCCGACGTGCCCTGGACCACCGACGCCGACGGCGGACCCGCGCTGGTCGAGTTCGCCGGCCGGGCCTGCTATCAGAGCTGGTCCAAGCCCAATCCCAAGACCGCCACCAACGCCGGCTACCTCCGGCACATCATCGACGTCGGACATTTCTCGGTGCTAGAGCATGCCAGCGTGTCGTTCTACATCACCGGGATCTCGCGATCGTGCACCCACGAGCTGATCCGCCACCGGCATTTCTCCTACTCGCAGCTCTCCCAGCGCTACGTACCCGAGAAGGACTCGCGGGTCGTCGTGCCGCCCGGCATGGAGGACGACGCCGACCTGCGCCACATCCTGACCGAGGCCGCCGACGCCGCCCGCGCCACCTACAGCGAGCTGCTGGCCAAGCTGGAAGCCAAGTTCGCCGACCAACCCAACGCGATCCTGCGCCGCAAGCAGGCCCGCCAAGCCGCCCGCGCGGTGCTGCCCAACGCCACCGAAACCCGCATCGTGGTGACCGGCAACTACCGGGCCTGGCGGCACTTCATCGCAATGCGGGCCAGCGAGCACGCCGACGTGGAAATCCGGCGACTGGCCATCGAATGCCTGCGCCAGCTCGCCGCCGTGGCCCCCGCGGTGTTCGCCGACTTCGAGGTGACCACCCTGGCCGACGGCACCGAGGTGGCGACCAGCCCGTTGGCGACCGAAGCCTGAGGCGGCGTGTCGCTGGACAAACACGCGCGCTCGCGGCCGGGATAAAGCGCCAGGTAACCTTGGGAGCCGTGACCACCGTCGGATTCGACGTCGCAGCGCGCCTAGGAACCCTGCTGACCGCGATGGTGACACCGTTTAGCGGCGATGGCTCCCTGGACACCGCCACCGCGGCGCGGCTGGCCAACCACCTGGTCGATCAGGGGTGCGACGGTCTGGTGGTCTCGGGCACCACCGGCGAGTCGCCGACCACCACCGACGGGGAGAAAATCGAGCTGCTGCGGGCCGTCTTGGAAGCGGTGGGGGACCGGGCCCGTGTTATCGCCGGTGCCGGCACCTATGACACCGCGCACAGCATCCGGCTGGCCAAGGCTTGTGCGGCCGAGGGTGCGCACGGGCTGCTGGTGGTCACGCCCTACTATTCCAAGCCGCCGCAGCGGGGGCTGCAAGCCCATTTCACCGCCGTCGCCGACGCGACCGAGCTGCCGATGCTGCTCTATGACATCCCGGGGCGGTCGGCGGTGCCGATCGAGCCCGACACGATCCGCGCGTTGGCGTCGCATCCGAACATCGTCGGAGTCAAGGACGCCAAAGCCGACCTGCACAGCGGCGCCCAAATCATGGCCGACACCGGACTGGCCTACTATTCCGGCGACGACGCGCTCAACCTGCCCTGGCTGGCCATGGGCGCCACGGGCTTCATCAGCGTGATTGCCCACCTGGCAGCCGGGCAGCTTCGAGAGTTGTTGTCCGCCTTCGGTTCTGGGGATATCGCCACCGCCCGCAAGATCAACATTGCGGTCGCCCCGCTGTGCAACGCGATGAGCCGCCTGGGTGGGGTGACGTTGTCCAAGGCGGGCTTGCGGCTGCAGGGCATCGACGTCGGTGATCCCCGGCTGCCCCAGGTGGCCGCGACACCGGAGCAGATCGACGCGTTGGCCGCCGACATGCGCGCGGCCTCGGTGCTTCGGTGATCTAAAGGTGAGCCAAAGGGTGGCCCAGAAGTGGATGTAGACCTTCCCCCGCCAGGTCCCCTGACCTCCGGCGGGTTGCGGGTCACCGCGCTGGGCGGCATCAACGAAATCGGCCGCAACATGACGGTTTTCGAACACCTGGGCCGACTGTTGATTATCGACTGCGGTGTGTTGTTTCCTGGCCACGACGAGCCCGGTGTCGATCTGATCCTGCCGGACATGCGCCATGTCGAAGACCGGCTTGACGACATCGAGGCGCTGGTGTTGACCCACGGGCACGAGGACCACATCGGGGCGATTCCGTTTCTGCTCAAGCTGCGACCCGACATCCCGGTCGTCGGCTCGAAGTTCACCTTGGCTCTGGTTGCAGAGAAATGTCGTGAGTACCGCATAACACCGGTGTTCGTCGAGGTCCGCGAGGGCCAGAGCACCCGGCACGGCGTGTTTGAGTGCGAGTACTTCGCCGTCAACCATTCCACTCCGGACGCGTTGGCCATCGCGGTGTATACCGGCGCGGGAACCATCCTGCACACCGGCGACATCAAGTTCGACCAATTGCCACCGGACGGCCGTCCCACCGATCTACCGGGCATGTCGCGGCTCGGCGACACCGGCGTGGACCTGTTGCTGTGCGACTCGACGAACGCCGAGATCCCCGGTGTCGGGCCATCGGAAAGCGAAGTGGGCCCAACGCTGCACCGGCTCATCCGGGGTGCCGACGGACGGGTGATAGTTGCGTGTTTCGCCTCCAACGTGGATCGGGTACAGCAGATCATCGATGCCGCAGTGGCATTGGGCCGGCGAGTGTCGTTCGTCGGCCGATCGATGGTGCGCAACATGCGCGTCGCAAGGCAACTGGGCTTCCTACGAGTGGCTGATTCCGATCTCATCGACATCGCCGCCGCCGAAACGATGGCGCCCGACCAAGTTGTGTTGATCACCACCGGCACCCAAGGCGAGCCGATGTCGGCGTTGTCGCGAATGTCGCGTGGGGAGCATCGCAGCATCACGTTGACTGCTGGTGATCTCATCGTGTTGTCGTCGTCGCTGATCCCCGGCAACGAGGAGGCGGTCTTCGGAGTCATCGATGCACTGTCCAAGATCGGCGCCAGAGTCGTCACCAACGCCCAAGCAAGGGTGCATGTTTCCGGCCACGCGTACGCCGGTGAGCTGCTGTTCCTCTACAACGGGGTGCGGCCGCGCAACGTGATGCCGGTGCACGGAACCTGGCGGATGCTGCGCGCCAATGCCAAGCTGGCCGCCAGTACCGGCGTACCGCAAGAGTCAATTCTGTTGGCCGAGAACGGTGTCAGCGTCGACCTGGTTGCCGGCAAAGCCAGTATCTCCGGTGCGGTGCCGGTGGGCAAGATGTTCGTCGACGGCTTGATCGCCGGCGACGTCGGCGATATCACCCTGGGCGAGCGGCTCATTTTGTCGTCGGGCTTTGTCGCGGTGACCGTCGTGGTCAGACGTGGCACCGGCCAGCCGTTGGCTGCGCCACATCTACACTCGCGGGGTTTCTCCGAAGATCCCAAGGCGCTCGAACCCGCCGTGCGCAAGGTGGAGGCAGAGCTGGAATCGTTGGTGGCCGCCAACGTCACCGATCCGATCCGGATCGCTCAAGGGGTGCGCCGCACGGTCGGCAAGTGGGTGGGGGAAACCTATCGCCGCCAGCCGATGATTGTGCCGACGGTCATCGAGGTGTAACCGGCTCACTCTTCTCGGCGTAGGCAGACCACTCGATTTGTGATGCGTTGAGGTTGCGGCCGGTGGGCTCGACGTAGCGCTGGACAAGCTCCTCCGGCCCGGCCTGCTCGGTCAGCCGCCAACCGTAGTCGGCGAGAAACCCGGCTACTTCCTCGGGATCTAAGCCGAAGTGCCACAGTTGACGTCGCTGGCGAACCGTGTGGTATAGCGTCCGGGTACCGTAACGGTTGGTGCCGTCAATGAAGTCCCGGCGGACGTAGGTGAATACCATTCGACTGCCCGGTGCGGCCGCGCGTAGGCCCTCCAAGGTCCGCCGGACGGCCCGCTCGGTGAGGTATTGGGTCACACCTTCGCAGACGAAGAACACCCGGTACTCGGTACGGTAGCCGTGCTCGGCCAGAGCGGTGAGCAGGTCGTCATGCTCGAAATCCAATGCAACCAAGCGAACCGACAGCGGCAGTTCACCGAGCACCCGTCGGACCGTCTTGGCCTTGCGGGCGATGTTGACCGGCAGGTCGACCTCGAATACCGGCATCCGCACTCGTCGCGTCAACCGGTAGGCACGGGTGTCCAATCCGGCTCCGAGGATGACAACCGCGTCGATGTCGCCGAGCGCTTCGTCGAGTTTGTCTCCGATGAAGCGTTTACGGCAGGCCAGATTGGCCCATAACCCGCGGCCGGACCACTCCGAGGCGCTAATGAGTAAACGACGCAACACCGCCGACCGGGTTGCACCGGCCAGCCATCGCAATGGTCTGGGCAAGAACAAGTCCGCGAGGTCGTCGTCCACCAGGCGGCGGCCAGGTGGTTCGTTTTGCTCCACGGCCGCCAACACCATCGGGCCGAAGGCGGTCTGCGCAGCGGGATTTCGAGCCATCAGCTACCTCTTGTTCACAAAGCCCGCGTCGACCGGCAAGGTGACGCCGGTGACATAGCGCGCCTCCTCGGACGCCAGCCATGCCACCGCGTTGGCGATGTCGGTTGGCTGCACCAGCTCGACGGGCAGCGCGTTACCCAGGTTGTGCGGCGCGTCCATGTCAGCAGTGGTTAGCCACTGCTGGAAGAACTCATTGTTGATCATCGGCGTATCGACCCCGCAAGGATGTACCGAGTTAACCCGAATGTTTTGCGGTGCCAGATGGTTCGCGTACGCCCTCATCAGGCCGACGACGCCGTGCTTGGCGGCCGCGTAGCCAAGCGATCCGGGATCACTGCTGCCGATGCCGACCAGTCCCGCGGCCGAGCTGATCAACACGATCGACCCACCGGTGCCCTGCTCGATCAGGGTCGGGATCGCCACCTGTACGGTGTGGAAGACGCCGGTGAGGTTGACGTCGATAACGTCGCGCCAGCCGTCGTCGCCGGCCTGCATCATCGCGATACCGGCATTGGCCACCACGATGTCGAGCCGGCCGAACTCGTCAAGGCCCGCCTGCAATGCGACCGACAGTGATGCGCGATCGCGAACGTCGCCCTGTCTGGCCACGATCCCGCCGCCGGCGTCCTCGACGAGCTCGACGGTGGCCGCCAGGTCGTCGGCGGTGCTCAACGGATAAGGCACGCTGGCGATCTGCTCGCAGATGTCAACCGCGATGATGTTCGCGCCGTCGGCTGCCAGTCGAACCGCGTGTGCGCGGCCCAAGCCGCGCGCGGCGCCGGTGATGAAGGCGACCTTGCCTTCGAGTGGCCGGTCGATCACCGGCGCAGCTGCCCTTTGCTCGGGTCGCCGGCGGGAACCGGCTGCAGCAGTTTGATGTCCGGCGCCCCGACCAGGTGCTCGCCGGCCGCGGTAAACATGGTGGCAACCGCGGGGGCGCCGCTATGGGCCTTGAGCGCCTCGGCATCGGCCCATTGCTCAACGAAGATGAAGGTCTCGCCGGTTTCGTGGAGCGCGTACAACTGGCAGCCGGGTTCGCGGTGCACGTCATCGACCGCGCGGGTGAGGATGTCGCGGACGGTGTCGACCGATTCAGGCTTGGCGGTCAGCGTGGCGACGACGACGACGGGCATGCTGGGGCCTCCTGGAACTCCGCGCGTCGGGCGGCGTGACGCGGCACGATCACTTGTCACCCTACTCAGGAGACCCTGGCAACGAGGCGAGCAGATCGCCGTTACCAGTGTGGCGGATGGTGTAGATGGTGTGATAGCGACTAGGCTTGCCGTTATGTCTAGCAAGACCGTTGCCCGCTCCGGCACTCGAACGAGCAGGTCAAAGGCCACTTCGCGGGGCGCGTCCCGAAGTGCGCGATCGGCCGTGCCCAGAAAGAGGTCGAGGCCCGTCAAAGGGGTCGGCAGACCCTCCCGACGGCACCATCGGTCGCTGCTGGTGTCTACCGGACTCGCCTGCGGCCGGGCCATGCGTGCCGTCTGGATGATGGCGGCCAAGGGCACCGGCGGCGCGGCGCGGTCGATCGGGCGAGCCCGCGACATCGAGCCCGGGCATCGCCGCGACGGAATCGCGCTGGTGCTGCTCGGCCTTGCCGTGGTAGTCGCCGCGAGCTCGTGGTTCGACGCCGCCCGGCCGCTCGGCGCGTGGGTCGACGCCTTGTTGCGGACGTTCATCGGGTCGGCAGTGGTCATGCTCCCGCTGGTTGCCGCCGCCGTGGCCGTGGTGCTGATGCGTACGTCGCCCAACCCCGATTCGCGGCCGCGGCTGATCCTCGGCGCCAGCCTGATCGGCTTGTCGTTTCTCGGCTTGTGCCACCTGTGGGCGGGCTCACCCGAGGCCCCGGAGTCGCGTTTGCGCGCCGCGGGGTTCATCGGTTTCGCGATCGGCGGGCCGCTCTCGGACGGGTTGACCGCCTGGATCGCCGCGCCGCTGTTATTCATCGGCGCGCTGTTCGGATTGCTCCTGCTGGCCGGGATCACGATCCGAGAGGTGCCAGATGCCATGCGCGCCATGTTCGGCACCCGGCTGTTGCCACGGGAATACGCCGACGACTTCGAGGACTTCGCGGACTTCGATGGTGACGACGCGGACACCGTCGAAGTCGCCCGCCAGGACTTCTCCGACGGTTACTACGACGAGGTGCCCCTGTGCTCCGACGACGGGCCACCGGCCTGGCCGTCGGCCGAGGTTCCGCAGGATGACACTGCGACGATACCGGAAGCCTCCGCCGGTCGGGGCTCCGGAAGACGCGGCCGCCGCAAAGATACCCAAGTGCTGGACCGGATCGTCGAGGGTCCCTACACGCTGCCGTCGCTGGACCTGCTGATATCCGGTGATCCGCCCAAGAAACGCAGTGCGGCCAACACCCACATGGCCGGCGCCATCGGTGAGGTGCTGACCCAGTTCAAGGTCGACGCGGCCGTCACGGGCTGCACCCGCGGGCCCACCGTCACCCGCTACGAGGTCGAACTGGGGCCCGGCGTCAAGGTCGAGAAGATCACCGCGCTGCAGCGCAACATCGCCTACGCGGTGGCTACCGAGAGCGTGCGCATGCTGGCACCGATCCCCGGCAAGTCCGCCGTCGGCATCGAGGTACCCAACACCGACCGGGAAATGGTGCGGTTGGCCGACGTGCTCACCGCACGAGAGACCCGTCGCGACCATCATCCGTTGGTGATCGGGCTGGGCAAGGACATCGAAGGCGACTTCATCTCGGCCAACCTGGCCAAGATGCCGCACCTGCTGGTGGCCGGCTCGACGGGCTCGGGAAAGTCCAGCTTCGTCAACTCCATGCTGGTGTCGCTGTTGACCCGGGCCACCCCGGAAGAGGTCAGGATGATCCTGATCGACCCGAAGATGGTGGAACTGACGCCGTATGAAGGCATTCCGCATCTGATCACGCCGATCATCACCCAGCCGAAGAAGGCCGCGGCCGCGCTGGCCTGGCTGGTCGACGAGATGGAGCAGCGCTACCAGGACATGCAGGCCTCCCGGGTGCGCCACATCGACGACTTCAACGACAAGGTGCGATCCGGGGCCATCACCGCGCCGCTGGGCAGCCAGCGCGAGTATCGGCCCTACCCCTACGTGGTGGCCATCGTCGACGAGTTGGCCGACCTCATGATGACCGCGCCGCGTGACGTCGAGGACGCCATCGTGCGGATCACCCAGAAAGCCCGCGCCGCCGGCATCCACCTGGTGCTGGCCACCCAGCGCCCGTCGGTGGACGTGGTCACCGGGCTGATCAAGACCAACGTGCCGTCGCGGCTGGCGTTTGCCACCTCGTCGCTGACCGACAGCCGGGTGATCCTGGACCAGGCGGGCGCGGAAAAGCTGATCGGCATGGGCGACGGCCTGTTCTTGCCGATGGGTGCGAGCAAACCCCTCCGGCTGCAGGGCGCTTACGTCTCCGACGAAGAGATCCACGCCGTCGTCACCGCCTGCAAGGAACAGGCCGAACCCGAATACACCGAGGGCGTCACCACGGCTAAACCCACCGCGGAGCGCACCGACGTCGACCCCGACATCGGCGACGACATGGACGTCTTCCTGCAGGCCGTGGAACTGGTGGTGTCCAGCCAGTTCGGGTCGACGTCGATGCTGCAGCGCAAGCTGCGGGTCGGCTTCGCCAAAGCGGGCCGTTTGATGGACCTGATGGAGACCCGCGGCATCGTCGGGCCCAGCGAAGGCTCGAAGGCCCGTGAGGTGCTGGTCAAGCCCGACGAGTTGGCGGGCACACTGGCCGCGATCCGGGGTGACGGCGGCGAGTAGCCCGCCGAGCAGACGCAAAATCGCCCATTTCGTGCCGAAATGAGGCGATTTTGCGTCTGCTCGCCGGGCTACAGCACCAGCAGCATCCGGGAGTTGCCGAGGATGTTGGGCTTGACGTAGCTCAGGTCCAGGAATTCGGCGACCCCGATGTCATAGGAGCGGCACATCTCGTCGAACACCTCGGCGGTGACCGGGGTGCCCTCGATCTCGGTGAATCCGTGCCGGGCGAAGAACTCGGTCTCAAAGGTCAACACGAACACGCGCTGCAGCTGCAGATCGCGGGCGACCTGCAGTAGCCGATCGACGATTGCGTGGCCGATACCGTGGCCGGTCATGGCCGGGTCGACAGCGACGGTGCGGATTTCGCCGAGATCCGACCACAACACGTGCAACGCACCGCAACCGACGACTTTGCCATAGAGGTCCGGGTGCTCGGCCACCCAGAATTCCTGAACCGCTTCATAGAGTGTCACGAGATTCTTTTCCAGCAAGATCTTTCCGGCATAGGTGTCGACGAGTTGTTTGATCGCGGGCACATCGGAGGTTCGCGCGCGCCGGACCACCGGCCGGCAATCCCGTGGACGTTCGGTCACGTGTGAAACAGTATCGACATCAAGGGTCGCATGAGCAGGTCAACCCGTTATTCTGTTGCCGTGTCGGCGCAGCCTGAAACGGGTCAGATAGCAGGCCGCGCCCGCATTGCCAACCTCGCCAATATCCTGACGCTGTTGCGGCTGGTGATGGTCCCGGTCTTCCTGCTGGCCTTGTTCTATGGCGGCGGCCACCACTCCGCGGCCCGCGTAGTGGCGTGGGCGATATTTGCAACCGCCTGCATTACCGATCGATTCGACGGCCTGCTGGCTCGCAATTACGGGATGGCAACCGAATTCGGTGCGTTTGTCGATCCGATCGCGGACAAGACTCTGATCGGCTCGGCGCTGATCGGATTGTCGATGCTCGGCGACTTGCCGTGGTGGGTCACGGTGCTAATCCTGACCCGCGAACTCGGAGTGACCGTTTTGAGGTTGGCGGTTATTAGGCGCGGTGTCATTCCCGCGAGCTGGGGCGGCAAGCTGAAGACCTTTGTCCAGGCGGTGGCAATTGGCTTATTCGTGTTGCCACTTTCGGGTCCGCTGCACGTTGCGGCGGTGGTAGTGATGGCCGCCGCGATCCTGCTCACCGTGATCACTGGTGTCGATTACGTGGCCAGGGCTCTGCGGGACATCGGGGGGATCCGCCAGACCGCCAGCTGATTGCGGGAACCAACCCCACCGCCGGCGGCGTTCACCTGATGACGATTGCGAGGTGGACAAGGAGTTTTTGATGGCGGCTTTGGTGCGTGAGGTCGTTGGTGACGTGCTGCGCGGAGCGCGGATGTCGCAGGGTCGGACGCTGCGCGAGGTGTCCGATTCGGCGCGGGTGAGCCTCGGGTATCTGTCGGAGATCGAGCGCGGTCGCAAGGAGCCTTCCAGCGAGCTGCTCAGTGCGATTTGTACGGCTCTGCAGCTCCCGTTGTCGGTGGTGCTCATCGATGCGGGCGAGCGGATGGCGCGTCAAGAGCGCCTTGCCCGCGCCACCCCGGCTGGCAGAGCAACCGGCGCCACCATTGACGCCAGCACCAAGGTCGTCATTGCGCCGGTGGTGTCGCTGGCGGTGGCCTAAGGGTCGCCGGTCGGTCCGGGTCGACAAGATGCGCGCCATGGGTGGGGCAATGCGCGCTGACCCGATAAATTGAGCGACAGGGCGCTGAGACCATCTGGCGCACACAAGAAGCGAAGGCGGAGCTAACTGATGGCCAATCCGTTCGTTAAAGCCTGGAAGTACCTCATGGCGCTGTTCAGCTCGAAGATCGACGAGCATGCCGACCCCAAGGTGCAGATTCAACAGGCCATTGAGGAAGCACAGCGCACCCACCAAGCGCTGACTCAACAGGCGGCGCAAGTGATCGGTAACCAGCGTCAATTGGAGATGCGACTCAACCGACAGCTGGCGGACATCGAAAAGCTTCAGGTCAATGTGCGCCAAGCCCTGACGCTGGCCGACCAGGCCACCGCCGCCGGAGACGCTGCCAAGGCCACCGAATACAACAACGCCGCCGAGGCGTTCGCAGCCCAGCTGGTGACCGCCGAGCAGAGCGTCGAAGACCTCAAGACGCTGCATGACCAGGCGCTTAGCGCCGCAGCTCAGGCCAAGAAGGCCGTCGAACGAAATGCGATGGTGCTGCAGCAGAAGATCGCCGAGCGAACCAAGCTGCTCAGCCAGCTCGAGCAGGCGAAGATGCAGGAGCAGGTCAGCGCATCGTTGCGGTCGATGAGTGAGCTCGCCGCGCCAGGCAACACGCCGAGCCTCGACGAGGTGCGCGACAAGATCGAGCGTCGCTACGCCAACGCGATCGGTTCGGCTGAACTTGCCGAGAGTTCGGTGCAGGGCCGGATGCTCGAGGTGGAGCAGGCCGGGATCCAGATGGCCGGTCATTCACGGTTGGAACAGATCCGCGCATCGATGCGCGGTGAAGCGTTGCCGGCCGGCGGGACCACGGCTACCCCCAGACCGGCCACCGAGACTTCTGGCGGGGCTATTGCCGAGCAGCCCTACGGTCAGTAGTTGGGCAGACGGTTCGGCATGGCAGTGAAAGCGGGTCAGCGCCGGCCGTGGCGTTCGTTGCTGCAGCGCGGCGTGGATACCGCCGGTGATTTGGCCGACCTGGTAGCACAAAAGATCAGCGTCGCCATCGATCCGCGTGCCCGGCTGCTGCGCCGCCGCCGCCGTGCATTGCGCTGGGGTCTGGTATTCACCGCAGGCTGTCTGCTCTGGGGGTTGGTGACGGCGCTGTTGGCGGCCTGGGGCTGGTTTACGTCGCTGCTGGTGATTACCGGCACGATTGCGGTCACGCAGGCCATTCCGGCGACGCTATTGCTGCTTCGCTACCGCTGGCTGCGCTCGGAGCCACTGCCGGTGCGGCGGCCCGCAAGTGTGCGCCGGCTGCCACCACCGGGCTCGGCCGCGCGACCCGCGATGTCGGCGCTGGGCGCCTCCGAACGCGGGTTCTTCTCGCTGTTGGGTGTCATGGAGCGGGGCGCCATGTTGCCGGCGGACGAGATCCGCGACCTAACGGCCGCGGCCAACCAGACTTCGGCGGCGATGGTGGCGACCGCGGCCGAGGTGGTCTCGATGGAGCGGGCCGTGCAATGCTCGGCGGCGTCGCGGTCGTATCTGGTGCCGACCATCAACGCGTTTACCGCGCAGCTGAGCACCGGCGTCCGTCAGTACAACGAAATGGTCACCGCCGCAGCGCAATTGGTTTCCTCGGCGAACGGCGCGGGTGGGGCTGGGCCCGGACAACAGCGCTACCGCGAGGAGTTGGCCGGCGCCACCGATCGCCTGGTCGCTTGGGCGCAGGCGTTTGACGAGCTCGGCGGATTGCCCCGGCGTTAGTCGTTCGGGTCCGGCCGTGGCCCGTAGCGTTCGATATACGCCCGGTGAATGTGGGCGTCGCGTTGGCGGGCGTGCTCGTCGACGAGCTCGGGGTCAAGATTGTGCACGCGCAGCATGTGCCGGCGCCATACCTTGTTCAGCGCATGCGAGAAATACACGAACGGGATGAGAATCGGCAACGTCATGCTCAAGTGGACGTCCAGCGACGTCGGGATCAGCCAGAACGGGGCCAGCACCAGCACCGCCGGAACCGCGACGCGGATCATCATCCGGATGGCCGCACCCTTGCCGGCCAGATCGTTGCGCACCCAGTCTCGCATCGAGTCCGGCAGCCGCGCCCCGTAGCAATAGCGGATGTACTGCCACGGGTTGGGCCGCGGGCGGATTGCGTTGTCGCTCATTCGCTACAGGGTAGCCCGCGGCGACGAGAACGCCGACGCGGTCAGACCGCGCACCAGCGCCTTGGACGCCGAAGTGGTAATGCCATAGCGTGCCCGTTGTACCTCGAAAATGCCGCAGGCCCAGAACCGGATACGAAGCGGGCCGAAGGTCGGCGTTTCGGTGCGTTCGGTGGCGGGGATCTGCGGTGGATGGCCGACCGGGTGCCGCGCCAAGGCAGCGGCCGGCGCGGGTTAGGTAGCCGATCCGGTGCGGGTGTGCCACAAGGCGCTGACGCACGCGGTTGGCGGCATACGGCGGACGGAGTTCCACGAGTTGGTCAGCCCGCGATTCGGCGCGGCGTACCGGGCTTTTGGTGCTGGTTGGACCATGTGCTGACCGGTTTCGGTGGGCGCAATGCCATCTGCGCGATCGAGGACGGGGTTGAGCCCCGCGTCGCGTGGTGGGCGTTGTGCACCGATTTCGACGTGCCTCGGTCGATGGGCCGCCGCACGCCCGGTGGCTGAGGCCAAGCTGCGGCTAAGCTGGCTCAGCTAGGCAGCAATCCGTTCTCGCCGTTCTGGCCCTCCAGCAGCCCGCCGGCGCCACCGACGCCGACGCTGCCAGTCCCGGCTTTGCCAAATGCGGCGTTGCCGCCGTTGCCGCCCTGGCCCGTCAGCCAGGCGTTGCCGCCGTTACCGCCGCTACCACCCTTTCCTGCTATCGTGGCACCGCCGTCGCCGCCGTTGCCGCCCTCGCCGACCAACCCGGCCTTGCCGCCCACGCCGCCGTTTCCGCCGTCGCCGTTGTCGCTCTCCCCGCCGGCGCCGCCGGCGCCGCCGGAACCGTAGAACGTGCCGGCGTTACCGCCGGCCCCGCCGCGACCACCACTTAGGGTACCGGTGCCGCCGCTGCCGCCGGCGCCGCCAGAACCGACCAACCCGCCGATACCGCCGTCGCCGCCGTCGCCGCCGAACCCGCCGAACCCGCCGGCTCCGCCGGCCCCACCGGTGCCGTATAGCAGGCCGGCATTACCGCCGTGACCACCGTGGCCAGCGACAGTGGCGACTCCGCCTGCACCGCCGGCCCCGCCCGAGCCGAAGACCGTGCCGCCGGCGCCGCCCGCGCCGCCGTCGCCGCCGGCAGCAC
>OBKH01000022.1_pt1 | contig 66673 bp, 55 predicted proteins | sample 1496241 | NCBI WGS metagenome assembly OBKH01 (sample SAMN03273953, study PRJEB22546) | soil metagenome | isolation source: rice field elevated CO2 plus elevated temperature | place: India: CRRI Experimental farm Cuttack,Odisha-753006 | collected 2013-12-17 | reverse complement strand
ACTTTCACCGTATCTGGCTCTTCACGGAATCTGCCGATGGGGTGGTTCAGACAGCCTGAGTCCAGGGAGTGGGGATCGTGTTGCCCCGATAGCGGTATCGCCGAATGGGCACCGCGGCGGGGTTAAACAGGGTGATCCCGTCCGCGCTGATGGGGTGCCACCGCCCGGTGGGGTCGGTGAGCCAGCGGCGGACGTCGGTCCAATTCCAGCGATGCCGAATGCGCTGCCAGTTCACCAGCCGCAACACCCGCTTGTCTTTGATCCGGTGACGCACCCGGTCCATCAGGTCCGCGTGGTCGATGCGGTCAAAGCACGCCTTGATATCAGCGTCGAGCACCCAGCGATACTCCTGGGTGCCGAACAAGTGAATCTCAGCGATCGTGTCGTGCGCGCGTCGCGCGGGCCGAAACCCGTAGGAGACCGGCTCGAAGTCGGTCTCAAAGATGGGTTCTAGCACCAGTTTCAACGCCGCCTGAACGACCCGGTCGGCCACTGTGGGAATCCCCAGCCGCCGTACCTTGCCCAACCCGCCCGGTTTGGGGATCTTGCGTTCCCGCACCGGTTGAGGTCGAAACTGTCCACTCTTGAGTTCAGTGCGCAGTTCGTTCAGGAACTCCAAGGCCCCGATCTCGGACTCGATGCGGGCCACAGTGAGCCCGTCTGATCCCGCGGCGACCACGGCGTCCACCGGGTCCACCGGGTCCACCGGGTCCACCGGGTCCACCGGGTCCACCGACACCGTGATCGAACTCATATTCGAATGCTATCGCCGCCACGCCCCGCCAGCCGCCGACAAACGCACCCCTGTGGATAAACACCCAACTGTGCACGAACGCGTGATATGACCCGCGCTGTCTGATTGGGCCGTCCGACTACCACCGACCGCAGGGTGACAAAACACATGCGTGGTGTGTATGTTGCTTTCCGTCACAATCGAACAGCCGCTGACGCGATGTGGGAGAACCTCCATGTCGAGGCGCCGTAGGAGCAATCTCCTCCCCGAGAATCTCTCAGGCCCAAGCACCACACCGCCGAGGCAACTCTGGAGACAGGGACGGTCGCACCGACCGTGCCTGACCGAAGGTGTAGAGCGGCGCCATGATGCGACGCCGCAGACTCTCAGGTTTCAGGACAGAGCGGGGAGGGCGCAACCAGCCCGGCGCGATCCGGGCTCGTCGAAACCGGAGTTGGCCCTTGTCTGAACCGCACGATCGAACTGTTGGCGACCTCGCCGTGGCCGAAACGATGTCGCGGCCGCCGGATGCCCATTTGGCCGGGCAGCCGATTGCTCCGGGAACACCCTTGACCGCCCCCGAGTACGCCGAACAGACCGGACTGAGCTGATGAACACCCTCAACGACTCCCTGACCGCCTTCGACCCGGACATCGCCGCCCTGATCGACGGCGAGCTGCGCCGTCAAGAATCCGGCTTGGAGATGATCGCTTCGGAGAACTATGCACCGCTGGCCGTGATGCAGGCCCAAGGTTCGGTCTTGACCAACAAGTACGCCGAAGGCTACCCGGGCCGGCGCTACTACGGTGGCTGTGAATTCGTCGACGGTGTCGAGCAGTTGGCTATCGACCGCGTCAAAGCGCTCTTTGGCGCCGAATACGCCAACGTGCAACCACATTCGGGGGCCACCGCCAACGCCGCCACCATGCATGCGCTGCTAAACCCCGGCGACACCATCCTGGGGTTGTCGCTGGCTCATGGCGGTCACCTGACCCACGGGATGCGGATCAACTTTTCCGGCAAGCTCTACCACGCCACCGCCTACGAGGTGTCCAAAGAGGACTACCTGGTCGACATGGATGCCGTCGCCGAGGCAGCGCGCACACACCGGCCCAAAATGATCATCGCCGGCTGGTCGGCGTACCCACGCCAGCTGGATTTCGCCCGCTTCCGCGCCATCGCCGACGAAGTCGACGCCGTGCTCATGGTGGATATGGCGCATTTCGCCGGCCTGGTCGCCGCTGGCGTGCACCCCAGCCCGGTGCCGCACGCCCACGTCGTCACCTCCACCACTCACAAGACGCTCGGCGGGCCCCGCGGCGGCATCATCTTGTGCAATGACCCGGCCATCGCCAAGAAGATCAATTCCGCGGTCTTCCCTGGGCAGCAGGGCGGGCCGCTCGAGCATGTCATCGCAGCCAAGGCCACCGCATTCAAGATGGCAGCACAACCTGAATTCGCGCAGCGCCAACAACGTTGCCTCGACGGCGCGCGCATCCTTGCCGGCCGGTTGACCCAGCCCGACGTCGCCGAACGTGGCATCGCGGTGCTAACCGGCGGCACCGATGTGCACCTCGTCCTAGTCGACCTGCGCGACGCCGAACTCGACGGCCAGCAAGCCGAAGACCGGTTGGCCGCCGTGGACATCACCGTCAACCGCAACGCGGTACCCTTCGACCCTCGTCCCCCGATGATCACCTCGGGCCTGCGAATCGGCACCCCGGCGCTGGCCGCACGCGGCTTCTCCCACAACGACTTCCGCGCCGTGGCAGACCTCATCGCGGCGGCACTGACGGCCACCAACGACGACCAGCTGGGTCCGCTGCGCGCCCAGGTCCAGCGGCTGGCCGCACGCTATCCGCTCTACCCGGAACTGCACCGGACATGACCATCAGCGTCTTCGACCTGTTCACCATCGGCATCGGGCCGTCCAGTTCCCACACCGTGGGACCGATGCGCGCGGCAAACCAGTTCGTAGTTGCGCTGCGCCGCCGGGGCCACCTGGATGACCTCGAGGCGATGCGAGTGGATCTGTTCGGCTCGCTCGCGGCCACCGGAGCCGGTCATGGCACCATGTCGGCGATATTGCTGGGGCTGGAAGGCTGCCAGCCAGAAACGATTACCACCGAACACAAGGAACGCCGGCTCGCCGAGATCGCAGCGTCCGGCGTGACGCGAATCGGCGGTGTCATTCCGGTCCCGCTGACCGAGCGTGATATCGACCTGCATCCCGACATCGTTCTGCCAACGCATCCCAACGGAATGACGTTCACTGCCGCGGGCCCACACGGCCGCGTCTTGGCCACCGAGACTTATTTTTCGGTGGGCGGAGGGTTCATCGTCACGGAACAGACCAGCGGCAACAGCGGCCAACATCCATGCTCAGTTGCCCTTCCCTACGTGTCGGCCCAAGAACTGCTGGACATCTGTGACCGCCTCGACGTGTCAATTAGCGAAGCGGCGCTGCGCAACGAAACATGTTGCCGCACCGAGAACGAGGTACGCGCCGCGCTGCTGCACCTGCGCGACGTCATGGTTGAGTGCGAACAGCGGAGCATCGCTCGCGAAGGGTTGCTTCCTGGCGGCCTCCGGGTGCGCCGGCGAGCGAAGGTGTGGTATGACCGCTTGAACGCCGAAGACCCCACTCGCAAGCCGGAATTCGCTGAGGACTGGGTCAACCTGGTCGCGCTGGCAGTCAACGAGGAGAACGCCTCCGGTGGGCGCGTCGTCACCGCCCCGACCAACGGTGCCGCCGGCATCGTGCCGGCGGTCCTGCACTACGCAATCCACTACACGTCGGCCGGCGCGGGGGACCCCGACGATGTCACCGTGCGATTCCTGCTCACTGCTGGAGCCATCGGATCGTTGTTCAAGGAGCGAGCATCGATCTCCGGAGCCGAGGTCGGCTGTCAGGGCGAGGTCGGCTCCGCGGCCGCCATGGCCGCCGCCGGATTGGCTGAAATCCTCGGCGGCACACCGCGACAAGTGGAAAACGCCGCCGAGATCGCCATGGAACACAGCCTCGGCCTGACCTGTGACCCCATCGCCGGGCTGGTGCAGATCCCCTGCATCGAACGCAACGCGATTTCCGCCGGCAAGGCCATCAACGCCGCACGGATGGCATTGCGCGGCGACGGCATCCATCGCGTCACCCTCGACCAGGTCATCGACACCATGCGCGCCACCGGCGCGGACATGCACACCAAGTACAAGGAAACCTCGGCCGGCGGGCTCGCCATCAACGTCGCAGTCAACATCGTCGAGTGTTGACCAACCGTTGCCGTTGAGTCCGGCTCATCCGACGGGATAGACGACCCCGGTGAGCTCTTCGGACACAGCCCACAGGCGGCGCTGCAGCTGCTCGTCGTGAGACTGGGCGCTGGAGGCCACCACCTTCGGGTAGCCCCGTATTTCACCGAAGCCATCGGGTCCGAAGTACTGGCCGCCGCGCACCGCGGGATCGGTGGCGGCACGCAATGTCGGCAGGGCCCCCAGTTCGGCGTCTTGCATCAGCGGCGCCAGTATGGCCGCCACCGCGACGAGCGGCCGTGGCATGTTGCGGACCACTTCGGTGTTGGACACTCCCGGGTGCGACGCGACCGCGATGGTGGTTCCGCCCGGTGCTAACCGACGCTGAAGTTCATAAGTGAACAGCAGGTTGGCGAGCTTGGCTTGGCCGTAGGCGGCGACCCGCCTGTACCGGCGTTCCCACTGGAGGTCGTCGAAATGGATTGCGGCACGGATGCGATGGCCGACGCTGCTGATGGTGACCACTCGTGAACCGGCGACGGGCAGCAGTCGATCAATCAACAGGCCGGTCAACGCGAAATGGCCCAAGTGGTTGGTGCCGAACTGCATCTCGAAGCCGTCTGCTGTGGTCTGTCGGGGTGTATACATCACCCCGGCGTTGTTGATCAGCAGGTCGATGCGCTGGTGGTCAGACTTCAGCTGTGCCGCGGCGGCGCGCACCGACGCCAGCGAGGTCAGGTCAAGCTCCTGAAGCTCTACTTCGGCGCCGGGGGTGGCCTCGGTGATGCGTGCCGCCGCCTGCTTGCCCTTGTCGAGGTTGCGCACAGCCAGCACCACGTGTGCACCATGGGCGGCAAGCGCTGCGGCGGTCTCGAATCCAAGTCCGGTGTTGGCCCCCGTGATGACGGCGGTCCGGCCGGTCTGGTCAGGAATGTCGGCGGCAGTCCATTTGGTCATGAGGGCTCCTCGCTATGCTTTGACTAAGCGGGGCGAGCGCTCCGCTTAGCCGAACTATACGGAACGCGCGCCCCGCTTTGTCAAGGCTTTCGGAGGTACGACTTGGCTCCTACTGACCGGCGGGTGCGTGCCGACGCGGCCCGTAACCGGGCACGCGTATTGGAGGTTGCCTACCAAACCTTTGCGGCCGACGGTCTATCGGTGCCCGTTGACGAGATCGCTCGGCGCGCCGGAGTCGGCGCAGGCACGGTATACCGGCATTTCCCGACCAAGGAGGCGCTGTTTCAGGCGGTGATCGCCGACCGGATGCACCGCATCATCGACAAGGGACATGCCCTGCTCAAATCCAAGCATCCCGGCGACGCGCTGTTTGCATTCCTGCGGTCGATGGTATTGCAGTGGGGCGCCACCGATCGCGGCCTGGTCGAGGCGCTGGCCGGCGTCGGGATTGAAATCAGCAGCGCGGCCCCGGAAGCCGAGGCAGATTTCTTGGACCTGCTCACCGACCTGTTGCGCGCCGCCCAGCGCGCCGGCACCGTACGGCCGGACGTAGACGTGCTTGAAGTCAAGACGCTCCTAGTCGGCTGCCAAGCGATGCAGAGCTACAACGCTGAGTTGGCCGCAAAGGTGACCGACGTCGCCCTCGACGGCCTTCGGGCAAACAGAAAGTGATCGTCGTCGCGCAGAACACCGCCCGAATCATGTGCGGCGCAATCCGCGATACTGGTAACCGCCGCTACAACGCGGAGTGATTCAGCATCTGACCGACAGTGACGCCGGGAGAACACCATGAGCGCCGAACAGCCGACCATCATTTACACGCTGACCGACGAGGCGCCGCTGCTGGCGACCTACGCCTTTCTGCCGATTGTGCGTGCCTTTGCCGAACCGGCGGGCATCAAGATCGAGGCCAGCGACATCTCTGTAGCGGCACGCATCCTGGCGGAATTCCCCGATTACCTGACCGAGGAGCAGCGGGTACCGGATAACCTCGCCGAACTGGGCCGGCTGACTCAGCTACCCGACACCAACATCATCAAGCTGCCGAACATCAGCGCCTCGGTGCCACAGCTGGTAGCCGCCATCAAGGAACTGCAAGACAAGGGTTACGCGGTCCCAGACTACCCGGCGGACCCGAAGACTGACCAGGAGAAGGCCATCAAAGAGCGCTACGCCAGATGCCTGGGCAGCGCGGTGAACCCGGTACTGCGCCAAGGCAATTCGGACCGTCGGGCGCCCAAGGCGGTGAAGGAGTACGCGCGCAAGCACCCGCACAGCATGGGCGAGTGGTCGATGGCCTCACGCACCCACGTAGCGCACATGCGGCACGGTGACTTCTACGCCGGCGAGAAGTCGATGACACTGGACCGCGCGCGCAACGTGAGGATGGAACTGCTGGCCAAGAGCGGCAAGACGATCGTGCTCAAGCCCGAGGTGCCGCTGGATGACGGCGACGTCATCGACAGCATGTTCATGAGCAAGAAAGCGCTGTGCGACTTCTACGAAGAGCAGATGCAGGATGCGTTCGAGACCGGCGTGATGTTCTCCTTGCACGTCAAGGCGACCATGATGAAGGTCAGCCACCCCATCGTCTTCGGCCACGCGGTCAGGATCTTCTACAAGGACGCCTTCGCCAAGCACCAGGAGCTGTTCGACGACTTGGGCGTCAACGTCAACAATGGCTTGTCCGATCTGTACAGCAAGATCGAGTCGCTGCCGGCGTCGCAACGCGACGAGATCATCGAGGACCTACACCGTTGCCACGAACACCGCCCCGAGCTCGCGATGGTCGATTCGGCCAGAGGTATCTCCAACTTCCACTCGCCGAGCGATGTGATCGTGGACGCCTCGATGCCCGCGATGATTCGCGCGGGCGGCAAGATGTATGGCGCCGACGGAAAGCTCAAGGACACCAAGGCGGTCAACCCGGAGTCCACCTTCTCGCGCATCTATCAGGAGATCATCAACTTCTGCAAGACAAATGGCCAGTTCGATCCGACGACGATGGGCACCGTCCCCAATGTGGGTCTGATGGCCCAGCAGGCCGAGGAGTACGGCTCGCACGACAAGACGTTCGAGATTCCCGAGGACGGCGTCGCCAACATCGTCGATGTCGCCACCGGCGAGGTGCTGCTGACCGAGAACGTGGAAGCCGGCGACATCTGGCGCATGTGCATCGTCAAGGACGCACCGATCCGTGACTGGGTCAAGCTGGCTGTCACCCGCGCGCGCATCTCCGGGATGCCGGTGCTGTTCTGGCTGGACCCGTACCGCCCGCACGAGAACGAGCTGATCAAGAAGGTCAAGACATACCTGAAAGATCACGACACCGAAGGTCTGGACATCCAGATCATGTCGCAAGTGCGATCCATGCGCTACACGTGCGAGCGCCTGGTCCGTGGACTGGACACCATCGCCGCGACCGGCAACATCCTGCGCGACTACCTCACCGACCTGTTCCCGATCCTGGAGTTAGGCACCAGCGCCAAGATGCTGTCCGTCGTTCCGCTGATGGCCGGCGGCGGAATGTACGAGACGGGGGCGGGCGGTTCGGCACCCAAGCACGTCAAACAATTGGTGGAGGAGAATCACCTGCGCTGGGATTCTCTGGGTGAGTTCCTCGCGCTGGGCGCCGGTTTCGAGGATATCGGCATCAAGACCGGTAACGAGCGGGCCAAACTCTTGGGTAAGACCCTGGATGCCGCCATCGGCAAGCTGCTGGACAACGACAAGAGTCCGTCGCGCAAAACCGGTGAACTCGACAACCGGGGCAGCCAGTTCTACCTCGCCATGTACTGGGCACAAGAGCTGGCCGCGCAGACCGACGACCAGCAGCTGGCCGAACACTTCGCCTCGCTGGCAGATGTGTTGACCAAAAACGAAGACGTCATCGTGCGAGAGCTCACCGAGGTACAAGGCGAACCGGTGGACATCGGCGGCTACTACGCGCCGGACAGCGACATGACTACGGCGGTGATGCGGCCCAGCAAGACGTTCAATGCAGCGCTGGAGGCTGTCCAAGGCTGACGACGGGCTGGCCCGGCTACGACGGCGCCATTGGCGTCCCGCAAAGGGATGTCACCGAACGAGTTTGATTTCGCACGGAAGGCCCGGCGCGGCCGCAAGCCGCGAGTCGCCCGTGAGCAGCGGGACATCCAGTGCGGTGGCCAGTGCGACGTAAAGGGCGTCGTAGAACGTGACGTTGTGCCTTAGCTGCCATGTGTATTCGATCAGTCGTGGGCTGTGCGGGTAACGATTGTCGATGAGATAAGGCAAGGCATCCAACGCGGCGCGAGCCTGCTCTTCGGAGATTTCGTCGCTGAGCACGGCGCGGCGGAGTGCATGTCCGACCTCTGCGTCCAGCAAATGCGGCGCGTTAGAAATCGACTCCTTGAGCAAACCGCGCAGAACGATCGCGCTGGCGCCCTTGCCGGCGAGAGCGTCAACCACGGCCGCCGCGTCGACTACACATTCATCCACCCCTGAGCTCCCGCCGGGATGCCTCGATGGTCTCCCGGCTGATGCCTGGGCTGGCAGTGCTGGCGAGCGCCTGTTCCAGGATCTCGATTGCCTCGGCCTTGTCTCGGCCCCGCACCCCTTCGATGAGCTTGGTGCGCATATACGTCTGCAGCGACTGCCCCGCTGCGGTGGCGCGCCGTCGATAGGTTTCGGCGACATCTTCGGGCAAATCCCGAACTTGAATGGTAGCCATAGCGGAGTTCACCGGCTAAGAATGCCGGCTTATCCACCGGGCGTTTCGGCGGCATCGATGGCCTTCTCTAACCGGTCGAGCACCGCGCGCAGATCGGCCAGCGTTTCCCGCAGTTCGGCCACCGTCGCGGGGGGGACGTCCGGCCCCCGGGGCGGGGCGGCCGGCGGTTGGGTCGTTCTCGGTGGCGGTACGGCCTGCGGCGGTGCCGGCCCGCCGGCTCCCGGCGGTGGCGCGCTGGCGGCATCACCGCCGCGAGCGGTGGCGACCCGACCGGTGCCGGGCCCAAATACCTGATCCAAAGATTCGGCCAGGGTCGGTGCGTACCCGACCCGGACCCCGCCCTCGGTGCGGGGTTCACGCACGCTGACCAGCACCCGGGAAAGTTGCGGGAAAGTCGAACTGCTCGGGCTTGTCGAGATCCGCTCGGTGTAGAGCGGTTCCACATAGAGCACGCCGCCGTCGGCGATCGGCAGCGACAAGAGGTTGCCGTAGTGAATCCGGTTTGACCGTTCCAGCAGGGTGCGCTCGGAGGCGACCCGAGTGTCGGAGATCATCGAGTTCTGAATTTGTTGCGGGCCTTGGGTCAGGGTGTCGGTGGGTAACTCCAGCACGGTCAGCTTGCCGTAGTTCGCCGGATCCGAGTGCGCCGAGATGTACGCGGAGAGGAATTCGCGGTTGTAGCCAACCATCGCCGACGCCAACCGGAAGGACGGCTGGGCGCTCTGCTGGTCGCCGACGAGGACGTAGAACGGCGGTTGAGTGGCGTTAGCGTTGTTGGTCGGGTCGCTGGGCACCGACCAGAAGGCGTTGGTGGTGAAGAACTCTCGCGGTTCGTCGACATGATACTTGGCCAGCAAGCTACGTTGGACCTCGAAAAGGTCCTCCGGATAACGGAAGTGGGCACGCAACTCGTCGGGAATCTGGTCTTCGGACTTGACGGTTCCGGGAAAGGCACGCATCCAGGTCCGCAGCACCGGGTCGTCTCGATCGAACTGAAACAGCGTTACGGTTCCGTCGTAGGCGTCCACGGTTGCCTTGACGGAGTTACGCACGTACGACACCTGCTTGCCTTGCCGCACAATGCCGGTCGGGCTGGTCACCGGGCCCTCGAGCGAGCTGCGTTGTGCGTACGGATAGGTGTCCAAGGTGGTGTAGGCGTCGACGATCCAGACGATCCGCCCGTTCACCACCACCGGATAGGGGTTGTCGTCGGTGGTCAACCACGGCGCCACGCGTTGCACCCGTTCCTTCGGGTCGCGATGGATCAACACCTTCGACTCCGAGCCGATCTCCCGGGAGAACAGGAACTTGTGCTGGGCGACCTTGGTGGCAAACACCGTGCGGTTGAACCAGTTTCCGATCGACACACCCCCGGCGCCGGTATAGGTGTACTTGGACGTGTCGGTGTCATACTCGCGCGGCGCGGACCCCGGGGCTCCGCCCACGATCGCGTAGTCCGGATCGGCCTGGGCGATCACCTCGCCGTAGTAGACCCGTGGCTGCTCGACCGGGATGACCTGGCGCCCAGAACCCAGCGACGCGATGTCACTGACGGCGTATATCGGGTACCCGCTGTTGCTGTCGGAAATATTCTCGGCATCGCGGGCCGCCGCGTTCACCCGATTGGCCGGGGCGGCCACGAAGCCGTTGCCATGCGTGTAGACGGTGTGTTTGTTGATCCAGTCGGTCTGATTGCCGGTGAGGCTTTTCGGCGAGAGCTCCCGGACGCCGACGATGTAGTCCTGCAGCTCACCGTCGATGCGATAGCGATCGATGTCGAGTATCTCGGCGAAGCTAAAGAAATTCTTGAGCTGCTGTTGCTGGGTGAAGGTTCGGGACAGGATATGCGGGTCCAACAGCCGCACCTTGGCAATCGTGGTGACATCCACGGGCACGTCGCGCGGCTGTTTGGTACCGATGCCCGGATAGCTACGGTACTGGACCCAATCGCCACCGATCCGATACGCCTCGCGGGTCGCTTCGATGTTGCGTTGGATATATGGGCGTTCGACATCGGCGGCGTTGGGACGCACCGAGAACTGCTCCATCAGCAGCGGCCACAGTCCACCGACCAGGATCGCCGACAGCACCAGCAGTGCGGCGGCCATCGCCGGAATCCTCAAGTCGCGCAAAAAGATCGCGGTAAAGAATGACACCGCACACAATACCGCAATCGCCACCAGCACAAGCTTGGCCGGCAGCTCGGCGTGGATATCGGTGTAGCCGGCGCCGGTGAAGGTCGGCTCCTTACGTCCACTCGACAACAGCTCATAGCGATCCAACCAGTAGGCAACCGCCTTCAGCAGTACAACCGCGCCGGCGAACACTGCGAGTTGAACGCGAGCTGCCTGGGTCAGCATGCCTCTGCCGGTTGTCAGCCGAAGGCCGCCGAACAGGTAATGCGTCAACAGGCTCGCTAGAAACGCCAGAACCACGGCCACGAACAGCCAGTTCAGCACCGACCGGTAGAACGGCAGATCGAAGACGAAAAACCCAATGTCATAGCCGAATTCGGGGTCCACGATGCCAAAGGTGCCCCCGTGTACGAACAACTGAACCTTCACCCAGTCGAACGAAGCGATCAGCCCGCACACCACACCGAGCGTGACGGCGATGCCCCACCCGAACAGGCGCGGCCGGCGCATCACCGCGCTGCGAAGTGGCGCGACCGGGTCCCGCTGCGGCTCGTCGGGTACAAAGAACGGCCGCGAGCGATACGCCAGCAGTAGGGCAGCAAGCACAATGCCGGCCACCACAAGTGCGACCGCTGCGACAATCGCCAGGCGGGTCAGCAGTACCGTGATCCAGACGCTGCGGAAACCGACCTCACCAAACCACAACCAGTCAACGTAAATATCGACTAGCCGGGGTCCAAACAGCAGCAACGCGAGCATGCCCATGCCTGCCGTCACCAGCAGGCGGGCACGCTTGGGCAAGACCGGACGTTTTCCCGGCGAACCTGTCTCCATCCGCGCCTCCTAACTCCACAGCCGTATCGCGACGAATCGGCTACCGTCGCAACGGTGATGTGGCCGGATGCTCCCCGGCCTCGGCGGCATTTGCGAGCGCCTGGCGGCGGCTTTCCGGGCGTTCGCCCGCAGCAGGGGTGATGGCCGCCAGCAGTGCGATGACCAACCCCGCGATAACAGACACGGAAAGTTCCATGATCACTTCCCAGGGTAGACGAGGATGGCCCGTCCTAGGGGCTAGTACTCATGCGGGGCTGCTAGAAGTTCAGCCCGGAGAACATGACCCGGCTGGGGTCATACTTCTGACGTACTGCGCTCAGCCGGGACAGATTCGGGCCAAAGTAACGTGCCGGCGGTTGGTTTACCTCGAGATAGTTCACATAGCCGCCAACCGAATACGCTCGCACCGCTTGATGTGCGGTGTTGAGCCAGCTAGTCGCTTCCGACGGGGAGCCGGATGTTTCGACGTACCACTGCACCAGCGCCGACTGCCGACGCCACGGGAAGGCCGTGGCCCCCGGTGACACAGTGGCGAGCGCGCCGTCGAGGGCGTGCATGATCGCCAACATGCGGCCCGCTCCACGCGGAAAGGCGTCGACCGCCGAGGCGATTCCCTGGGCGGTCGCCGGAGTGATCGTCGTGAAGACATCGGATCCGCCGACATATCCCAGCGGCGACGGGTTGAGGTTCCCGACGGCCAGATATCTGACCAGGTCCAGATAGTTGAACGTGTGGTTTTCGGTGCCGGTCGGTTGCGTTCCGACGGCCGAAACGATGGCGGCCGCCACGCTGCCGCCCGACCCGGCCGGGCAGGTCGCAAGGATGCGGCAATGCGTGCCCAGCGGGTCGACGGTGGCATCGGCCAGTGCCCAGCTGCCTCGGTCGGCGGTTCGCAGCCAATTCTGCCAACCGACCAGAACCTGCGCGAACGACTGCGGTGGGAAATTGAGGTTCACGACGTCGAGGTCCCCGCTGGGGAACGTCGCGAAGGTCAGCGAGGTTGTCACGCCGAAGTTGCCGCCACCGCCACCGCGCAACGCCCAGAACAGGTCGGGGTGGTCGGTGGCGGACGCGGTGACCGCCTGGCCGCTGGGCAGCACCACCGACGCCGACGTCAATTGGTCACAGAGCAGGCCGGCGTGCCGGGAATTGGCGCCCAGCCCGCCGCCCAGCGCGTGTCCCGCGACACCGACCGTCGGGCAGGTGCCGGTCGGGATGCCCCGGCCGGCCGCGGCCAACACCTGGTGCATGGCGTACAAACCGGTGGCGGGCGTCACCGTGACCCGCCCGGTGGTGGCGTCGTAGTTGATGTCCCCAGGTAGCTGACGTAGGTCGAGCACCATGGCGCCGTTGGCCGTGGACGCCCCCACGTAGGAGTGCCCGCCACCGCGTGGGGCCACCTTGAGGTTGTTCGCGGCAGCGAACGCCATCGCCTTCTGCACGTCCAGCTGCGATGTCGGGGTAACGATCACCGCCGGCGTATAGCCGTTGTAGTTGGTGTTGAAAACCTGCTTGGCCGTTGCGAATTGGGGACCGTCGTCCGGTTGTAGCACTTTCCCTCCGAGGGCGGAAGAAAGAGCCTCCCAGCCAGAGGCAGCCGGATCCGCGGTAGCCCGGACCGAGCCGAAGACCGCGCCGGCGGCCAACGCTCCGGCGGCACCCCGCAGAAACGTCTGGCGTGAGATCTCACGCGCCAACGTCGGGCTCCCGTCTCGCGACGGTCACCAGCGCGGCGCAGCCCGACGCTGCGGGCCGGCAGCACCCCGAATTTTGGGTCATGTCCCGCATTGTCGACCACCCGAACCGCGGTGCCGCATGACGTGTCACGAGGTAGTGGAAACGTGCCCGAACCGTTACCCCACCTGGCCGAACCCGACGCCGACGGCCCAACGGCCGCACGCTCAGCCGGTCTGCGCGTGAGGTCTCTACTGGCCGGCGTTGTGGGCCAGATCGATGGCGTACTGGCTAACGAACCGACCCGCCTGAGGCTCCCCGCGACCGCAGGTTCCGTCCGATTCCCCGGGACGTTTGATCCACAGGTAAGCGTCGGCGTGCGCGCCCGCGGTCGCCGTGGTGGGCGGTGCGCCCAGGGCGCGGCCGCTGGGGTTACACCAGTTGAGCGGGGCGTCGGGCGCGGGTCCGGCGCCGTTGCGCGACGTGTCGATCACGTAATGCGAACCGTTCGTGAGCCCCGAAATCGCCTCGCCATAGCCGATTTCCTCATCGGTGGTGTAGAAGTTCGAGACGTTGAGGCTAAACCCGCGCGCGCGGCCCACACCGACATCGTTGAGCCTGGCGGCCATTGCCTCGGCGCTCAGCCAGCGCGAATGCCCCGCATCGACGTACACGGCAGCGGCCGGGTCGCGGGTCAGCGTGTCGACGGCGTAGCGCACCAAGTCGAAACGTTCCTGGCGCTGGTCAGGCGACAGGCAGTCGGCCATGGCCAGCGCATCGGGTTCGACGATGATCGTCGCCGGCGATGAGCCCAGGCCGGATGCGACAGCGTCGATCCACCCGCGGTAATCAGTGCCCGTCGCGAACCCACCGGATGCGTAGCTACCGCAGTCGCGATGGGGGATTCCATACAGCGTCAGAACCGGCATGGCGCCGGCCGCCTGCGCCGCTCCGGTGTACCTGGCAACCGTGCCGCCGACGGTCGCCGGCGGGAATGCCTGGTCGAGCCAGTAGGACTGCGGGGTGTTGGCGACGGAGGTCAGCTCGGCGTTCGGCGGGTTGGCGTTGCGCGCGGCGACCATGGCCGCCGAGGCGGGATCGACGTAGAAGGGCTTTCCGGCCAGCGGGTTTGCCGCATCGACCAGGATCAACGCCGGGGCCCGAACGACCCGCACCGGGTCCGCGATAACACCGATGGAAGCAACGGCTGCAACCCCCAGGAGGGGGACTATCCACCGCGCGACCGAACCAATAGCTGATGACATCACCCGAGCAAAATAATGCCGCAATTCGACAAACGCCAAATGCCGACGACAGGTGGCGGGCGCTGGCCGTGTCCAAGGCCGGCGCCCGGGCAGAGTCCCGCGCCATCGCTGCCCAGTCCGACGCGTCATATACAATCGCCACGGCGGCTGTGCCTTCCCGAGTCAGTGCCTCGTCCTGGTACGTCGATGCCGGCACGGCATCAACCGAACAGGATTTCAGGCTGTTCTCGGGAATGTCTGCCCACTACGACTCATTGCCGCGGCTCATCCGCAAGCGCTGACCATCGCTTGGAGTCCGCCGAGTCGATTCAACGTTTGACGGAGTTTGAAATGAAGTTGAAGTTTGCTCGCCTGAGTACTGCGATACTGGGTTGTGCAGCGGCGCTTGTGTTTCCTGCCTCGGTTGCCAGCGCAGATCCACCTGACCCGCATCAGCCGGACATGACGAAAGGCTATTGCCCGGGTGGCCGATGGGGTTTTGGCGACTTGGCCGTGTGCGACGGCGAGAAGTACCCCGACGGCTCGTTTTGGCACCAGTGGATGCAAACGTGGTTTACCGGCCCACAGTTTTACTTCGATTGTGTCAGCGGCGGTGAGCCCCTCCCCGGCCCGCCGCCACCGGGTGGTTGCGGTGGGGCAATTCCGTCCGAGCAGCCCAACGCTCCCTGACGGCTGGGCGTCGGCGCACATCCTTAACGACGAGCCGGTCGCTTTCAGGCAGTCATAAGAATGCGGTCGAGGGCAACACCGATGCGATCGTCGCTGTAGATCCGACCCTTGCGTTTTGTCCACTTTCGGACCGCGGCCGCTGCCGTGGCTGGTTCCTTGGCGCCCTCACGTGTGGCCACCCAATGCGTACTGGCGAGCAGCTCAACCCCGTATGGGCCTTCAAAGCCTTCGATGACGCGCAACACCGTGTCGACTGCGGCGCTCACCCGGTCAGCTGCCGCATCGGTGGCCAGATAGTCCGTTATGGCGTCAGTTCCCTTAGTAGTCAACGAGATCGGTTGGTTCGCAAGAACTCTTGCGGTGCCGTCACCCAGGCCGACTGTGAATGCGCCCTCCATTCCTTGCAGTAAGTGACGGACACGTTCGCTGTATGGCCCGTATCGGCCGGGCGTGAAATCTAGCGCAAGATCGGGATCGGCCTCGTTGGCGAAGTACATGAGCTTCTGAATCTCCAGATGCGAGATCCCTGCAGGGTCTTCCCACGGCTCCATCGCGCGGCGCTGCTGGAGATATCGCCGCATCGCTTCGAGTATGACGGCGCGCCCCCAGGTCATCCGAAGTCCTTCGACGCCCTCGATGGCGCGAGATCCACCTGATGGGGGGTAGATCACGGCGTCAACGTCGGGCAGCTGCTGGAATGCTGATACGAGCCGTTGCTCGACATCTTCCCAATCCAGACCTCCGTTGCCCACCCCCAGCGGGGGAACTGCCACAGAAGCAATGTTGAGTTCACGGATCACGCGGATGAGATCAATGAGGCCGGCGTCGATATAGGCCAGCTTCGACGGTGCACGCCAGTGTTTCTTGGTGGGGAAGTTGATGATGTGTTTCGGTCCGTCGAGCTGTCCGGTGTCGACGACGAACATCTTGCCGATGGTAACTTCGCCGCGTTTGCACGCCTTTTCGTAGGCGGTGAACATCTCGGGGTAGCGGCGTTTGAACTGCAGCGCAATTCCCTTGCCCATCACCCCAACACAGTTGACGGTGTTGACGAGCGCTTCGGTGTCAGCCCGAAGGAGGTCGCCAGAGCCGTACGTGATCATATGGCCTCCTCCTTCCTTAGTAGTACATGCCGGGCTTGATGACATACTTTCGCACCCCACCGACAGGATCGAGCAGAGTTCGTACCCGTGTCATCGTCTCGGTGTTATAGCAACACACGTAGCTGACCAGCTCGAACGGGACATGGCCGTATACCAGGATCTCGGCGGCGCGGCGGCTCTGGCGGTTGGGGTCGTCATCGGTGTTGTGCCATTGCCGCTGGCAGAGCAGGTCAAAGTCGACGAAGGTGCCGAGCGTGTCGACCTGGCGGCTGAACTTGGTGTAGCTGGCTGCAGCATTGCCGTCACTGGCGCACCACGTCAGATCCGCGTCTATGATGTCGCCAAGCGCCACCCCGAGGTGCACCAGCGGGCCGGCACCGCCGGAGTAGCCGGAGTGGCCCTTGCATACGACGTAGAGCATGGGCGACCGCGCCGCAATGTAGAACGGCACATGATCGCTTGCCATCGACGCCGGGTACCTGCTGTCGGGGGCGACGACTTTGTGGCGGCGCAACTCCTTGACTGGGTTATATGCCACCTCGGTCGTCGGGGTGACTGCTGAATCGGCCAGCAGACGGCCAGCGGTGATGATCCCAGGGAGATTGTCGGCATGGGTGAAGTGCCAAACGATCCAGTCATGGGGACGCTTCCGGTCGGGACCACCGCTACGGGCGACAAACCCCGACTCAGGCTTGTATCTGGTGATCATGCATTAGTCCCACTGGTTCGACGTCCTGTCGCCCTGATCTGACTCATCTCACGCATCAACCACGACGCGTGTTGCTCGGGGACTTCAACGCCGCCGCGGATGCGTGGACCGGTCCGCCCTGATGGCCCCATCATTCGTGAGATTCGGCCACGCTCCGTGAGACCCCACACATCCGCATGTCACCGAGCCATGTTGGCGAAGCGTGACAGGTGCAGTTGATGCGCTACGGTGACCGTCTTCGTCGGACCGTTGCGGTGTTTGGCGAGAATGAAATCCGCTTCTCCCCCACGTGGATCGTCGCGGTCAAAGGCGTCGGGTCGATGCAGCAGGATGACAACGTCGGCATCTTGTTCCAGCGAATTGTGCAAACTAATGCCATTGGCGACGAAATTGTGTGTGCCGCTTACAGTCCCATCGAAAACATGTTGATCTCCAATGCTGGTGATCTCCACGACGGTGTCCCAGTACGCGTCGCCTCTCGCCAGCTCATGGATCGCTCGATCTTCGATCCGCGCCTCCGCGCGATGCGGCCTTGACCGGCTCGGGGAATGCTTCCACATCGTCGGTTCGTGGAGCTGGATGTCCATCATCTGTTTGGCGGACAGTCGGTTGCGGACTTGCGCCCATACTTTTTTCGGCGCGCTGTCCAGGTTCGGGTTGCGAACCGGTCCTTTGAGCTGACGCAGCATCTCTTGGGCCGCCACCGCTTCGGCGCCGTGAACGCCGACGTGACGAAGGAACCTGACCTGATCCTTCGCGCCATGAATGTGCAGCCGCCACGAATCGTGGCCGCCCAACTTTGGGGCGTGTGTGATCCAGGAAAAAATCCCAACCCGAAGCAGCAATTGAGCCACATCGTCGATGAGACGCCTACTGGTTGAGCCGTAGTAGACCCGGCCTTGACCATTCGTGGGATCCCACCGAACAGAGCCACCAGCGCTCCACAGATGCCGCAGAAACAACGCCACCTGGTCATTGGGGGCGCGAAATACAGCCTCCGGTACGCATTTTTCGTGGCTGCGTTTCGTGAATAGCCCTAGGCCAGCCAGCCACGCCGCAATCGGCGTGCACCGCCCGCGCGGTAGTCGTTGCCGCGCCGGGCGCAACGACGGCACTCGAGCTGCGAGGTAGTCGTCGCGGATCGCAGCCCTATCCGAGTGCGCCGCCGAGACCGTCACCGCGGCCAGGTTCGCCTCATCCACCGGCTCGTAGCGGATCGGCTGGTTCTTCAGGCACGACCCGTCACCGATCATGCGAGCCAGCGAAATGAGCTCAGACTCGGGCATCCGCTGAGTGTCGATGGGCTCAGGTACCCGGCGCGGTGCTGCGATCCGGTCACCAACCTTCAACTGCGCCAAGGGAGTCCAGCCTTCGAACTTCATAAAGGGGTGGCTGCCGGTGGCCTCGACTTCGCGTCCGGAAGCCAGCCGAAGCCGAAACACTTCCTTGCGCCCGCTCGGGAACACGTTGATCATCGGCCGGGCCACCATGCGCAGCCGCTCGTCCAGCGACCACACCATGGGACGTTCACCGCTTCGCATGAGCTCACCGAAGGCGACCTCAGCGCCGGTATCGGCGCGCAAGATTCTGGTGGACGCGGTCAGGCAGCCCGATTCCCTGAGGTCGGCCAGCATCGGTTTCTTATCGGTACGCTGCTCGGGCCCACGGTTGAGCTGGCTGATCGCGACCACGGGAACCTCAAGCTCTTTTGCCAACAGCTTCAGATGCCGCGAGAACTCCGACACCTCCACCTGCCGTGATTCATACTTCTTGCCCGAGGTCATCAGTTGCAGGTAGTCGACCACGATCAACTTCAGGTTGGCCTTTTGCCGCAGGCGGCGCGCCTTGGCACGGATCTCCATCATGGTCAGGTTGGGCGAGTCGTCGATAAACAGTGGCGCTTCGCTGATTTCGCTCATCCGCCGCGCCAGCCGGGTCCAGTCGTCATCGCTCATCCGGCCCGAACGCATGTCGGAGAGCTTGATTTTGGCCTCCGCCGACAGCAGTCGCATGACAATCTCGGACTTGCTCATCTCCAGCGAGAAGATGACGCTGGCCATCCGATGCCTGATCGAGCATGACCGCATGAAGTCCAGCCCAAGGGTGGACTTTCCCACGCCCGGGCGCGCCGCCACGATGACCATCTGCCCCGGATGCAGGCCGTTGGTGACCTCGTCGAGTTCGGTGAAGCCGGTAGCCACCCCGCGCGCCAGGCCGCCACTGGAAGCGATGGCATCGATCTCGTCCATCGTCGGTTGCAGCAGGTCCTCAAGCGCCACAAAGTCTTCCGACAGCCGCCGATCCGCGACGTCGTAGATTTCGGCCTGCGCGCGATCGACCACCTCGGCCACATCCGCGCCTTCGGCGCCGGCATAGCCGTACTGCACCACCCGGGTTCCGGCCTCTACCAGCCGGCGCAGCAGCGCCTTTTCGGCAACGATGCTCGCGTAGTAGCCCGCGTTGGCGGCCGTCGGCACCGTCGAGATCAGGGTGTGCAGGTAGGGAGCACCGCCGATGCGGCGCAGCAGCCCACGGCGATCCAGTTCGGCGGCCACCGTCACCGCATCAGCCGGTTCTCCCCGCCCATACAGGTCCAAAATGGCGTCGTAGACGTTCTGATGCGCCGGACGATAAAAATCGCCGGGCCGTAGCCGTTCCAGTACATCGGCGATGGCGTCCTTGCTCAGCAACATCCCGCCCAGCACGGACTGCTCGGCGGCGAGATCCTGCGGTGGTTGACGGCCGTAATCTTCACTGGGCGGTGAGGAGTCCATGCCGGGCGCTAGGTCATCAACGACCGCCATGGGCTCTCACCTCCTCCGACACAAGCACCCGAACGCATATTCGACAACCTATCCAGAGCGTAAGTCGCCGCACCGACACCACCGCCCAAGTCACCCACATCGCCTAGCGCCGGGAAGACGCTAAACGTTGCTGGCAAGTACTCCAAGGGGCCACTGTTTATGGAGCTGTGCATCGCATGTGCATATCCGTCGACGTCTGTGTTGAGCGGGGTGTGGAGAACCTGTGGATCAATACGGCCCGTTACGACATCACTGCTGTTAACGGCCATACAACGCGACGCCGTTTGTGTGGACAAGAATCTCTTCGGCGTGTCGAGCCAGGTTACCGCGCCGGGCGTGTTGGCTTTCAGACACATTTTCCTGACGTTAAGGCCCGGTGAAGACACCCGCCCGCAAACGCCGGCCGAATAGTTCGCCAGCATCACCGCACCGGACCGTGCGGTGGACACCCAGGGCATGGCGAAACCCCGGCGGCGGCCGACCGCGGTCACCACCGGCATGCGCAAACTGTTGTGGCCTCAGCTCGCCTTAGCTCTGCGCCACGACGTCCAGCGATACCTCGACATCGATTTCCGGGTGCAGGTGCACCGACACAAAATGCGTGCCCACGGCCTTGATGTGCGTCTTGGGCAGCCGAACGATCCGCTTATCGAGGTTTGGTCCACCGGCCTTCTTGATGGCAGCAACCACATCTGCGGCGGTCACCGAGCCGAACAACTTCCCAGAATCAGCTGAAGTCTTCACCGGCAGCGCTATCGGGCCGAGCGCCTCGATCGCCGCCTTGATCTCGTTGGCGTGCTCTAGGTCGCGTACGCTTTTGGTTTCGCGGGCCCGGCGGATCTCGTCAGCCTGCTTCTGGGCTCCGCGCGAGGCGACGATCGCCAGGCCGCGCGGGAGCAGAAAGTTACGGCCATACCCGTCCTTGACCTCGACAGTGTCGCCGATGGACCCGAGGTGATCGACATCGGCCGTGAGAATGAGCTTCATGGTATTTTGCACTCTCCGTTGGACATTCGGCGCTACCGCACCGAAGACGTAAAGGGCAGCAGCGCCACCTCGCGGGCGTTCTTCACCGCGAGCGCGATGTCTCGCTGGTGCTGCACGCAGTTGCCCGTGACCCGACGCGCGCGGATCTTGCCGCGCTCGCTGATGTAGGTGCGCAACAGCGCGGTGTCCTTGTAGTCGATCGCTTGGTCCTTCTTCGCGCAGAACACGCATTTACGCGTCTTGACCGGCTTTTCCGGAGCCGGGCGCCGCTTGCTGGACTTGGCCATGAGTGTCTATCTTTCCGTTTCTTGATTTGCAGTTCTTGGGGTCAGAATGGCGGTTCGTCATCGCCGCCGCCGAACGAACCCGACGCCGGTGCGCTGCCCCACGGGTCATCTCCCGAGGCGCTGCTGGTCTGCGCCGGCGCCGGACGGGATCCGCTGCCAAACCCGCCGCTGCGGCTGGCCTTGTTGACCTTGGCGGTGGCGTACCGAAGCGAAGGCCCAATCTCATCGACCTCGACCTCGATGACGGTGCGCTTCTCGCCCTCACGGGTTTCAAACGACCGCTGCTTAAGCCGCCCGCTAACGATGACTCGTGCCCCCCGGGTGAGGCTCTCGGCCACGTTCTCGGCCGCCTCCCGCCAGATATTGCACCGGAGGAACAGCGCTTCGCCGTCTTTCCATTCGCCGGTCTGACGGTCATAGATCCGGGGCGTTGACGCCACGGTGAAATTCGCCACGGCCGCACCGGACGGGGTGAACCGCAGCTCGGGGTCAGCGGTCAGATTTCCGACGATGGTGATGGTGGTGTCACCAGCCACAATTTCCTCCTGCGTCCGCCTGGGTTCGGCGGCTGGTCGTGTTCTTCTTCGCCGAGCCTACGTAACCGCACCGACAGCGAACAGCCAGTGCCTGGCAGGCCGATTAGTGCTTGTCGGTGCGCATTACCTTGGTGCGCAACACCGACTCGTTGAGGCTGAGCTGGCGGTCGAGTTCGGACACCGTCGCCGGGGCGGCTTTCACGTCGATCACCACGTAGATGCCTTCGGCATGCTTGGCGATCTCGTACGCCAGCCGACGCTTGCCCCAGATGTCCACCTTTTCGACTTTTCCGCCGTCCTTACGGACGACGTTGAGGAACGTCTCCAAGGACGGGGCTACGGTGCGTTCGTCGAGGGTCGGGTCGAGGATGACCATGATTTCGTATGGACGCATAGGAACCTCATCACCTCCTGTGGTCGTGTGCGGCCACGGTCGATCCGTGGCAGGAGGGTCGCCTGCGTCGGCAACTCGCCCAGGCTACACGAGAGCCCTCGACTGCGAAAATGCCGACCAGGCACCACCGCACTCCAGGCTTAACCCGGTGCGACGATCCGCGGCGTGTCGTGTGCGCAATGTCAGTGTCGCGAACGGCGAGGCCTATCGCGAACAGATCACAAACGATGCTGATAGAACTCCAACGCGAGCCGATGGGTAGCCGGCGAGGCCTTGGCCAGGGAGCCGGCATCCACCGGTGGCTGCGGGTCATACTCGATCATCAGCTGGCTCGCTTCGGCGGCTTCCCGGCTGACCAAAAGCTCCACCAGCCGCAATCCCATGTCGATCCCGCTCGACACCCCGGCGGCGGTGATGACCCGCTCTGGCAGATGCTCGACGACACGCTGGGGGACGTATCGGGCGCCCAGCGAGTTGAACAGATCCTGTACTCGCCAATGCGTGGTCGCGGTCAAGCCGTTGAGCAGTCCGGCAGCCGCCAACACCAGCCCGCCGGTGCACACCGAGGTGGTGAGTAGGGTGTGCCGGTGCGCTTCGCGCACCCAGTCGAGCACGGTCTGGTCGTGGATCAGGGTCCGAGTTCCGATGCCGCCCGGAAAGATCACCACATCGGGCCGGGTTAGCTCGTCGAATGCCGCGTCACACAGCAGACCCAGCATGGCGTTGTCGCTGCGAACCTCCCCGCGGCGGTGGCCGACGAACACGACGTCGAACGACGGCACCCGCTGCAGCACCTCGTAGGGGCCAACCGCGTCAAGCGCGGTGTTGCCCGGAAAAAGTGCGATCGCGACCTGCATCGGGCGTCCTCTCTCGCGCATGCTCGTCGCCCAGCCGGGGACGCAGCCACGACGGTAGCCGACCTGGCGGGGCGTCGGCGGCGTTGGCAAAGACCCCTCCCACCGGGTCGTCGACTCCCCCACAAGCCGGCAGTGCCCCTGGCCCGCCGGTACGCACGAGGTCGCGCCCGGGGCGGTAGATCTGCCAGACCACCAGTCCGCACAGCACCATCACGGCGATGTCACGCAGCAACACCGTCGTGGTGAACCACTGCTCGGGCAGCGAGCGGCTCGGGTTGCCGTATAGGTAGTACATCCGCGGCACCCACACCAACGCGTCGATCGTCATCCACGCCAGCAAGATCCGGCGGTGCGGCAAAGCCAGCACGGCCAGCGGCACCAGCCAAAGCGAGAACTGGGGACTCCACACCTTGTTGACCAACAGGAAGCTGGCCACCGTCAAGAAAGTCAGCTGCGCCACGCGCGGCCGGTGGGGTGCGGTGAGCGCGATGTAAGCAATTGCCGCACAACATAACACGAACAAGAGCGTGACAACCGTGTTCAGCACCAGCGGCGGCTCCCAGAAGCCCAGGGTGGGGTCGAAGCCACGCCAGCCGGTGAACGACTTGACGACGTTGTACAACGAGTCCATGTCGTCGCCGCGCCGGGTGTTGAGCCGGAAGAACTCCGACCAGCCGCGCGGAAAGAGCAGCATCACCGGCAGATTCACCAACAACCAGGTCGCCGCCGCGGCCGCCATGGTGCGGGCCAGAGCATTCAGGCGACCGGCCCGGATGCCCAGCAGCAACAACGGGTACAAGAACAACAGCGGATACAGTTTCGCCGCGGAGCCCAACCCGATCAGCACACCGGCAAGCACCGGTCTGCGCCGCGCCCAGGCCAGCAGCCCACTCGTCGCCAAACCCGTTGCCAGCGCATCGAAATTGGTGAATATCTGAAAGATCACCAGCGGTGAGGCGGCCACCAGCGCCGCATCCCATATCCGGCGGCCGGCCAGGCCCGAGGTCGCCCAGACGGTTGTCAGCCACGCCAGCGCCAAACCGAACGCGGCGACGTTGAAGAACATCACCACTTCGGCAACCACCGGGAGGGGAGCCACCTTGCTTAACGCGGTGTAGGTCTTGGCTATCGCCATCGACAGGTACTGATAGATCCCAGTCAGCACCGGATACTCCATATAGCGCACCGCGATCTGTCCGTCGTAGCGCAGCTGCGGTGTGCCGTTGCTGTCGGTTTCGATCCAGCTTGATTTGTACGGAAACTTGCCTTGGCTCAATAACTCAGCGCCATAGAGCGGCACCGTATCGGAGTAGCACAACTGGTAGTAAGCACGCTGGTTATCCCAGTTGGCCACCCGCTGATCACCTGGACCGGTTCCGGTGGACTGCAAGCAGGCCGCTTTCGTCGACCAACCGAGCGCCAGGAACACCAACGCGATTGCAAACATCACCCGCAGCGGGGTCATCAGCCGGGTGCGGCCGATCAGCGCGTGCCGGCCTACCGGGCCACCGACGACATTCGCCAGAGCGGCACCCAATACGTCGGTGCGGCTGGGGCAATCGCGGTTATCGGCGCTCCGCAGATCGGCGGCCAAAGGAAGTGGCGAGATGTTGCTGCTTTGGGACAGCGCGCCGGTCACGGCGGCGGCGTGGGAGTCGCAGCGGGCGGGGCCGGGGGCGGTGGCGCCAGGGTAATGGTGGTCGGGGGACCGATCGGGATGGTAATCCCCGGCGCAATTTCGACCGTGGGCTGGATGACGGTCTCCGAAGGTGGTACCTCCGACGGCGGCGGCGGCGGCGGCACACCGGCATAACCACCGACCTCGGTCGGTTTGGGGAAAGTCTCGTTCGACGTGCCCTTCAAGGCGCCGTCCATGGTTGCCTTCCAGATGTCCGACGGCAGGCCCGAGCCGTAAATCGCTGCACCCGAAGCGGTTACCAGTGGCTCGTCACCCTTGACGGTGCCCACCCACACAGCCGTAGACAACGACGGCGTGTACCCGACCATCCAGGCGTCTTTGTTCGCGGTGGTGTCACCAAATTGCGTAGTGCCGGTCTTGGCCGCCGAATCCCGCCCACCCGCTAGGTTGTGGCCACGCGAATAACCTGCGATCGGCTCCATCGCCGCAGTCACGTTGTCGGCTACCGCCTTGGGGATGCGCTGATCGCCGGTGTTGTCCGCGGTGCTGGCGTCGAAGAGGACCTGGCCGTTGGCACTGACCACCTTCTGTACGAAATGCGGCGGGTGGTAGATACCGGACGCGGCCAACGTGGCATACGCCGATGCCATGTCGATCACCCGGGTTTGGTACTGGCCCAACACGATCCCGTTGTTGGGCGGTCCACCCTTGCCATCTTCGGACAGCGTGTGCGCAACGCCCGGGAAGCTGGAGGCAATGCCGGCTTGGTGCGCGGCATCGGCCACAGCCTGTGGGCCGCCGTTGAGCTTGAGCATCAGCCGGTAGTAGGAGGTGTTCAGCGACATTTTGAGCGCCTCGGCGATGTTGCACGTCCCGCAACCCTCGCCCTCGACGTTGGTGATCTTGATGCCGTCGACCGTCAACGGAGAGCTGTCTACCTGGTAGCCCAGGCCGATCCCCTGCTCAAGGGCGGCCACCAGAGCAAACACCTTAAACGACGATCCAGTCTGCAATCCCGCTTGAGCGAAGTCAAAGCCATTGGCATTGTCGCCACCGTAGTACGCACGCACCGCCCCGTTGTGCGGGTCGATGGAAACCACGGCGGCACGCATGTCGGGGTCCTGCCCGTCCAGGTATTTCGCAACCGCCTTCTCCGCCGCCCGTTGGGCCTGCGGATCAATCGTGGTGGTGACCACCAGCCCCTGGGTGTTGAGGGTCTGCTCGTCGATGTTGAACAGCTCGAGCAACTCCCTTGTCACCTGCCGCTCGATCAGCCCGTTGGGTCCTTTGGTCTGATTCTCTGCCCGGGCCAGATCGGGCGGCACTGTCTCGGGAAACACCTGCGCCGCACGGTCATTCGGCGAGAGAGCCTTGGTTTCCACCATGCCGTCGAGTACCCAATTCCAGCGGGCATGGGCCCCTTCGGGGTCGACCGCCGGGTCCAGCGTCGAAGGCCGCCGAATCAGCGCTGCCAACAACGCCCCTTCGGCAACGGTCAGCTGCTCGACGGGCTTGTCGAAATAAGCCTTGGACGCCGCCGAAATGCCGTAGGCGCCCCGGCCGAAGTAGATGATGTTCAGATACGCCTGCAGCACATCGTCTTTAGACCACTCCCCCGACATCTTCGTCGCGATGACCAATTCTTTCGCCTTGCGCATCAGACCGCTCCACCCGTGCTGTGCGGAACCGACCAGCGCGTTCTTGACGTACTGCTGGGTAATCGTCGATCCGCCCTGCAGATCGCCGCCGAACAGGTTGTTCTTGACTGCCCGCGCGAAGCCGGTGAACGAGAATCCCGGATTCGAATAGAAATTGCGGTCTTCGGCCGCAATCACCGCCTGGCGCACATGCATCGGCACCTGGCTGAGGTTGACGTCGACCCGATTACCTTCGGGCGGAACAATTTTGGCGATTTCCGAGCCGTCGCTGGCAAGGATCGTGGAGACCTGGTTGGTACGGATGTCACCTGGCTTGGGAACGTCGACGATCAGGTAGGCCATCGTGAAGGTGACCATCGGCAACAGGATCACCACCGCCGCGGTGAGGTACAGCGAACGCCGTATCCATTTCCAGTTGATCTGGCCGACCCGGGGCAAGTCCACCCTCGGTTGGGGCAGCCGGCCGGCAGGCTGTCCGGACGAACCGGGGGGCCCGGGCGGCCCCGGTGGGCGACGTCTGCCACCAAGCTGATCCCCCCGCGGCGGTTTACCGGGCGGGGCGGCCAACGCGGCCGTGACCTCCTCGAGCGGGTCGCGCGGCGGGGGCATCGGCGGCGCGCCGTCGAGCGCGGCCTTGACCGCCTCGATGGAGTCCGCGTGCGGAGCCGATCGGTCATCGGTCACCGGCGGGAGGATCGCGGTCAGTCTGTCGTCGGGTGGAACCTGACCACGCTGGCCGGGATTCGCCGGCCCGCGCGGGGCGCCGCTGGACGACTGATGGTGACGCCCGTCGCTATTCACTGGCCGTGCGGGCCCCGTTGCGCGCCGTCCGCGTCCCGCCAGACCCCCTAGGGGGGCGTGCCGGACGTGCGGCGCCCAGGACGTATGACTTGACCAGATGATTCCAACTGCAGGTTCGACATACCTCCACCACGTGGACCGCGAACTCGGAGAACCGGGTCGCCAGCAGGATCAGTTCTTCGGCGGTGCGCGCGGACCCTGATACCGCACCGAGGTGCTCGCCGAACACCCACGACACCAGTGTGAGCTGCTCCTTGCGGCAGATCGGGCAGATGACCCGGCTGGGCTTCCCATGAAACTTTGCGGCGCGCAGCAGGTAGGGGTTGGCGTCGCACACCTCCGACACACCGGTGCGTCCCGAATACACCTCGGCCAGCAGGGAGCGTCGCCGTAGCGTGTAGTCCACTACCTGTCGCTGCAGTCGCACGCTGACCAGAGTACGACGCCATCCACACCACCGATACGCAACCGGCGCCGTTGTTGCGCGGGTACGGCGGGATCGAGTTCAGATTCCCAGCCAGACTCCTACTATCGTCCCTGTGGCGAAGTGGCTGGGCGCACCCCTTGCGCGCGGAGTATCGACGGCAACCCGCGCCAAAGACAGCGACCGGCAGGACGCCTGCCGGATTCTCGACGACGCCCTGCGTGACGGCGAGCTCTCGATGGAGGAACACCGGGAGCGCGTCAGCGCAGCTACCAAGGCTGTGACCCTAGGTGACCTGCAGCGTCTGGTGGCCGACCTGCAGGTCGAGAGCGCACCCGCACAAATGCCCGCGCTCAAATCGCGGGCGAAACGCACCGAGTTGGGCTTGCTGGCCGCTGCGTTTGTCGCATCGGTGCTGCTGGGCGTCGGCATCGGCTGGGGCGTGTACGGCAACACCCGCTCTCCGCTGGACTTCACCTCGGATCCCGGAGCAAAGCCCGACGGGATCGCCCCCGTGGTGCTGACCCCGCCCAGGCAGCTGCATTCCCTCGGCGGGCTCACCGGCCTGCTGGAGCAGACCCGCAAGCGGTTCGGCGACACCATGGGCTACCGGCTGGTGATCTACCCGGAGTATGCGTCGCTCGATCGCGTCGACCCGGCGGACGACCGCCGAGTCCTGGCGTATACCTACCGCGGCGGCTGGGGCGATGCGACCAGTTCCGCCAAGAGCATTGCCGACGTGTCCGTGGTTGACCTGAGCAAATTCGATGCGAAGACCGCTGTGGGCATCATGCGCGGCGCCCCGGAAACCCTCGGCCTCAAACAATCCGACGTCAAAAGCATGTACCTGATCGTCGAACCGGTCAAGGACCCCACCACGCCGGCTGCGTTGTCGTTGTCGTTGTATGTCTCTAGCGACTACGGCGGTGGATACCTCGTTTTCGCAGGTGACGGCACCATCAAGCACGTCAGCTACCCGTCTTGACGCGGTGATGTTGTCGCAAATATATCGAGGCGATACGATGACGCGAGGCGTCGAACCGTCGTAACGGCCATTCAAAAGCCATACAAAAGGAGGTGACTCGATGCTGGAGCTCGCCATCCTGGGTCTGTTGATCGAGTCACCGATGCATGGCTACGAGTTGCGCAAGAGGCTGACCGGCCTGCTGGGCGCGTTTCGGGCATTTTCGTACGGTTCGTTATACCCGGCGCTGCGACGCATGCAGGCCGACGGGTTGATCGCCGAGAATGCCGCCCCAGCGGGCACCCCGGTGCGGCGAGCACGACGCGTTTACCAACTGACCGACAAGGGTCGCCGTCGATTCGGCGAGCTGGTGGCCGACACCGGCCCACACAACTACACCGACGACGGTTTCGGGGTGCACCTGGCGTTCTTCAACCGCACCCCGGCCGAAGCGCGGATGCGCATCCTGGAAGGCCGGCGCCGCCAGGTCGAGGAACGCCGGGAAGGCTTGCGCGAGGCGGTGGCGCGGGCCAGCAGTTCCTTCGACCGCTACACCCGCCAATTGCATCAACTCGGGCTCGAGTCCAGCGAGCGCGAGGTCAAGTGGCTCAACGAGCTCATCGCCGCGGAACGGGCAGCACCCAACCCCGCCGAACAGACGTAAACCCAGCACGAACCAACACCCAAGACACCCCAGAGGTTATGAGGTTAGGAGAACGCCTTAATGAGTGAGCACCAGTCGTTACCGGCGCCGGAGGCGTCGACGGAGGTTCGAGTCGCCATTGTCGGCGTCGGCAACTGCGCGTCCTCGCTGGTCCAGGGCGTCGAGTACTACTACAACGCCGACGACACATCGACCGTACCGGGCCTCATGCACGTGCGGTTCGGCCCGTACCACGTTCGCGACGTCAAGTTCGTGGCGGCGTTCGACGTGGACGCCAAGAAGGTCGGCTTCGACCTGTCCGACGCCATCTTCGCCTCGGAGAACAACACCATCAAGATCGCCGATGTGGCGCCGACCAACGTGATCGTGCAGCGCGGGCCTACCCTCGATGGCATCGGCAAGTACTACGCCGACACCATCGAACTCTCCGACGCGGAGCCCGTCGACGTCGTCCAGGCGCTCAAGGAGGCCAAGGTCGACGTGCTGGTCTCCTATTTGCCGGTGGGCTCGGAGGAAGCCGACAAGTTCTACGCCCAGTGTGCTATCGACGCCGGGGTGGCGTTCGTCAACGCGCTGCCGGTGTTCATCGCCTCCGACCCGGTGTGGGCCAAGAAGTTCACCGACGCCAGGGTACCCATCGTCGGTGATGACATCAAGAGCCAGGTCGGCGCGACGATCACCCACCGGGTGCTGGCCAAGCTGTTCGAGGACCGCGGCGTGCAGCTCGACCGCACCATGCAGCTCAACGTGGGCGGCAACATGGACTTCCTCAACATGCTCGAACGTGAACGGCTGGAGTCCAAGAAGATCTCCAAGACCCAGGCCGTCACTTCGAATCTGAAGCGCGAGTTCAAGACCAAGGACGTGCACATCGGCCCGTCCGACCACGTCGGATGGCTCGACGATCGCAAATGGGCCTATGTCCGTCTTGAGGGCCGCGCCTTCGGAGATGTGCCGTTGAACCTGGAGTACAAGCTCGAGGTGTGGGACTCGCCAAACTCGGCCGGCGTCATCATCGACGCGGTGCGGGCGGCCAAGATCGCCAAGGACCGCGGCATCGGCGGACCGGTGATCCCGGCGTCGGCCTACCTGATGAAGAGCCCGCCCGAGCAGCTGCCCGACGACATCGCGCGCGCGCAACTCGAAGAGTTCATCATCGGTTAGCGTTGACTCTGCGCTCACCACGCGGGCCACTCGCACAATTGCCTGGTATCCGCAGAGTCAAACGCGGGTAACGTCCGCTGCGTGCTATCTGACGACGAACTGACCGGACTGGACGAGTTTGCCCTGCTGGCTGAGAACGCTGAGCAGGCCGGTGTCAATGGTCCACTGCCTGAAGTCGAGCGGGTCCAAGCGGGAGCCATCAGCGCGCTGCGCTGGGGCGGCTCTGCGCCGCGGGTGATCTTTCTGCACGGCGGCGGACAGAACGCCCATACCTGGGACACCGTGATCGTCGGCCTGGGTGAGCCGGCGCTGGCGGTGGACCTTCCAGGGCACGGCCATTCCGCTTGGCGGGAGGACGGCAATTACTCGCCGCAGCTCAACTCCGAGACCTTGGCGCCGGTGCTACGCGAGCTTGCGCCGGGTGCCGAATTCGTGGTCGGCATGTCGCTGGGCGGGTTGACTGCGATACGGCTGGCCGCGATGGCACCCGACCTGGTCGGCGAACTCGTTCTCGTCGACGTCACCCCGTCGGCATTGCAACGGCACGCCGAGCTGACCGCCGAGCAGCGCGGCACGGTGGCGCTGATGCACGGCGAGCGGGAATTCCCCAGCTTTCAGGCCATGCTGGACCTAACGATCGCCGCGGCCCCGCACCGCGATGTCAAGTCGTTGCGCCGCGGCGTGTTCCACAACTCCCGCCGGCTGGACAACGGCAACTGGGTGTGGCGCTATGACGCGATCCGCACGTTCGGAGATTTCGCAGGGCTCTGGGACGACGTCGACGCCCTGTCCGCGCCGATCACACTCGTGCGCGGCGGCTCGTCGGGCTTCGTCACCGACCAGGACACCGCCGAACTCCACAGGCGTGCAACGCATTTCCGTGGCGTTCACATCGTCGAGAAGTCAGGCCACTCGGTGCAAAGTGACCAACCGCGCGCCCTGATCGAGATCGTGCGCGGGGTGCTCGACACACGCTGAGCCTACGGTGGACCCATGACTTCACTCGTGCGTCCCGATCTCCCCGTTCGTATCGGCGTACAACTGCAGCCGCAGCACGCCCCCCATTACCGCGCCGTCCGAGACGCCGTCCGCCGGTGCGAGGACATCGGTGTGGACATCGCTTTTACCTGGGACCACTTCTTTCCGCTCTACGGCGACCCTGACGGCCCACACTTCGAATGCTGGACCGTCTTGGGAGCCTGGGCCGAGCAAACGTCGCACATCGAAATCGGCGCTCTAGTGACGTGCAACTCCTACCGCAATCCGGAGCTGCTTGCCGACATGGCCCGTACCGTCGACCACATCTCCGGCGGCCGGCTCATCCTGGGTATCGGGTCGGGCTGGAAACAGAAGGACTACGACGAGTACGGCTACCGGTTCGGCACAGCGGGCAGCCGCCTCGACGACCTGGCGGCTGCGCTGCCCCGGATCAAGGCGCGGCTTGGCAAGCTGAACCCGCCGCCGACACGGGACATCCCGGTGCTGATCGGCGGCGGCGGAGAGCGTAAGACCCTGCGACTGGTCGCCGAGTATGCCGATATCTGGCACAGCTTTACCGCCGGGGACAGCTACCTAGCGAAGTCGGCCGTGCTGAGCACGCACTGCTCGACCGTCGGCCGAAACCCAGCGACTATCGAACGCTCCGCCGCGGTCGACGGCGGCGGGCTGATCGCCAGCGCCGAAGCCCTCGCCGGTCTCGGTGTCACGCTGTTGACCGTTGGCTGTGACGGTCCCGACTACGACCTGAGCGCTGCGGCCGCGCTTTGCAGGTGGCGCGATGGCCGGTGAACTCCGGTTGACGTCTGTCAGATCGCGTTACCCCCGGCTTCATCTGGGAAACACCACAACGCAGACGCCGAGTCATGAGAAACTTGCCAGCGCCGGATGGCTGCAGCGGGCTGAAAGAGATGCTAGATACCGATGCCAAAAAAGTACGGGGTTAAGGAAAAGGACCAGGTTGTCGCCCACATCCTCAACCTGCTATTGACCGGCAAACTGCGCAGCGGGGACCGCGTCGACCGCAATGAAATCGCGCACGGCCTGGGGGTCAGCCGGGTTCCCATCCAAGAGGCGCTGGTTCAACTCGAACACGACGGCATTGTGTCGACTCGCTATCACCGCGGCGCGTTCATCGAGCGGTTCGACGTCGCCACCATCCTGGAACATCACGAACTCGACGGCTTGCTCAACGGCATTGCCTCTGCCCGCGCAGCCGCCAACCCCACGCCTCGGATCCTGGGCCAGCTCGACGCAGTCATGCGATCGCTGCGCAACTCCAAGGAGTCGCGGGCCTTCGCCGAATGCGTGTGGGAGTACCGGCGCACGGTCAACGACGAGTACGCAGGACCGCGGCTGCACGCCACCATCCGGGCCTCACAGAACCTGATTCCGCGAGTGTTCTGGATGACATACCAAAACAGCCGCGACGACGTGTTGCCGTTCTACGAGGAAGAGAACGCCGCAATCCATCGGCGCGAACCTGAAGCTGCGAGGGCTGCCTGCATCGGCCGTTCCGAGCTGATGGCCCAGACGATGCTGGCCGAACTGTTCCGCCGCCGAGTATTGGTCCCGCCCGAGGGCGCTTGTCCCGGCCCGTTTGGGGCGCCGATCCCTGGCTTCGCCAGAAGCTACCAGCCCTCCTCACCGGTGCCCTAATTACGCCGATCCGATGGTGAAGCCAGCAGCGGCTGCCGGCGTCTCCAATATTGACTGTCCCGTTAACGCGAGAGCCGGTTTCCGTTGGCGGTCAGTGGCATTCGACATCACTGACCATGGATCCGGCAGAACTGACAATGTAGGTAGTCAGCCATGACATGAGTGTTGTCCGCTCGATTGGCAAGAAAATGCAGCGGATTTCGGGACCAAATGCATTGGCGGTCAAAGGTCGCCCGACACAAGTCTACGGTCACACGCATGTCAGGTTAGACTGCCGGTTTATGGCGGACAGCGAATTCACCGCACCGGAAGTGACCCAACTGGCGGAGGGGCTGCACCGCGCATTGTCCAAGCTGATTTCAATGCTGCGCCGCGGGGATCCCAACGGGGCTGCAGCCGGCGACCTAACGCTGGCGCAACTGTCGATCCTGGTCACCCTGCTCGATCAAGGTCCCATCCGGATGACCGACCTGGCCGCTCACGAACGGGTGCGAACTCCCACCACCACCGTGGCGATCCGGCGGCTCGAGAAGATTGGACTGGTGAAACGCTCGCGAGACCCGTCCGACTTGCGGGCGGTGTTGGTAGACATCACGCCGCAAGGGCGGGCGGTTCACGGTGAGTCACTGGCCAACCGGCGCGCGGCTCTGGCCGCGCTGCTCAGCCAACTTCCCCGCTCCGACTTGGAAACCCTCAGGAAGGCCCTGGCGCCACTGGAGCGTCTCGCCTCGGGCGAACCGGCCAGTGGCCCTGCAAGCAACTCCCCTGCTCGCAAACGAGCGTGAAAGTACCACGCTATCAACCAATCTGGTCGCCGCCGGCTCTCGCGGCGTAACGCATACAACGAACTACCCCGCGGATTACCTCGCCCACCGTCGGCACCGCCGACACGACCTAGATGACGAGATTGACCAGCCGGCCGGCGACCACGATAACCTTGCGCGGGGTGGCACCAGCCAAGAATGCCTGGACCTTTTCGTCGGTCAGAACGGCGGCTTTCAGCGTTTCCTCGTCGGTGTCGGCGGCCACCACCACCCGGCCACGTACCTTGCCGTTCACCTGCACCGGATACTCGACCGTCTCGTCGACGAGGTAGGCGGCATCGGCCTTCGGGAACGGGCCGTGTGCCAACGAGGTGGTGTTGCCCAGTCGCAGCCACAGCTCCTCGGCAATATGTGGGGCCAGCGGAGCCAGCATTTGTACAAGCGGCTCCACGGCGGCCCGAGGCACCGCATCACGATGCTTCTTGGTGAGGTGGTTCGTGTATTCGATCAACTTAGCCGTTGCGGTGTTATTGCGAAGTGCCGCAAAGTCTTCTGACACGCCGACGATGGTGCGGTGCAACGCCCGTAGCGTATCGATGTCGAGTTCCACGCCGTCAGCCACCCGAGTTTCGCCGGTGTGCTCGTCGACGACCAAGCGCCACACCCGCTGCAGAAAACGGTACGCGCCGACAACATCCTTTGTGGCCCATGGACGTGAAGCCTCCAGCGGCCCCATCGACATCTCGTAAACCCGAAGCGTATCTGCCCCGTATGCGTCGCAGATTTCGTCCGGCGATACCGAATTCTTCAGGCTCTTACCGATTTTGCCGAATTCCTGGAAAACTTCGACCTCACCGTCAGGTCCAGGATAGACAAATCTGTCACCGCGTTCGATCACCTGCTCGGCAGGGACATAGGATCCGCGCGCATCGGTGTAAGCGTAAGCTTGAATATAGCCCTGATTGACCAGCCTGCGGTAAGGCTCGCGAGAGCTGACGTGACCCAGGTCGTACAAGACCTTGTGCCAGAACCTGGAATACAGCAGGTGCAAAACCGCGTGTTCAGCACCGCCGACGTACAAGTCGACGCCACCGGGGTCGTCCGGGCCGTGCTCAGCCGGCCGCGGTCCCATCCAATAGGCCTCGTTTTCCTTGGCGCAGAACCGTTCTGAGTTGTGCGGATCGGTGTAGCGCAGTTCATACCAGGAGCTGCCCGCCCACTGCGGCATCACGTTGGTGTCGCGGCTGTAGGGCTTCAGGCCATCACCGAGGTCCAGGTCGACGTGTACCCACTCAGTCGCCTTGGCCAGTGGGGGCGAAGGCTCGCTGTCCGCATCGTCGGGGTCGAACAAAACCGGCGAGTAGTCCGGGACATCAGGCAGCTCGACGGGCAGTGCAGCTTCGTCGAGCGCATGCGGACGCCCGTCGCTGTCATAGACGATCGGGAATGGTTCACCCCAATACCGCTGCCGCGCAAAAAGCCAGTCGCGCAATTTGAATTCGATTCGAGCCCGGCCGCGGCCCGCGGACTCCAACCGGTCGACGATGGCCCGCTTTGCTGCTGGCACGCTCATTCCATTGAGGTAATCCGAGTTGACCAGGATGCCATCGCCTGTATACGCGGATTCCGAAATATTGCCGCCGGCAATTACTTCCACGATCGGTAGACCAAATGCCCGAGCGAAGTCCCAGTCCCGCTGGTCATGACCCGGCACCGCCATGATTGCCCCGGTACCGTACCCGGCCAGCACGTAGTCGGCGATGAAGATCGGCACCGGCTCACCGTTGGCCGGGTTGATGGCGTAGCTGCCCAAGAAGACGCCGGTCTTTTCCCTGCTCTCCTGGCGCTCGAGGTCTGATTTGGCGGCGATCGCACGCCGGTAGGCGGCGATGGCCTCACCAGGTGTGCCGCCGCCGTATGTCCACAAGGGGTTGACCCCAGCCGGCCAGGACGCGGCGACCAACTCGTCGACCAAGTCGTGCTCGGGAGCCAGCACCAGATACGTGGCGCCGAACAAGGTGTCGGGCCGCGTGGTGAACACCTCGATGTCGACTTCGAACCCGTCATCGCTGGCCGCTCTCGCCGAGAACAGCGCCACCGCACCCGTCGAACGCCCGATCCAGTTGCGCTGCATGGTCTTGACCTGCTCAGGCCAATCCAGCACATCCAGGTCGTCGAGCAGCCGGTCGGCATAGGCGGTGATCCGCATCATCCATTGCCGCAACCGCTTCCGGAACACCGGAAAATTGCCCCGGTCGCTGCGGCCGTCGGCGGTCACCTCTTCGTTGGCAAGCACCGTACCTAGCCCCGGGCACCAGTTCACCAGCGAATCCGCCCGATAGACCAGCCGGTACTCGTCGATCACATCGGCTCGCTCCCCCGCGGTCAACTTGGCCCAATCCCGGCCGCCATCGAGACACCTTGCACCGGACTCGAATTCGGCGACCAGCTCTGATATCGGGCGCGCCTTGTTGGCTGTGGTGTCGAACCACGCGTTGTATATCTGTAGGAAGATCCACTGAGTCCACCTGTAGAAGTCGACATCGGTGGTCGAGAAGCTTCGTCGGCTGTCGTGGCCGAAGCCCAGCCGGCCCAACTGGCGGCGAAAGTTGACGACGTTGGCTTCGGTCCGGGTACGCGGATGGGTGCCGGTTTGTACCGCGTATTGCTCGGCGGGCAGCCCGAACGCGTCGAACCCTAGCGCATGCAGCACATTACGGCCCACCATCCGGAAATAGCGGGCATAGACGTCGGTCGCGATGTAGCCGAGGGGATGACCAACGTGGAGTCCCTCACCCGAGGGGTAGGGGAACATGTCCTGCACGAAGAGCTTGTCGTCAGGCACCGCGGCACCATCCGGTGGGGCCAGCGAGCCGACCGGGTTGGGCACGTTGAACGTCCCTAGCCGGGCCCAGTTTTCCTGCCAGGTCCGTTCCAGCCTAGCCGCGAGCTCGGCGGTATAGCGGTACCGTGGCACGTCGGAGTCCGCGTCGTCGGCACGGGGCACGCCGCCAGGCCCAGCGGTTGGCGATTCGGTCACGCCCAACAGGGTATAAGGGTGGCCCGGGAACCTCCGGGGCCGCGCTACCGGCCACGGGTTGGTCTCGGTTCCGTTGCACCACGATCAGAGGTTCATTCCAGCTGCATTTCAAGCCTGTGCACTGCCATGGAGCGCTGGTTACATTCAGCCTCGACGACGGGCACCGTCGCCCGGCCATTCGGAGGGACCGACGCAAATGATCCAGATCGCGCGCACCTGGCGGGTCTTCGCAGGCGGCATGGCCACCGGTTTCATCGGCGTGGTGCTGGTCACCGCCGGGAAGGCCTCAGCGGATCCCCTGCTGCCACCGCCGCCTATCCCTGCCCCAGTCTCGGCGCCGGCAACAGTCCCGCCCGTGCAGAACCTCACGGCGCTTCCGGGCGGGAGCAGCAACAGGTTCTCACCGGCGCCAGCACCCGCACCGATCGCGTCGCCGATTCCGGTCGGAGCACCCGGGTCCACCGCTGTGCCCCCGCTGCCGCCGCCAGTGACTCCCGCGATCAGCGGCACACTTCGGGACCACCTCCGGGAGAAGGGCGTCAAGCTGGAGGCACAGCGACCGCACGGATTCAAGGCGCTCGACATCACACTGCCCATGCCGCCGCGCTGGACTCAGGTGCCCGACCCCAACGTGCCCGACGCGTTCGTGGTGATCGCCGACCGGTTGGGCAACAGCGTCTACACGTCGAATGCGCAGCTGGTGGTGTATAGGCTGATCGGTGACTTCGATCCCGCTGAGGCCATCACACACGGCTACATTGACAGCCAGAAATTGCTCGCATGGCAGACCACAAACGCCTCGATGGCCAATTTCGACGGCTTTCCGTCATCAATCATCGAGGGCACCTACCGCGAAAACGACATGACCCTCAACACCTCCCGGCGCCACGTCATCGCCACCTCCGGAGCCGACAAGTACCTGGTTTCGCTGTCGGTGACCACCGCGCTGTCGCAGGCGGTCACCGACGGGCCGGCCACCGATGCGATTGTCAACGGATTCCAAGTGGTTGCGCATGCGGCGCCCGCTCAGGCGCCTGCCCCGGCACCCGGTTCGGCACCGGTGGGACTACCCGGGCAGGCGCCTGGGTATCCGCCCGCGGGCACCCTGACACCAGTCCCGCCGCGCTAGGTCGCGATGAGGCCGGGCAGAAACACGGGCCCGCATGGAGCTCGGTGAGCGGATTCGTCGGCGGCCTCGTATGGTGAACGAATGTTCCTCGCGGGTGTGCTGTGCATGTGTGCGGCGGCGGCGTCCGCCCTGTTCGGGAGCTGGTCGCTGTGCCATACGCCCACTGCCGACCCCACGGCGCTGGCGCTGCGCGCGATGGCGCCCACGCAGTTGGCAGCCGCAGTAATGCTGGCCGCCGGGGGAGTGGTGGCGGTGGCCGCGCCCGGGCACACCGCCTTGATGGTGGTGATCGTCTGCATTGCGGGCGCGGTCGGCACGCTGGCCGCGGGGTCGTGGCAGAGCGCCCAGTACGCGCTGCGCCGTGAAACCGCTAGCCCCACCGCCAACTGCGTTGGCAGCTGCGCGGTCTGCACCCAGGCCTGTCATTGAACAGCCTGTGGCCCACTAGGCTGGGCCGGATCGCCTGGCTCGACCGCGGCGACGCGACGCGCTGCTCTGGCAAGCTCGGCGGCGGAGTAGCCTAGTTCCGGCTCAGATCGATCGGGTGGGTGGCCAGCAGCGACAGCGGCAGCGGCTGCCGTCGCAGCACCTGCCCCCACAGGTCGGCTCTCGGCCCCACCAAAACGTCAGATGGCAACGCCGACAACACAATCCAGTCGTCGCGCTCGATTTCACCTTCGAGCTGACCGATGGTCCAGCCGGAGTACCCGGCGTAGATGCGCACCCCTTCCACCGCCGCTGCGAGCACCTCGGGGTCGGCATCCAGATCGACCATCACCAGCCTGCCCGCGACATGCCTTAGGCCCGGCACGCCTTCCGGGTCAGCGCCAACCCGCAATACCGCCAGACACAGCGCCGCGTCGCGCTTCACCGGCCCACCGATGAACATTGTCTTTGGCTTGGCCGCGAGTTTGGCCCACTGCGGCAACACGTTGTAGACCGCGGTTTCGCTGGGCCGATTGAGGACCACACCGAGGGTGCCGCCGTCGTTGTGCTCCACGATGTAGATCACACTGCGGCGAAATGTCGGTTCAAGGAGATCGGTGTTGGCCAACAATAAGGTGCCCGCTCGCACCCGTTGTGCGGCGGGTGCGACATGGTCCTCGGGGTCTTCGTGCGGCGCCACCACACCATCATCGCACCACCGTCGCATCGCCCGGGGCGAACAAGCAGGGTCGGCGAATATTTGTACTGTGGTTGGGGCGGCACGGGGTGGACCGAACCTTGCCTGTGCCCAGGGTGGAAGTGGGTTTAGTGATTCACTCCCGGATGCACGCACGCGCACCCGTCGACGTTTGGCGGTCGGTGCGCAGCTTGCCCGACTTCTGGCGTCTGCTGCAGGTGCGGGTTGCGAGTCAGTTCGGCGACGGGTTGTTTCAGGCGGGGCTGGCCGGAGCGTTGCTGTTCAACCCGGACCGGGCGGCCGACCCGATGGCCATCGCGGGGGCCTTCGCGGTGCTGTTTCTGCCCTATTCGCTGCTGGGGCCCTTCGCCGGGGCCCTAATGGACCGGTGGGATCGGCGGTGGGTGCTGGTTGGCGCCAACACCGGCCGGCTAGCCCTGATCGCCGGGGTCGGCACGATACTCGCGGTCGGAGCCGGCGACGTGCCGCTGTTGGTCGGAGCGCTGGTCGCCAACGGCTTGGCACGATTCGTCGCCTCGGGACTGTCGGCGGCACTGCCCCACGTGGTGCCGCGCGAACAGGTGGTCACGATGAACTCGGTGGCCATCGCGTCGGGGGCGGTCTCCGCGTTCCTGGGCGCCAACTTCATGCTGTTGCCTCGTTGGCTGCTCGGCAGCGGCGACGAGGGGGCCTCCGCGATCGTCTTCCTGGTGGCGATCCCCGTATCGATCGCGTTGCTTTGGTCGCTGCGGTTCGGCCCGCGGGTACTCGGCCCGGACGACACCGAACGCGCGATCCACGGATCTGCTGTCTACGCCGTGGTCACCGGTTGGCTACATGGAGCGCGCACCGTGGTGCAACTTCCGACCGTCGCTGCCGGCCTGTCCGGTTTGGCAGCGCATCGGATGGTGGTCGGTATCAACTCACTGCTGATCTTGCTCCTGGTCCGCCACGTGACCGCCCGGGCCGTTGGGGGGTTGGGTACCGCACTGCTGTTCTTCGCGGCCACCGGGCTGGGAGCCTTCCTGGCCAACGTCTTGACTCCGACCGCGATCCGGCGCTGGGGACGCTACGCCACGGCAAATGGCGCGTTGGCTGCGGCCGCCACTATCCAGGTCGCGGCCGCCGGGCTGCTGGTCCCGGTGATGGTGGTATGCGGCTTCCTTTTAGGTGTGGCCGGCCAGGTGGTCAAGCTGTGCGCCGATTCGGCGATGCAGATGGACGTCGACGACGCATTGCGCGGGCACGTGTTCGCCGTGCAGGATGCACTGTTTTGGGTCTCATACATCCTCTCGATTACCGTGGCCGCAGCCTTGATTCCCGAGCACGGGCACGCGCCCGTATTTGTGCTGTTCGGGTCGGCGATCTACCTAGCCGGGCTGGTGGTGCACACCATCGTCGGGCGCCGCGGCCAGCCTGTGATCGGTCGCTAGGGTACAAACATGCCTTTCCCGACGAACTGTTACCTCAGGAGGTGGTGATGGCGGATCCTGGGCCGTTCGTGGCAGACCTGCGTGCCGAAAGCGACGACCTCGACGCGCTGGTGGCGCATCTGCCAGCGGATCGCTGGGCCGATCCGACACCTGCGCCGGGTTGGACCATCGCACACCAGATCGGCCACCTGCTGTGGACCGATCGAGTGGCGCTGACGGCGGTCACCGACGAGGCCGGGTTCGCCGAGCTGATGACCGCCGCCGCGGCCAATCCGGCCGGTTTCGTCGACGACGCCGCGACAGAACTGGCGGCCGTTTCACCTGCCGAACTGCTCACAGACTGGCGGGTCACTCGGGGGCGGCTGCACGAGGAACTGCTGGCGGTTCCCGATGGCCGCAAATTGGCCTGGTTCGGGCCACCGATGAGCGCGGCGTCGATGGCAACAGCGCGGTTGATGGAGACCTGGGCACATGGACTGGACGTCGCCGACGCCCTGGGCGTCATCCGGCCCGCCACCCAGCGACTGCGGTCTATTGCGCATCTCGGTGTCCGCACCCGCGACTACGCGTTCATCGTCAACAACCTAACCCCTCCGGCCGAGCCGTTCCTGGTCGAGCTGCGGGGACCGAGCGGCGACACTTGGTCTTGGGGGCCATCCGATGCGGCCCAGCGGGTCACCGGGTCCGCCGAGGACTTCTGCTTCCTGGTCACCCAGCGGCGCGCGCTGAGCACTCTTGACGTCAACGCAGTAGGGGAGGACGCACAACGCTGGCTGACGATCGCCCAAGCTTTCGCCGGGCCACCCGGCCGCGGTCGATGAGCGCGCCCAGCGCGCGAAGAGAGCCGGGGCCAATCAACCCAAGCCCCGGTCGATGAGCGCGCCCAGCGCGCGAGCGCCCCGGGGGTTTGATGAGACGTCAGTGGAAGATCAGTGGGCGCCTTCCAGGCTGGACCGGGTCGTTTTGGGAGCGCTATCGGGATCCGCCGTCCACGCGTGGGTGGCAAGACGGGGCAGTGTGCCGTCTCGATAAGCCTGCGCGACGGCGCGTCGTTTGAGCTTGCCGCTGGTGGTGGTGGGAATCGCGCCGCGCCGAACCGTGATCAGTTCATCCAACTGCAGCCCAGTCGCGGCAACGACTTGACATCTCAGTCGGTCGGCTTCGGCCTTGTCGATGATGCTGTCCAATGGGCTTTCCAACACAACCACGACGCGTTCGTTGACCCCGAAACATGCGACTTTGGTCCGGTGCTGCTCGGATTCCCCGCGAATGATGAACTCGATGTCGTAGGGGAATCTGTTTTCTCCGTGGACAATGAACACCTCGTCCTGCCGGCCAAGGATGACGATTTCGTCGTCTACAAGAAAACCCAAGTCGTGGGTGTCGCAGAAGCCTTCCTCGTCGAGCGCGTCCAGCTTCTTCCCGCCCACATAGGCTTTGGCGGCCACGCTGTCGCCGCGCAGTTTGATCGTTCCGGCCCGGGCACCTGGTGCGGCGTCAATGCGCACCTCGTAGCCAGGCAGCACTCGGCCGCCGGTGACGACCTCCGCGGCGGCGTGGGTTTCGGTGCGGAATCCCGTGTTGGGCGCTGACATCGACACGGCGACGGTCGCTTCGGCCAGGCCATAGCCCGAACCCAGGGCCGTGGGGGCAAGTCCGACGCCGGCGAAGGTGGCGGCGAATCTCCGCATGCCCTCGGCATGGACGGGTTCGGAGGCGATGATCAAGCGGCGCATTTTGTGTAGGTCGATGCCTTCGATGTCGGCGCCGCGCCTGTGGTAGGCGTTGATCAGCCACTCCAGAGCGAAGTTAGGCATGAACGTGTGGGTAGCCCCGGAGCTGGTGAGCAGTCTGAGGAATCCCAACGGGTCATACAGAAACCGGTGTGGCGTGGTGAATACCGCGCTGACACTGTTGAAGAGTGCGGCGAATAGGCTGCCCACCAGCCCCATGTCATGGTGCAAGGGCAGCCAGCTGCCCATGACATCGCCGTGCTGGAATTGTGAGCCCACGGCCATTGCGCGCATGTTGGACAGCAGGTTGCGGTAGGTGATGACCACTCCGCGTGGTGCTGCGGTGCTGCCAGAGGTGTATTGGACGTAGGCGTCGTCGTCGAGGGTGCATAGCGGCCAGTCGGCGGTGGCGGTGTCGGCGAGTTGCTGGGCCGTGGCGCGGCCGAACTGCTCGTCGCCAGCCTCGGCTAGGGCAGTAAATCTGCTGATCTGGCAGTCGGTGCTGGCGGCAGCGCGTATCTCGTCGTGTTCGGCCGGTGTGCAGATCAGCACGCGGTGATGGCGCAGCAGTGGGCCGAGCCGAGTCATGAAACGCTCGGTGGTCTTCAGTGCCTCCCGCGGCGGGATGGGTACCGGCACAGCGCCATGGAGCATGAGGCCCAAAAAGCAGGACAGGAATTCCAGGTTGGTGTGGGCGGTGATCAGCACGGGTTCACCGCGTTTGAGGTCAAGACGCCGTAGCGGGGGGATGCATGCCGCCGCGCGCGCGATGAGGTCCTGATAGCTGATTACCTCGGAATCCTCGCAAGTGATCGTCAGCGTGCGGTCCGTGCAAGCCGAGATCTGCTGCCAGGCGATGGCTGGTGAAAGCAAGGCCGCCGTCATGCCCAGAAGCTTTCGGTCGCCGCCGGGTCGGCGTAAAACTCGCTAAGTCGGGTGATCCGACCACCGGCGACGGTAACCAGGATCGCCTCGCGCTGGTCGAGGACCTTCCCGGCCCTGCTGGCCCGCAATCGATACACGGCGATCACCTGGCCATCGGTGTTGCTTAACACGTCTTCAAGCGTCACCGTCATGGTGCCGTCGGCGGCGGCCGCGGTGTCGCCGAGGCAGGCAACCACGTTGTCCACGCCGCGGAACACCCCAGCCAGGGCGTGCTTGCCCGGGACAAACTGCTCCACGTCGGGCGCAAAGCATTGCGTCAGCTCGGCGAGGTCGCCGCGGGCAAACGCGGCGAAAGTTCTTCGGACCAGATCAAGATCGGCGTCGTCGGTCATGCTGTTCCTTTCCCAAGTGGGGCCGGCTTGGCGGTTTCGGGGAACCAGACCGCGACGCTGGTGTAGACGTCTCCCACTGTTTTGATGTTCTGTGCGTCGCGGAAAGAGATGGCGATGTCGAATTCGTCTTCTAGCTCGGTGATCAACTGGAACAGCTTGAGCGAGTCAAAACCCAGGTCGTCGACGAGTACCTGGTTCGCGGTGATGCCGCGGTCGGTTCGCAAGATCCGTTGGATGGTGGCGTTGATGGCCTCTTTCATAGCGCGGCTCCTTGCGGGGTCAGGTCCTCGGCAAGGCCGGCAAACACGTGCAAGGCCCGGTCGAGGTCAGATTGTCGGTGGTCGGCTAGGTAGCTGGTGCGGAATCCCGAACGCTCCTCCGGCACGGCTGGGGGGGCCACCGGGTTCACATACACCCCGGAGCGCATCAGCCGCAGATAGCCCGCATGCGCCACGGTCGGGTTGCCCAGGATCACCGGCACGATCGCGGTTCCGTGATACTCGGCCTGATAGCCCTGCCGTGCCAGGCCGGTGGCCATGTACTCGGCCGCGGCCAGCACCCGAGCCCGCCGGTCGGGTTCACGCCGACTGACGCGCAGAGCCGCGTGGGTGGCAGCCGCGGCGGCCGGCGGCAGGCTGGCGGAAAACACATGACCTGAACCGTTGTGCCGGATGTAGTCCACGACGGGCCGATCTCCGGCGATGAACCCGCCGACGGAGGCAAAGGATTTGCTGAACGTGCCCATCACCACGTCCATGCGCGCCAAGACACCCAACGCGGCCGAAGCTCCTCGCCCGTCGGGGCCGAGCACGCCCAGCGCATGGGACTCGTCCACATAGACCCGGCAGCCGTGCCGGTCGGCAAGCTCGGCGATGGTGGCCAGGTCGGCGACGGTGCCTTCCATGCTGAACACCGCGTCCACGACGATGATCCGGCGGCGCCCCTCGGTGCGGCGTAGCACCCGCGCCAGGTGGTCCATGTCGTTGTGCCGGTACAAGGTGAAGTCGGCCCCGGACAACCTGGCGGCGTCGAACAGGCTGCGGTGGTTCAGCGCGTCTTGGATGATCATGTCCCCGGATTCGCATAGCGCGCTGATCGCCGCCAGGTTGCTCTGATATCCGGTGGAGCACAACACGGCGGCGGGTTTGCCCAAAAAACAGGCTAGTTCCTGCTCAAGCGAGACGTGCAAGTCCAACGTGCCGTTCAGCAACGGCGAACCCGAGCAGCCGGTGCCGTACCGTCGCGTGGCCTCCGCCGAGGCCTCCACCACCTCTGGATGGGTGGCCAGGCCCAGATACGAGTTCGTGCCCAGCAACACGATCTCGCCCAGCTCCGCGGCCTTGACCGTGGATCGCTGCGGTCCGGTGAATCGGGGATAAAAACCGTAGACTCCGCCGAGTTTGAGCCCCGTGTATTTGTGCTGACGATCGATCTTGCGAAAGATATCGTGTTCGGGTAGCCCGTCCTGGTCCAGACGTATTCGCTCTTCCCAGCGACAGAATTCCTCCGACATATCGTCGGGTAGCGTTGGCCGTTGAATATTGTGCATCATCATTCGCGCTAACGTTGCCGTATGCACCGGATCCGTGCTGTGACGCAGGAAATAGATGGTCGGTATGACTCGGGCACCCGGAATGCGAAGTTTTGTGAAATAGTTCGTAATACCCATTTCCATTCGCCGTTTATCTCGGCTGATCGCATCTTTTAGGCTGAGCATCAGCGCCGCCCGGTACAGATTCGCCTTCCTATAATGTTCAAAATCACGATCGATGCCCCACTCAAGCAGTATGTAGTTCTCATCCGCACCCCAAACGTTCAAAAAGAAGGCAATTGGCGTGCCCTGGTAGCGGAACAACCACAGTCTGCTACGTCCATGCAGATGCCGAGAACACGCCGCGAAGAACTCAGGGTTCAGGTCCTCGCGCTGGTAATCCTTTGCCTCCGTCTTGACGTTGCGCCAAAGCCGGGCCAATACCGGCGCATGCTCGGCATACTCGTCGAGTTCCTCGACCTCGATACCGAACCGCTCACGAAACTCCAGCGACGTCTTCAACGGCAGGCGCCTTTTGTGAGACAGGCAGCCCAGTGCCTCTTCCACGCTCGACCAGCTGATGGTCGTGTCTACCCGGGAAAAGCCCAGCGCAGGCCGAAAGCCCAACGGGCGCAGGATGTCAAGGTATCGCTGGTAGTGTTCCGGGTCCACGTCCCGGATCATCAAGAAATCCGACCCGTCGTCATGCGCCAACTGGTCCATCTGGCCGGCCAGCACAGGCAATACCCGCTCCAAGTCGGTGTCGGACCGCAACGCCAGCGGGTTGCTCACCATGGTGAGCAACCCGCACTCGAGGAAACGGAAGGTCATAAACCCCGGAAACCACCGTTTGATGGTCGTTCGCCAGGCCGGAGTGAGCTTGCGGTCGGTGGTGGCCAGGTCGAAACAGACGCTATAGAGGTTTGCCCGGCCTAGCGGTTGCCCATCGGCCAAATCCGCCATGAAGTAATAGTGCTTCAGGTCGTTGATCCCCGAGTCCTCGACAGGGCGCAGAAAGTCATAGCCCAAGCCAGTGGGCATCCGACCGCCCGGAAGATTCCAGCTGTCCGGACAAATGTCCCGCAGGCTGCGGTAAACCCTCGCCAGCGTGGGCCTGTCATTGTCCGTATCCACATTCACCCCCCACGCAAATACACCGCTCGAAAACAGCTAGCCTATTGGTGGACCTGAAAGCGCATCCACCACCGAAGGTGGCGGTGGGAACAGAGTCACGGGGTGCAAAGTCGAATCGACTCAGCGCTGCCGCCGATCGGCACTGCGACAACGCGCCAACACGGTCACCCAATACCGCACCTTTCGACGTTATCGCCGGCCCACCAGCACCGGCACCACAATGCACCAAACGCAACATCGCACGCGCATTGGGTCGCATAGCGCCGCTAAGAGTAGGACGTGCCGCCGTGAATTATCAATAGCCTCAGGCTGATTCACGAAAAATTGACGTTCGCTGTATAGCTAGCCGACAAATGGCTGGGGCATGTCCATCACAGCGACAATGGCGGGGCGGTTACGCTGTTATGTCAGGCAAGCGGTGCCTCGGATGCTCCCGGCCCCACCCGGCTCTTCCGAGTTGATGGGTGGCTCGTGTGACCGATTCGCGCGAACACATCTGATTCGCATCGCGGCTTCGGGGTCTGGATGCCAGCCGGGTGCCAGGCTTGGATATCGGCTTTCAGGGTGGCCACGGCCCGGCTGTGGGCCTTGCGCCCCGCGCCGAAATGCCTTGCCAGCAAATGGGCTTGATCCTCGCAGATACCGATGTCACTGCAGGCGGCCGCCGTACCGTGCCCGGTTCTCGGCCTCAACCTCGTCGCGCAGGGCCGTAATCGCCAGGTTCACTCGGTCGGCCAGCTCCCCGTGCGCGTAGCCGGTCATCACGCCCGGATGCAACGTCAGCTCGAGCAACCGCCCGTCCGAATTGGCAACAGCGCGAACGTCTCCCAAGTCCACGCTGTAGGTAACAGTTTCAGCCTGCGTGACGAGCGCCTCCCACTTGTCGGCCGCCTCGCTCAAGTCACGAAGAACCGATTCGACGAGGTCTCGGTCGCTCAGCTGGCTCGGTTCGCTGCGACTGTCCGACCCCGACACCATGACAGTATGTCCACGCCCCCCACCAGCGTCAATTCATCGCCGGACGCTTGCCGTGGGGATTCGAGAAAGCTATCGGCGTGAATCGAGTTCCCGGAACCACGCGAAGTGATAGTTCGCCGCGATCGGGTCTCCCGTGACGCTGCGCTCGGTGGCGGCCAACAACATACAGTTGAGCAGTAACGCCGGATCGACCCGGGGATACTGGGCCAAGACGTGGTGGAGCGCGGTATCGACGTGCACCCGCAACAGGTCGACTTCCTCGGCGGCGGCGCCGTTGCCGGCCGCCGTGGCCATGGCGTGCACGATCTTCGGTAAGCCGTCGTGCCGCTGGGTCGCTATGCCCAGCTCCACACTCAGGCCGGCGATCGCTGGCAACGCTCGCGGCTGCACCGAGGACGTCGGCGCGGTTGAATCGACCGCCCGACGCAGCGAGTCACCGGGGGTGTACGTCTTGCAACACGTCGTGATACCGACCAACTCGGGGGCTCTGCCGGCGCGTCGCGCCGGTGCCAACAATCGCACGCCTTCGGGAAGGGCGATGCCCGGAGGTATCCAACCATGGGCGACGTCGGTGACCAGGACCGTCGTGCCGTCCGCGTGAACGCCGACCGCCCAGTTCAGCCGTGGCTCCTGACGAGCCACGAACGCCAGGAGGCGCTGCAGTCGGGCTTCGTCATCCTCGGCGGCGGCAACCGGCCAATCCGTACAGGCCTGGTCAGCGGGCTGAACTACCGTGACGGCCGGCATGAGTCGTGTCGTGTCCAGATCCGAGCCGCCGGCGCCGCGCATACGCGGAATTTCCACGGGAACGCGCCCCGTTATCTGCCGAAGCTCGCGCATCGCCGACTCGACGCGACGCATCGCCGACGCGCGGGCGCGGTCGATCACTCTGTCTTCTTCTGCGCGTCGCGTCGAATCAGCCATCCCCGCACGCCAGATGACCATCAGCTCGTCGTTGGCAGAACCAACTATCCGATGCAGATCCGCTTTCAGATGTTCTGCAAGCGTGGCGGTTTCGGCGGTGTTAGACGAAAGCTCAGCGGGCCAGAGCCCGCCAATTACCCGTGTGGTGCAATCCAGCGAGGAGCTAAACGTCGGAATCGTGAGGGATTCCCGGGTCGCTCTCCGGAGTCGCTGGCGCGCACTCCATCGACCGAAGATCGCCACCGGGTAAGCGTACCGGCATCATCTGGCCCGCGCAGGCGGTGAGCGGGTGGTGAATTGTGTGTCAGACGGGGCCTGGGTAGCGTGGGGTTATGGCTGATTCTGCGCTGCAGCAGCAACTCGACGAGGTGCGGGCTCTGCTCACTCGAGCGCGAGAATTGTTCGGCCCCAATCCGATCGAGCCGCCCACCGACATCGCACCCGATCCCGACAGCACCAAGACCTGGCTCATCTAGCACTTCAACGGTTACGGCGGCGCAGTTGATGGGCCAGCAGCTTTTCGATCGCGACGTTCAGGTCGTCGGTCGTGGGAACCTGCGCGGACGGGGTGTGGCCCGCCGCCACGATCTCGTTGCGTACTTCCAGCAACGCTTTAAGGCAGGACACGTCGGCGGTGAGCAGGATGGCTTCCGCCAGGGTTTCTGCGTCGGTCTCCATCGCCGCCTCGCTCAGCGAGACGCTATGCATGTATCCACCGCGGCAGGACCGAACAAGAATGTGCCCGCTGGGGTGGACCGTGTCGAAAGCGGGATTGGCGTCGGTCATCGCCCTGTCATCGGCTCCCGTCAATGATGTTGCCGAGGCTGCGCGACGCCGCTCGCTCGTGCTGCTCCCACATCGCGGCCGACGTTCGCAGGTTCTGGGCAATATCGGCGTGGTTGTCGGCTTGCTGCTGGTAGCACTGCTTTCTGAGCTCGAGCAGCTCACGCCCGGTGTCGCGGAGCTCACTGAAAATAGGCCCCAGCGAGTCCAGACTTTCGCGGATCGCGTCGTGCGACGACGGCACGGTCCGCAGGTAGTCGGCGGTCTGCTGGTGATGGGCAGCGGCCTGACGTAAATGTGCAGGCTGCACGTGAATTCGATCTGTCATCCGCTGTCTCCTCTTGTTGTGACCGGGCGGTCAGTACCTATCGAGCGGCCGCCGGCCTGGTTGGTGTCGGTGCTTCGGTCCTCGCCGGCGCGGTCGCGGTCGCCGCTGGATGTATCCAGCCTAGAAAGTTTGGCCCTCGCACGGCTGAGATGTGTTGAATCTGGCCGTCCAGAAGAGCTTTGCTAGGGCCAAGGGCAAGGGCGTGGCGGTGAACACACCTACGTCTCCCGCTGAGATCCGGGCGGGGTCGACGGGGTTGGCGACCGCGGTTCCCGGTAGCGGGATGGCAATTCCCTGTTGTTGGAACGCATCTGCGATCGGTGTGCCGCTGGCCGCCGCCTTGATCGCCGCGGCGAGCTGGGGACTGGCCGCGGTCACCGTCTCACCGTTGGGCAGCGTCACGGTCGTCGGAGCCTGCGGTGGCGATTCTGACTTGCCCAGCCCGGCGTCCTCGTCGGCGCCTTCTCGGTCGTCGGCGCGACGCTCATCCGGTTCGTTGGAATGCTCATAATCGGCCGGATCCCTGACTTCTTGTCCCCGTTCGTCGAAGTCCGTCAACTCCGGTTCGTCACCCACGCCGCGCAGCAGGCCGGAGAGCGGAAGCCCACCCGGCGCGCTCACACCGGGGACCAAGGCCGGTGTTGCTCCGCCACCCGGCATCGTTGCTCCGCCAAGATTGGGCAGGCTTGGCGTCGACGACGCTGATGGTATTGCCGCGGATGTGCCTCCCGGCACCTGTAGGTCATCGGCCAGCAAACCCGGATCCTCGAGCAGCAGCGAGTCGAGGAGGCAATCGGGTTCGGCTCGTGTCGGCAACTCCGGCTGCTGACCGGCACCGCGTGCGGGCGCGCCGCCCGAGCCGACCGACGCCGGTCCGCGGTCATCGGCATCGCCACGGTCGCCCTTGGATGCGTCATACAGCGATGTCCAGGCGGCCATCAGAGCGGATTTCGACGCAGCGTCCAGGCTCGCGGTCGCAACCACCTCCCGGATATCCTTGAGCTTGCCGATCAAGAAACGCTGGAAATCACGCGCGCCGGCCGGAGTGTCCAGATCGGATCGAATGCGTACCGCGGCTTCGATCTCTTGCTGAAGCTCGTGCAGCGATTCGCCACCCTCGACAGTCTTCAGATGCGCGTTCAGAATTGCCGAGACGACCTGCAGATCGAGCTGCGCGGTAGCCGAATTCTGATGTGCCAGAGCTGCTTCCGCATCCGCGATGGCACGGGCGGCGTCTCCTTGTTCCCGATCGGGCGGTGCTGGATAGTACAGGTTCGAATGCCGCTGGCGGATCTTACGCAAAATGGCATCGAGCTGTTCGGAACGTGTCGTGGACGTGACCACCGCGGTCACCTCGGTCGGTGTCAACCCGGTCTGCCACGCGTTTGGGTCACCGGTTCGGTCGCGGACGTACCTGATCGTGGCAAGGAGATCTTCGTGCGTGGACATCGCCGCGTCAAACGCCACTGCGACCCACTGCGGGCCCTGTCCCCGGCGCTTCCATGCCGCGTGACAGTACCTAGGTGTGTAGTCGCCGACAATTCACCCAACGCCTGCCGGTCCAGCGTATCCGGTCCGCAGCTAACGGGCCGGTTCCGTGTACTGTGCCCGCAGGCGCTTTAGCACAGCGCTTTTTGCGCGATCGAGCTCGTGGGCGGCGGCGACGACCGCTACGATCTCGCGCTGCTTGGCGACCAGGAACGTTTGAAACTCACGCGCTCCCATGGGCGTATCGACGGCAAGCTGATCCTGATCCGGAACCGCGCGGTCGAGTTCGGCCGCGATAGCATCCAGCCGACGGACGCTTTCCCGCATGGCCGCATGCGCGCTGGCTAGCACGTCGGCCAACTCACGGTCGGCTTCGGCCACGGCGTCGTGTTGCCTTGCCAGCAAAGCCTGGCGCTCCTGGATGACAGCTACCGAAGACCCGGCTTGCTCCGACATGGTTCAACCTTCTCATCCTGCCCGTCTGATTGGGCGATTATCTGCCACTCAGCGGTCGCCGAATCTGCACGTTGTTGCCCAGCGAGCTGACCCGAACCGACGCGCCCGCATGGGGCGCCTCGACGACCAGATTGTTGCCGATCGCCAGCTGCACGTGCCCGGGGTGCGGGAAGACCAGATCGCCCGGCCGGACCTGTGAGCGCGGCACCGGGATCCCCTCGTTGATCTGTTGATAGGTGGTGCGATCCAGGTGAACACCCGCCTGGGCGTAGGCCCACTGGACCAAACCGGAACAGTCGAACTGGTTGGGCCCCGTTGCGCCCCAGACATAGGGACGGCCAAGTCGCGACAGCGCGGCGTGGACCGCGATGCCGGCGCGACCGCTCGGCGACGGCAGCCGAAGTTTGGCCAGCGCGACCCCCGGGCCGTGCGCCACCCGGTACCGCAGCGCACGCAGCGCCGCCAGGTGCCGTCGTGCCCGTCGTCGCGCCGTCAGCACATGGGCTCGTTGCGCGCGCAGCCGCGCCACACGACGGCGTATGGCTTCGCGCTGGGCTATCGGCATAACCGCAGTAACGGTGGTATCCGAGCGAGCCTCGTCGAGAACGGTTCCGGTCGACCGCCGGGCCCATGCCCGATCCCGTTGAGCGCCGGTGATGACGGCCCCGGCCGCGGCATCGGTTCGCGCAGCAGACAGCAAGGCCGCCCGGCTGTGGTCCACGGCGAGTTGATACCGGCGCTGGCCCGCACCCACATTCAGGTCGGCAGCCCGAGACAGCAGATCCCCGTAGGGTGTGGTGCCCGCATCCAACCCCGGTCGCCGACTGTCTCCGGCGAACAGTTGATGAGCGCGACTCAACAGCTCGACCTCGCTGTAATTCACTGCTGCCCCTCATCCGCGTCGTGACTTGCCTCGATTGCGTCGACGAAGGCTCGGACGCGGGGGAGCGCGCCCGCAGGGATGACGCCCCGATTGCGGATATCCCACATTTCGTCGGCGCCGACGCCGATTAGCGCGGCCACGACCGCCTCCGGTAACGACGACTGCGCACATGCCCGATCGAACCGGGCGCTCAAGCTTGTCGGCATCCGCTCCAGTAGCGCGCCGCGCGTGGCTTCCAGCGCCCGCAGATGCTCCATGAGCCGGCCGGTCGAGTCGGCGCCGGCGTTCACCGCCACCCGCCAGGAGCTGGCGGCCAGCATCTCCGCCTTCACGCATTGCGCGATCACAGAGAGAATATACGTCTCATATTCGTTGGAGGTCGTCGCAGGCAATCGGTCGATGACGGATTTGATGGCATCGAGCTGTGCTTCGGCGTAGCCCTCCAGCACGTCGGTATCGCTGTGGCGGTCCACGACGACCGCACCGGCGCGGCGGACAGCCGTCGGGTTGGACGGCTGTGCGGCGATCAGTCGGGCCAGCTCCGCATCGGGATCAGCGGCGACCAACAGCCGCGAGTAGGTGCCAGGCGGCAGGCCGAGGCCATTTTCGACCTTCTGAACTGTGCTTTTGTGTGGCTTGCGGGCACCGCGCTCCAGATAGCTCAGGCCCATGGTGCTTACGCCAGTGGCGGCCGCCAGGTCCGCGAGGGACCAGTCACGCGACTCGCGAAGTGCGCGAATGGCCGCGCCGGCCGACTCACGGCTCACCGCACGCTCCGGCCATAAGCCGGATACTACCCGGATACGACTCGGCCGCGGCCACCCCTTATGTATATACGTTTTTATCGCGATTCTCTTGCAGAGCCCGCCACAGACATATACGCTTTTGCCTATGTTTCGTTCAACAAGGAGGCCGGCACATGGCACACCCCTGCGCAACCGACCCGGAACTATGGTTCGGGTACCCCGATGACGACGGCAGCGACGGCGCCGCTAAGGCACGCGCCTATGAGCGGTCGGCCACCCAAGCGCGGATCCAATGCCTGCGCCGGTGCCCGCTCCTACAGCAGCGCCGGTGTGCTCAACACGCGGTCGAGCATCGGGTGGAGTACGGCGTATGGGCCGGCATCAAGCTTCCCGGCGGCCAGTACCGAAAGCGCGAACAGCTCGCGGCAGCCCACGACGTGCTGCGTCGGATTGCCGGCGGCGAGATCAATTCCAGGCAGCTCCCGGACAATGCGGCTCTGCTGGCCCGCAACGAAGGACTCGAGGTCACCCCGGTGCCCGGGGTCGTGGTGCACCTGCCGATCGCACAGGTTGGCCCACAACCGGCCGCTTGATGCCCGGTCGGCAAGCCCGGCAGTTGCCAAACCCAGCGTGATCAGGCTCGGCTCGCGAGTTCGGCGAAGAAGTGGCTCGCCTGATCACCTACCATCGGCCAGGATCTGCGTGTCATCACGACGCTCGCCAAGGAGGTTGTTGTGGTGCTATCGACGGCCTTTAGCCAGATGTTCGGAATCGACTATCCGATAGTGTCCGCGCCAATGGACTTGATCGCCGGCGGTGAGCTGGCTGCCGCGGTAAGTGGCGCAGGGGGACTCGGCCTCATCGGGGGCGGCTATGGGGACCGGGATTGGTTGGCCCGGCAGTTCGATCTCGCCGCTGGAGCGCCGGTGGGCTGCGGGTTCATCACCTGGTCTTTGGCCCGCCAACCGCAGCTGCTCGACCTCGCGCTGCAGTATGAGCCGGTGGCGGTGATGCTGTCGTTCGGGGACCCCGCGGTTTTCGCTGACGCCATCAAGTCCGCCGGAACGCGGTTGGTCTGCCAGATCCAAAACCGGACCCAGGCCGAGCGAGCCCTGCAGGTCGGCGCCGATGTGTTGGTGGCTCAGGGCACCGAGGCCGGTGGGCACGGCCACGGTCCACGTTCCACCCTGACCTTGGTACCCGAAATCGTCGACCTGGTCACCGCGCGGGGAACTGATATCCCGGTGATCGCCGCCGGGGGCATCGCCGACGGCCGGGGCCTTGCCGCCGCGTTGATGTTGGGCGCCGCCGGGGTATTGGTCGGTACGCGCTTCTACGCCACGGTCGAAGCGTTATCCACACCGCAGGCGCGGGACCCGCTGCTGGCGGCCACTGGCGACGACATGTGCCGCACCACTATCTACGATCAGCTACGGCGCTATCCCTGGCCGCAAGGACACACGATGAGCGTGCTAAGCAACGCCCTCACCGACCAATTCGAGGACACCGAACTCGACATTCTCCATCGCGAAGAAGCCATGGCCAGATATTGGCGAGCCGTTGCTGCGCGTGACTACAGCATCGCCAATGTCACCGCCGGTCAAGCCGCGGGCCTGGTCAATGCCGTCCTGCCAGCCGCCGACGTGATAACCGGTATGGCGCAACAAGCGGCGAGGACGCTGACCGCGATGCGCGCCGTGTAAAAGGGTACCGAGGCGCCCCGCCACCCGGCTGCGGCCGCGACCGAGCTGAACCGGACAGCGCCGGCGATAGTCACGTCGATACCGGGGTTGCCCTGGGCTGGCCGTGGGCGTGCGCTAGCCGTTCCAACCACGCCCATGGCGGCCGTTTCGACGACGATGTCGGTCACGACTCGTCTCACAGTACGGTGGGCGAAGGGGGACTTGAACCCCCACGTCCCGAAGGACACTGGCACCTGAAGCCAGCGCGTCTGCCATTCCGCCACTCGCCCGCAACAACCGGAGGACCATACCACTGTAGTAGCCGCAGGCCCCATCCGCTGCCAGGGGCGCCGGCGGGCTCAGTGGGCGTGGCCGGCCCTTTCCGCTCGCTCACACTGTCCCGATACCATGATTGATTGACACGACATACAGGCGAGTCGTTTGCCTTGCGCCGACGATGCACCAGAACAGTGAGGCGAGCGCTGAAAGATGGGTAGCCAGAAAAGGCTGGTTCAGCGCGTTGAGCGCAAACTCGAGCAGACGGTTGGCGATGCGTTTGCCCGCATCTTTGGAGGCTCGATCGTCCCGCAAGAGGTCGAAGCCCTGCTGCGCCGCGAGGCGGCCGACGGCATCCAGTCGCTGCAGGGAAATCGCCTTTTGGCGCCCAACGAATACATCATTACCCTCGGTGTGCACGACTTTGAGAAGTTGGGCGCTGATCCTGAGCTGAAGTCAACCGGTTTTGCTCGGGACTTGGCGGACTATATCCAAGAACAGGGGTGGCAAACGTATGGTGATGTGGTCGTCCGATTCGAGCAGTCGTCGAACCTGCATACCGGCCAGTTCCGCGCCCGCGGCACTGTTAACCCCGACGTTGAGACCCACCCGCCGGTCATCGATTGCGCCCGGCCACAATCAAACCACGCGTTTGGCGCAGAACCAGGAGTAGCACCAATGAGTGACAATTCGAGCTACCGTGGCGGTCAGGGGCAGGGGCGTCCCGACGAGTATTACGACGACCGCTATGCGCGTCCGCAAGAGGATCCGCGTGGTGGCCCGGATCCGCAAGGCGGATCTGACCCCCGCGGGGGGTATCCACCCGAGACGGGCGGCTACCCGCCCCAGCCGGGCTACCCACGCCCGCGCCACCCGGACCAGGGCGACTACCCCGAGCAAATCGGGTACCCCGACCAGGGCGGTTACCCCGAGCAACGCGGTTACCCCGAGCAACGCGGCTACCCCGACCAGCGCGGGTACCAGGACCAGGGTCGAGGCTACCCCGACCAAGGGCAGGGGGGCTATCCGCCGCCCTACGAGCAACGCCCTCCTGTTTCTCCCGGCCCGGCTGCCGGCTACGGCGCTCCCGGCTACGACCAGGGCTATCGCCAAAGCGGCGGCTACGGCCCTTCACCCGGTGGCGGCCAGCCCGGCTACGGCGGGTACGGGGAGTACGGGCGTGGCCCGGCTCGCCACGAGGAGGGCAGCTATGTGCCCTCTGGCCCTCCGGGCCCGCCCGAGCAACGACCGGCTTACCCCGACCAAGGCGGTTACGACCAGGGCTACCAGCAAGGCGCCACGACATACGGCCGGCAAGACTATGGCGGCGGCGCTGACTACACCCGCTACACCGAATCCCCGCGGGTCCCGGGATACGCTCCTCAGGGTGGCGGGTACGCCGAACCCGCCGGCCGAGACTACGACTACGGCCAATCAGGCGCTCCGGACTACGGTCAGCCAGCGCCCGGTGGCTACAGCGGTTACGGGCAGGGCGGCTATGGGTCCGCCGGAACGTCGGTTACGCTGCAGCTCGACGACGGCAGCGGACGCACTTACCAGCTCCGCGAGGGCTCCAACATCATCGGTCGCGGACAGGACGCCCAGTTCCGGCTGCCCGACACCGGTGTGTCACGCCGTCACTTGGAGATCCGGTGGGACGGGCAGGTCGCATTGCTCGCAGACCTGAACTCCACCAACGGCACCACTGTTAACAATGCACCGGTACAGGAGTGGCAGTTGGCCGACGGTGATGTGATCCGCTTGGGACACTCCGAGATCATCGTCCGCATGCACTGAACCTACTGGGCTCGAAGCTGCCGGGGTTGACCCGCGCCGACCACCGTCAAAGTATCGTGACTTTGCTGACGTGCTCGGCAGCGCGGGGCCGGAGCAGACGGTGCAGGACGGAAAGGACGCCAGATGCAGGGGTTGGTACTGCAACTGACGCGTGCCGGATTCTTGATGTTGTTGTGGGTATTCATCTGGTCCGTGCTACGGATCTTGAAGACCGACATTTATGCGCCGACCGGCGCGGTCATGATGCGCCGCGGCCTGGCGCTGCGAGGGACGCTCTTAGGCGCGCGTCAGCGCCGGCACGCTGCACGCTACCTGGTGGTGACCGAAGGTGCGTTGACTGGCGCGCGTATCACGCTGAGCGAACAGCCGGTGTTGATCGGGCGCGCCGACGACTCGACCCTGGTGCTGACCGACGACTACGCCTCGACGCGGCACGCTCGGCTGTCTATGCGCGGCTCCGAGTGGTACGTCGAAGATCTAGGATCGACCAACGGCACTTACCTGGACAGGGCGAAGGTGACGACTGCGGTACGAGTTCCGATCGGAACGCCGGTTCGCATCGGCAAAACTGCAATCGAGTTGCGCCCGTGACCCGCGCTGGCGACGATGCAGAGCGCAGAGAAGCGGTGGGGGCGCGCCCCCACAAGTGGGGGGTACCCCCACCCGCTTGCGGGGGAGAGTGGCGCGCGTGACCCTGGTCCTGCGATACGCGGCGCGCAGCGATCGCGGCTTGGTACGCGCCAACAACGAAGACTCGGTCTACGCTGGGGCACGGCTATTGGCCCTGGCCGACGGCATGGGTGGGCATGCGGCCGGCGAGGTGGCGTCCCAGTTGGTGATTGCCGCATTGGCCCATCTCGATGACGACGAGCCCGGTGGCGATCTGCTGGCCAAGCTGGATGCCGCGGTGCGCGCCGGCAACTCGGCTATCGCAGCGCAAGTCGAGATGGAGCCCGATCTCGAAGGCATGGGTACCACGCTCACCGCAATCCTGTTCGCGGGCAACCGGCTCGGCCTGGTGCATATCGGTGACTCGCGCGGTTACCTGCTGCGCGACGGTGAGCTGACGCAGATCACCAAGGACGACACGTTTGTCCAAACGCTGGTCGACGAAGGCCGGATCACCCCGGAGGAGGCGCACAGCCACCCGCAACGCTCGTTGATCATGCGGGCGTTGACCGGCCATGAGGTCGAACCGACGCTGACCATGCGAGAAGCCCGCGCCGGTGATCGTTACCTGCTGTGCTCGGACGGGTTGTCCGATCCGGTTAGCGATGAAACTATCCTCGAGGCCCTGCAGATCCCCGAGGTTGCCGAGAGCGCTCACCGCCTCATTGAACTGGCGCTGCGCGGCGGCGGCCCCGACAACGTCACTGTCGTCGTCGCCGACGTCGTCGACTACGACTACGGCCAGACCCAACCGATTCTGGCCGGGGCGGTCTCAGGCGACGACGACCAACTGACCCTGCCCAACACCGCCGCCGGCCGGGCCTCTGCCATCAGCCAGCGCAAGGAGATCGTTAAACGCGTTCCGCCACAGGCCGATACATTCAGTCGGCCACGGTGGTCGGGCCGACGGCTAGCATTCGTTGTCGCACTGGTGACCGTGCTGATGACTGCGGGCCTGCTCATTGGTCGCGCGATCATCCGCAGCAACTACTACGTAGCGGACTACGCCGGCAGCGTGTCCATCATGCGGGGGATTCAAGGGTCGCTACTGGGCATGTCCCTGCACCAGCCTTACCTGATGGGCTGCCTCAGCCCGCGTAACGAGCTGTCGCAGATCAGCTACGGACAGTCTGGGGGCCCTCTCGACTGCCATCTGATGAAACTGGAGGATCTGCGACCGCCGGAGCGCGCACAGGTTCGGGCCGGTCTCCCGGCCGGCACTCTCGATGACGCCATCGGGCAGTTGCGCGAACTGGCGGCCAACTCCCTGCTGCCGCCTTGCCCGGCGCCGCGTGCCACGTCCCCGCCCGGGCGCCCGGCCCCACCCACCACCAGCGAGACAACCGAACCAAACGTCACCTCCTCGCCAGCCTCTCCATCACCCACCACCTCCGCGCCGGCCCCCACCGGAACTACTCCTGCCATCCCCACGAGTGCCTCCCCGGCAGCGCCCGCGTCGCCGCCGACGCCTTGGCCCGTCACCAGCTCGCCGACGATGGCCGCACTTCCGCCACCCCCGCCTCAGCCGGGCATCGACTGCCGGGCGGCGGCATGACGACACGACTGCAAGCGCCGGTGGCCGTAACGCCCCCGTTGCCGACTCGGCGCAACGCTGAACTGCTGCTGCTGTGCTTTGCCGCCGTAATCACGTTTGCCGCACTGCTGGTCGTGCAGGCCAATCAAGACCAGGGGGTGCCCTGGGACTTGACTAGCTACGGACTGGCCTTCCTGACCCTGTTCGGATCCGCGCATCTGGCCATCCGGCGCTTCGCCCCCTACACTGACCCGCTGTTGCTCCCGGTGGTGGCACTGCTCAACGGACTTGGCCTGGTAATGATCCACCGCCTCGATCTGGTGGACAACGAGATCGGCGAGCATCGGCACCCCAGCGCAAACCAGCAGATGCTGTGGACGCTGGTGGGCGTAGCTGCCTTCGCGCTCGTGGTGACCTTCCTCAAGGACCACCGACAGCTCGCACGCTACGGCTACATTTGCGGGCTCGCGGGTCTGGTTTTCTTGGCAGTTCCCGCGCTGCTCCCGGCAGCACTGTCCGAACAGAACGGCGCCAAGATCTGGATCCGGTTGCCCGGCTTCTCGATTCAACCCGCCGAATTTTCAAAGATTCTGCTGCTGATCTTCTTTTCGGCGGTACTGGTGGCCAAACGCGGCCTGTTCACCAGCGCCGGCAAACATTTGCTCGGAATGACCCTGCCGCGCCCGCGAGACCTCGCGCCACTGTTGGCAGCCTGGGTCATCTCGGTGGGTGTGATGGTCTTCGAGAAAGACCTCGGCGCTTCGCTGCTGCTGTACACATCGTTTCTGGTGGTGGTTTACCTCGCCACCCAGCGGTTCAGTTGGGTCGTCATCGGCCTGACTCTGTTCGCGGCAGGAACCTTGGTGGCGTACTTCATTTTTGAGCACGTCCGGCTCCGCGTACAGACCTGGCTGGATCCGTTCGCAGATCCAGACGGCACCGGATATCAGATCGTGCAGTCGCTTTTCAGCTTCGCTACAGGCGGTATCTTCGGCACCGGGCTCGGTAATGGTCAACCCGACACCGTGCCCGCGGCATCCACCGATTTCATCATCGCCGCGTTCGGCGAAGAGCTTGGGTTGGTGGGCTTGACGGCCATCCTGATGCTCTACACCATCGTGATCATCCGGGGTTTGCGCACGGCCATCGCCACCCGCGATAGCTTCGGCAAGCTGCTGGCCGCCGGCCTCTCATCGACGCTAGCCATTCAGCTGTTCATCGTCGTCGGCGGTGTGACCCGACTCATTCCGCTGACCGGGTTGACCACACCGTGGATGTCCTACGGCGGGTCTTCACTGCTGGCCAACTACATATTGCTGGCCATCCTGGCACGCATCTCGCACGGAGCCCGCCGCCCACTGCGCACCCGCCCACGAAATAAGTCGCCGATTACGGCGGCCGGCACCGAGGTCATCGAACGCGTATGAACGCCTCTCTGCGCCGAATATCGGTGACCGTGATGGCGTTGATCGTGTTGCTACTGCTCAACGCGACCATGACGCAGGTCTTCACCGCCGACGGGCTGCGTGCCGATCCCCGCAACCAGCGAGTGTTGCTCGACGAGTATTCACGGCAGCGCGGCCAGATCACCGCTGGTGGCCAACTGCTGGCGTACTCGGTAGCCACCGACGGCCGCTTTCGTTTCCTGCGGGTCTATCCCAATCCTGAGGTGTACGCGCCGGTTACCGGCTTCTACTCCCTGCGCTATTCCAGCACCGCCCTAGAACGAGCCGAGGACCCGATATTGAACGGGTCCGACCGCCGTCTGTTCGGCCGCCGGCTGGCCGACTTCTTCACCGGTCGCGACCCACGCGGCGGTAATGTCGATACCACGATCAACCCGCGCATTCAGCAAGCCGGCTGGGACGCGATGCAGCAAGGCTGCTACGGGCCCTGTAAGGGAGCGGTGGTCGCCCTTGAGCCATCAACCGGCAAGATTTTGGCGTTGGTGTCTTCTCCGTCCTACGACCCCAACCTGCTGGCGTCGCATAACCCCGAGGTGCAGGCGCAAGCCTGGCAGCGGCTTGGCGACAATCCCGCCTCTCCACTGACCAACCGTGCCATCTCTGAGACGTATCCACCGGGTTCGACTTTCAAAGTGATCACCACTGCGGCCGCGCTGGCCGCCGGGGCCACCGAGACCGAACAGCTGACTGCGGCGCCCACAATTCCGTTGCCAGGCAGCACCGCCCAGCTAGAGAACTACGGCGGTGCGCCGTGCGGGGACGAACCCACCGTGTCGCTGCGTGAGGCATTCGTCAAATCATGCAACACCGCATTCGTCCAGCTGGGCATCCGCACCGGCGCCGACGCCCTGCGCAGCATGGCGCGCGCGTTCGGTCTCGATAGCCCACCGCGCCCAACTCCGCTGCAAGTGGCGGAATCAACCGTCGGGCCTATCCCGGACAGCGCCGCACTAGGGATGACCAGTATCGGCCAAAAGGACGTTGCGCTGACCCCGCTAGCGAACGCAGAAATAGCCGCGACCATCGCAAACGGCGGCATTACGATGAGGCCTTATCTAGTCGGCAGCCTCAAGGGACCGGACCTAGCCAATATCTCAACCACCGTCGGATACCAGCAGCGCCGCGCGGTGTCACCGCAGGTCGCCGCTAAGCTAACAGAGCTGATGGTCGGCGCCGAGAAAGTCGCACAGCAGAAAGGGGCAATCCCCGGCGTGCAGATCGCATCCAAGACGGGCACCGCCGAACATGGCACCGACCCTCGTCACACTCCACCGCACGCTTGGTACATCGCCTTTGCGCCCGCACAAGCGCCCAAGGTGGCTGTTGCCGTGCTGGTGGAGAACGGGGCTGATCGGCTGTCCGCCACCGGAGGTGCCCTCGCGGCACCGATCGGGCGGGCGGTGATCGAAGCCGCACTGCAGGGGGAACCATGAGCCCCCGAGTTGGCGTGACGCTGTCGGGCAGATACCGCCTGCAGCGCCTCATCGCCACCGGTGGTATGGGCCAAGTCTGGGAGGCCGTGGATAACCGGTTGGGCCGGCGTGTTGCGGTGAAGGTGCTCAAGAGCGAGTTCTCCTCCGATCCGGAGTTCATCGAACGGTTCCGGGCCGAAGCGCGCACCACCGCGATGCTGAACCATCCGGGCATCGCCAGCGTGCACGACTACGGCGAAAGCCAGATGAACGGGGAGGGTCGCACGGCCTACCTGGTGATGGAGCTGGTCAACGGCGAGCCACTAAATTCGGTGCTCAAACGCACCGGCCGGCTGTCGTTGCGGCACGCACTGGACATGCTCGAGCAGACCGGCCGCGCTCTGCAGATCGCGCATGCCGCTGGCCTGGTGCACCGCGACGTCAAACCGGGCAACATCTTGATCACCCCCACCGGGCAGGTGAAGATCACCGACTTCGGCATCGCCAAAGCCGTCGATGCAGCGCCCGTGACCCAGACCGGCATGGTGATGGGCACCGCCCAATACATCGCGCCGGAGCAGGCCCTCGGTCACGACGCCAGCCCGGCCAGCGACGTCTATTCACTGGGAGTTGTTGGGTATGAAGCGGTTTCGGGTAAACGGCCGTTCGCCGGCGATGGTGCCCTGACCGTGGCAATGAAGCACATCAAGGAGCCGCCGCCGCCGCTGCCTCCCGACCTGCCGCCCAATGTGCGAGAACTCATCGAGATAACTCTGGTGAAGAACCCCGCGATGCGCTATCGCAGTGGGGGACCGTTCGCCGACGCGGTGGCAGCGGTGCGCGCCGGCCGCCGGCCCCCGCGGCCCAGCCAGACACCCCCCCCTGGCCGGGCCGCCCCGGCGGCCATTCCGTCGGGTACGACAGCCAGGGTCGCGGCCAACTCTGCTGGCCGGACTGCGGCATCCCGTCGATCCCGCCCGGCCACGGGTGGTCACCGGCCGCCGCGGCGCACGTTTTCGTCCGGTCAGCGTGCGCTGCTCTGGGCCGCGGGGGTGCTGGGGGCGCTGGCAATCATCATCGCCGTGCTGCTCGTCATCAAAGCGCCCGGGGACAACAGCCCGCAGCAGGCACCGACGCCGACCGTGACCACCACCGGGAACCCTCCGGCCAGCAACACTGGCGGGACTGATGCTAGCCCGCGACTCAATTGGACGGAACGCGGGGAAACACGTCATTCTGGACTGCAAAGCTGGGTTGTCCCGCCGACACCGCATTCGCGCGCGTCGCTGGCCCGATACGAGATAGCGCAATGACCACCCCTTCCCACCTGTCCGACCGCTACGAACTTGGCGAAATCCTTGGATTTGGGGGCATGTCCGAGGTCCACCTGGCCCGCGACCTCCGGTTGCACCGCGACGTTGCGGTCAAGGTGCTGCGCGCTGATCTAGCCCGCGATCCCAGTTTTTACCTTCGCTTCCGGCGTGAGGCGCAAAACGCCGCGGCATTGAACCACCCTGCAATCGTCGCGGTCTACGACACCGGTGAAGCCGAAACGCCCGCCGGGCCATTGCCCTACATCGTCATGGAATACGTCGACGGCGTTACCCTGCGCGACATTGTCCACACCGAAGGGCCGATGACGCCCAAACGCGCCATCGAGGTCATCGCCGACGCCTGCCAAGCGCTGAACTTCAGTCATCAGAACGGAATCATCCACCGTGACGTCAAGCCGGCGAACATCATGATCAGCGCGACCAATGCAGTAAAGGTGATGGATTTCGGCATCGCCCGCGCCATTGCCGACAGCGGCAACAGCGTGACCCAGACCGCAGCAGTGATCGGCACGGCGCAGTACCTGTCACCCGAACAGGCCCGGGGTGATTCCGTCGACGCCCGATCCGATGTCTATTCCTTGGGCTGTGTTCTTTATGAAGTCCTCACCGGGGAGCCACCTTTCACCGGCGACTCACCCGTCTCGGTTGCCTACCAACATGTGCGCGAAGACCCGATCCCACCTTCGGCGCGGCACGAAGGCCTCTCCGCCGACCTGGACGCCGTCGTTCTCAAGGCGCTGGCCAAAAATCCGGAAAACCGCTATCAGACAGCGGCGGAGATGCGCGCCGACCTGGTCCGCGTGCACAACGGTGAGCCGCCCGAGGCGCCCAAAGTGCTCACCGATGCCGAGCGGACCTCGCTGCTGTCGTCTGCGGCCGGCAACCTTAGCGGTCCGCGCACCGATCCGCTACCACGCCAGGACTTAGACGACACCGACCGTGACCGCAGCATCGGTTCGGTGGGCCGTTGGGTTGCGGTGGTCGCCGTGCTCGCTGTGCTGACCGTCGTGGTAACCATCGCCATCAACACGTTCGGCGGCATCACCCGCGACGTTCAAGTTCCCGACGTTCGGGGTCAATCCTCCGCCGACGCCATCGCCACACTGCAAAACCGGGGCTTCAAAATCCGCACCTTGCAGAAGCCGGACTCGACAATCCCACCGGACCACGTTATCGGCACCGACCCGGCCGCCAACACGTCGGTGAGTGCAGGCGACGAGATCACAGTCAACGTGTCCACCGGACCCGAGCAACGCGAAATACCCGACGTCTCCACGCTGACATACGCCGAAGCGGTCAAGAAACTGACTGCCGCCGGATTCGGCCGCTTCAAGCAAGCGAATTCGCCGTCCACCCCGGAACTGGTGGGCAAGGTCATCGGGACCAACCCGCCAGCCAACCAGACGTCGGCCATCACCAATGTGGTCATCATCATCGTTGGCTCTGGTCCGGCGACCAAAGACATTCCCGATGTCGCGGGCCAGACCGTCGACGTGGCGCAGAAGAACCTCAACGTCTACGGCTTCACCAAATTCAGTCAGGCCTCGGTGGACAGCCCCCGTCCCGCCGGCGAGGTGACCGGCACCAATCCACCCGCAGGCACCACAGTTCCGGTCGATTCAGTCATCGAACTACAGGTGTCCAAGGGCAACCAATTCGTCATGCCCGACCTATCCGGCATGTTCTGGGTCGACGCCGAACCACGATTGCGCGCGCTGGGCTGGACCGGGATGCTCGACAAAGGGGCCGACGTCGACGCCGGTGGCTCCCAACACAACCGGGTCGTCTATCAAAACCCGCCGGCGGGGACCGGCGTCAACCGGGACGGCATCATCACGCTGAGGTTCGGCCAGTAGCTTCGCCCGCGCTAGCGGTTGAAGTTGGGAAGTGCGGTGAGATGGCGGTGAGCACTTCGTTTTCCAGCCGACGTACCAGGGTGTCGTCTTGCGTCCATCCGCAGCAGGTGAGCCAGTTGGCCAGTATGCGGTGCCCGCCCTCGGTGAGAATCGACTCCGGATGGAACTGGACACCGTGGATCGGCAGCCCGGTGTGCTGCACGGCCATGATCACACCGCTGCTAGTGCGGGCCGTGACCCTCAGCACCGCTGGCAGCGACTTAGGCAGAATTGTCAACGAATGGTATCGAGTGGCCGTGAAGGGATCCGGAAGCCCTTGTAGCACACCGACATTGGTGTGGAATACGCTGCTGGTCTTGCCGTGCAATAGCTCGGGCGCACGGTCCACGGTGGCGCCGAACGCAACGCCGATGGCTTGGTGCCCAAGGCAGACCCCCAGCAAAGGGGTGTGTGCTGCCGCACACGCGTGCACGATACTCACCGACGCGCCCGCGCGCTCCGGGGTACCCGGACCGGGACTGAGCAGGACACCGTCGAATTGGCCGGCGACGGCGGCCTCATCGGATAGCCGGTGGTCGTCGTTGCGCCACACCTCGGCCTCGATGCCGAGCTGGCCGAGGTACTGCACCAGGTTGAACACGAAGCTGTCGTAGTTGTCAACGACCAGGATCCGCATCGTGACAGGCTACCGCCTGACCCTGCCGGCAGTCGTTCAGTAGTCCAAGGGGCCTGCAGGCTGCGCGAAGTGCATCCGGACGGGATCGGCATAGCCGACTATCTGCAAGTCAGGATGGACTTCTTCGCGGTACCCGAGGCCGAACCGGACCACGTACTGCTTGTAGAGCGTCACCAGGGGAGCCGCAGCCAGAGCAGCCTGCATGGCGGCGGCGTCTCCGATCGCGGCGATCGTGTAGGGCGGGCTATAGGTACGCCCGTTGAGCAGCAACGTGTTTCCGACACAACGAGCTATCGACATCGCGATGATGCGCTGGTCCTGCATCTGGATCGCCTCAGCACCGGCATTCCACAACGCGTTGAGGACAGCCTCGATGTCTTGCTGATGCACAACCAGATCGTCCGGGGACGCGTCGCGCGGAAACCGGCCGTTGGCGTCGCGTTGCGCGTCTTGCAGGGTAACCACCAGGCCCGGCCCATGGACCGGATTCATAGCCGCCACACCGGCCAGCTTGGCGGACCGCCGCTGCATGGCCGCCAACGCGGTATCGACAGATCGGCCGTGCACCGAGTCGATTCTGGTGGTCAGCGCTTCGCGTTCGGTGGCGAGACGGTTCACCGATGCCTGCGCCCGACGGACAAGGTCGACCAGTCGCGGCGCATCGCTGCGGCGGATCTCGGTGCCGCCCGACACCCCATGCGTGGCGGCCAGCAGCAGCCCCGCCAGCAAGCACACTAAGGGGACACTGAAACGCCACGCCGATCGGCGCCGATCAATCATGGTCTCTCCGTTTTCCGGGCAGGGTGTTGGGTGGGTTAGTCTCATAACAAGGTATGCCTGCAGCTGCAACTTCTATCGTTGCACCCCGGGCCATTCGTCGTCTTGTCGAGGTAGTCCCGCCAGATCCCGAGGAAAGTGATGCCCAAGTCCAAGGTCCGCAAGAAGAACGACTTCACCGTCAGCGCGGTGAGCCGCACGCCGATGAAGGTGAAGGTCGGACCGTCGAGCGTATGGTTCGTCTCGTTGTTCATCGGTCTGATGCTGATCGGACTCATCTGGTTAATGGTGTTTCAGTTGGCAGCCATTGGCAGCCAAGCCCCCACAGCGCTCAATTGGATGGCGCAACTCGGTCCCTGGAACTATGCGATCGCGTTCGCTTTCATGATCACCGGTTTGTTGCTCACGATGCGCTGGCATTGATCCACGCCGCCGATAGAATGAATTCATATTCTGGTCGGGTCGTTACTGTGCCAGCAACCTTTTGGTCACTCAATCACACGCATGTGATTCATCCTGAACCGCCCCGGCATGTCCGGAGACTCCAGTTCTTGGAAAGGATGGGGTCAT